>Ga0070714_100003663_pt1 | contig 11502 bp, 10 predicted proteins | sample LARL83metaG_FD_65450 | JGI IMG/M metagenome (GOLD analysis project Ga0070714, IMG submission 65450) | Corn, switchgrass and miscanthus rhizosphere microbial communities from Kellogg Biological Station, Michigan, USA - LAR L8-3 metaG | ecosystem: Host-associated > Plants > Roots > Rhizosphere ... | reverse complement strand
CCGAGTTCGTTGCGTAGAACATTGATAATCGTTGCGAACGTCCGCCCTTTGTCATGTCGCTGAAGATTTTGCCTTGCGCTTGCCGGCGTCGGTGTCAGGCAGCGAAAAGAAGGCATCGAAAACGTCGATCTCGGGCTCCGTGATGTCGGGCGTCAGCAGTTTCCGCATCTCGGCAGGGAGTGATTTGACGAACCGTTTTACCGAAACCAGGGGCCTGTACCCCTTCTCCTCCAGCTTGGCTCGGACCTCCTTCGATTCCAGAAGGTCGAGGTGCGCCTTGCCTTCGCAGAAATTGAGATACGTCGCGAGTTCGTCGTCATCGACAAGGATCACGGCGTCGATCTCGCCGGGGCTGTTTGACTTCACGTCTGGAAGACTCATGCCTTCCCTGAAAAGCCGATCAATGGGGCGAAGGCTCTCAGGCGTCCGCGCTGCCGCGATCGTAAGGATGACCTTTCGGGTTGCCGCTCCGCGCGTCAGGTCAAACCTCAGCGCAAATACGACGGTTTGCTCCGAAGCCAGCGCTTTCTGGAAGCGGATAACTTCGGGTCGGTCGCGGAGCGAGGTGAGGTCTTTCTTAATGTCTACGTCCAGGATTTGTGGCTTGACGTGCTGCGCGCTTCTAATGAGCGACAAGTACCGGCCAACATCCTCACTCAGCCAGCCGGTGTTCATCCGCTCGGCGACACTAGCAGCGATGGCGTCGATATGACCCCGGTCCAGCAGGTGATCATCGACGCGAACGATCAGGGAGCCGTTCAGAATGGCCGGAGCGAAATGCTCGATCGAGGACGCCAAAATGCCATCAGGCGTCAGCTCCTCATGAGGATATGGAATCGCAAGTGCCAGCCCGCTTGTATTGGGCGAATTTGTATATCCCGCGAGCTTGAATGCCTGCACCACTGCGCTGTGAAATGCCTTCCCATCGTGCAGGCGAAAGATTGAATGCTCCTGGTTCTCCGCGGCGGCGAGATACGCGTGCGTCGAACGCAAGCCCTCGCGTGTGCGCATTGCCCGAAGGAGGACCATTCCGCTGGCGGCGGTCACGTCATCGACCATCCGGCGAGTGATGCCCAGTACGGTCTGAACGCGTGACGCAATGAGGAACGTGACACGGCCGATTCCGCGGCCGCCACGGCCGTGACCGTCCTTATTCGACAAACCAAAGTTCAGCCAGTAGTTCCAGAAGTTGCCGAGCCTGTCCCCGAGGTCGCCATCCAGGCCCTTTGTGTTGAAATCCTCGATGCACAGCCAGTCGATTTCGCCACGGTCCCATTCGGAGGGCACTCGCAGCGCGGCTTGGCGACGCAGATCGATCGCTTCGCCGACGAAGTCCCGGACTGCAGCAGCCGATCCCCGGTGAAATTTGAAGCTGATGACGGCGGGTCGCGCCGGATCCAAGCGCGCGTCGAGGGTGTTCTGAATGGCTTCGCGGACGAACGTCTCGGTGTACGGATAATCCGTACGATCGAACATTTCGCTGTCGGTATTTTGCGAGATCGGCGTTGATCCGACCCTCGGCCAAATCCACTTCCACACGGTAATCTCCTAGTCCAATCGGAATTCACTATCCTTTCCGCCGGTGTCGCCCGAAAATCGCGACTTGGCCGCATCGAGCTCTTTTTGGAGCGCTCGAAAGATCTTCTTGGCGTCTTCGTCGGTGTACTCGTAGGCGCTTCTGTTCGCGAGGTTCCCGATCAACCGCACGTCCTTGATCGCGCGGTTCACTCGCGCCTCAGCCAACTCCACGAATTTTTTCCGCTTGTCGCGCAAGGCGTGCTCCCCAGCCCCCTTTTTTTGCCAGCGCGGGAGCCTTCTGTCAACAATACTTCGCAAATATATGCGAAATATCACGAATGTGTTTGGATGCGCTTGTTATAAATAGTTGACTTTTAAAGGAAAATCATCGTAGGTGATCGGTTCGGCTTGGTAGCAAAGACGTCCCAGCCGGGCCGAGCTTCGCATCTACAAGCGCCCCCATCACCTCCCGCGCCGCCCTCTCCCCCGAATCCTTCGCTCCATGGGCGGTTGAGAAAAAATTCGGCGAAGTCGCTTCGCCCGCAAAGAACAGGCGGCCGTCGACGGGCGCCGCTAGCACGGCGCGCATCCCGGCGTGTCCGGGCAGCGCATGCGAATAGGAGCCGCGGGCGAACGGGTCTTGAGCCCAGCGCGATTCGGCAAGCGGCTTGAGCCGACGGCGGTAGTCCGAACCGAGCATCGCCACGATCTCGTCGATGGCTTCTTCGGCGAGCGCGCCTTCGCCGGCCTCTTCCAGTTCGCGCGCGAAACGCCCGCCGAAAAAGCCCTCGATGCAGGGCTGCCCAAAGGGACGCAGATGATAGGCGCCCATCGCCGTGCGCATGGTGGCGCCGCGCAAATTGCCGTCCACGGGCAGATCCTCAGGCTTATCCAGCGCCAGCGTCACCTTGTCGGCGAGCCCGAGCGGCAGGGCGCGCGCGGCATCGACCTTCGCAGGCAATGCCGGGTGGAAACGGATCGCCTCGTCCGCGATCAGGTTGGTCGGCACCGTGACGATCACGCGGCCAGCAGAAAGCACGCCCTTTGAGGTCTCGATCCGCACGCGCGTGCCCGAATGGTCGATCAGCGTGACTTCGGTTTTCAGCGCCAACGGGCAGGGCGCGCCATAGGCGGCCATCAGTGCGCCGTAGCCCTCCCGCACCCGCCAATTGAGCCCGGTGTCCTCATAGGCGTCCATGTCGAGGATCGAAACACGATCGAGCTCGGTGCCATTGATATAGGTCGAGATCGCATCGATCATCTCGTTCCAGCGGTTACCCGGTTCAAGACAGGCATTCGCTGGGCCGTCGCGGCCGCTTTTCGCGGCTTCCTCGGCGCGTTCGTAAAAGGCGTCGATCGCACGCATGAATTCGCGGCGCTGCTCGGGCGGAAAGACCGCATCAAATCCCCGCTCGCGCCACGGCGGACGGTTTTTGTCGATTTCGAAATTCAATTCTTCCGCAACCGCGACAAAGGAATTCTTGTCCGCCGAATGCAGCCAGCCGCAGCCGACGTCGAAGTTGATTTCGGGCGAGGGCATGATGGTATGACCGCGTCCGCCGACGCGGTCGCGCGCTTCCACGACCAGCAGCGAAAGACGGGAATTCTCCAGCGCACGCGCTGCGCCAAGGCCGGCGGCCCCGGCGCCGATAATGGCTACATCGACTTCGGAAGGAAGGGGCATGGTTAAAGTGTAGGGGGCGAATGGTGAGTGGCGAACAGCGAGTAGGTAAGACGCTCTTGCTCTATTCGCCACTCCCTATTCGCCATTCGCCACTTGCCTACGCCACCGCCTGCCTGGCCTTTTCGGCGCGCTTGCGGTCATTGGCGTCGAGAAACTTCTTGCGCAACCGGATCGATTTCGGCGTCACCTCGACCAGCTCGTCGTCCTCGATATAGGCCAACGCTTTCTCCAGCGTCATTTTGATCGGCGGCGTCAGGCGCACCGCTTCGTCCTTGGCGGTGGTGCGGATGTTGGTGAGTTGCTTGCCCTTGAGCACATTGATCTCAAGATCGTTGTCGCGGGTATGCTCCCCGACGATCATGCCCTTGTAGACCTTCCAGCCGGGCTCGATCATCATCGGACCGCGATCCTCCAGCTTGAACATGGCGTAGGCCACGGCCTCGCCCTGGTCATTGGAGATCAACACGCCGTTGCGCCGGCCCTGAATCTCGCCCTTGTAAGGCGCATATCCATGGAACAGCCGGTTCATGATCGCGGTGCCGCGGGTGTCGGTGAGCAGTTCGCCCTGATAGCCGATCAGGCCGCGGGTCGGCGCATAAAACACCAGCCGCAAGCGATGGCCCCCGGAGGGGCGCATCTCGATCATCTCGGCCTTGCGTTCGCTCATCTTCTGCACGACCACGCCGGAATGCTCCTCGTCGACGTCGATCACGACTTCCTCGATCGGCTCCTGCCAGCCGCCGGTGGTCTCGTCCTGCTTCAAAACGACGCGCGGACGCGACACGCTGAGCTCAAAGCCCTCGCGACGCATGGTCTCGATCAGGATCGCAAGCTGCAACTCGCCGCGGCCCGAAACTTCCATCGCGTCCTTGTCGGCGGATTCGGTCACGCGCAGCGCGACGTTGCCTTCGGCTTCGCGCAGAAGCCGATCGCGGATCATGCGGCTCGTCACCTTGTCGCCTTCGGTGCCGGCGAGCGGTGAATTGTTGACGATGAACGACATCGACACCGTCGGCGGATCGATCGGCTGCGCCTTCAGCGGCGTCTCGACGGTGGGATCGCAGAAGGTATCGGCCACGGTGCCCCTGGTGAGGCCGGCAATGGCGACGATGTCGCCGGCCTCGGCCTCCTCCAAAGGCGTGCGCTCGATGCCGCGGAACGCGAGGATCTTTGTCAGCCGTCCCTGCTCGATCAGCTTGCCGTCGGCATGGAGTACCTTGACGGTCTGGTTCGGCTTGATGCTGCCGGAGGTGATGCGGCCGGTGATGAGGCGGCCAAGATAGGGGTTGGCCTCCAGGATGGTGCCGATCATTCGGAACGGCCCGTCCTCCACCGTCGGCGGGGCGACGTGGCGCAGGATCAGGTCGAACAGCGGCTGCATGCCCTTGTCCTTCGGGCCCTCCGGGCTTTCCGCCATCCAGCCCTGCTTGGCCGATCCGTAGAGAATCGGAAAATCGAGCTGCTCTTCGCTGGCATCGAGCGCGGCGAACAGGTCGAATACCTCGTTGATGACCTCGGTTGGGCGCGCGTCGGGGCGGTCGACCTTGTTGATGACCACGATCGGCTTCAGGCCGACCTTGAGCGCCTTCGACACCACGAACTTGGTCTGTGGCAGGGGGCCTTCGGCGGCGTCCACCAGCACCAGCGCGCCGTCCACCATGTTCAGAATACGCTCGACCTCGCCGCCGAAATCGGCGTGGCCGGGCGTGTCGACGATGTTGATGCGGGTGTCCTTCCACTGCACCGAGGCCGCCTTGGCCAGAATCGTGATGCCGCGCTCGCGCTCCAGATCGTTGGAATCCATCGCGCGCTCAACCACGCGCTGGTTTTCACGAAATGTGCCGGATTGCTGCAGCAGGCGATCGACCAGCGTGGTCTTGCCGTGGTCGACGTGGGCGATGATGGCGACGTTGCGAAGCTTCATGGGTCACTTCTTGTTCGATCTCGACAATGGTCTTGGCGCGATCTCGCGGGAAAACCGGGACCTTTGCCTCGCGATGACGCTTTAAAAAACCTGAATTTCGGTGAGGCTCTTGCCAAAAAGGAAGCCCGGCCGAAGCGACCGGGCACGCCTTTACTAGTTGCGACGCAATATAGTCAGGAATTGCCGGGAAACAATGGCTTGTTTCGGGTTTGGTTAGCCGATTTTGGCCCAAAACAGCCGTGAGTTACGCAACGTTGGACGTTTCTGTCGGGTAGACCCCGCGCAATACTTCCTCGAAGTGATTTTTGACGTTTTCGTTACAAAGGCAGGCTCGCTTCTGCAACGCCTCTCGGTTGCGGACCAGGATCGAGCCGCGGCGGGTCTCCAGCACGCCCTCGCTCTTGAAAATCTGGATAACCCGGCTGGCATAGCTGCGGCCGACGCCCAGTAACGTGGCGAGTTGCTCATGCGTCAGCGGCACGACATTGTCGCCGTTGGTGCGTTCCATGGCCGAGATGATCCACTTCGCCGTGCGCTGCTCGATCGAATGGGCCGCGTTGCAGGCGGTCGACTGAAACATCTGGGCCAGCAGGCAATCGGCATATCGCGCAAACACATTGCGCAGCGAAGGCGAGGTGGTTTTCGCCTCATCCAGCCTCGCGATGGGCAGGCGCACAAACGGCCCGCCGAATTTGACGGTCATGCGGGTATAGGCCGGCAGGTAGCCGAGACTGACGATTCCGCCAACCGCGCCCTCGCGGCCGACAAGAATGGTCTCGACGTCGCGGCCATCCTCGCTCGCGACCAGATAGGAAACGAGGCTGGCGCCGCAGGGAAAATGGACCGTGTCGACATCGTCGCCGGGATTGTAGAGCGGCGTGTTGGACCGGGCCTCTTCGCGCACCAGATGCGGCGCGATCAGCGCGAAGTCGCCGGCGCTGAGCCGGCGCAAGAGATTGTTGCACGGCCGATCGGCGCCGTTGCCAGCGTGCGACGTCATTCGGAGTCCCTTGGGTTTGCGGTCCTCACAATAAGCGCTCAACCTTCGGCGGTTCCGTCTACTAGTGCACAGACAAACGCCTGAGGCAGTGGGAAGGTTTCGCCAGAGGAACCTGCTAGAATGCGTTTCTTTCATGCCTTTGGTCGGAACTTTTGCCAGTCCCCAAGATGAGTTCATGATGGATATTTTGAGCGATCGCCTGCCCGACGACGTGCTGATCGTCGAGGATGACCCCATCATCGCGCTCGGTTTTGAAGATACGATTGTCGGCTTCGGCGTCAGCGTGGTCCGCACTGCCGCAAGCGTCAGCCAGGCACTGAAGATGATTGAAGAGCGTGCGCCGGAGTTTGCGCTGCTCGATGTCGCATTGGTCCGGGAGATGAGCTTTGAGATCGCCGAGCGGCTCGATGCGCTCGCAATTCCGTTCGCCTTCGTCACCGGATACAGCGCCGATGTGAAGGTCCCCGTGGCGTTTACGGAACGGCCGCGATTGCCCAAGCCCTGCACGGCCGATGCGTTGTTGGCTGTGTTGAAAAGCTATCGCCTGGCGCAGTGATTGAACTGGAGATCGGAATTTTGAGCCTTACGCCGGGTCGAGCGTGGTCGACCACAGCGCAACGTCGGCGCGATCACGCAGCGTCACCGTCATCTGGCCCGTTGCGCCGTCGATCCTGACGTGACCGAAGAACTGCATGTTGGCGGAGGGCGGCAGGTTTGGTTTGTCGACGCCGGCGGCTTTGACGAACCTGACTTCCGGTCCGAAGGTGTTGTCGAGTTCGTTCGGCCCAAAAGTTCCCGCGTTCAAGGGACCAGCGACAAACTCCCAGAACGGCGTGAATTCCTGGAATTGCGCCTTGTCGGGGTTGTAGAAATGCGCTGCCGCGTAGTGCACGTCCGCCGTCAGCCACACCGTGTTGGTGACGCCCGCATTCCTGATGAAGCGCAACAGGTCGGCAATCTCGAGCTCGCGACCGCGCGGCGGGCCGTCGCCCTGCGCGAACGCCTCCGAACCTCTCTTGTTGGCGGCGTCATCGTACACGATCAGGCTGAGCGGCATGTCGGAGGCAATCACCTTCCATGTGGCGCGTGAGTTCAACAGGCCGCATTTCAGCCAATGCAACTGATCCGGCCCGAGGAAATAGCAGTCGGGGCCGTAACTGGCCTGCAAATTGGGACCGTTCGGCCCGCGATAGCTGCGTTCATCGAGCATGAACACGTCGAGATGCGGCCCATAGCCCAGCGCGCGGTAGACCCGCCCGGGCTCAACAATGCTCTCGCGCATCGGATACATTTCGTGGAAGGCGCGTGCCGCCCGCGCGGCCAGCAAATGGATGTCGCGAACCTTGTAGGCCTCGGGAAGTTCCTTCGATGGCGACCAGTTGTTGGTGACCTCGTGGTCGTCCCACTGCACGAAGATCGGCACCTCGGCGTTGAAGGCGCGCAGGTTTTCATCGAGTAGATTGTACCTGTGCGCGGCGCGGAATTCATCGAGCGTCTCGGCGACCTTCGCCTTCTCCGGGATGGTGAGGTTTCTCCAGAGCTTGTCATCTCGCAATTTCACCTCGGACGAAATGATGCCGTCGGCATAGATGGTGTCGCCCGAATGCAGGAAGAAATCGGGTGCGTGCTTGCGCATGGTGGCAAAGGTGACCATGCCGCCATCATCCGGATTGATGCCCCAGCCTTGTCCGGCTACATCGCCGCCCCACACAAAACTGACGTCGCGGCGATCGGCGGGCGCGGTGCGAAAACGGCCGGTGATCGCCTCGCTTAAAATGTCGGGATGGGAGAGGTCGCGGAATCTGACGCGGTAGAAGACATCCTGACCAGCGGGCAGGTTTTCGACCAGCATCTTTGCCGTGAAGTCGCTCTCCGGCAGCGCAGCGATCGGCGGCAATGCCCGGCAATCGCGAAACGACTCCGTGGTGGCGACCTCGACCATCATCTGCGAGGGCCGGTCCGCGCGCGCCCATACCACGCCGCCATCGGTCCCGACATCGCCGGACTGCACGCCATGCGTGATGATCGGCCGGTCGGCGGCGCGGCTGAGATACGGCATTGCCACGGTGGCGATCGCGCCGGCGGCCGTGCGAAAAACGTGTCGGCGGGAAATCCTGCGCGGGATCGTCATGCGGAGGTTCATATCGCTCAAAATTCGCGGGAAGATCGCGAGACAGGGTTAAAGGGAAAATGTGACGATGCGATTGCAGAAGGCACGATTGCAGAAAATGCGCCGGCCCTGATCGACTATAACGTTCCGGTCGCGCGGAACTGGGCGCTCGCCCGTTGCAGATTTTGCGGCATTTGCAGCAACAGCGCCTTGCGGTCGGCGACGGCGTGATGGAATTGTTCCAGCGCGATGTTGAACGAAGTCAGCGCGCCCTCTTCGATGGCGCCGTGTTCGAAGCAATGCAGTGTATCGCGCAGGATACCGTCCGCCTCAGACTGCATCTGATCGAGTTCCTCGAGCGAATCGGAGCGGCGGGCGCTTGCGATCATTTCCAGCAGCCGTTCGCGAAGCGTCGAGTTGTTGTTGCGTTCGTCCTTTTTAAGATAGCCGGCAAACCACGCGCCGACCGAGCCCATCGCGGAAAGCGCCATCAGCCCCCACCAGATGAAATCGCTGTAGCGATCAAGGAACGTCTTCTCCTCGCCATCGACGAAGGCCGCAGCTCCCGGATGCACGGGGATATAGGCATCCTTGTCGGTATCCGGTGTCTCGATCTTCGCGGCCAGCGGGAATTCGGCCACCAGGTTCTGGCGGATCGCAAATAATTGCCGCGTGAAAGCCGCAACCGTGGTTTCCGAAAGATCCTTGCGCGCCACGATGTGGTGCGAGAAGCTGATGGTCTTCACTTCCTCTTCGGGGCGGTCAGGCGAGCCGCCAAAGGCGCCGGCTGGAATTTCCGAGGACTCGTACATCGGGTGATTCTGCGCAATCGCCTCGGCCGAATCGATGGCGAGGAAGGTCGGAGAATGACCGTCGCGCGTCGATGCCGCGATCGCTTCGATGGTGATCTTGCTGTTGACGGGACCTGCGGCGAGCCAGGCGTCCGCCTTCTGGTTGCGAATGGCGTCGGCAGCCTCGGTAGTGGGAAACTGGACGACTTCGACCTTGTTCGGATCGACGCCATATTGCTGCAGGATCACCTTGAGCAGGTCGACATTGGCCTGGGTACGGCCGATCACGCCGACCCGTCGTCCCGCGAGCTGCGCGATCTTGGTGATTTTCGGGCCCGACTTCTTGCCCTTCATGGCTGCAGGCACCCAAAGCACCGCCACATTCTTGCGCAGCGTCGCCACGGCTTGCGCATTTTTCGGAACGTTGAGGTCGCCGCGGATAATGGCGAGATCGGCCTTTCCTTCGGCAAGCGCCTCGGCGCTCGCGGTGGCGCCCTCGGTCTGAATGGGCCGCAAACGGATCTGGCTGTGGGACTGGGCGGCAAAGGCCTGGGTCAGGGCCTGGACGACCCTGAGATCGTCGCTGTTGGCCGGACCGACCGCGATGCGCAAGCTCACCGGCCGCATCGCAAAGTAATATCCCGCCGCGAGCGTACCGATGATCGCGAGGGTTCCCGCAATCGCGATCAGCATCCCGCTCCGCCCCGATGGACGGGAAGGCGGCGGCTTCGGCGCCTCGGCGAGGTCAAGACTGCTGGTCATCGATCGAACAACAACGCCTTCAGGTCCAATTTTCGTCTGCCGGGATGGTTATATCGATATTGTAACAAATTTCGCACCGCCGCGTAGTGACATCCCCGTCATGGTTACCGGGAGCTTCGAAAAGCGCCTTTTTGAGCCGGCATGAAGTCCGCGACGGCCTGCAGCGGCCGGACCATCTCTGGGTGATATGGTAAGTTTAGGGTCAAAGAGGAGGCAATTATGGCGGAACGGCTGTCGGCCGAGGCAAGAAAAGCGGCCCTGAGGGGCTTGCCGGGTTGGACCGAGGTGGCGGACCGGGAGGCCGTCGCGCGAACCTTCATGTTCAGGGATTTCAACGAGGCATTCGGGTTTATGGCGCGCGTGGCACTGGTTGCCGAAAAACGCGACCACCACCCGGAATGGCGCAACGTCTACAAGACGGTGGAGGTCGTTCTGGCGACGCACGATGCGGGCGGCGTCACTGCGCGCGACATCGAACTTGCCAAGGCGATGAACGCGATCGCGGCGCAGCTCGGCGTTCCCTGATTTGCGTTCTTGCCGATGTCTTGAAGGTCAGGGGTGAAATGCCCAGCTATCTGCGTGGGCCGTGAAGGTGGGCCAAGGGGTTTTTCGGCTGGAAATCGCAAGCAGGATCGGCGTGGCGGGGTTCAGGGAGCCAGGCGATGATATCGGGACATACCGTTGGATTTGAGCCTGCGGACGAGTTGGCGAAAGATCCGGAAAGCGTGCGCCGCCGCTTCTGGATCAAGTTCAAGCGCGTGATGTCAAAACTGCCCTTCGCAGAAGATTTGCTCAGTGCCTATTACTGTGCGTTCGACAAGGAGACGCCGCGCCACGTCCAAGCGGCGCTCCTGGGTGCGATCGCCTATTTCGTCCTGCCGTTCGACTTCATCCCCGACATGCTGCCGGTGCTCGGCTTCACCGACGATGCGGCCGTGCTCGCCACCGCGATTCGCATGGTCGCGACCCATATCAAACCGGAGCATCGCGACGCCGCCCGCGCCGCGCTGAGGCGAGGCATCGAGCCGGAGATCTAGGCGCAAGCCGTGCCGAGGCGATCCGACGGAGGTGAGATCGTCGGGGAGCCGATGCTGGCCATTTTCCCGATTGGCGATAATCCCGCGCAGATGAGGTGCAGGCGAACGGAGCGCCTTGCATAAGCCCGTAAAGAAGCCGGGGTGATTCACCCCGGCTTCTTGCGTCCTGCAAGTATCTCCCGTCCGCCTATCGCTGTCTTGGCGACACCTGGGCGCGGGCGTTTTGTTCGGCTTCCCAGGCCTTGTACTGCTTGAACAGGGCTTCCTTGTCGGTGTCGGCGAGCCTTCCTGACGCCGAGCTCTGCCTCAGGAATTCGTCGAACCTGTTGCGCGCGACCGGCTCAATCCCGTGAGAATCAAGCCACTGCTTGGCGGAGGGCAGACGCTGCCAGTCGGCAAGCGGCGCCGACAGCGACACCTCCCTCCACTTCGGATGGAAGGGCGGATTCTGGAACTGCGGGAATTTCGTGAAAAACGCATCCACGAACAGGGAGAGCTTGCGGTATCGGTCGGTGTTCGGCGCCCAGTTGTAGGCGGCGAGCACGGCGGGAACCGCGATGGTGTCTACCTTCTCGCCCTCGGCGATCAGGTTCGGATAGTCCTTCGAGGTCAAGGTCGCCGGCAGGTAGTCGCCCTGCAGCGGTTTCGAATAGTCGACCGTCACGAGATGGAAGCG
>Ga0070714_100003662_pt1 | contig 11506 bp, 16 predicted proteins | sample LARL83metaG_FD_65450 | JGI IMG/M metagenome (GOLD analysis project Ga0070714, IMG submission 65450) | Corn, switchgrass and miscanthus rhizosphere microbial communities from Kellogg Biological Station, Michigan, USA - LAR L8-3 metaG | ecosystem: Host-associated > Plants > Roots > Rhizosphere ... | reverse complement strand
GGCTGGGGGGCGAACGGGGCGGGTCGGTTCGCGTCGGGGGTTGCCTGGCGCCAGCGACACCGGCCGGCTATGCGCTTGGTATGGTTAGCGGGGCGCTTGACATGGTTAGCGTGCTTGATATAGTTAGCGGCAGGAGCTCAGTGAGATGAGGTAGGGCAATGACCGCTTTCAATGTGCATGACGTCCAGCAGGAGATCCTGTCGGGTATCCGGGCCGGGCAGGAGGCCATGGTCGGCGCGGTGAAGACGTGCGTCGAGACGGTGCGGGCCGTCGCGCAGAAGCTGCCGGCGCCGAAGCTGCCGGTGCCGGGCGTGCCGGTGCCGGGCGTGCCGGTGCCGAGCGTGCCGGTGCCGAGCGTGCCGTTCGCTGACCGGCTGCCGCGTCCCGAAGGCGTCGTGGCCAGCGCGTACGACTTCGCCGAGGCGCTGCTTGCCAGCCAGCGCAAGTTCGCCGAGGAACTGCTCGTGATGCTGTCGGGCGGCAAGGAAGACGCCGAAGACAAGGCTGCCTAATGCGGCGCGGGCACGCGCGGCGGCACCCTAGGCGGGGTCGTCGCGCGTACTATATTTAGCGTGAGGAGGGCGTGATGACTGACTCGTGGCAGCGCCAGCGCGAGGCGCTTGGCGCGTTCATCCACGCCCAGCGCAAGCTGGCCAACCTGTCACTTCGGCAGCTCGCGGACCTCACCAGCCTGTCCAACCCGTACCTGAGCCAGGTGGAGCGCGGGCTGCATCAGCCGTCTGTCCGGGTGCTCAAGGCGATCGCGGACGCCCTCCACGTTTCCGCGGAAACGCTCCTCGCGCAGGCGGGCCTCCTCGACCCAGACCCGGAACCGGCCGCCGAGGCGGCGACCGCGGTCCCGGATCTGCCAGGTACCGAGGACGCGATTCGCGCCGACGAGCGGCTGAGCGACGAGCAGCGGGCGGCACTGATCGCGGTGTACCGCAGCATGGTCGGCTGACCTTGCGAGAGTGAAGGGTGGCTCAGGGGTCGAGCCACGGCCGTTCTGATATTACAGTTTGTGATATGCGCGGGTATACGCAGGACAAAGACGCCTACCTCAAGCGGCTACGGCGGATCGAGGGCCAGGTCCGGGGGCTGCAGCGGATGGTGGATTCCGACACCTATTGCATCGACATCCTGACCCAGGTGTCCGCGGTCACCCGCGCGCTGCAGGCCGTCGCGCTGGGCCTGCTCGAGGACCATCTCGGGCACTGCGTCACCGAGGCCATCGAGCAGGGCGGACCGGAGGCCGGCGACAAGGTCAAGGAGGCCGCCGAGGCGATCGGGCGGCTCGTTCGTTCGTTACCGCCGATGAGTTCCGCGTGGCTGGCGAGTCTGACTCCTGAAAGCGCTCAATTCAGGAGGTTTGCCAGTGAGTCTTCCACAGGTCGTATCCCGCGAGGAGTGGCTTGAGGCCCGGTTGCGGCTGCTTGCCGCGGAGAAGGAGCTGACCCGCAAGCACGACGCGGTCAGCGCGGACCGGCGGCGGATGCCGATGGTCGAGGTAACCGAGAACTACGTCTTCGAGGGGCCGTCCGGGCAGGTCAGCCTCGCTGAGCTGTTCGACGGCAAGCGGCAGCTGCTCGTCCAGCACGTGATGTTCGGGGCGGACTGGGAGCAGCCGTGTCCGAGCTGCTCGGTGGCCATCAGCTCGATGACGCCGACTCTGTTCGACAACATCCGGTCCCGGGAGACGAATTTCGTCCTGGTGTCCGTGGCGTCCTACGCCAAGATCGGCAAGGCCAAGGCGGAGCGAGGGTGGGACGTGCCGTGGTATTCGTCCTTCGGCACCAGCTTCAACAAGGACTACGGGGTGACCATCGATCCCGCTAACCCACGGTACAACTACCGGGACGAGCCGTCGCTGACCGAGGCGACGGAGCTGCCGGGGGTCAGCGCATTCCTGCGGGACGGCGACTCGGTGTACCACACCTATTCGGCGTACGCGCGGGGCAACGAGTACATCCCGCACGCCTACTCGTTCCTCGACATGACCGCGCTCGGCCGGCAGGAGGCATGGGAGGAGCCGAAGGATCGTTCGGACGCTGTCCGTGACGGCGATCCCTCGTTCTCGTCCTGACCATTCTCGCCGCATATACCCCGGCCCGGTTTCGCGAATACCCTATGCGGGTTTATCGCCACTTAATAGGTAATACCGGGCCAGGGTAAGCGAGCGGTTTTATCCCTTGCCGTGGTCCTGGAATTCGCGCTAGCGTTTTAGCGAATGACCGAAAGGGTCGGCCATGAGTGAAAGCCTCGTCGTCACGGGTGCGCTCTCGCGCACCCCGGCGGCCGATGTGCGGGTTGATCTGCGGCGGAGGCTGCAGCTGGCGCTCGGTGCCATCTGGCTGCTCGACGGTTTGCTGCAGTACCAGCCTGCCATGTTCGGCAAGGCTTTCCCGTCGATGCTGGCCGATGCCGCCGCTGGTAATCCGGCGCCGGTTGCCACGCCGATCACGTGGTCAGCCTCGTTTATCGGCCACCACCTGACAATCTCCAACGGGGCATTCGCCACCATTCAGGTGCTGCTCGGGCTCGGCATAGCGTTCCGGCGTTCCGTGAAGCCGGCGTTGGCGGCGTCGGTTGTGTGGGCGCTCGGGGTGTGGTGGCTGGGCGAGGGGCTCGGAGGGGTGCTGACCGGCTCGGCCAGCCCGCTGCTCGGGGCGCCGGGGGCGGTCCTGCTCTACGCGGTGCTCGCGGTGCTGGTGTGGCCGGGTGAGCGGGATGCTGATGCCGCGTTTGTCGCGGGGCGGACCCTCGGCGCGGGGGCGGCGCGCGTGTCGTGGGTCGCCACGTGGGGCGCGATGGCGGTGCTGGCCGCGCTGCCTGGATCCGTCGAAGCGGTGCATTCCGGCATCGCGGCCTCGGACGCCGGGCAGCCGGGGTGGCTGGCGTGGCTCGGCACGCACGCCGCGTCCGCGCTGAGTTCGGGCGGCCTGGTGTTCGCGGTGCTGATTGCCGTGATCGCTTGCGGGGTGTACCTGCCCTCGGCCTCCGCCGTGCGTGTCGTCGTCGGGTTGACGGTTGTGCTGGCTGGGCTGATCTGGCTGGTGGAGGGGCTTGGCGGGCTGCTGACGGGCGGCGGCACCGATCCCGATTCCGGCCCGTTGCTCGTGCTGCTGGCCCTGGCGTACTGGCCGGTGACGCAATGACGGCGCCAACGTGGCTTAGTTCGGTGTTCGTGGCGATGATGCTGGGTGTCGCCGGGTTCTGTGCCGGGCGCCTGGTCGTGGCCCGGCGGACACGGCGGCCTGCCGAGGTTGATTCGGACATCGTGCACGTGCTCATGGGCGTGGCGATGGCTGGAATGCTGATTGCCCGGCTGCGGTTCGGACCCTCGGCGTTGTGGGCGGTGGTGTTCGCGGGCGGAGTGGCGTGGTTCGGCTGGACGGCGCTGTGGTCTTCGAGCGCGTCGGCTACTTCGGGTATTTCGGGCAAATCGAGTACGCCCGCCGCGCACGGGTGGCGTTGCCCGCAGCCGGTGCCGCACCTGCTCGAGTGCGGCGCGATGGTCTACATGCTGCTGGCCGTGCCGAAGCCAGGACACGTCATGGGCATGGGTACGGGGGGCGGCTCGGGACTGTCGGTCGTCGCGCTGGGATTCGCCGCCTTCATGGTCGGCTACGTGATGTGGCTGGGGGACCGGTTCACCGCGGTGTCGTCTTGCGCCCGGGTGGTGGCTCCGCGGTGCGGGATGGCGTGCAAGATGGCGATGGGGGTCACGATGGCCTACCTGCTCGTCCTGATGCTGTTAATCCTGAGCCAGCTCGTATCCGGCTTCCTCGACCGCGCCGCGAAGCGCGTCGTCTGATGGGAACGGCGCGGCGGTCACGGTGACCTTCCCGCTGGCGACGTCCACCTCGACGCTGCTCACCCCGGCGAGGCCGGTGAGCTCCTCGCGGACAGCCCTAGCGCAGTGATCGCACGTCATTCCGCTGACAGAAATCGTCCTCGTCTCCACGATTCTGCATACTACCCGGGGGTATGCCACCGGGCTACCGGCGCCGGGTCCCTACGCGCCCGGGAGAGACACGCCCGGGAGAGACGCGCCTAGAGAGACGCGCCGGCGTGGTGCCGATGGTGCCAGCGGGCGCCCGTCCGGTGTGCCGATGGCGCCAACGGGTCGGGGTCACGCCGGCCCGATGGCGCCATCGGCACGTTCGGGCGGGGCGAGTGCGCAGCCAGGCGTCGCGCGACGCGCCCGGCCGATGTCCGACGAGAATGTCCGCGCCGTCCATAGGATGGGTGCATGAGCGTGCAGAGCTTCGGCTATCAGGAGAGCACTGCGCTGAGCGGCCCGAGCGCGGTCGTGGTCCCGGTCGATGAGTACCGGCGGCTGCGCGCGCTGGAGCGGCGGGCGACTGAGGCGGATCTTGACGTTGCCGAGGCCGACGCGATCATGCAGGGGTACCGGGAGTGGGCCGCGGCTGGCCGCCCGGGTGCCATCTCGCACGAAGAAGTCATGAAGCAACTCCTGGGTGGTTAGTGAGAATCGAGTGGTCCCCGGCCGCATGTGCGTCGGCGTGCCGGTTCATGGCCGACCAGGACGGCATGCGGGAGATCTGCACGGCGGTCAGTGCGCTCGCCGGTGACCCGCGCCCGCCCGAGGCCTTTGTCCGTGGTGACTACCGGCGTCTCAAGGTCGGGCCGTACCGGGTTATGTACGTGCTGGAAGATCAGCTGATCACCGTCGAACGCGTAGACCTGGTGATCTGACCCGCGCCGCAGGAGCGCCAAGCAGCCCAGCGGCATGAACGCCGGCGCCGTGATCGCCGTGCTCACCAAGCGCGGCCACGCCACCGAGGGAGCCGTGGCGATCTGACCTGTGCCAAGCTAGGCCAGATGTCATCGCCGGAGCAGTGGCGTGCCACCCGCCAGTACCTGACCGAGCACCGCCGCGAGCTAACCCTCGCGGCGGGCGACCGCTACCCGCGCCACCTTCGCGTTTACGGGACGCCGCTGCTGACCAGACCGGAGTGGCTGGCACCCCGCCCGATCCCGCTCACCGATGTCCAGCTCGAGCTGACGTCGTCGTCGAGCACTCCCGTCACCGGCGAAGGACCGGAGTCCGAGGGCGTCCGCGCGACCGGTCCCGGCGGCGGCCGCTACCCGACGTACGCCGACACGCTAGGCGCCCTGGCCAGGCCGAAGCTGTTCGAGAACCGCGTCTGCTACCGGCTGCTCGATGTGACCGGCTCGGCAACGCACCTGTCGTTCGGCCTAGGCCGTTATTTTGACATGATCAGCACCTGCGAGGCCGTCGCCCACGAGTTCGCCGCCGCGAGCCTGGCCGGCAACGCCGAGTTCACGCTTCGCGATGCCATCGGCGACCCCACCGACCTGACCCGCCGCCCGGTCATGACCGCGATCAGCGCCCTCGTCCTGCGCAGCAGCGGCGAGCGAACGGACATGGTCCTGCACTGGCGCGACCCGGCCAAGGTGGCCACCAGCGGCGGCCGGTACACGGTGGCGCCGGCCGGCATGTTCCAGCCGTCCGACGACGCCGCGCACAACTTCCGCAACGACTTCAGCCTGTGGCGGTGCCTGGCCCGCGAGCTGGCCGAAGAGCTGCGCAACGACCCGGAGGACTACGGGAGCGACCGCCAGCCAGTCGACTACGACAACTGGCCCTTCTATCGCAAGCTCACGCCAAGCACGTACTGGGTCGGCCTCGGCGTCGATCCGCTCAGCATGGTCCTGGACATGCTCGTCATCGCCGTCTTCGACGCTCCGCTGTTCGACGCGTTGTTTCCCGATGTCAACCGGCCCAACGAGGAAGGCCGGCTGATCACCAAACCCTTCACCGAGCAGGGCGTCGCGACCCACGCCGAACACCTCCAGCCCGGCAGCGCCGCCCTGCTCCGCGCCGCCTGGCACCACCGCACCGGCATCCTCGGCAGCTAACGACACCAGGCCCGCGGCCAGGTTCTCCGAGTGGGCTTCCCACGCCACGGCCAGCCGCTCCACCGCGAGCGACAACGTGTCCAGGTGCTCGGCAAACGACAGCCGCACATACCCCCGGTGCGCCCCGCACACGCACGCCGCGGACCCCGGCGCGACCTCGACCCCGTGCCGCGACGCCACGTGCGCGAACGCCGCCGCGTCGAGCACCGGCAGCCGCACCCACAGCGACAGCCCGGCCGAAGGCACCACCTCGACCCGCCAGGCGGGCAGCAGCGTGCCCACCATCGAGACCAGGTGATCGCGCCGCCGCACCAGCGCCGCCCGGTGCGCGGCAAGCCACGACGCGGTGACCGCCCCCAGCAGCCCCGCCGCGTACGCCTGCGCGACGGCGGACGTGGCCAGGTTCAGCGAAGCCTTCCGCGTTACCAGCGCCTCAAGCAGGCTGGAGCTGCCAACCCGGATCCACCCGATCCGCAGTCCGCCCCACAACAGCTTGGACACCGACCCCACCGCGATCACACAAGGGCTCAGCGAGGCCAGCGGCAAGGCGGTCAACGCGCCCCCGGACAGCGACAAATCGGCCAGCGCCATGTCCTCGATCACCACGATTCGTTCCGCGTCCGCCACGGACGCGAACGCCTGCCGCCGCACGCCGGACATGACCAGCCCGGTCGGGTTGTGCCCGTCAGGCATCACGAAGGCGCAGGACCCGCCCGGCGCCCGCGCGACTTCCACCGCCGTGGTCCCCGCGCCATCCCCGGGCACCACGCCAAGACGAGATCCGAAGGCTCCGGTCAACCCCGGATACGTCGGGCACGAGGCCAGCACCCGCGGCGGCCGGAGCACGCGTCCGAGCAGCCACAGCGCCTCCTGGGCGCCGGCGCAGATGACGATCTGGTCCGCCGCGGTCGGCAGCCGTCCGAACCGGGTCAGATGCGACGCGACCGCGATCCGCAACGACAACAGCCCGTGCGGGTCCAGTCCGTTCCCGTCGAGCGAAGCCAGCGCCGGCTCATCAGAAGGCGGCAGATGCCGCACGTCTCCCGGACACGACACGGACAGGTCGATGACCGGCAGATCCCCGGCCAGCCGCCGCAGCAGCAGCTCGGTCACCGCTCCGGACCCGCCGGATGCCCGCACCGAAGTCGCCCACGACGGCGCCCCGACCACGTACGTTCCGGCACCCACGCGCCGTCGCAGCACTCCGGCCGCGACCAGGTGCTCGAAGCACGCCACAACCGTACCGCGGGACACGCCGACCACCATGGCCAGCTGACGCTCGGCAGGCACACGAGTATCAGCGACCAGCACCCGCCGCGACACCGCGTCGAGCAGGCACGCGGCCAGCCGCTGGTAGCGCGGCCCGGGCCGGTCCCGCCATCGGTCGAAGACGACCGAGGCCCACCACGCCAGGTCCTGAGACTGGTCCATTTTGCCATATTGGCCCTGTCCAACGCGCCCGGCAACCAGGCAAGCTGGACACCATGGAGCCACCACCCACCCTGGCGCGAAGCTTCTGGCACGCGATCGAGCCAATCCATTCCGCCGTCTACTTCGCCCCCGAACCCGCCGAAGCCGCGCGCCGGATCGGCCTGCGCGGCTACTGGATGGGTTACTTCGCCAGCCGTGTCGCGCCGCTAGGTCCCGTCCCGCCGGCCCCGGTCACCGCGATGTGCTACGGCTTCGCGCCGAGGATGATCGAGCGCGCGATCCCCGACGCCTGGAAGTTCGCGACGCCGGAAACGGTCCTGGACGCCCGCATCGAGGCCGCCGCGCAGACGCTCCGCACGCACCTGGATGACGATGCCGCGGCCAGGCTCCCGGAACTGAACCGGCTCCTCTGGGACGCCATCGAGGCCTGCCGCTTCGACGCCCGCCCGCTCGCGGCCGCCTGGTCGGCCGTGCCCAGGCAAGACGACCCCGCCGCCGACACCTGGCTCGCCACCACGGTCCTCCGCGAGCACCGCGGCGACGGCCACGTGCTCGCCGCGGTCAGCCAGGGCCTGCGCGGCCTCGACGCCTCGCTCACCCACGTGGCGACCGGCGTGATCAGCCGGGAGATGGTGCAGCCGACCCGCGGCTGGACCGACGAGGACTGGCGCATCTCCGAGCGCCGCCTCCAGGCCCGCGGCCTGCTCGACCGCGACGGCCGCCTCACCAAGACCGGCGGCGCGCTCCGCCGCGACATCGAGGACGTGACCGACCGGCTCGCCGCCGCCCCGGTCGAGCGCCTCGGCGAACTCGGCGTCAAGCAGGCGATCGAACTCGCCGCGCCGGTCAGCCGCCAGCTCATCGACAACGGCACCGTCCCGGTCCCGAATCCCGTCGGCGCGCCTAGGCCATGAATATCAGGCCAGCGGCGCCGGGGGATCGCGCGGCCCTGATCGCCATGTTCGAGCGCTGCTCAAGCCAGACCCGCTACCGCCGTTTCCACGGATTCCTGCACGCGTTTCCCGAACGCTATCTCGCCGACGCGCTTTCCGGCCGCCCGGGGCATATCGCCCTCGTCGCCGAGCGGGCCGGCCGGATCGTCGCGCTGGGCAGCTGCGCCGATGACGAAATAGGCATCCTGGTCGAGGACGAATTCCAGCGCCAGGGCATCGGCACCGGTATGCTCACCGCGCTGACGCAGCTCAGCGGGCCTGGCATGCTGCTCGCGACCATTCAGTCCGACCAGGCCTGGATCCTTTCCCTGCTCCGCCACTTCGGCAATATAAAAATCGATTGGGCATAACGACAGTGGTTCCTCTCTCCGAGTCCCTGACTACGGCACACATTGCCGACGCCTGCATCCGGGCCGGTGTCGCGGTCCGCTGCGCCCCCGCGGAAATCCAGGCGGTCATTCCCGGCACGCGCTGTGCCGGGCGGGTTATGCCCGCGCGGCACGCGGGCAGCGTGGACGTCTTCCTGGAAGCGCTGGAAACCGCCGCGGCCCCCGGCGACGTGCTGGTCGTGGACAACGGCGGCCGCCGTGACGAGGCGTGCGTCGGCGACCTGATCGCGCTGGAGGCTAAGGACGCGGGCCTGAGCGGCATCGTGATCTGGGGACTGCATCGCGACACGGCCGACATCGCGGCGATCGGCCTGCCGGTGTTCAGCGCGGGCTCGATCCCGACCGGGCCGCTGAGCCTGACCGGGCCGCTGAGCCTGACCGTCCGGCATCCGGCGGCGCTGACCTCCGCGTCCGTCGGTGAGTGGACGGTGACCGCCGACGACCTGGTGCTCGCCGACGACGACGGCGTGCTGTTCATTCCGGCCGCGCGCGCCGCGGAGATCGTCGCGCTCGCCGAGGCGATCCGGGACACCGAAGGCCACCAGGCCGATCGCATCCGCTCCGGCACCTCGCTCCGCGCCCAGGTGCGGTTCGCGGACTACCTGACCGGCCGCGCCGCGGATCCCGCCCGCACCTTCCGCGAGCACCTCCGCTCAATCGGCGGCGCCATCGAGGAGTGACCGGCCCTGGCTTCGCTAGGTAGGGCTTTCGCTTCGCTCCATGATCTCCATGGTGACGATCTCGGTGATCCGGATGCTCTGCGGCGTCGCCCCGAACTCGCGGCGCACTTCGGTGCGGATCGCGCGCTCGAGGACCTCCCGGGCCTCCTTCCGCTCCCGGCGCTTGGTGTACACGTCCCAGGCGAGCGTCGCGATCGCGACGATCAGGATGCCGATCTCGTAGAGGTCGTACCGCTGAGTGCCGGACAGCGCGGACTCCACCTCGGCTTCGATGTGGTTCCCGTACTCCGGTGCCAGCCGCCGCGCCGCACCCCGCGCGATCGCGGCTGCCATGTCATCCGCCATCGTCCCCTCCCCTTTCGCCACGTAACTATTCAACTACGCGTCGACTGCGGACGTAAGCGGAACCGGGCGCGAAACGTCCGGACCGGGTCTGCTTGGCACCGGCCGCTGGCCCGGTGACATCCTCGCCGACGCCGTGGTTGCGCGGGCGCGCGGCTACTTCGACTACCCTGCTTTGCGTGCCAGCAGCTAACGACGACTGGGTAGCCCGGACCGCGGCGGACGTGATCGAGACCGCGGCGAAGCGGCACCCCGGCGTGCCGCCGACCTGCGCGAGCGGGATCAGCCCGTCGGGGAACGTCCACCTGGGCAACCTGCGCGAGCTGATGACCCCGCACCTGGTCGCGGACGAGGTCCGCCGCGGCGGCGCCGAATGTCGGCACATCCTGTCCTGGGACGACTACGACCGGTTCCGCCGGGTGCCCCCCGGGCTCGGGCTGCCGGAGAGCTTCGCCGAGTTCATCGGCCGCCCGCTTACCTCGGTGCCGGACCCGGCCGGGGACGGGTGCCACGAGAACTGGGCGGAACACTTCAAGGAGCCGCTGCGTGACGCGCTGTCCCGGCTCGGCGTCCGGCTCACCGAGATCAGCCAGACTCAGATGTACACGTCCGGCGCGTACCTCGACCAGATCCTTCTCGCGATGCGGCGCCGCGCCGAGATCGGCGCGATCCTGCGCCGGTACCAGACCAAGCGGACCGAGGTGGACGACGAGGAGCGGGCGCCGGAGTACTTCCCGTTCCGGCCGTACTGTGCCACGTGCGGCCGGGACGACGCCATCGTCACCGCGTTCGACGACGCCACTGCCGACGTCACGTACACCTGCAAGTGCGGTGCGACGCACGGGCCAGTGCCGATCGCTGCTGTGGCGGGGAAGCTGGTGTGGAAGGTCGACTGGCCGATGCGCTGGGCGTATGAGCGGGTGACGTTCGAGCCGGCCGGCGTGGACCACTCCTCGCCGGGGTCGAGCTTTACGGTCGGCGAGCACCTGGTCAACGAGATCTTCGGCGGTGACATGCCGCTGCACTTCCAGTACTCGTTCGTGGGCAGGTCCGGCCAGTCGAAGATGAGCAGTTCGGCGGGTGCGGCGCCCACCCCGTCCGACGCCCTGGAGATCTTCGAGGCGCCGCTGCTGCGCTGGCTGTACGCGCGCCGGCGACCGGAGCAGTCGATCACGCTGGCATTCGGCGACGAGGTGGGGCGGGTCTACGACGAATGGGACGCGCTGACCCGCAAGGTTTCCGCGGGGACCGCGGAGGCCGCTTCGGTGGCGATCTACACCCGGGCGTCGTCGGTTGCTGAGGGGAAGCTGGCCCAGACGGCGAAGCCTCTGCCGTTCCGTACATTGGCTTCGGTTTTTGATATTACGGCCGGAGACGAGGCTCAGGAGCTGCGGATCCTGCGGGACCTGACGCCATCCGAGCCGGTCGCGAGCCTGGACGAGGTGCGGCCGCGGCTGGATTGCGCGCGGAACTGGGTCCTCGAGTACGTGCCTTCGGCGGAGCGGACGCATGTGCGGTCGGCGCCCGATGCCGCGGTGCTTTCGTCGTTGCGCGCCGAGGAACGCGAGGCGCTGAAGCTGCTCGCCGAGCGGATGGCCGAATCCTGGTCGCTCGACGGGCTGACCACGCTCCTGTACGGGATACCGAAGCTGGTCCGCGGCCTGCCGCTGGACGCGCCGCCCACCCCGGAGCTGAAGACGGCCCAGCGGACCTGGTTCATCCTGCTGTACCGCCTCCTGATCGGCAAGGAAACCGGCCCGCGCCTGCCGACGCTGCTGCTGGCCCTCGGCCAGGACCGCGTCCG
>Ga0070714_100003661_pt1 | contig 11507 bp, 18 predicted proteins | sample LARL83metaG_FD_65450 | JGI IMG/M metagenome (GOLD analysis project Ga0070714, IMG submission 65450) | Corn, switchgrass and miscanthus rhizosphere microbial communities from Kellogg Biological Station, Michigan, USA - LAR L8-3 metaG | ecosystem: Host-associated > Plants > Roots > Rhizosphere ... | reverse complement strand
GTTCGGGACGTCGGGCACCGTCGCGAAGCGCCTGTGGACGATCTACGTGACCGCCCAGGGCCCGGACGGCACCCCGCCGAACAAGGTCCGCCAGGCCCGTGAGGCGATGGCCGCCATCGACGCCGGGCAGTCCAGCATCAGCGCGAACTACGCCGCGCTGGTCGGCGGCACCACCGCCCCGGCCCCGCTCCAGCACCGGGCGTATGCCGCCCCGACGCCTTCCGCCCCGGCCGCCCGGCAGATGACCGCCTGGATGAAGGCCGTGCCCCAGCTGGAAGGCCTCACGGCCGGTCTGGTTGAGCTGGGCCCCCCGAACCCCGAGCTGACCTGGGACCAGGTCGGCGCGGTGCACGCCCGGCTCGCGGTCGTACGCCGCGAGCTGGACAAGATGATCAGGCAGATGAAGGAGAGCAACAAGTCATGACGAACCCGAAGACGGCCGACGGCCACATCATGGTGGAGCGCAAGGTCGGCGACCTCTGGGTCGATCCGGGCGTGCAGCGTTCGCTCCGCAAGGCCCGGGTCACCACGATGGCCGCGAAGTTCGAGCCGTCCGCGCTGGGCGTGCTGACCACCTCGTACCGCAGCCCCCGCCGGATCCACATCATCGACGGCCAGCACCGCTACCGGGCCGCGGAGGCCGCCGGGTACACCGGCACCATCCAGACGATGGAGTACCACGGGCTGACGATCCCGCAGGAAGCCGCCCTGTTCCGGATGCTCAACGCCACCGAGAAGGTCTCCAAGATCGATGAGTTCCTGATCGCCTGCGTGGCCCAGGACCCCGACGCCGTGCGGCTGGCGAGGTTCATCGACCACCATGGCTGGTCGGTCGGCACCGGCGGCACCGAATCGCGGATCTCCGCCATCGGCTCCCTGGAGCGCGTCTACAAGCTCTCCCCCGACGCCGCCGACGCGACCCTGGCCGTCCTGACCGCCGCGTTTGGCCACCGCGCCGCCGCCGTGCAGGGCGCCCTGGTCGAAGGCCTGGGCCGGATGCTCGCCAAGTACGGCGCGAACGTCGACCTGACCGACCTCGCCAAGCGCCTCTCCGGTGTCCCGGGCGGCCCGGACGGGCTGGTCGGCAACGCCCGCGGCCAGTCGTTCACCCGCACCGGCAACCTGTCCACCGCCGTCGCGAAGATCATCGTCGGCCTCTACAACACCCGCCGCCGGACCTCCGCCCTCGCCGCGTGGTCGTGACGGCTGACCACCCGCGCGATAGCCCGTCGGCCCTTCGGGGTCGGCGGGCTACCGTCTTTTGCCACCTCGAACATGCGCGCGGCTGCCAACTGCCCACCGACCACCCGCTGCACGTGCCATGCGGCCCGGCCCGCCGGGAGGCCTGATGCCCCGCCAGTTCGGCAAACGCGACGAGTCGGTGGCCTGGCCCCGCTGCGAGAAGTGCGGCCACCGGCACAAGCCCGACGCGGACTGCCCGGCCGCACCCTCGACCGGCGTGCACTGGCTGATCCGGCCGATGCCCGACGGCCAGTGGCCCGTCGACGACCGGCTCCCCCGCGACGACTCGTTCGACTGGTGGGTCCGCTCGACCTGCGGGCACCCGGGCGGGTCCCGGCAGTGGGCGTTCTACCGTGAAGCCGACGCGAAGCAGTACGAGCAGGTCTTCCGGGCCGACCCTTGCCACTACACCCGCTGCCCCCGCTTCAAGATCCAAAACGAGGAGAGGTTGGCCCGATGATGGAATGGGACGAGGCCTGCACCGTCGCAGGCATCCGCGCCGAACGGCTCAACGAGGTGGACGAGATGATCCGCATCTACCGCGACGGGGAGATCTGGGCCAGCGCCTGGTGGCCGGAAGGCTCCTACCAGCGCCAGGCCATGCAGGAGATCATCGAGATGAGGCCCACCCGTGAATAACGCCCGCATCCTGCTGGTCGGCGGCCCGTTCGACGGCCAGGAGGTCGCGTCCGTCCCACCGGACCTCGCGGCCCCCGCGCAGATCGTCTGGGCGGACTGGCACCGCGACGGCTTCACGGCCTGGCTGTACGAGTGGCACGGCGAGGTCCGCACCGAAGGCGGCTACACCACCGCCCTGATCTACCGGCCGACCGGCCGCCGCCTGGCCGCCGACGAGATCCCCCCGCTGATCGCCGAGGACGTGGAGGTCTGGGCCGCCGCTCCCGCCGTGTGGGCTGACGCGATGCGCGCCATCGGCATCGCCGCCGACATGATGTGGCCGGGCGTGTGAAGGGCTACGCGCCGTGCGGCGCCTGCGCGGCCATGGTCCCGATCGACACCGGGTGCAGGCATTGGAAGCCCGGCACCGCCGCCACCGTACGGTCGGCCCGCCGCGGCCGGGCCAAGCAGCGGGAGTACGAGAAGGCCGCCCGGCAGCGCGCGGTCGCCGCGGTCGCCCGGTTCCTGACCGCCGGGCCGCCGGTGCCCGGCCTGTAGGCTCCGGTGAGCAGGAGGAGGCAACATGTCACGACGTAAGCGCACCGGCAGCAACGACCACACCCGCTCCGTGGAGACCCTGGACGCCCTGGAACGCCGCGAGCTGGAGTTGGACCCGGCCATCGACGCGTGGGAACGCCAGCCCGGCGAGTCCCCCCGCAACTACGGTTTGTTTTTGATCTTCCGGGACACCGGCCGGATCCGGTCGGTCGCCCAGATCGCCTCCATGTCGCCGATCTCGTACGGCGCCACCGCCCGGGTCGCCCGGCTCGGCAAGTGGGTGGAGCGCGCGCAACGGTGGGACGCGGAGCAGGACCGCATCGCGAACATCCGGTTGCAGGACGCCCGGGAAGACATGGCCCGGCGCCACACCAAGGCCGCGAAGACCCTGATGGAGAAAGCCCTCGCCCGGCTGGCCACCCTCGACATCAACAAGATCAGCCCGCACGCCCTGATCCTCATGATCGACACCGCCGCGAAGATCGAGCGCGCCGCGCTGGGCCTCGACACCCCCGGAAACCGCGCCGCCGCGCAGCAGACCACCGTCACCGTGGCCGCGAGCACCGACGCCGCCGGGAAGCCGGGCGTCCGCGTGGAGGTCGGCGTCATGCACGACCGGATCATGGCCACCCTCGACGAGATGACCGCGCGCATGTCGCCCGACCAGATCGCCGCCGGGTACGAAGAGCTGGCCGCGAGCGCTGAGGAGGCGACTCGCGGACTGGACGCCGCGCTCCCTGCACCTCCTCCGCAGTGAGCGCGTGCGCGGCCGGTGGCCGCCCCGCCGGGCGAACGGGCGGCCACCGGGCACCGCGTGTACGGATGGGTGTGTGCTGGCTTAGTTGGCCCCTAACCAGGGCAGGGAGGATTAGCCAGCCGGATATGGGATGCCGTGCGGCCTGCGGGCCGAGCAGTTCGAACCTGCCACCCACCATCACGAATCGTTTTCGATCATGAGCCTGTCCGCCGCCCAGAAGCTCGCCCTGCTCCCGCCGTTCCTGCGTAAGCGCTGGCTCGGCGAGCAGTCCCGCGAGACCCTGGAGCAGATCGAGAAGGGCGCCTGGTGGTGGCTCGGCCGCCCCGAGCAGTTCGCCCCGCCCGGCGACTGGATGGTCTGGCTCATCCGGTCCGGCCGCGGCTGGGGCAAGACCCGCACCGGCGCCGAAGACCTCCTGGAGCGCGTGTTCCGCCACCCGGTGGACGCGTTCGGCCAGCGCACCGAGTGGCTGTGCATTGCCGAGACCCTGAACGACTGCCGCACCGCGTGCATCGAGGGCAACTCGGGCATCCTGTCGATCCTGCACCGCATGGGCATGGTCAAGGGCCGCGACTTCCAGTACCGCAAGTCCCCGAAGCTGATGATCGAGTTCGCCACCGGGCAGATCATCTACTTCGAGGGCGCCGACAACGCCGACGTCGGCCGTGGCTTCAACGCCGCCGGGGCGTGGCTCGACGAGCTGGCGAAGTGGCGCTACACGTACGAGGCCTGGTACGAGGGCCTGCTCCCGTCGCTGCGCGCCCCGCTGATCGGCGACCACCCCCGCGCGGTGGTCACCACCACACCGAAGCCGATCAAGCTGCTGATCGAGTGGCAGCACGAGAAGGACGGCACGATCGTCATCACGACCGGCTCGATCTTCGACAACATCATGAACCTGTCGAAGGCCGTCGTGGAGATGCTCCGCAAGAAGTACGAGGGCACCCGGGCCGGGTTGCAGGAGCTGTACGGGCACCTCCTCGAGGAGATCGAGGGCGCCCTGTGGACGCGCCCCATGATCGAAAACAACCGCATCAAGGCCGCTGACCTGCCGCAGCTCAAGATGGTCGTCATCTCCATGGACCCCGGCGCCACCGGCGCGGGCGACGAGACTGGCCTGATCGCTGCCGGTCGGGACTACCACGGCAACGACTACGTCCTGGCCGACTGGACGAAGAAGATCGTCGGGCACGCCGCGGCCCGGCGCGCCTGGGAGATGTTCCGCCAGTTCGGGGCGACGTGGCTGGTCATCGAGACGAACATGGGCAAGAAGTGGCTCATGCAGGTCGTCACCGACGCGTACAAGGAGATGCAGGCGGAGGGCCTGTTCGAGCCCGGCCCGGCCCCGGTCAAGGAGGTCACCTCCCTGGCCGGGAAGAAGCTGCGTGCGGAGCCGGTCGCGTCCCGGTACGAGCAGAACCGCTGGCACCACGCGGGCACGTTCATTGAGCTGGAGGATCAGCAGTGCACGTGGGTGCCCGAGGACGCCAAGTCCCCGGACCGCATCGACGCCCTCGTGCAGGCGGGCCTGTTCCTGATGGGCAAAGAAGGCAGCCTGATCCGGATCGCCGCACCGTCGCCGAACGACTGGATGCCGACCGGCTCGGGTTACATGTGACGCGTCCGGTGCCGGATATCATGCAGGGAGCGCGTATTAGCGTCCGCGCTCCCTGCCAGGAGAATCGAGGTCTCCCGTGTCGATCGTACCGTCCGTCCCCGCCGAAGAATCCGGTGTGGTGACCTTCCACTTTGCGGGCATCCCAGTCCGCGCCAAGATGATCAACGGCAACCCCTGGTTCGTGGCCGCCGACGTGGCGACCGCGCTGGCCATCGACCGCCACCGGGATGCTTTGTCCGTTATGGACGAAGATGAGAAGATGAGCGATGAGATCGCCGGGCCTGGCAATACGGGCATTGCGGTACATCTCATCTCTGAGTCCGGCCTCTACCGGATGATCTTCCGCGCCCGGAAGGCTGAGGCGCAGACGTTCACCCGCTGGGTGACCCGCGAGGTGCTGCCGTCGATCCGCAAGACCGGCCAGTACGTACCGCAGCAGCGCGTGCTCAGCCCCCGCGAGCTGGCCCAGATGGTCATCGACGCCGAGGACCGCGCCGCCGCCGCCCTCGTGGAGCGCGACGACGCCTGGGCCGCCGTGTCCGACCGGGACGAGAAGATCCGCCTCGACGCCCCGAAGGTCGGCTACGTGGAGCATTTCGTCGACCCTGTCTCCGACCACTGCACCATCCGCACCCTGGCGACCGAGCTGGGCGTATCCGAGCGCAAGCTCTTCGCCTACCTGCGGGGCAAGACGCGCATTTACCAGGACGCCAACGGCGAATACCACCCGTACGCGGACTGGAAGACGTGCTTCACGCTGCGGGACCGGCCCGATGCGCCTCGCCACCGTGACGGCCGGATGCGTACGACCCTGTACGTGACGCCGGTCGGCAAGGAGAGCATCCGGCGCTGGCTGGCGAAGGACCCGATCAGCTAGGCTGCGGTCGTCGCCTGGCTCCCAAGCCGGACCGTCGATCGAGCACCCGGGTATAGATCGCGGCAGTGCCGCGAAACTCAAGACGCCCCGGCTACCCCACGGGCCCAATCAGGGACCGGGGGCCCGGGGCGTTCCCGTGTCTACCGCCGCCCGCGGCGCCGCAGCCGCTTGAACCGGGCCTGCCGCAGGACGATCAGCCGGTCGATCAGGTCGGACATCTCCCGGCGGTCCATGGCGTCGAACGTCTGGATGGTCGCGACCCGCTCGGCGTAGGCCAGCTCGGTGCGGCACAGGGCGACCGCGAAGTTGGTCTGCTCGCGGCTCGGCGGGGCCGGTGCCTCCCGCCAGGAGTTGACCACGGGTGGCACGAACGCTTCCTTCTCCAGCGTGTCCATCACGCTCACCGCCTCCATCGGGGGTGTTCCAGGGTGTTTCGTCCTGTTCCAAGCGTGACGGAAGTTCGGGCGATGTCAAGCCGGAATCTACGCCATCTGTAGGCCGGGGGTTGACGGTCAGTCCATAGACGACTAACGTGGACCACGACAGACCGAACAGGGAGGCACCAGGATGTACGTGTTCACCGCCGCGCAGCTCGCGGCCAGCTGGCCCGGCCACGAGGGCGAGAAGGTCACCTTCACCTCGCAGGGAACCGAGCACACCGGGGTCCTCGACTCCGCGTTCCCCTCGCACGACGAGCCCCTGACCCACCTCATCGTCGGCGCCGACCACATCGTGGTGAACGACGACGTGATCGTGACGGTCGGCTGATGGACGCCGCCGTCGTCGACACCATCAACCGCCGGGACGCGTACCGGATCGCGAATCATCTTGACCTGCTCGACTGGTTCAACGGCATTCTCGGCGACAAGACCCCGGAGGTGGGCCCCCCGTGGTTCCGGCGCAAGGCGTCTGACGCCCTGATGTCGGACGACGAGACACAGCGCACCGACCGGGTGTGGCTCGTCAGCGTCCTGGCGGCCCGTACCCCCGACGTCGCGTTCGACGGTGCCCCCGCCGACTGCGACTGGGACAACCTGTTCTCCCACCTCCGGTCGGAGATCCTGGCCCGCAGAGACCCGGAAAGCCCACACGCGGGGACGGCAGAGACCCAACGTCGCGTCGTGGTGTAGGGTCTCAGCAGACGGGGGACCGGGGAGGTCAACGCCTCCTCAGGTCTGTCAACCCGGGCGGTTCGCCCGGAGGTCCGGCCTCACCGGTCCCCCGTCCCGTCGGGACTTCACCAGGAGGAACAGTGCCCAAGCTTTCGCTCTACAAGGTCGGCGCCAACGGCCGCATCGCCCTCGGCGACATCGCCGCGGAGGGCGACTTCTTCACCGTGGAGAAGGAGGACGACGGCACGATCGTCCTCTCCCCGGTGGAGGTCAACACCACCACCACGAAGCGCACCACGGAGCAGCAGCCGCTGCCCGAGGTCTAACCGACCAGGAGGTCGATACCAGTGGGAAAAAGCGATCTGCCCACCACGGGTGACGGGAAGGCCGGGGGTCAGAAGCCGAAGCGCGGCCAGATCACCGCGAAGTCGAAGACCGGCACCATCCTGTGGAAGCAGACCACTGACATCGCGAAGCCGAAGCCCGCGAAGGCCGCGAAGCCTGCTAAGCCCGCCAAGGCGGCGGAGGCCCCGAAGCCGAAGCGTCACCGCTGGTTCAGCTCCAACTGAAAGCCCTCCCCGGTTCGGCCCGGCGGCCGGGGGTGATTCACTAGCCGGGCACACGGTCGGGTAGCTCAGCGGCAGAGCGACCAGCAGCGGGAAGGTTACGACTCCTCGCAGCATGGTGACGTCGCAGGTTCAATTCCTGCTCCGACCTCGCAAAGGAACACCGGGTGCCTATCAGGCTCTTAAACCTGTCGGCTGCTCAGCCTGGTGCCAACCAATGCCGACGCCATGAGCAAGCGTCGGGTCCTGTAGCTCAGCAGCAGAGCACCCGGGGGATCCTGGGAGGTCGGCGGCGCGAATCCGTCCAGGGCCACGACCCAAAGTGCTTCTTGGCTTGCACGCAGGTCGTACACGATCCGGGACTCCACCACCCGCAAGGGTGATGGGACGGCTTTCAGGGCCCCGAGCAGTCGTGACGCGCAGGAAGCCAGCGAGGACGGCCTGACACGGCCGTGACACCCCGGAGAGACGGGAACGCACCGCCTGCGTACTGGCGGATGGCCGGTGAGACTCCGGTAGTGGTGCACAGGCTGCACCTGGTAACAGGAACCGCCAGGATGGACCCACCAGCCCCGGACACGGGGCAGACGGTGAGCCGGGGGCATGCCCTGGAGACCCGGAGAGGCGCAGTACCGCACGTGTAGCTCAGAGGCCAGAGCGCCCGACGCAATCGGGAGGTCCGGGGTTCGACTCCCCGCACGAGCACGAGAGGACCACCAGGCTCCGTACGTGAGGGGACCAGGGACCGGGGTGCGGTGCAGCTGTCACCGCCTGACCAACCGGGGCATCCTGGCACGACGTGCGGCCTGGCCGACGGGCTCTCGTTACCGGGGGATGCGGTGGTGCCGGATGAGCCGGTGAACACCAGCAGCAAATGACCCGCCCATCCCCCGGGCACAACTCAACACGGAGAGGTCGTCTAAACGACCGGCGGAGAGCGCTCGACGCCGGTAGACCAGGATGCCGGATCTTCCTTCCGGTGATGCAGGTGCGAGCCCTGCCCTCTCCACGGGATGCAGGACGGGAAACGCGGAACTGACTAGCGCCCGCCCTGCTGTCGCCCGGGAGCCCGCTTCGCGCGGTACCGGGTCGGCGAGGTGCCGGAAGGCCGCCTAGGAAGACCCCCAGTGGCCACGGCGCGGTCTTGGCCTTCCGGCACCGACCCACGTAACCCCCTGAGGAGGAGGGAACCATGGCAAAACCGACTAAGCCGAAGGGCGGACGCCCGCCCGGTCGGCGTGGAAAGGCAGGTGTCGGGCCCGGCCCGGCGTACCGGCCGTCGACCAGCGGCGGCGGGACCACGCACAAGGGCGGCGGCTGCTGCCCGATGGTCGCCGCTGTCCGGGCGGCCCGTGCGGGGCGGTACCGGCTGGCCCGCCGGTACGCGGCCATGTCGGTGCGGCTCATCGCTGCGAGGGTCGCCTGATGACCGTCGTCAAGGTGGTCGCGGCCGACCCGCCGAAGAAGTGCGTGCCCGCGGTCATCTCGTGGCGCTGGTTCTCGAACCGGCGTCCGCGTGGCAGGGGTCAGGGCTGATGGGCCGGGCGATCCCGGACCCGCGTCCGGCCGGTGGTCCGCTGCCGAAGCCTGCGGCGCGGAACCGGCGTAAGCCGCCGATGCCGTCGTCGAAGGTGAACGGGCGCCGCCCGGCGCCGCCGCCGCCTCGGCAGGGCCGCAACGAGTGTTGCCCGATGGTGGCTGCCGTCGGCGCGGCCCGGCGGGGGAAGTTCCGGCTGGCCCGCCGGTATGCGGTCTGGTCGGTGCGGTTGCTCGCATCACCGGCTCGTTTTTGATCATGGATGTCCGCCCTGACCAGGGGCGGGTAGAGAAAGAAGTACCCATGCGTAACCGCATCATCGTGGGCCTCGCGGCCCTCGTGACCGGGATCGGTCTGGTCGCCGTCCCGTCGGGCCCGGCCGTAGCCGTCACCCAGCCGGTCACCCAGACCGCCGGGGCGCCGGTCTACACCCCGCCCGCACGGCTGCCCTGGGGCGACCTCGCCCAGCCGCAGCCCGCACGCAAGGTGGCCGCGCCGACCACGGCGCAGGCCGCACGTAACCTGACCGCCCCGAAGGGCATGCCGAAGGCCGCGGGCGCCACGAAGGCGTCCCTGACCGGGAACACGTTCTTCTACAACACCGCCCAGTCCGGGCCGCCGACGGGCACCCTCGGGGTGGCCTCGTCCGGGGTCGCGTCGACCCCGGCCCTGTCCGGTGCTGCGCACTCGCTCGGTGAGATCGCGGTCATGAAGGACGCCTCCAGCGCCACCAAGGCGACGGTGGAGATCGGCTGGACCGTCGACACCGGTCTGAACGGGGACTCGGCACCGCACCTGTTCTGCTACTGGTGGAAGAACAACGTCGGTCAGGGTTACAACGGCGGCAGCGGTTTCGTGCCGTGGTCGTCGCCGTCGGCAACGTGCGGGCAGTCGCTGGCCACGTCGGTCGGCACCCTCACCCGGTACGGCATCGTCCACGACGGCTCCGCGTGGTGGCTGGCCTACAACAACGGGTGGGTCGGCTACTACCCGGACTACCTGTGGTCGTCCACCGCGTACGGGGTTTCCGGGTCCAACACCCCGGCCATCACGTTCGTCAACACGACCTTTTTCCAGGTGTTCGGTGAGATCGCGTACGTCGGCACGCAGGCCGCCTCCACGGCGTGCGCGGACATGGGCAACGGTGCCCTGGGCACCAGCACCAGCCCGCTGCCCGCCCGGTGGGCGTCCACCCAGTACAACCTGGGCGGCACGTACACCAACGCGACACTGCTGGACACGGGCAGCCCGTATCCGTCGCAGTGGCTCGGGTATCTGATCACCCCGATGTCGTTCCGCTTCGGTGGTTTCGGGGCCTGCTAGACCCCTGGATCACCAGGGCCAGTCCGGGTCGAACCGGGCTGGCCCGCTGTCTCGGGCGCCCTGGCTTATTGCCCCCGAGATGTGTCACCCCCTGCCGGGTTCGGCCGCAGAACGCGGCCCGCCGCGGCTCACGGGCACCGCGGCGATGTCGAATGCGGGCGGCCACGGCAGGGGCTCAAGGCGGGGAACCCGAAGGGCGCAAGCCCTGGCGGCTACTGGTGGGTTCAAATCCCATCCCCGCCACACATGGTGTACGCTATGGGCATACACATCCTTGGAGGAGGAAACATGCAGCACACGAACCCCGGCGACACCTGGTTCGGCTGGTCGTCGATCAACGCCAACGCCGACGAAGCCACCAAGCTGGCCGCCCTGCGGGAGCTGATCGTCCGCGACGCCACCAAGTGGGTCCAGAACGGTGAGATCACCGCCGGGTGGGCCGACAAGAAGCTGGCCAAGCTCGGCATCACCGACCGGATCGGCTCGGGCAACACGTACGAGCTGGAGGTCACCGCGACCGGCAAGTTCCGGATGGCCGTCAAGGCGACCAACCGGGCTGAGGCCGAGTCGAAGTTCCTCGCCCACCTGGCTGCCATGAACCGCGCGGCCATCTCCGAGCCGTCCGCGTTCGCGCTGCCGGTCTTCGTCTCCGGCCCGGCCGACACGGACCCGACCGCCCCGGTGGACCCGACCACCGTCGATGACACCCTGGCCCTGTTCCGGGAGATCGTCATGCTGGCCCACATCGCGGGCCCGCACATCTGCCTCGACGGGGCGAACGACCTGCTGGACGACTACGGGCTGGCCCCGGTCCCGCCGGTGAGGACGTTCACGGTGTCCCGGCCCGTCATCGCGGACATGCAGACCACCGTGCAGGCGTTCGACATGGTCTCCGCGGCCCGGGTTGCGTCGTGGCGCTGGGAGGACGGGAAGTCCGGCTACACGATGAAGGACGCGGAGCCGACCGCGGCGGACGCGGCTGTCGCCGAGGTCGCTACCAGCTGATCAGCCCAGCCCATACAGCCCCCTTGCCCCGCCAGGCACGGGGGCTGTATGCTGTCAGTAGACAGACCGAACAGGGAGGCACCGAATGTTCCGGATCACCCGCAAGCCCAAGCCCGTCCAGACCCCCATCCACCCGCTCAGCCAGTTCGCAACGGTCCTGACCGCCGAGGAGATGGCCGAATACGAAGCCACCAGGGCCAAGCTGATCGCCGCCGGTGTCCTGACCGCCGAGGAAAACTGATGATGAACCTGACCACCGCCCAGTGGGCTGCCTGCCTCGTCGCGGGGGTGCTC
>Ga0070714_100003659_pt1 | contig 11510 bp, 9 predicted proteins | sample LARL83metaG_FD_65450 | JGI IMG/M metagenome (GOLD analysis project Ga0070714, IMG submission 65450) | Corn, switchgrass and miscanthus rhizosphere microbial communities from Kellogg Biological Station, Michigan, USA - LAR L8-3 metaG | ecosystem: Host-associated > Plants > Roots > Rhizosphere ... | reverse complement strand
CCTCTCCCCCGCGCCGACCGCCGACCGGCAGCCGCTCGCGCAGCTCCGGCTGATCGGCGGGTTGTTTCGAGGATCGCTCGCGCATCGCCGTCACACGCCGGCGTGCGCCGCGGCGAACTGTCCACACGCCGCGACGAAACGTGCTGTGGCCGTGGGAATTCCGGCGGGGTGGGTGTGTAGATAGGACGCATGCACCCGGTGGGCCACCGCGCCTTCCCGGACCGCGGCCTCGTCGGTGCGCCATCCCCAGGCGGGCGGATTCGATCCCGTGGTGACCAGGCGGGTGCGGTGGAATTCGTGGCCGCGCACGCGTTCTCCGGTGCGCCACAGCACCGAGTCGGCCAGCGCCACGGCATCGCGGTAGCCGAGAGTCAGGCGCGGTCCGAATTCGGCGGTGGCATCGAGGACTCCGGCCATGCGGTGCCCGTCCAGCGAACGGGTCAGATAGAGCAGGCCCGCGCATTCGGCATGTATCGGCATGCCCCGGGCGGCGGACTCGGCGACCGCGGTCAGCAGTGGCGTATTCGCGGCCAGGTCGGCGGCATGTTCCTCCGGGAAGCCGCCGGGCAGCACCAGACCCGCTGTGCCCGAGGGCAATTGCTCGTGCAACGGATCGAACACCGCCACCTGCGCCCCGGCTGCCGCCAGCAGTTCACGATGTTCGGCATAACCGAAGGTGAACGCCGGCCCGCCCGCCATCGCGACGATCGGCGCCGGCGCTCGCACCACACTGCCCGACGCGGACGTCGGTACGGGCGTCTCCGGCTCGCCGGTCTGTTGCGGCCCTGCCGTCTCCGACGAGATCCGCGACATCGCGGCCGCCGTGCTGTCGGAGGGCAGCGTTGCTCCGGCCGGGCCGGTGTCCTCGCCGCGCTCCGAGCCGCTGAGGGCAGTCCCGCCCTGTCGATGCGGGGCCGCGACCTCACCGATCGGATCCCACGCGGGCCCGTCCACGTCGGCGGCGGCCAGTCGCGCGACCGCACCCACATCGATGTGCGCGCCGACGAGCTCGGTCATGGCCTCGACCGCCGCATGCGCCGCGGAACCGTGCTCGACCGCCGGAACGAGGCCGAGATGCCGTGCGGGAACCGATAATTCGTCCATCCGCGGTAGCGCGCCGAGCACCGGCAGGCCGACCCGGGCGCAGGCGGCGCGCAGCACCTGTTCGTGGCGCGGGCTGCCGACGCGGTTGAGGATCACGCCGCCGAGCCGGATCCCGCTGTCGAAGGTCGCGAAGCCGTGCAGCAGGGCGGCCAGGCTCTGACTGTGGCCGCGCGCGTCGACGACCAGCAGCACCGGGGCGCCGAGCAGCGCGGCGGCCTGTGCGGTCGACCCCTCGGCGATCGGGGCGGGATTCGAGGCGTCGATCCGGCCGTCGAACAGCCCCATCACTCCCTCGACCACGGCCACATCGCAGCCCGCGCTGCCGTGCCGGTACAGCGGCACCACCCGCTCGGCACCGACCAGTACCGGATCCAGATTGCGTCCGGGCCGCCCGGCGGCCAGACCGTGATAGCCGGGATCGATGTAGTCGGGACCCACCTTGAACGGCGCGACCCGATGTCCGGCGCGGCGCAGCGCTCCGATCAAACCCGTTGCCAGCGTGGTCTTTCCGCTGCCCGAGGCGGGCGCGGCGATCACCACGGCCGGAGTGGTCATCGGCCGCCCGCCGTCACCACTCGATACCCCGCTGCCCCTTGCGCCCGGCGTCCATCGGATGTTTCACCTTGCTCATCTCGGTGACCAGATCCGCCGCGTCGACCAGCGCCTGCGGGGCGTCGCGGCCGGTGATCACCACATGCTGGTTGCCGGGCCGGTTCCGCAGCGTCTCGACCACCTCCTCGACGTCCACCCAGCCCCACTTCAGCGGGTAGGTGAACTCGTCGAGGACGTAGAAGCGGTGCTGTTCGGCGGTCAGCCGGCGCGCGATCTCCCGCCATCCGGCCAGGGCCGCGGCGGCGTGGTCGTCCTCGCTGCCCTGTTTGCGGGTCCACGACCAGCCCTCGCCCATCTTGTGCCATTCCACCGGGCCGCCGGTGCCGGTCTCCTCGTGCAGCCGGCCCAGGGCGCGGAAGGCGGCTTCCTCGCCGACCTTCCATTTCGCGCTCTTCACGAACTGGAAGACCGCGATATCGAATCCCTGATTCCAGGCCCGCAGCGCCATCCCGAACGCCGCGGTCGACTTACCCTTGCCGGGACCGGTGTGCACCGCGAGCACCGGCTGATTACGCCGCTGGCGAGTGGTCAGCCCGTCGTCGGGAATCGTCTCCGGAACGCCCTTCGGCATCGCTGCATCCTCCTGGTCGAGCACCTACGCATCACATTCCCACATCCGCGTATCCGGTCCGCCGCGCGGGTCCCGCCGTCCTGCCGGTCCGACCGGTCGCGGACGGTATCGAGCGAACGCTCACGCCGCCAGGTGATGCGGCAGCCCGGACTTGACCGCGGCGGCGACCGAATCGCCGGTGAGCTCGCCGAGGCGCAGGTAGGTCGCCCGCAGCTCCCGGGCGAATTCGGCGGCCAGACCCAGCCGGACCATGCCGCGCTCACAGTCCACGACCACGCCGGCCACACCGTCGCGGGCGAGCAGGCGGGCGGCGGCGCGGGCACGCGGAATCGGATCGACACCACCGGTGGCGCGGCCGTCGGTGAGCAGCACGACCATCGCGCGGCGCTGCGGATCGCGGACGTGTTCGCGGACCACCACCGCGCGGGCCTTCAGCAATCCTTGTGCCAGTGGGGTTTTGCCGCCGGTGCGCAGATCGGCGAGGCGGCGCACCGCGATATCCACCGAGGAGGTCGGCGGCAGCACCAGTTCGGCCTCGCTGCCGCGCACGGTGATCACGGCGACCTTGTCGCGGCGCTGATAGGCGTCGCGCAGCAGGGCCACCACCGCCCCGGTGACTGCCGACAGACGATCGCGGGCGGCCATCGACCCGGAGGCGTCGACCACGAACACCACCAGATTGCCTTCACGCCCTTCGCGATACGCGCCCCGCAGATCGGCCGCCTCCAGTGCCAGCGGGCCGTCGACGCGGCCGCGGGCATGCTGATGGGGTGCGGCGGCGAACAGGGTGCCCAGCAGATGCAGGCCGGTCGAGGTGTCGGTGACCGACCGCACCACCCGGCCGTGCCGGGTGTGAGCGCGGGATCGACGTCCGGGAGCGCCCTCCCCGACCCCCGGGATCTCCCAGTGGGGCGGGCGGGCAACGGAATTCGCCGGGGCCGCCACACTGCCCTCGCGGGTGCCGCCGCGCGGGCCGCCGCCCGGTGAGCCGGGGCCGTCGTCGTCGGGGCCCTTGTCGTCGGGGCCCTTGTTGTCGGAGCCGTTGTCGTCGGGACCGTTGTCGGAGCCGTTGTTCTCGGGAGCTCCGGCGTCCGTATCCGGCTCCCGCTGGTCATGATCGAATTCGCGCTGCGGATCGGACTCCGATTCCGCGGCGTCGCTTCGCGTTTCGTCTTCCGCGGCTCGGCTCTGCTCGGTGCGCGCCCGCTCGGCCTCCTGGTCGGCATCGCGCATCGCCTCGTCGAGTTGCTCGTCGGTGATGCCCGGTTCGTCGAACGGATCGCGCCGACGACGGTGCGGCAGTGCCAGTTCCGCGGCGATACGCACGTCGTCGGCAGTGACGCAGTCACTTCCGCGCCATGCCGCGTGGGCCGTCGCGGTCCGCGCCACCACCAGATCCGCGCGCATGCCGTCGACGTCGAAGGAGGCGCACAGCGCCGCGATCCGGCGCAGTTCGATATCGTCGAGCGCCACCTCGGCGAGGCGTTCGCGCGCGGCGAGAATGCGCTCGGCGACGTCGCGATCGGCCGCGGCGTAGGCGGCCGCGAAGCCGGCGGGATCGGCCTCGTAGTCGAGGCGGCGGCGCACCACAGCCATCCGCACGTCCACATCGCGGGAGGCCGCGACGTCGACGGTGAGGCCGAAGCGGTCCAGCAGCTGCGGGCGGAGTTCACCCTCCTCCGGGTTCATGGTGCCCACCAGGACGAACCGAGCCGGATGCGAATGCGACACCCCGTCGCGTTCGATGTGCACCCGTCCCATGGCCGCCGCGTCGAGCAGGACGTCGACGAGGTGGTCGTGCAGCAGATTCACTTCGTCGACGTACAGCACGCCGTGATGGGCGGCCGCCAGTAGTCCGGGCCGGAACGCCTGTTCCCCGTCGCGCAGCACCCGCTCCAGATCCAGCGATCCCACGACCCGGTCCTCGGTCGCACCGACCGGCAACTCCACCAGCCGGGCGGGCCGCTGCCCACTCTCGTCGGCCACCGGCGGCAACAACTGCGCAAGCGCCCGCACCACGGTCGATTTCGCGGTCCCCTTCTCCCCGCGCACCAATACCCCGCCGATCCCCGGATGCACCGCACACAGAATCAGCGCCAGCTGCAGCTGCTCCTGCCCCACCACCGCCGAGAACGGAAACCCCGCCTCACCGTCGTGATGCGCGGACACAGCCGATGCGGATTCACCTCGGAAATCGGACACGCCCCCACTGTATGCGCGCCCCGTTCCGCCCCCGCACCGGGCTGCCCTGTCCGCTAGAGCCGCTCCCCCGCAGCGATCCGCCGCACCACCAGTGGCAACACGACGTGTTCGGCCTCGAGCACACGCGCGGCCAGGGTTTCGGCGGTGTCGTCCGCGCGCACCGGAACCTCGCGATGGGCGATCACCCGTCCGGTGTCGTAGTCGCCGTCCACCAGATGAACCGTGGGCCCGGTGACCGTGACGCCGGACGCCAGCACCGCGTCGTGCACGCGGTGGCCGAACATGCCGGCGCCGCCGAATCGCGGTAGGGGCGCCGGGTGGATGTTCAGGATTCGGGATTCGAAGTGCCGGCGCGTTCGCGGTCCGAGTTTCTTCATATAGCCCGCTGTCACCACCCAGTCGGTCGCGTGCTCGGCCAGAGCGGCGCGGATCGCCTCGTCCAAGGCGTCGGGGTCCGGATGTGTCGCGCCCGAGAGATGCCGTGTGGGAATCCGATTCTCGCGGGCGTAGGCCAGACCCGCGGCGTCGCTGTTGTTGCCGATGACGACCGCGATCTCGAAGCGCGCGCCGGGTTCGAGACAGGACCGGTGGAGGGCGCGGAGATTCGAGCCGTGGTGTGAGATGAGCACGCCGACTCGGAGATTGCGCACACCTCGCAGTTTCCCACAGCTGTACGAGGGATTCGGCGCGCCTCTCACCCGCGGAATACGCTGGGCGGGTGCGGGATGTGGTGCGGGGCTTCGGGTATCTGATGCGGGGGCAGCGGTGGGCCGCGGCGCATCGGCGGGAGCTGGGGCTGGGGTTGCTGCCGGGTGCGGTCTCGATGATGCTGTATCTGGGGCTGCTGGTGGCGCTGGTGTGGTTCGCGGGGGATCTGGTGGCGTGGGCGACGCCGTTCGCGGCGCACTGGTCGTCGCCGTGGCCCGATCTGCTGCGCGGCGGCCTGGCCGTGCTGCTGGTCCTGCTGGGGCTGTTCCTGGCGGTGATCACGTTCACCGCGGTGACGCTGGTGATCGGCCAGCCGTTCTACGAGGCCGTGTCGGAACGAGTGGACCGGTCGCTGTCGGCCGACGGGCGTGCGCCGGAATCGGGACTGCCGCTGTGGCGGGAGGTGTGGATCGGGGTCCGCGACGGGGTGCGCATTCTGACCCGGGCCGCGGTGTGGGGTGTGGTGCTGTTCTGCGCCGGATTCCTGCCGCTCGTCGGGCAGACCGTCGTCCCGGTGCTCGGCGTCTGCGTGGCCGGGTTCTTCCTGGCGCAGGAACTGACCGCGGTCGCGACGCTGCGCCGCGGAATCGAGTTGCGCGACCATCTGACGATGCTGCGTTCGCATCGAATGCTGGTGTGGGGTTTCGGCATTCCGCTGGCGGCCGCATTCCTCGTGCCGTTCGTGGCGATCGTCCTGATGCCGGGTGCGGTCGCCGGCGCCACGATGCTCGCCCGCGAACTGTGCGGTGCGGACAGCGATCCGGCACCGAACCCGTTGCGGGACTGACAACCCGCGCCCCCGCACGAGACGGCCCCGCACCCCGGAACGGGATACGGGGCCGACATCTGCGTGGTGGACCCGCCACTCAGCCCCTGCGCATGGGGATGTGCGCGATCCCGTCTTCCTCGTACTCCTCACCGTCGGGTTTGAACCCGTGCTTGGTGTAGAGGTCGACCAGATAGGTCTGGGCGTTCAAACGCACTGTCGCCGAACCGGCTTCGGCGATGGCCGCCTGCAGCACCCGGGTGGTGTAGCCGTGACCGCGCGCCTCGGGAGTGGTGCACAACCGGCCGATGCGGAACGACTTCACCCCGTTGTTGTGCTCCTCGAGCAGCCGCAGGGTGCAGATGATCTCACCCTCGTCGTCGAGCCAGAAGTGGCGTGTCTCGGGGAGCAGATCGAGCCCGTCCAGTTCCGGATAAGCGCATTTCTGCTCCACGACGAACACTTCGACGCGCAGTTTCAACAGCTTGTACAGCGTCGCGGTATCGAGATCCGCGGCCCACGACCGTTTGAGCGCAACCGTTGACATCATCGCGTCTTGCTATCACATGATTCAGCTGTGCGCGACCCCAGCGGCGATCGGCGTGTTGTGAGCCCGGCCGCTGCCGTTGAGATGAAGCGCCTTGGTCGACCAGTCCCACACCTCGTGGAACAGCGCCTGATTCTCCGAGAGCTTCACACCCAGCGACGGCACCATTTCCTTGAGTTTCGGTGTCCAGTCGGCATATTCGCTCGGGAAGCAACGCTGCAGCACGTCGATCATCGCGCTGACACAGGTGGAGGCGCCGGGCGAGGCGCCGAGCAGTCCGGCGATGGAACCGTCACCGGCGGCGATCACCGCGGTACCGAGTTCCAGGACGCCGCCCGCACCCTTGCGCCGGATGATCTGCACGCGCTGACCGGCGGTGATCAGCTCCCAGTCGTGGCCGTCGGCGCGCGGGATGAACTCCTCCATGGTGTTCACCTTGCCCGCCGGCGACTTCAGCAGCTCGCTGACGAGGTACTTGACCAGGCCGAGTTCGGTGACGCCGACACCCAGCATCGGGGTGACGTTGCCGGCCCGTACCGACTTGAGCAGATCGCTGAACTTGCCGTCCTTCAGGAACTTCGGAGTCCAGCCGGCGTAGGGGCCGAACAGCAGGCCCGGCTTACCGTTGATGACGCGAGTGTCCAAGTGCGGCACCGACATCGGCGGCGCGCCGACGGCGGCCTTGCCATAGACCTTGGCGTCGTGCTTGGCGATCAGCTCGGGGTTGGTGCAGCGCAGGAACTGGCCGCTGACCGGGAATCCGGCGAAGCCCTGGATTTCCTTGATACCGGCCTTCTGCAGCAGCGGCAGCGCGTATCCACCCGCGCCGACGAAGACGAATTTGGCGTCGATCGTGCGCGAGGTGCGGGTGCGGGTGTTGCGGACCTTGACCGTCCAGCTGCCGTCGGACTTCTTGGACAGGTTGCGCACCTCGTTGCCGAACGCGATCTCCACGCCCGAGGAACCGAGGTAGGCCAGCAGCTGCTTGGTCAGCGCACCGAAGTCGATATCGGTGCCGGTCTGGGTCCAGTTCAGCGCGACCGGCTCGGAGAAGTCACGGCCCCGGGCCATCAGCGGCAGGCGGCGGGTGAACTCGTCCGGGCTGTCGATGAACTCCATGCCCTCGAACAGCGGGTGCCGCGACAGCGCCGCGTGGCGCTTGCGCAGATAGTCCACACCGTCGGCGCCGTGGCAGAAGCTCACGTGCGGAATGGGATTGATGAAACCCGACGGGTCGGCGAGCACGCCGTTCTCGGCACCGTAGGCCCAGAACTGGCGCGACACCTGGAAGCGCTCGTTGATATCGATCGCCTTGGTGATGTCGACCGAACCGTCGGCGGCCTGCGGCGTGTAGTTCAGCTCGCACAGCGCCGAGTGGCCGGTGCCCGCGTTGTTCCACGGGTCACTGCTCTCGGGCGCGGCCGCGTCCAGTCGCTCGAACATGGTGATCGACCAGTCGGGCTGCAACTGGCGAAGCAGTGCACCCAGGGTGGCACTCATGATGCCGGCACCGATGAGGACTACATCGGTCTTTTCAGTCATCGCAGCGTTCGGCACGGGGTGATCGACTTCCTTGTCCAGCGCGGGCACTTGGTGGGCGGGTAACGAGGTTACCCGCCGTTCACTTCAACTTGATTCTGCCCCTCACCATGCCCGTTTCCGAAACCGTCACACATCCACCTTCGGCACGGCTCGCCGTGCAGGCCCCTGAGCGGGTCGAATATCGTGAAGCTGTGACGAACGAGACGCCCCTGGCCCCGTCGACCACCCACGCCTGGCAGCCCGACGTCCTGGGCGAGGGATATCGGCAGCTGACCATTCCGCTCGGCCCCGATCCCGACGGTGAGGGCGTCGTCGACGCCACCCTGGTCCGCCACGAGCCCGATATCGTGGAGCCGGCCACCGGTGCGGTGCTGTACGTGCACGGCTTCACCGACTACTTCTTCCAGAAGCATCTCGCCGAGCACATGAGTGCGCGCGGCTATCGCTTCTACGCTCTGGACCTGCGCAAGTGCGGGCGCTCCCGCCGGCCCGGCCAGACCGCGCACTACGTCAGCGACCTGCGGCTCTACGACGCGGAACTGGACCGCGCGGTCGAGATCGTGCGCGAGGAGACCGGGTTGCCGGTGCTGCTGATGGCGCACTCCACCGGCGGTCTGGTGTTGCCGCTGTGGCTCAACCGCCGCGACGCCGCCGCCGAGGGCATCACCGGACTCGTGCTCAACAGCCCGTGGTTCGATCTGCAGGGCCCGGCCTACTACCGCCACATCGGCACCGCCGTGATCGACGGTGTGGGCCGGCTGCGCGCGATGACGCGCCTGCCCGGCGGCGAGCTGAGCACCTACGGCGACAGCCTGCACACCAGCGTCTCCGGCGAATGGGACTACAACCTGGATTGGAAGCCGCTCGGCGGATTCCCGATCCATCTGGGCTGGCTGCGCGCCATCCGCAGGGGCCATGCGGAGCTGCATCGCGGGCTCGATATCGGCGTTCCGGCGCTGATTCTGCGGTCGAAGGTGACGAAGTTCATGCGCAAGTACGGCCCGGCCGCCGATGTGTCGGATGTGGTGCTCGACGTGCGCCAGATTCAGCGCTGGTCGGGATGTCTGGGCGGGCGCACCAACATCGTGCCGATCGAGGGCGCCCGCCACGACGTGTTCCTGTCGGCGCCGGAGGTGCGCTCCCACGCGTTCACCGAACTGGACGCGTGGCTGAGCTGGTTGCGGGATTTCCGCGCCGCGGACTGAATCGCATTGGCGCGCAAGGTATATCGCCGACGCGCGCCTCACCGGCGGCGTCGACGGCATCTCTGCCGGGCGTTGTCTTACGAGCCCGCGCTCACCACAGACCCGAGCGCAGCACGATCTCGGTGGCGAATTCGTGATCGGCCTTGATCGGCACCTCGGCGGTGTCGACCTGGGTGACACGGAACTCGCCGAAGACGTGGCGACCGCAGGAATCGGCGACCGCGCGCGGCAGGTCCTCGGTGGCGATGACGGTGGTGGGCAACTCCACGGCCGGGCAGGTGGCATCGGCGGCGGTTCCGTCCACGGCCACGGCCGGATGCGGACGCCCGGCCACCACCAGTCCGACGAATCGGCCGAAGCCGCGCGCGCCCAGCTGCCAGGCCAGTTCCGCGCCCGCGCCGTAACCGGCCAGGTTGGCCCAGGCCACGCCGAGATCGTCGAGGATGGCGTAGACGGCGGCCTTGTCCAGGCCGTCGATCGACTCCACCGCGATGGTGCGCAGATCGGAATTGTGCAGTCGCTCGCACACCTGGTCGTAGATGTCGGCCGGAGCTCCGGCGTCGGGTAGCAGCAGCACCGTATGCCTGAACTCCGGCCCGCCGACTCGTACGGTCCAGGCGCGGTCACCGACCGCGATTCGCCGGGTCTCCATGCCGATCAACGCTACACGGGCGCGGACGGGCGCACGCCATGTCCTCGGCCACGTTCATCGCCCGGTGATGACGCGGATCGCACCGCTGTGAGATGGGCGGCCTCGGCACCGGAAACTCGATCGCGGCACATCGAGCGAGGTACGGCATCGGCCCGCGAACGGTTCCGGAGCCCCGCGCCCACCCGCGCCGGATCCGGCATTCACCGGCCGACGGTGAGAGTGGGCAGCCCCGCGGGTGCACCGTCGCTGATCAGGCGCTCGAGCGCCGCGATGTCGAGGTGTTTCTCGATCAGGTCGGCGAGCAGATCCAGTTGAGCGGTACGCACCGCCTCCACACAGGTATCGGCGGCGACCGCGAAGCCGGTGCGACCGGCCTGCCGGGCGGCCTCCCGCAGCCAGGCGCGGCGGAATTCGTCGGATTCCAGCAACCCGTGCAGATGTGTGCCGCGAACGGCCCCACGCACGCTGCCTTCGCGCCTGTCCGGATCCGTCTCGACACCGCTGGTCTCGACCCAGGCGGGATCGCCGCTGCGCCGCACCCGGCCGTGGTGAATCTCGTAGCCGGACACCGGGATTCCGGCGACCGCTCCCCCGCTCGCCGCGCCGTGGCCGGCACTGCGCCGCAGCACCTTCGGATCGGCGAATTCGATCTCGAGGTCCAGCAGGCCGAGACCGGCAACCTCGCCCGCCCCGGATTCGACGTCGTCGTGGATGCGGCGGCCGAGCATCTGATAGCCACCGCAGATGCCCAGCACCGGCTTTCCGGCGCCGGCGTGGGCCACGATCGCGTCCGCGATTCCGGTGCGGCGCAACCAATTCAGATCCGAGACGGTGGATTTGCTACCCGGAACGACGACCACATCGGCGCCGGCCAGCCGCGACGGATCGCTCACCCAGCGCACCGAAACCCCCGGTTCGCACGCCAGCGCCTCGATATCGGTGGAGTTGGAGATGCGTGGCAGCCGGATCGCGCTGACGCTCAGCCATTCGGCGCCCACCGGCGGGCGCGGCCGGCCGACCGGGGCGTCGGCGACGGTGCCCAGGGAATCCTCCGCGTCGATCCACAGCTCGTCGCTGTAGGGCAGGACCCCGAGCGTCGGGCGCCCGGTGAACGCGGTCAGCTGGTCCAGCCCCGGTCGCAGCAATTCCACGTCACCGCGGAACTTGTTGACGATGTAACCCGAGATCAGCCGCTGATCCGCGGGATCCAGAATCGCCACGGTGCCGAACAGGTGCGCCAGCACCCCGCCGCGATCGATATCGCCCACCAGCAGGACCGGCAACTGCGCGGCCTGCGCGAGGCCCATATTCGCCAGATCGGTCGGGCGTAGGTTGATCTCGGCGGGTGAGCCGGCGCCCTCGCAGATCACCACGTCGAATTCGGTACGCAGGGCGGCGAGTTCACCGGCTACCACCTCGCGCAACCGCCGCCGGTGCCGGAAATAGTCGCGGGCGCCCACGGTGTCGACGGCGATACCGCGCACCACCAACTGGGAGCGGCGGTCGCTGCCGGGTTTGAGTAGTACCGGATTGAACCGCACGCTGGGTTCGAGGCCGCAGGCGCGAGCCTGCAAGGCCTGTGCCCGGCCGATTTCGCCGCC
>Ga0070714_100003656_pt1 | contig 11515 bp, 13 predicted proteins | sample LARL83metaG_FD_65450 | JGI IMG/M metagenome (GOLD analysis project Ga0070714, IMG submission 65450) | Corn, switchgrass and miscanthus rhizosphere microbial communities from Kellogg Biological Station, Michigan, USA - LAR L8-3 metaG | ecosystem: Host-associated > Plants > Roots > Rhizosphere ... | reverse complement strand
AGGCAGGCCCTACCAGATCACCACGGCAGGGGGCGGCAGGACCGTGATCAGCGGCGGGTCCTGGGCGGCGCTTGACGCGTCCACCGGCCGAGTCCCCTGGCAGGTCGCCGACCCGCAGCAGGCCGCGGACCTGGGCTACGTGAGCACCGCTAACGGCCTGGTGTACGCCGGCTCCACCGCGAGCAGCGGCGATGACATGTACGTGCTGAACGCGGCCGACGGCACGATCTTGTGGCGGTTCGCCAGCGGCGGGCCGGTCGTCTCTGGCGCGGCGATCGCCGGCGGAACCGTGTACTGGGGATCTGGCTACAGCTTCGCTACCGGCTGCCCCAGTGCCAGCAGCTCCGCCCGGACCTGCCCGGGCGCCAACGACAAGCTGTACGCCTTCCGCCTGGCACGCATCCCCCCGTCCTGACGGGTGGTCGCCGGTGATCTCCTGGCCGCGCCGCGCGGCGGCGGTCGCTAAACCGAGGGCGCCGCGCCAGCCAAGTGTCGGATCACAGCTCTGCGGCACCTCGGCCCGACAGATTCAACGAGAACTGGCACATGCCGAGTGCATCCGCGGCGGCCTGCGTGTTCCCGGCCCGGATCGCCAGCCACGCGATCTTGTGCCCGAGCCCTCCGGTGCGCCCACGGCTTCAGCCGGGGGGCACCGGGAGTATTTCCGTCCTGGCCTCTGCGGGGAGGTCGGCGAGGGACACACTGAGCTGGAACTGGGGGCCGGGAGCGGCGGGCTGCCAGCCCCTGCCGAGGGCTGTCCGGATTACGGCCGCAACCAGGGCCGGACGGACGATCAGGCTGGGCTTGGCGGCCAGGACCAGCCTGTCGGGACGGCCGGCATCGGGGACTGTCACCGCCAGGACATTGCCCCTGGCGCCGGGCAGTTCGACCGCGAAGGTGAGCGGATCGCCGAGGCACTGCTGGTGGTAGGGCGGCGTGCGCCGCATCAGCCAGCGGTAGAGGACCCCGTCGACGGTGATGAGCCTGGATCCCTTGCCCGTGAGCGCCATGCGCCGATCGTCCCAGGACTTCATAGTGCCAGCAAACGAAAATAGCCTCTGGGGGACGCCGCGCAGAACAGGTCTATCTGCGTGCCACCGCGTCCGCGATCTGTGGCAGCCACAACCGCGCGGAATCGGCGATCTAGCGCAGGTGACAGAGTGACAGGTGGTTGTTGCGTTCCGTTGCCTGCTGTCTTGAAGCGTCGCCGACACGTAGAACGGGTGGTGGAACGAATGTCTGGCACGCGCTCTACCGTGCTTCACGTCCAGGGAGCCGACCGGGTCCATAGAGCGACTGCGTAGAACCGGAGCCGGTGCCCTAACGAGCACTGGCCCGGATGGCTTCTGGCACGCCATGTACCAGAGCCCGTTGCTGTACGCCGCCGGCGAGGGTGCGCCAGGCATCTGCGGACCACGATCGGAACGACGCGGCCCCCTGGCCCGCCCCGTAGGCAGGCCACCCGGCGGGATCGCGCGGATTAAACCCGGCCGTCGTGGTCAGGGTGTCACGGAAAAGCTCTCGGACGGAGGAGCCATGCGCTGGTCGGAGATGGAAAGCGCCCAGCCGCGGCTGGCCCAGGTCGGGCGGGACCGCTTGCTGGCGCCTGGTGTCGTGCTGGTGGCGACGATCCGGCGCGACGGCACGCCCCGGGTCAGCCCGGTAGAGCCGCTCGTGACCGGCGGCGACTTGTGGCTGAGCATGCTCTGGCAATCGGCCAAGGCCGCCGACTTGCTGCGCGACCCGCGCATCCTCATCCACAGCGTGGTCACCAGCCGGGACGGCGGTGCGGGGGAATTCAAGGTCCGCGGCGCGGCCCGCGCCGAGCACGACCCGCGGGTGCAGCACCGCTACGCCGAAGCGGTGACTGCCGCCCTCGGATGGAGCCCGACACCTGGCCGGTTCCACCTGTTCGCGGTCGACATCGACGAGGTGACCTTCATCCGCTACGACGATCCCACCGGGGACCAGCATGTCGCGATGTGGCCCGCGGGCCGCGAGTTCATCCGCCGCGGCGACTCCGCGACGAGCGTCGGCGACCCCGAACCCGTGCACGACCTCCTCACGGGCGAGGAGGACCCCGGTCCCTGACGGACCGGGGTTGGGCAGGGCTACCAGGAGTCCTGTCCCGGAATCAAACCGTAGTGCAGACCACGCGGGCGGCGGAAAGCACAGAAACGGCGCACGCGCTGCGTGCGGCGAATCGAGCGCCTCACCGCCAGTGACCAACCCCCACTCGAACGAAAGCAGACAATGCCGCCGCTATGGTCGGCTGCCTGGTCGTCGCGGCCGCCTCCACGACACGCCGAACCGGCAGATATGCGCTGGAGATAATGCCCAAATGCAGCCCGCTGACTGTGACCGTCACGGGCTGCAGCAAGTAGCCAAGGACATGCGTTGGGCGGGACCATGCGGTGCCGACCGAGCAGAGTGCTTTTCACCCGAGGCTTGCCTGGCCTCAGCACATCCGGTGTACAGCCGCTGGTTCTCTCGGTCATCCGTGAGTGGTCTCCGCAGACCGGGTCGTCGCAGTCTTTGCAAAGTCCGACGGCGTAGGTCTCGCACGAGCAGGTCCGGGCATCCCCGTGACCCCGCCTGGTATCGCACGCCGCACGTCGAGACTGGGACCGGCTTGATCGCCGTACCCAGGCGTGGCGGCCGAGCCGGATACCACAATCGAGCTCGTGCACTCGAAGTAGTCAGGAGAAATGACCTTGTAGGCGTTTCCTCCGCATCGCGGCCGAGACACAGGCAGAGTATGCTCCCGCTCCCCAACCTGGGCGCCCGGCAGGCCCAGAGTTTCAGATAATGGCGACTCTGCCTAAATGTGGAACCGGGTGAACTGCTTACTGCTAATGCGCACAGCTTCCGTCGTATTTCCATCATGTGAGGGAAAGGTATCGGCATGGCGAGGCCACTGTGGTCTCCTACGCAAGCCAGCCAAGGACGAAGTCATAGTACGCGTGGCCACTTGGATAAAGTCTCCTGCCATCCGTGATCGATCAACGCATCAGTGTTCTCACGGCTTCCCGCGCGACCCCGTTCGTCAGTACCATTGGACTTTCTGCGGGGAACGCCTGATGCTATTGAGGATTGTCTGACTATGTTAGGTCGGATGGCTTAATGTGTCTGGACGGCTCGGATGGTAGTGACGAAATGGGCTTCTGGCGGGCGGCTGCGCGCCTAGTCACCGGTCAGCCCGGACGCCGCCGCCCGCAGCGCCGAGCGCTGCATCGCTAGAAAGGTCAGCAGCGCGTCGCGCTCGTCGGCTACGGGCCGGGCGAAATACGGCACCTGGCCATTGTCGGGCTCTGACAGGCCGACGGCAATCGGGAGGCCCGGCCAGCTAGTCAACCGACTACCGCTGCCCGGCACCGGGCGGCCCTCCATCACGACTGATGCATCCGACGCACGCATCTGCCGCGGTGAGTCTTTGAACTCGATTGAAGGCTTGTTGCGGGTACAAGTGGGGTGCGGTGGCGGAAGCCTGGTTTCTCAGGCTGCTGGTGCCACGTTCACGTCGAGGGTGAGGGCTTCGGCGTCGGTGTCGTAGTCGCGGGGGTCGCCTTCCAGGGCGAACGCGATGGCTGACAGGCAGTCGCGCTCGGCGTCCTCACGGGTGGGGGTTCCGCCGCCGTTGATGTGCAGGGCCGGCACGCGGTAGTGCCAGTTGCCGGCTTCCTCGTCGAAGAACAACTCGACCCGCAGGACGCTCGTCACCAGATTCGCTCCTATAGCTTCCGCAGCTCATCAAGCGTATAGCCGTAGTCACGGGCGATCCTGGCCATCGCCGGGCCGCCCAAGTCTACCCCATCATGGTAGGCCCAGATGCGCTGCTGGTCGCCCTTGACCAGGACCCGGTGCGAACCCGACCGCCTGGCCTCGGTCCACCCGTCCCGCTTCGGTGCTGCCAGTATCCGCGCCGCCTTGGCCATGGACAGCACCGTAGGACACGGCTCCGACAAAACGGCGGTCCCGGCCGCGCTGGGGGTGCACGTCAAAAATGTAGTAGCGGGCAATGCCCACACCCCGGTCAGTCCCATCGAGCTGGGCGTCCCGATGGGTGCCCGCGTGGCCGGGCAGCGGCCCGGGACCCGGGAAGTCCAGATCGGCTACGGCGGCGGGAGTTTCTACAACTGCGAGCCACGCCAATTCGCCGGCCGCGCCGACCCGCAGGGAAAGATACGGCTGCACCAGCACGAAGGACCAGCACGAAGGCGAGCTCGTACTGGATCTTCCCGTAGCCACGGAGGCGGTCGTGCCGCAGCGACCGCGCCCATGACCCACCGCCACGCCCAGATCCAGGTCACCTCAGCGCGGCACGGGACATCCATCCTCACAGCCGGCGGGGTGGCATCGTGGCTCATGACCGGCAGACCAAAAAAGCGTGCGACAACGAGGGGTGGAGCGTGGTTGGATCGACCGCGATGACAAGCGCCACGCCAGAACTCCCACCGCACCTGCGACCCTTCGTACTGCCCCACGAGACCGTCGAGCCCGTACGCTCGGGGGCGCTCGATCTCTACCTGCCGGCATCAGCAACGCCCGCCCCGGCTGTGCTGATGGTGCACGGAGGTCCAGTTCCGCGGGATCACGAGGTGCGGCCTCCTGACTGGCCGGCCTACCGGGCGTACGGCGCCCTGCTCGCGCGGGCGGGACTTGCCTGCGGGATGTTCGAGCACGGTTTCGTCGACGAGAAGACGCTCGGCACGGCGCAGGGGAACATACGCGATGCGGCGGTCGCGCTGCGGGCGCATCCCCGGGTCGATCCGGACCGGTTCGGCATGTGGTTCTTCTCGGCCGGAGGCCTCTTCATGGGCTCGGTGCTCGCAGACCCACCCGCGTGGGGTGCAGCTGCGGTCTCGGGCACCTACGCGGCCGTTGCCCATCCCGATGTCCACGATCCCGCTCTCCCCAGAGCCACCGTCACCGCCGAGCTCAGCAACATTCCGCTACTACTGGTCATGCCCGAGTACGACTTCGACTGGATCGTGACCGCAAGCACGGAACTGCTCGAGCGCTGCGCGACCCGGCACCGCATTATCGACGTCATCGAGGTGCCCGGCGGCCACCACGGATTCGAGACGGTGGACGATACCGATGAGGCGCGAGACGCGATCCGGCGCTCGATCGGCTGGTGGGCCCGGGCCCTGCGCTGAGTCAGCATCCTCGACGTCCGGTCATCATGCAGAAGCGTGCGTCGACGGTCGCCAAGCCAAGCGCGTAACAGGACGCAGATCATCCGGTTCGGCGTGGCCTCGGGTGCCTATCTCGGCAGATTGGTCACCGAGCATATCGGCGGGTCAGCGCGCGGTTATCCAGCGGCTTCGGGTCGCTGGCCGCCCAGGCTGCAGCCCGGCCCGCTCGGCTCGACCTTGTATTTATGCAGTGCTGTCCCCAGGGTGAATGTCCGCAGTTGCCGCGATGAGGGCTCCCAGTCCGACGAGCATGGCGCGCAGCACTGGTAGTTCTGTACGCAGCTGCTCGGGCCGATCCAGTCAGTTCTTGCCGTGCCAAATCGGCAGGGATAGAGCCTGGTGGCCGGGGTGCTCGCTGAGATACTGGCATGCCTGACGGACTGGGACGCCTGCCCGACTGGCAGCGGCGCGGATGTAGGCGACCGCCGCGTACATGGCGTACTGCCAGAAGTCATCAGTCTGCCAGTAGGCGACGTCCTCGAGCAGGTCCGGTTCGGTCCCGCCGTGGACGGCCGCCGTGGCCAGGACCGCGTACTGGAGCTTGGCGTTCTGCCGTCCGCGGAAGGCGCACTCGGGCAGGTAGCGCTCGCGCAGCCCCTCCAGGGGCAGCGGCTCGGGCCGGCTGGCCCCGCACCATTCCAGCGCGTCCGCGGCGAGTGGAGGAACACCTCGCCGGGGAACGTGTCGTTGCGCGGGTGCAAGGGCGCGAGTTCGCTCAGCACCTCCAAGATGCCGGCGTCGCGGGCGAGCCCGTCGAGCAGGGCATGACGGGCAGTCGCCGCGTCCTGGTCAGTCGGGCGCTTGGTGCCGGGCATGTAACGACGGTAGACCACAACCGTCAGCCGCAGGCTGCCTTCGCGGCCGCCAGCCCCGCACCCAGACCAGCCAACGCGGTGAGACCTGCTCCCTAGTCACGCTGCTCGTTACCTTCCAGGTCCTCGACGCGCGGGAACCGCCGCTTTGCTCGGCGAGCTTGGTTGTTATTCCGTTGCCTGGGACGATACGGATCTGGTGGACCTCCTTGCGGCGGGTTGTGAGTCTGTTTTTCCTCAGGCGGTGCCGCCGTTGACCCGGATGTTCTGTGCGGTTACCCAGCGCGCGGCGTCGCTGGCGAGGAATGCCACAACAGCGGCTATCTCGTCCGGTTGGCCGAGCCGGCCGAACGCGCTCATCGCTTCCAGGCTGGCCAGGAACTGCTCGCTCTTGCCCTCCCGGTAGGTCTCGGTTTCGGTGGCACCGGGGCTGACGGTGTTCACGGTGATCCCCCGGGAGCCGAACTCCTTGGCCAGGATGTGGGTGAACTGCTCGACCGCGCCCTTGGTCGCGTCATACACCGCATAGCCGGGCAGCATCAGCGCGGTGGTTGAGCTGGAGATCGTGATGATCCGCCCGGCGTCGGACAGGTGCTGCCAAGCGAGCTGCAGCCCGTGGAACACGCCCTTGACGTTCACCGCGAAGCTGAGGTCGAACTCCGCCTCGGTGATTTCGGCGAAGGGCTTGGTGATGGCGGCCGCGGCGTTGTTGACCAGGATGTCCCAGCGGCCGAACGTGGCCAGCGTTTGTTCGATCATGGCCTGGTACTCGGCCCGGCTGGTGACGTCCGCGGCGATAGCGGCCGCTGTCCCGCCGTGCGCTTCGATGCCGGCGGCTACCTCTGCGGCGAGGTCCGGCGTGTGGTTGTGATTGATCACGACGTTCGCGCCGGCCGTCGCCAGCCCGGCGGCGATGGCCTTGCCGATCCCGGTGGCCGCCCCGGTGACCAGCGCCACCTTGCCGGCCAGGGCCGGCGCGGCGGGCCTGGCTGCAGGCCTGGGCAGGTGACTCATTCGAACCAGTAGTCGAGGTGGACCTGGGCGCCTGCGCCAAGGTTGGCGCGGAACCTGCCCTCACCGCGCAGGCCGGCCAGCTGCCCGGTCCCGGACCGGGGGATGACGAACCAGTCCCCGCTGACGATGTTGCCGGCTACGGTGCCGGCGTCCTGGAGCAAGAACGTGCCCTGCCGTCCGCCGATCTGACCGGTGACCCGCTCGATGCCCACGAAGCTGGCAGACCCGTCGGCGCCCGCCGCCTGCAAGAACTCCACGACGCCATCGCCGGTGATGTCGCCGGAGAAGCTTTCCTCAACGTGGATCCGGGTAAGGGCCGGGCCCGCGGCCGGCTCGTCATAGGCCGATGGCTCGTACTTGTGCACGGTGATAACCGCAGTCGCACGGGTCCGCTGCTCACTGCCGCTCATGCCACTACCTCCAGTTCTGCTGCTAACCCGGGCCGGTGTGCCCGGCCGGCGCGGTCGCGGAGCTGGGCGGCGGCACCGGACGGCCTCCGTGTCGCCGGCCAGCTCCTGGTCCTGCTGTCAGTGCCCAAGCGTGCCCCGACGGTCCCGTGCGAGTTCGCCCAGCAGGCCGTCGAGCGATCGTGCCGGGCGGCCCGTAACGCGCTGCACCGTGTCGTTGACTTGGGCGGCGTAGCCGTCAGTGCCTGACCCGCGGTAGTCCTGATACAGGTCGGCCAAGGCGCCTGCGAACCATTCGTTCAGCCCGGCGCCGAGCAGCGCCTGGCGCACCACCTCATCGGGTGCACTGACGTAGGTGATCCGGCGGCCCAGCGTTCTAGTCAGCCTCGCCGCGACATCGCTGTAGGACAACGCCTCCGGCCCGGTCACGTCATAGTGAGCACCTGCGTGCCAGTCCTCCGTCAGGACGGCCGCCGCCACGGCCGCCACATCCCGGGTGTCGACCATGCTGATCCGTGCCTGGCCGGCGTTGACGTAGAAGTTCCCGGACGTGTCGATGGCAGGGATCGTCGATTCGGGGATGTTCTGCAAGAACAAGTTGGGCCGCAGGATCACGTGCGGCAGCCCAGAACCCTCGAGGTAGCGGTCGCTAGCGGTGTGCGCCGTGATGAACTCCGCCCCGGTTTCCCGGCCGGCGCCAAGTATCGAGCTGCGCACCAGCAGCTGCACCTCAGTCCGGCGGGCGGCGTCGATCGCGTTGCGGTGCCAGGCCTTCGCATCTGGGTGGGGGCTAGACAGCAAGAACACCCTCTCCACCCCGCTCATCGCCGTGACCAGCGACCCCTCATCGGCAAGATCGCCGGCGACCGTCTCCACGCCGCCCGGGATACCGTTCGCGGGCTCGCCGGCGCGGACTAGGGCCCGGACCTGCTGGCCAAGGGCCAGCAGGTCGCCGATCAGCGCGGCGCCGATCTTGCTGCCGCCGCCGATGATCAGAATCAGTGCTCTCCCCTTCCGTGGCCCGGCTTTGCCTGGTTCCAACCTGTCGGCGCAGCCCGAGCTGATCAAGGGCGAATCACTGATGGGATCGATTAGGATTGCTGATCGATGTGGCAGGACGTGGAACTGCGCGAGCTGCGGATCTTCCTCACCCTCGCCGACGAGCTGCATTTCGGCCGCACCGCCGAGCGACTGGGGATCTCCCAGCCTGCGGTCAGCGAGGCCGTCCGAGCCCTAGAGTCCCGGGTCGGAGTCAAGGTCTTCGACCGGACCAGCCGCCGGGTCCGCCTCACCCCGGCCGGCGAAGCACTCAAGCGCAACCTAACCCCCGCCCTGGCCGCGGTGGACCAAGCCCTGGCCGACACCAGCGAGCTGTCCTCCACGGTCCGCGGGCTGCTGCGGGTGGGATTCGTGCTCACTACCGAGGGGCCAGCGCTCAGCCGGCTCATCGCCGCCTTCCAGGCCCGCTACCCGGGCTGCGAGGTCCGGCTCCGCGAGGTGGAAACCTTCGACGCCTACCGGCCGCTGCGTCGCGGCGACATCGACGTGCTGTGCAACTGGCTCGCCGTCGACCAGCCAGATCTCACCGCAGGCGCTGCGTTCGCCTACTACCCGCGTGCGCTGGCGGTTGCCCCCTCGCACCGTCTCGCCGCCAAGAGCACGGTCTCCGTCGAGGAACTGGCCGAAGAGCAGGTGGCCCTGCTCCCCGACTCCATCCCGTCAGCGGTCTACGACCTGCTCGTCCCCCAGAGCACGCCATCCGGGCGGCCCATCCCGCGCACCCAGCCGGCCCAGTCGATCCACGAGATCCTCTCCCTGGTCGCCCGCGGCCGCATCGTCCACCCGACCAGCTCTGGCGTCCCGATCTTCGACCGCGACGACATCACCCTCATCCCCATCACCGACCTGCCGCCCCTGCCACTCGGGCTGGTCTGGGCCACCAGCCGGGACAATCCCCGCATCCGCGCTCTCAACGAAACCGCCCAGGCACTGGCCCGCGGCAGGTGACGCCCAGCCGCCCGGCACGAAACATCCCGCCAGCCCGGGTACGCCCGGCCCCGTCCGCCAGACGGCACAGCAACGAGCCATTCATAGCAGGAGGTTCTGCGCGCCGCCAGACGTGAATGACTACCACATCGGTAGACATTCCTATTCGGCGACGTATCCTGATCGTCGTGGAGATGATGCGTTGCCTACGGATAGAGGATGTGCCTCGCTTGCGGGACGCGTCCGTCATACGTTGCGGGCATCGTTGATCATTGGGACCCGCAGCCCGGCCTCCCTGGTCCCGGCTGTCCCTGGAGGGGCCCTGCTGTTCAGTCATCTCGCCACCGCTGGGATCCGCTAGCGGCGAGGGCTCAGTCGCCGCGGGTGAACTCCCCGGCGGCCAGGCGCGAGACGTCGCTGGGACTCAGCGGCCCGGGCTGGCCGTGGCGGACCTTGATGGGGACGCCCGCGCGGGCGATCTGCCCGGCCAGGTCTTCGGCGTCAGCGCAGGACAGGGCCAGCCGCTGGTGCTTCTCCGCCCTGATGTCGACCCACAAAGACGGCAGGCCGCTTCGGACCAGGCGCAGCTCGGGCGAGCGCGGCCCCCAGTGGATGCGGCTCCTGATGCCCACCGCCGGCCGGGCCGGGCGGACGTAGACGCGCACGATCTCGCTGACCGGCACCTCCCACTGCCACGACCGCCGCCAGCACACGTCGAACGCGTCCCACCCCGACAGCCGCACGCGGAGCTTGCCTGCGTCTACTCGCACGTCAATCACCGGACTGGGCCCCTTCCGATAAGCAGACAGCCCGCGTACCAGACTCCCATCCCGCCGCCCGTCCAGGCCACCTGGGTTTCCCCTCGGAGCGTGGAGGGATCCTCTTTAAGGGAGAGGAGCTCCCCGATGGGAGAGGCACGGCGGAAGTTTGACAAGGACTTCCGGGAGGGCGCGGTGCGGCTGGTCCGGGAGACCGGCAAGCCGATCGCGCAGGTCGCCCGCGACCTGGGGATCAACGAGGGCACCCTGGGCAACTGGGTCAACACCGAGCGGCGGCGCCGCGAGGGCGGTGACGGGCAGCTGTCCGAGGACGAGCGGGCCGAGCTGGTGCGGCTGCGGCGGGAGAACGCGGAGCTGCAGATGCGGTGCGATGTGCTCAAGCGCAGCGTGGCCCTCTGGGTTCAGGATGCGATGGGCAGCAGGTAGCCGTGGCCGCGTTCATCGCATCCCAGAGGGAAGCCCACGGTGTTCCGCACGCGGTCTCGTGCCGCGCCCTGGGGGTGTCCCAGTCCTGGTTCTACAAGTGGAACGGCGGGCAGCTCCCGCCGGCCGCGGCGCGGCGGGGGCAGCTGAAGGCCGAGATCGCCCGGCTGTTCGCCGCCCGCGAGGGCAAGGACGGCTCGCCGCGCATCACCGCCGCGCTGCGCGAGGGCGGCTGGCGGGTCAGCGAGAACACCGTCGCCGGGCTGATGGCCCGGATGGGCCTGGCCGCCCGGCGCAAGAAGAAGCGCAAGGGCAGCACGCGGCCGGGCCGGGGCCGGTGGCGGGCCCCGGACCTGGTCAAGCGGAAGTTCGCCGCCGACGGGATCAACCGCCGCTGGTACGGCGACGGGACCGAGATCGCCACCGGGGAGGGCAAGCTCTACCTGGACTCGGTGATGGACATGGGGTCGCGGCGCATCCTCGGCCACGCGCTCGGTGCTCACCATGACGCGGCGCTGGCCTACGGGGCGCTGGCCATGGCCGTGACGGTGCGCGGCGGGACAGTGCCCGGGGTGGTGTTCCACACCGACCAGGGCAGCGAGTACACCTCCCGGGCCTTCCGGCAGGCCTGCGAGCGGCTCGGCGTCGCCCAGTCGATGGGCCGGCCGGGCTCGGCGCTGGACAACGCGGTGATCGAGTCGTGGCACTCCACGCTGGAGTTCGAACTGCGGGCGATGCACGAATTCAGGACCAGGGCGCAGGCCCGGGCCGAGGTGGCCGCCTGGATCGAGGACTACAACACCGTCCGGCGCCACTCGGCGCTCGGCATGCGGTCCCCGGCCGCATATGAGCAGTGCCTTAAGGGAAAGGACCAGGAATGACCGCGGCAGCCCCCC
>Ga0070714_100003654_pt1 | contig 11518 bp, 14 predicted proteins | sample LARL83metaG_FD_65450 | JGI IMG/M metagenome (GOLD analysis project Ga0070714, IMG submission 65450) | Corn, switchgrass and miscanthus rhizosphere microbial communities from Kellogg Biological Station, Michigan, USA - LAR L8-3 metaG | ecosystem: Host-associated > Plants > Roots > Rhizosphere ... | reverse complement strand
ATCTTCCAGAAGAAGCAGGACGAGTGCATCAAGGTCGTCCTGGCGCCGTGAGGCCCACCGACGACCCGTCGCTCTTCTTCATCGGGACGGCGACGACGCTGCTGCGGTGCGGGGGGTTCACGGTCCTCACCGACCCGAACTTCCTGCGCGCCGGGCAGCGCGCCCACCTGGGCTACGGGCTGAGCTCGAAACGGCAGCACGACCCGGCGATGCGGATCACCGACCTGCCGCCGCTCGACGCGGTGGTGCTCAGCCACCTGCACGGCGACCACTGGGACCGGGTGGCGCGCCGCGGGCTGGACAAGAGCATGCCGGTGCTCACCACGCCGCCGGCGGCCCGCAGCCTGCACCGGCAACGGTTCCGGCACGCCCTCGGCCTGGACACCTGGGAGCGGCACACCCTGCACCGGGACGGCGCCACCCTGACGGTGACCGCGCTGCCGGGCCAGCACGCGCCCGGCCCGGCCCGGCACCTGCTGCCCAGCGTGATGGGCAGTCTGCTGGAGTTCGGGGACGCCTCCGGTGACGCGACGCAGCGCATCTACGTCAGCGGCGACACGTTGATGTTCGACGGGCTGCAGGAGATCGCCCGCCGGTTCCCCGACGTCGCCCTGACCGTGCTTCACCTGGGCGGCACCCGGCTGCCCGGCGGGCTGATGGTGACCATGAACGGTGAGCAGGGCGCCGAGCTGGCCGCCATCGTGCAGGGCCGACGCGTGGTGCCGGTCCACGTCGACGACTACCCGGTGTTCAAGGATCCGCTCTCGTCGTTCACCGCGGCGGTGGAGCGGCGCGGGCTCGCCGACCGGGTGGTGTACGTCGAACGAGGCCAGACGGTCGACCTGTGATCGGGAACGGCCGGTCGCGCTGGAGGGGCATACCCAGCCGCCAGGGGGGCACCCCCGGGGATCAGGTCCGGGCCAGGCCCGGCCGCGGAAGGTTGCGACGGTCCGCGGAGATCGTCGAGCACGAGGAGACTGAGACGGTGGAACGGGTACGCGATGCGGTGCAGCGGATCGGGCAGGCCTATGCGGGTGACGAGCCCCGGCCGCTGCGGGGCTACCTGGGGGCGATGGGCGTCTACGGCGTACTCGTATCCGGCCTGGTCGGGGCCGGCAGAGTCACCGGTGTGCGGCTGCCCGAACGGTTCCAGCTGGGCGACACGGTGCTGCTGTCCATCGCCACCCACAAGGCCAGCCGACTGCTGGCCAAGGACGCCGTGGTCAGCCCGCTGCGGGCCCCCTTCACCCGCTACGAGGAGCCGGCCGGCGAGGCGGAGCTCAACGAGTCGGTACGCGGACACGGCCTCCAGCATGCGGCAGGTGAGCTCATCACCTGCCCGTTCTGCCTCGGACTGTGGACCGCGACCGCGCTGACCGCCGGCATGGTGTTCGCGCCGCGGTTCACCCGGCTGGTGAACACCGTCCTCACCGCGCTGGCGGTCTCGGACACCCTGCACATCGGGTACGACGGCGCCAAGCAGGTGCTGCAGAAGGCCGGCGAGTAGCCGATCCGGTTCCGCGCACCGCGTCCGCGCGGGTGCAAGGGCCCCAAGTCCGCACAGGTCGAGTTGCGGCCCGAGTGATGGCGATCGGGGCGTGTTCATCCCGGCGGAGCGGGTATGTGGGCCCCACGCCCGGGTCCGGGCGGGTCTTCTCGGCCTCGGCACGGAGCGCCGGACCCGAGTCGACCACCGACAACCTCCACAACTCTCGGGAGCAGTGGCATGGCAGACCCCGACCGCACCCGCACCCGCCGCCGCGCCCTCGGGGCCCTGGCGGCGGTGGTCGCGGTGGCGCTGGCCGTGGGCGGCATCCTCGCTGTCGGCGCGTACGCCGCGGCCCGGATGGCCGGCCTCACCGACAACACCGGCGGCCACCCAGCCGCCGCGCACGGCGTGGCCGCCCCGTCCCGGCCACCCTCGGCCACTCACTCGTCAGCTCAGGCGCCGACCAGCGCGGGAAGCCCGTCGGCGACGGCTCACCAGGCGGCCCGGCCCGCGCAACAGCCCGCGACCCAGAAGCCCAGCGACGGGCTCGCGCGGCAGCGGGACGGGGACCGGAAGACACCGCACAAGCACGCGCGCCCGCAGCACCAGCACGCGCAGCAGGCGCGCCAGCACCGCAACCGGCACCAGCACCAGCACCAGCGCGGGCCCCACCAGCACCGGCGGCCCCGGGCGGCCAGCGGCGCGCTCACCCTGTCCGCCGCGCGGACCCGGGTGCGGCCGATGGGCCGGATCGACCTGGCCGGCCGGTGCGGGTGCCGGAATGGCACCCGGCTGGTGGTGCAGCGCCTCGAGCACGGTCGCTGGGCACGGTTCCCGGCGTCCGCCACCGCCTACCACGGCCGGTTCCACACCTGGGTGATGACCGGGCGGCGCGGGCCGAACGAGTTCCGGGTGGTGCTCCCGGGCGCGGGAGCGTCCGACCCGGTGACCGTCACGGTCTCCTGACCGGGGGCGCGCGACGACCGCGCGGCGCGAGGCAGGGCGCGGCGCGAGGCAGGGCGCGGCGCGAGACCGCTCAGTGAGCCGGCCGCACCGGCACGACGACCTCGTTGCGGCGCAGGAACCACGGCGTCCACGGCGGGTTGTAGCGCGCGAACCGCGCCGGCGCGACGGGCGCGAACCCGGCCTGCCGGACCGCTGCCAGCAGTCGCCGCTCCCGGGCCTGGTAGGCGCCCCGGCTCCACCGCCCGGAGTACCGCACCGCGGCGGCGTGCTGCTCCGGCACCACCCGGACCGAGATCCGGGGGTCGGTCGGCTCCGGCAGCGTCCGCTCGGTGTAACGCGCGGGCATCACGAAGCTCACGACGTACTGCCCGGTCCGAGGGCTCGCCTGCTGGACCACCGGCGCGGTCATCGCGATCCGCGTCGAGCCCGCGGGCTCCTGGATCACCGGCGCGGTCATCGCCACCTTGGCGCGGAACCGGTTCCGGCCGCCGATGTAGCCGGCCAGCGGCATGAACGCCCGGTTCCCGGCACTCTCGAAGCTGCCGTCCACGGTGATCTCCGCGACCAGGTGCTCGGAGTAGCGGCGCAACTCGAAGCCCGGGTAGCGGCCGACCACGTCGTAGCGCTGCTCCTCGGTCATCTCAGCCTCCTTGCGCTCAACCTCTCCGGGGAGGTCGGCGCCGAGGAAGGGCCCTAGGTCCCGTTCACAGGGGCTTGCCGTAGTACCGCGCCGTCGGCGACCAGGCGTAGTGGCCGAACGGGTGCACCGGCTGGTAGCCGGAGGAGAGGTAGAGCGCGATCGCCTCCGGCTGCTTCAGCCCGGTCTCCAGCACCATCAGGTCCGCTCCGGCTGCCCGGGCGGTGTCCTCCAGGTGCGTGAGTACGACGCGGGCGTGCCCGGCCCGGCGGGCCGTCGGGGCGACGTACATCCGCTTGACCTCGGCGGCCCGGGCCCGTCCCAGCGCCCGCACGTCCGGGCGGAACCGCCACCCGCCGCACGCGGACGGCAGATCGCCGAGGTAGCCCACGAAGAAGGCGCCCGCCGGGGGGTCGAACACCGTGGCGTCGAACGGGGTGTCGTCGGGGCCTCCGTAGCGGGCGACGTACTCCTGCTGCACCTGCGCGACCAGCAGCTGGGCGTCCGGGTCGGTGAACGGGACCCGCTCCAGCCGCAGCCCCGTCAGCGAGACCGGCCGGTGCGGCACCGGGCTGTCCGTCACGTGTCCTCCGTTTCGTCGGCCGGTCGAGCGGATGACAGAATAGGCTCGGTCAGCGCTGACAACGGGGTCAGGTCATCACCACGCGAGACAACGAGGTGCCCAGTGCCTGAACCCGTCACCATCCCCGACGCCCTGAAGCCCGCCGACGGCCGCTTCGGTTCGGGCCCGTCCAAGGTGCGCGTCGACGCGCTGCAGCGGCTGGCCTCGACCGGCACCGGCCTGCTCGGCACCTCGCACCGGCAGGCGCCGGTGAAGAACCTGGTCGGCCGGGTCCGGGAGGGCGTCGCCGCGCTGCTCGGGCGGCCCGACGGCTACCAGGTGGTGCTCGGCAACGGCGGCGCCACCGCGTTCTGGGACATCGCCACGTTCTGCCTGATCCGCGAGCGCAGCCAGCACCTGTCGTTCGGGGAGTTCTCCTCGAAGTTCGCCCAGGCCGCGCAGGCCGCTCCGTTCCTGGCCGAGCCCACCGTCGTCGAGGCGCCGACCGGCACCCGGGCGGAGCCGCGCGCCGAGACCGGCGTGGACGTCTACGCCTGGCCGCACAACGAGACCTCCACAGGCGTGATGGCGCCGGTGCGCCGCGTCGCCGGCGCCGCCGACGACGCGCTGCTGCTCATCGACGCCACCTCCGGCGCCGGCGGGCTGCCGGTGGACATCGCGCAGACCGACGCCTACTACTTCGCCCCGCAGAAGAACTTCGCCGCCGACGGCGGGCTGTGGGTCGCCGTGCTCTCCCCCGCGGCCCTGGACCGCGCCGCGCAGCTGAAGGCGAGCGGCAGGTGGGTGCCGGCGTTCTTGGACCTGTCCACCGCGATCGAGAACTCCGCGAAGAACCAGACCTACAACACCCCCTCGCTGGCGACGCTGTTCCTGATGGCCGAGCAGCTGGACTGGCTCAACGGCCACGGCGGGCTGGAGTTCGCGGTCGGGCGTACGACGGACAGCAGCGGCCGGCTCTACACCTGGGCGGAGAAGACCAGCTACACCTCGCCGTACGTCGCCAACCCCGAGGAACGCTCGCTGGTGGTCGGCACCATCGACTTCGCCGACGAGGTGGACGCCGCTGCGGTCGCCGCGGCCCTGCGCGCCAACGGGATCGTGGACGTCGAGCCCTACCGGAAGTTGGGCCGCAACCAGCTGCGGGTGGCGATGTTCCCGGCGGTCGACCCCGCCGACGTCGAGGCGCTCACTGCCTGCGTCGACTACGTGGTGGAGCGACTGTGACCAGCAGCCACACCGCCACCGCGGCGGCGAGCGCGCTCAGCGAGATCCACAGCAGCCCGCCCCGGCCGACCGGCTGAGGACGGTGCCGCAGCATCGCGGCCGGCGGCGGGCTGGGCGTCGGCCCGAGCCGGTCGGCGGCGGGCGTGTCCGCGCGGTGCGCGAGGGCTTTCGGCAGCGCCACCTCCAGCAGCGGCGTCGACCGGCCCTCGCTGCTGAGGTACACGTGCCCCTGCCGTGACACGGCCAGCCCCTCGCCCTGCCGCTGCCGGGGCAGGGTGACCGTGCCGAGCGGCCGGAACCCGGGGAAGGTGACCAGCGTCGCGCTCCAGTAGGTACGCAGCAGCACGTGCCGTCCGTCGGGCATGAACGCGCCGTCGGTGACCAGGCCGGGCACCGTGCCCACGCGCTGCAGCCGGTTGGCGTGCCGCGCGGACAGGTGCGCCGGCGCGGCGTACACGATGCCTCCGGTGATCGCCTTGGTCACGACGTACAGCCGGCCGGTGCGCGCCGGGCGCCGGTGGTGGACCGGCCGCAGCAGGGCAGCCAGCAGCAGAGGGAGCACCAGGCCCGCGAGCAGCGCGCTAGCGAGTCTCGGCATCGAGCAGCTCCAGCAGCCGCGGCCGGACGCCCCAGGTGCCGGAGAGCCCGTCCAGCTCGGCGCGGGCCTGCTCGGACGGCCCGGCGCCGGTGCGCACCGCGCGCAGCAGGGTGTTGCGCGGGGTGTGCTTGCTCTCCACGAACTCGACCACGTCCACCCGATACCCCACCAGCCGCAGCGCGCCGGCCCGCATCGCGTCGGTGAGGGTGTCGGCGAACCGCTCGCGCAGGATGCCGTGCCGGGTGAGCAGCGTGTACGGCGCCGGGGTGGGCGCCCGGCGCAGCTGGGCGGCCACCTCGTGGTGGCAGCACGGGGCCGCGAGCACGAGGGCCGCCCGCCACCCGACCGCGCACGCGAGCGCGTCGTCGGTGGCGGTGTCGCACGCGTGCAGGGCCAGCACCACGTCCGGAGGCGCGGAGAGCAGACCGTCGAGCACGCCGGGCGCGATCGTGCCCTGGGCGAACGTCGCGGTCTCGCTCAGCCCGAGCCGCTCGGCGAGCGCGGTGTTGTGCTCGCGGGACTGGGCCTTGGCGTCCACGCCGATCACGTGCGCCGGCAGGCCACGCACGCCGGTCAGGTAGCGGTGCGCGGCGAAGGTCAGGTAGGCGTTGCCGCAGCCGAGGTCCACGATGCGCAGCGGGTCCTCCGGGGTTGGCGTGCGCAGCCGGCCGGCCTCCAGCGCGTCGTCGACCGCGGCGGCCAGCACCCGCAGGAACTCCTCGACCTGGCGGTACTTCGCCTGTCGGCTCGGCTTGACCACGCCCCGCTCGTCGGAGATGCCCAGCGCCACCAGCACCGGGTCGTCCTCCGGCAGCAGCCGAGGCTTGCGCCGGTCGTGGGCCCGGGCCGGCGGCCCGGCGGCCTCGTCCGCCGGCCCCGGGGGTCGGTGCTCGGTGGTGTGCACGGCGGCCTCGTGCCGCTTGGTCACCCGCAATTGGTGGGTGGCGGTGGTGGTCTCGACGTGCCAGTTGCCGAACGGCTCGTCAAGCAGGTCGTCGACGGCCGACCGGGCCGGCTCCCCCAGCTGGTGGTTGGCGGTGTGCGCCTGGGTGTCGTCGTAGCTGGTCACCTGGAGGCGGCGGCCGGCCTTCAGGTCGACGTACCTCAGCTCCACCCGCCGCCAGGGCGGTCGGGCGCCCTTGCGCCGTCCGGACGCCACCGCGCGGACCAGGGTGTCCTGGTCCAGGATCGCGGCCCGCAGCCCGGCCAGCGCGCGCAACAACGGCTCCGGCATCGCTCAGCCCCGCACCAGCGCCGCGACCAGCACGATCGCGAGCAGCACGACGAGAGCACCGGGGATCACCAGGCGCCGGTAACGGGGATGCACGTGCCTCAGTTTATCGAGGCGGCGGTGACCAGCCCGATGACGCTATGGCCGTGTGCGGGCCACCCGCCTAGCCTCGTGGGGGGGCGACCAGCCGGTCGTGGTAGCGGTCCTTCGGGCCGACCCGACGAATGGAGATTCCCGTGTTCATTCAGTACATCCAAGGAAAGTGCCAGCGGCCCGCCGACCTGCGGCGACTGATGGAGCGTTGGCAGGACGAGCTCAGCCCGACCGCCACCGGCTGGTTGGGCGGCACCTACGGGTTCGCGAACAACACCGACACGTTCTGCGCGGTGGTCCGGTTCGAGTCCCGGGAGAAGGCGATGGAGAACTCCTCCCGGCGCGAGCAGGACCAGTGGTTCAACGAGATGCAGAAGTGCTTCATCGGCCCGTTGGAGTTCGCCAACTGCGACGAGGTGGCGCTGATGCTGGACGGCGGCTCGGACTCGGCCGGCTTCGTGCAGGTCATGCGCGGACGGGTGCTCGACGGCGAGCGGCTGCGGCGGCTGGTGCAGCACGACGACCAGCTGCGCGAGATGCGGCCCGAGATTATCGGCGGCACCTTCGCCGTCGCGGACGACGGCACGTTCGTGAACACGGTGGCGTTCACCGACGAGGAGGCCGCCCGCCGCGGCGAGCAGCAGGAGATGCCCGAGGACGTCGCCGACGACATGGCGGCCGCGGTGACCGACATCACCTACCTGGACCTGCACGACCCCTGGTTCACGTCCCCGTCCTGACTCAGGCGGCGGCGCGTCGCGCGCCGCCCTGGTTCAGCCCGAACAGCCCGCGCGACCAGCTGAACACCGCGACCGCGAGCAGGGTGCCGGCCACGGTGGCCGCTCCCCCGCCGATCAGCGTCCAGCGGGCCCCGAAGGTCTGGCCGACCCAGCCGATCACCGGGGCGCCGATCGGTGTGCCGCCCATGAAGATGGTCATGTAGAGCGCCATCACCCGGCCTCGCATCATCGGCGACACCGACATCTGCACGGTGGCGTTGGCGGCCGTGGACAGCGTGAGCGCGGTCAGACCGATCAGCGGGGTCACGACCGCGAAGGTCAGGTAGCTCGGCATCACCCCGGCGACGACCTCGGCGACCCCGAAGGCCACCGAGGCGCCGATGACCAGCCGGTGCCGCGGCCGGCCGCGGCGGCGAGCGGCGTACAACGCCCCGGCCAGCGAGCCGACCGCCATCGTGGTGCCGAGCAGGCCGTACTCGCCGGCGCCCTTGTGGAAGACGCCGGTGGCCATCAGGGCAGAGGTCATCTGGAAGTTGAAGCCGAACGTGCCGGCGAAGAAGATCACGGTCAGGATGAGCAGCAGGTCGGACCGGCCGCGGACGTAGGCGACCCCGGCCCGCACCATGCCCCGCTTGCGGGCAGCCCGCTCGGCGACGTGCAGCTCCTCCGGCCGCATCCGCCGCAGCGCGTAGATGACCGCGCTGTAGCTGATGGCGTTGAGCAGGATCACCCAGCCGGTCGCGCCGACGTCGTTGCCGAGCAGGGCGATCAGCCCACCGGCCAACGCCGGTCCGACGATGCGGGCCATGTTGAACGACGCGGAGTTCAGCCCGACCGCGTTGGTGATCTCGTCAGGCTCGACCATCTCGCTGACGAACGCCTGCCGGGCCGGCACGTCGAAGGCCCGTCCGATGCCGAACACGAACGCGATCACGTAGACCTGCCACACGTCGGCGACGCCGGTGATCGCGAGGAGTCCGAGCACCGCGGCGGGCGCCGCCATCATCAGCTGGGTCAGCTGCAGCAGCCGGCGCTTGGAGAACTGGTCGGCGATCAGGCCCGCGTAGGGCGACAGCAGCAGGATCGGCAGGAACTGCAGGCCGGTGGTGATGCCGAGCGCCAACCCGGAGTGGTGCCCACCGGCGGAGACCCCGGTGAGCTGGAGAACCAGCCAGTCCTGCGCGATGCGCTGCATCCAGGTTCCGACGTTCGACACCACACCACCGGCTGCGTACAGCCGGTAGTTGCGGTTCGACAGTGCACGGAACGTGGGGCTCAAGCGTTCGCCAACCTTTCGATGATCGGGGCTGCGTGGCGCAGCACGGAGCGTTCTTCCACGGTGAGCTCCCGCAGCCTTTGCGCGAGCCAAGCATCACGGCGCTTCCGGTCCGCGGCCAGGGTCTCGACGCCCTTGTCGGCCAGCGCGACCACCACCTGACGCCGGTCGGTCGCGTGGGCCCGCCGTTCGACGTACCCACCCTCCTCGAGGCAGTTCACCGTGCGGGTCATGGACGGCGGCTGCACCCGCTCGTGGGCGGCGAGCTCGCCGATGGAGCAGGCGCCGTTGCGGAACAGCGCCCCCAGCACCGACAGCTGGCCGAGGCTCAGCTCGTTGTCCGGGTCACGCTCGCTGCGCAACCGCCGGTTCAGACGGGCCACGGAGATCCGCAGCGCTGCGGCGAGGCCCGCGTCGGAGCGGACAAGCTGGGGTACCGATGCCATAGTGCTTAGCATAACTCATTAACAATGCTAAGTATTCCGTTTTGCGGCGCCGCATTGTTGGTGGCCTGGGTCACGATCCGCAACAACCAGTGGTCTGCCCCGCTAGGAATTCCCCGGTCGGCGTGACAGGTTGAGGCCGGGACAGATTCGCGGTGGCGGGATGGAGGGACCATGCCTCGGCGCGACGACCACGAGCGCCTGCTCCGGGCCGTGGAGCAGCTGGCCGGCGTCCTGGCCGAGGCCGGCATGCCGCGCATGGCCGCCCGAGTGTTCAGCTATGCGCTCGCCGAAGACAGCGACCACTACACCGCAGCCGAGCTGGCCGAGGCGTTGCGGGTCTCACCGGCGGCGATCTCCGGAGCGGTGCGCTACCTGGTCGGCAACCGACTGCTGTTCAAGGAGCGCGAGCCCGGGTCGCGCACCGACCAGTACCGCGTGCACGACGACGACGTGTGGAGCGCCATCACGCTGGCCAGGGTTGAGATGCTGCAGACCTGGGAGGACGCCGTCGACGAGGCCGCGCATCTGATCGGCACCGAGCACCGCGGCGGCCGGCGGCTGCTCGAGACCAAGGAGTTCGTCCAGTTCAGCCGCCAGGAGACCCTGGCCATGATCGACCGCTGGAAGCAGCGCCGCGTCGCCCTGTAGGTTCGGGGTGTGGAGCCCCCCGACCAGTCCGGCCCGCCGCAGACGCGCGAGATCGGCAACCGGACCTACCTCGTGGCACCGGTCGAGCCGCTCGACGTCGACGGGGTGCGCACCCTCGCGGTCGGCACCGCCCTGTGGCTGGTGGCGTTCTTGCTGCTGCTGCCGTTCTACGGGCGGCTACACGACAGCCACCACCTGTGGTGGCTGTGGACCTGCCTCGCCGGGTTCGGGCTCGGCATCATCGGCTGGGACTACTGCCGGCGGCGCCGCAACCGCCGCCGCGCCGAGCCGCCGACCGCCTGACCGCCGTCGCGTCGAGCCGCCGACCGCGCTAGCCGGCGGCCGGCTCAGAACTCCTCGAGGTCGTCCCAGGACATCGTGTCGAGCACCGGTTCGGGCAGCGGCTGGGGCTGGTTCTTCTTGCTCAGCTTCGCCTCCGAGTGCGCCCCACAGCCGTGGTCGAAGGACACCACCCGGCCGTCGTCGTTCGCGTGGGCGTTCGCGCACACGCCGAACACCCGCGACAGCGGGCCGGCCAGCCGCACCAGGAAGCCGCAGCTCACACACCGGCCCGGCGCGGACTCCACGATGGGCGCCTCCGGGCCGTGGGTCCCGTCGTACCACCGCTGCGCGGCCAGGTCCCGCCCCTCCAGGGACAGCACCCGCCGCCGGCCCAGGGCCAGGTCGTCCAGCACCTCCCGGACCGAGTCCCGGTCGACGATCTCGTCGCCGGCGGTGTAGCCGGGCACCAGCCGCGGGTCGTCCTCGTCGGTCGGCAGCAGGTCGCCCGGGCTGAGGTCGCCGGGCTTGATGCGCTCCCGCCACGGCACCCAGGCCGGCGCGATCACCGCGTCGTCGCCGGGCAGCAGCACCACCTCGTCGACGGTCACCGTCTTGGCGCGGGCCGCCCGGGCGACGGTCACCGACCACCGCCAACCGCGGTAGCCGGGTCGGGTGCACGCGAACAGGTGGGTGACCACGCGTTCGTCCTCGACCACGTGGCCGAGGTGCTCGCCGACGTCGGAGGCGTCGGCCAGCTCGAGCAGCGCCTCGCGGGCTTGCTCGGCCGCCGCCACGGCGACGGCGTCCGGCTTGGGGGCACGGGCTGCGGTCATCACCGGAGAATTGTCCCGCACTCACCCGCCGTCTGTCTCATCGGGAGGACGACGGCGGGCAAGATGGACCCATGACGATCGGGTCGGCGACGCGCCGGGCAGCCTCGGCCTCGGCGCGCGGCGCCCGCCGGGTGGGCGTGGCCACCGGCCGCGCGGCCGGGTTCACGTTCCGCCAGGCCCGCCGGGCCAGCCACGCGGAAGGCGCCGGCGACAGCGGCCTGTACCGCCTGATCGAGCTCAACGCCTTCCAGTCCGCCGGCGACGCCGCGGTGGCCATCTCGCTGGCCGGGACGCTGTTCTTCCAGGTGCCCACCGACCAGGCGCGCGGCCAGGTGGCACTGTTCCTCGGCCTGACCATGCTGCCGTTCGCGGTGATGGCCCCGCTGATCGGCCCGGTCCTGGACCGCTACCGACACGGCCGCCGCTGGGCCATCGGCGCCACCATGGCGCTGCGCGCGTTCCTGTGCTGGGT
>Ga0070714_100003649_pt1 | contig 11527 bp, 2 predicted proteins | sample LARL83metaG_FD_65450 | JGI IMG/M metagenome (GOLD analysis project Ga0070714, IMG submission 65450) | Corn, switchgrass and miscanthus rhizosphere microbial communities from Kellogg Biological Station, Michigan, USA - LAR L8-3 metaG | ecosystem: Host-associated > Plants > Roots > Rhizosphere ... | reverse complement strand
GCCGATGCCCGACTGCTTAAGCAGGGTCCAGGTGCTTGGGTACTTGTTCAAGTCCCGCCGCCACCGGGTGTGGGACCTGTCGGTCGAGGCCGAACGCATCGGCTACTACGAGTGGGCCATGGTCCACGGCCTCGCCGAGCTCATGCTGGACTCCATCGACGGCATCTTGCTGATGCAGGTGTGGGACCGCCTGAACATCCCGGGCGTGATCCGGGAAGCCTGGCAGCCACTGATCGACGCAGCCACCGCCTCGCAGGACGCGCAGCCGCGCGACCCCGGCGGGTTCAGCGCCTGGCTCGCCAAGGAAATGCGCGTCGAGTGGCGGCCAGTCGGAAGGCGCCAGCGCCGACGCTGACCTCACAACCCGATCCCTGCCCGGTCGGGTGTGGGAGCCGGCCGTCGCGGCTCCTCCACGCGCCGACGCCGCCTCCGGCTGCCGTAGCGGTCGACCGCGGCCAGAGCCTGCCGCTTCGCGTGGGCTGGGCCAAGGTCGGCGCGGTCTCGGCTGAAGACCTCGCCCCACTGCTTCTTGGCGTCCACGATGTTCTCGGCGACGAGGTGGGCGACGTTCTGGTGGCGGCCCCGGGTCATCGCGACGTAGGCCGCTGCCGCGCCGGTGGTCGCGCTGATGGCGACGTGTGCCCGGTCGACCGTCTCGCCCTGTGCCCCATGGACGGTGGTGGCGTAGGCAAGCTCGACGAACCGCGCCGCATAGCCAGCTGGGATCACCCGTTCGCGCCGCTCGCCGCGCAGGGTGAGACTGCCGTCGTCACCGATGTCGGTGACGGTCCAGGTCTGCCGGTTCGCCACCCCGAGGTCGACATCGTTGCAGCGGGTGGCGACACGGTCACCGATGCCGAGCTGCTCACCGCGAGCGGTCACGAACACGGCACCGGAAGGCGCGGCGTCGTGGCGTTGGTCGCGGATGGCGGCGTTCAGGCTGGCGACCTGCTCACGGGTGTCGGCGACCACGAGGTCACCGCTGGCACCTTGTTGGGCGAGTGCTGCGTCGCGTTCGGTGTCGCTCGCGTGGAGCACGATCTGCCCTCGGCGGTGCAGGGCGTCGAAGACTGCGTCGGCCTCGCTGCCCTTGCGCATCTTCAGGCTCAGTGCCGCGTAGTCGGGGTCGGCAAAGCGATGCACCTGCTCCAAGGTCACCACGGCGCTCGGGTGCGCCCATGCGACAGCGTGGTCGAGCAGCCCGCCACGGCCCACCGCCGGCAGCTGGTGCCGATCCCCCACCAGTGCGACCCTGGCTCCGGTCTCGTCGGCGATGGTGAGCAGGGCGCGGGCGGTGTCTTGGTCCAGCATGCCCGCCTCGTCGACCAGCAGCAGGTCTCCCCGACGAAGCTGGGCGGCAGGGGCCGGGGCGGCGTCGGGGCGGCGTGCCCAGTGCCCTTCGCCGTCCCACCGCCAGCCGTGCTGGTAGATCAACCACGCAGCGGAGCGGCCGTCGGCGCCGGTCTCGGCGGCGGCGGCCTCGGCTGCCTTCAACGTCGGCGTCACGACCACGAGACGATGGCCGTGCAGGGTCAGCATCTCCTGGGTCGCGCTCAGAGCCGTGGTCTTGCCTGCCCCGGCCGCGCCTTCAACGACAATCAGCTGCCCGTCGCCGGCCAGTTTGCCCACCACCGCGGTCTGGGCGGGGTCGATGCGCACCAGCCCCCGACCGGGCAGACGGACACCCTTGGCAGGCTCCTCAGCTCGGCGAGCCAGGCGACGCAGGATGTCCGCCTCGACCGTCAGCACCTGCTGCGACGTCAACGCCCGGACGTGCTCCGGCACCTCTGGCGAGGCCAGCAGCGGCATGCAACCTGCGACGGCTCGAGCCGTGATGTCCTCGGCCAGCTCGGCCCGGGCTGCCGGCTCGGCGACCACGTTGGCCTCGGCCAGCAGCACCTCCACCCTGCCCCGGATGTCGGCCGCGTTCCACGCAGACCTCTTCGCGGAGAGTTGAGCGATCGCCCACTCTGCTGTGCCGTCACGGTTGATCCACGCCACCTGCGTCGGCTCCAACGCAACCGGCGCGGTCGGGTCACGGTAGCCCAGGTCGCGCAGCTCTGCGTTCCACCTGGCCACCAGGTCGGCACCGCTGGCCGGGGCAACCTTGTCCGGGCGAGCATCCGCCCACGCCCGCCGATCCCAGATCTCCCGCAGCTTCGGCCCCGGCTCCTGGTCGGGGTGCTCGCGCCGCCAGTCGGCTTCGTAACGGTCGATGTTGCGGTGAATCTGGTTCGTCCTGGCACTGAACGCCCCGACGTAGGGCACGAGCTGCTCGACCTCGCCCGAGAGCGCATCCAGCGTCAGCCCGTGCTCAGCGATGACCGCACGGAACTCCGGGTCGGTCGCGACGGCGGCGTGACCGATGCCGTTGATCGCCTCGATCATGTCCCGCACCCCCACCGAGTGAATGCCCCGCCACTTGCCCTCCGCCCAGACCCGGGCGTTGATCTGCAGGTGCAGATGCCGATGCGGGTCACCGGCCCGCGACGTGTAGTGCCGGATCACCGCTGCCTCGATCTGCTCGACCGGCACCTGCACCTGACGGCCCCGCGGCCCCACCCGCGTCGTCGCATGCTGCGCCACCCACGCCACAATCTCATCGGCCACGCGGTCCTGGGCCGCGTCCAACGCAGCCGCCACCTCCGGGTACAGGGCCGCCGCCAGCGACCACGTCTTCGGGCCGTTGACGGTGACCTCGACGAACCTCAGCGCATTCGCATCCTCGCGGAGACGCCCCTTCTTGGCCCCGGTGTCCACGTCGATCCCGGCGACCCAAGACTCGTAGGACTCCGCATCCAGCACCCCCTTTGATGCGACACCATCAGGGGTGGCGACCAGCCGCTCGGCGAGCCCGGTGCCTTCACCCAGGTAGTAGTCGTCGGCGCGCGAGTGATCGGACTCGACGTAGGCGCGCGCCGCCTTTGCCGAGCCGCGGTAGAACTTCACCCCACCGTGCATCCCGATCCCCGCCTCAACAGCGTCCGTCGACAACCAACAGACCCCTAGAAATGCCGCGTGGGCCGCCCCAACAGGGGCGACCCATCTACGTCCTTCGTAGCATGTGTGCCGCACAAAGTGAACGAGTGGAAACCGCGAGTTCAGGACGGCAATCATTGGTTGACTGAAATTGGTCGAACGTCGTTGAACGTCAAGCAAAACTCAACGACTTAGCCTTCCCGTGCCGCAGAAGCGCTCTATGCTTGGTGCGCCTTCCCGATACGCCTGCCGTCCAGCCCCCGCAGGGGCTCTCCAACACTAGAGGGCGCCGGGACGAGGCGCGAGGTGCCAGCCTGGCCACCTGATGGCGTGTCTTCGAAGAACGCGGAACGCCAGCCCCAGTTCGGCACGTCATCTAGGCGGGCCCTCAGCCCAGGGCATCGTCCGTCATGCCACGCAATTGATCAGGAAGCCACTCGACATCTTTATCGAAGAGCGCTAATTCCAGCGTGCCAAATTCATTAGCGGCCTCCACTAATTTCATAGCGGGGCTAATCGACCACGCTTCCTTGCCCTTAGGTCTGCGGAGCGTCGTAAGGTCGATATTCGATATCGGTATATCGACCCCCTCCAGCTCCAAGTGACCAACGGATACTTGCGCTTCCCCGCGTAGCCACCGAGAACCAAGCGACGGCTGCATCCCTGCAAGATCCCTCGCTGCGCACTGGATTCGCATATGACGGCGTAGCCGAGCTTGCTTTCTCGCTTGGAGCCCGTCAGAAACTCCGGCACCGAATAGAGATCCCAACAGGCCGAATAGCATCTCAAACATTGCATTACCCTCACGATCTCGCAGTGAGTCCTACAGATGTGGGTGCAACAGGAACTCGCTATGATTTGACAGGTGGTGCACTAATATCTTGACTTTCGACGGTAGCCAGAATTTGAATCGTTTCGGTAGGTACTTAGAATACCCACCGGCGGCGCCGTTATACGCACCTTCGGCCAGCCACTTGGCGTAGTTATCGCCACTATATTTCTCGTGCATGATCATGGACGCGCTGGCTTGACCGGTGAAGTTCAAGGCAGCCCCAAATACCGCCCCCGCGCCAATCAAACAGCCAACCCCGGCCGTGGCTCCACAGACGGCCCCCGCCAGAAGCACCGCCCCAGTTCCAGAGGCTATACTGATGGCTCCGTGGACAATAGCATGATGGTGTCGCTTTATGAACCTCCAGACCTTGTGAATTAGCCCTTGGCCCCAGAACTGACCACTAAGGTCGAATCCGTTTACCGGATCTTGAGGGTAAGCATACGCCGTGGTGTTCCCGCCAAACACGGAGTCGATGGAAGTGAACTGGCCAGTGACCGGGTTGTAGAGGCGGGCGCCCATGAGGACGATGCCGGTCTCAGTGGTGGCGCGTTGTGCAGCACCGGTCCAACCGTAACCGAGGCCCCCGGTGGCGTCGGCGGCTCCGGTGCCGTCGGGGTTGGTGGCGGTGGTGCCCACACTGGCGGGGTTGAGTGGGTTGCCGTATTCGTCGGCGGCGGTCCAGTCGTCGAGCCCGGTGGGATTCCCCGTGGTGGGCAGGGTGATTTGCGAAACGCAGTCGCCGTGGGGGTTGTTCACCGCGAGCTGGATCTGGCCGCCTGTGATAGTGGCGGCGAGGTTGCCGTCGGCCCCGGTCAGGTAGGTTTCGGTGCCAGTGATGCCGTTGCTGGTGGTGGTTTCCCAGGCGGGGCTGTCGGTGTCGTCGCCGTAGCCGAGGGTGGTGGTGCTGGTGGTGGGGCCACCGGTCGGTGCTGTGGTCTCGGTCAGGGGGCGGCCGTTGGCGTCCAAGCCGTACGTGGTGGTGGTGCCGTTTTGGGTGAGGGTGTGGACGGTGTCGGTGTCGTAGTAGCCGATCGACAGGTCACCGGGGTTGGTGGAACTGGTGGCTGCGGCGGCGACGCCGAGTGGGGTGTCGGTCTCTGGGAGGGTGGTGACCCGGCCGAGGTTGTCGTAGGTGTAGCCGGTGTTGGTGATCCGGTCGGCGTGGTCGTAGTTCCAGGTCTTGGTCACCGCCCCGGTCGGCGAAGCGCCGGTTTGGCAGGTGCCGTCGGCTGCGGCGGGGATGGTGGTTTGGCTGGTGCGGTTGCCGTCGCTGTCGAAGGCGTATTGGCGGATCACGCAGCTGGTGTTCAGGGTGCCTGTGGTGTCGGTGCCGTCGGTGGTGACCGGGCCGGCGCCGGGGGTGGCGGTTTGGTCGGTGACCTGGGTGAGCCGGCCGGCAGGGTCGTAGGTGTAGGCGCGGGCGTAGCCGGTGGCCGCGGTGCCGGTGGTGTCCTCGGACAGGGCGGCGCCGTCGGGGGTCCAGTCGGTGGTGACCCGGCCGAGGGCGTCGAACTGTTGGGTCCAGCTGAGCCAGTCCTGGTCCGGGCTGGTGGTGGTGACCCCGGCGTCGTCGGTGCTGGTGAGGTCGCCGGTGTAGCTGCGGCCGGTCAGGTTCCCGCCGCTGTCGTAGCTGTCGTGCTGGGTGATGCGGCCGCCCAGGGTCTGCTCGACGGTGTTGCCGGCGGCGTCGTAGGCGGCGTCGATGTTCTCGGTGGTGGCGCCGTTGGTGGCGGTGATCGCGGTGATCAGTCCGCGGTGTTCGGTGTTGCCGGTGGCGTCGGTGCCGTCGTAGCTGTAGCTGGTGGTGGTGCCGTCCGGGGTGTCCACGGTTGCGGGGTTGCCGGCGGCGTCGTAGCTGGTGCTGGTGGTGCCGGTGCTGGTGGTGTAGCTGCTGGTGCGGCCCCAGGCGTCGTAGCCGACGCTAATGGCGCCGCCGTCGGCGCCGCCGGCCGGGGTGGTGGTGGTCGGCAGGCCGGTGGCCGGGTCGTAGCCGTAGCTGGTGTCGGGCACCGACGCGGAGTCGGGTAGCCCGGTGGTGGCCACGCTGCTGCTGGTCTGCCGGCCGGCGGGGTCGTAGCCGGTGGTGGTGGTGCGGGTCACGCCGCCGCTGGTCTCGACGGTGGCGGTGGGCTCTTGCAGGTCGTTGTAGGTGTAGGTGGTGGTGATCATCGCCGGGCCGGTGGCCGGGTCCCCGGCAAAGTGAATCTGGCAGAGCAGGCCCTGCCATTCGGGATGGTTGGTGCAGGCGGCCACCGGGCTGGTGGTGTCGGCGGTGTAGTAGACCGACTGTCGGGTGCCGGCGTCGGCGCCGTTTGAGTCCGGCTGGCTCGTCGAGGTGACCTGACCCAGGCCGTTGTAGGTGGTGGTCGTGGTGAGGTTGCCCTGGCTGCCATTGACCACGGTGTTGGTCGAGGGCAGGTCGAGGTGCCAGCCGGCATCGGCGGCGCCGCCGAGAACCGCGGCGTCGTAGCCGGTCTTGACCGTGGATAGGATCTGCAGGTCGGCTGGCTCGACGGAACCGGCATCCGTCTTGATGCTGTCCAAGTCCGAATCCGCGCCAACGGTCACGGTGGTGGGCAGGGCGTAGGCCTGGCCGGTGGTCGGGTCGATGCCGCCGTTGGGGGCGCCCTGATCGTAATCGATGTGGGTGTGCGGGCGAACCAGACGGGAGGTTAGGGTGCCGGTCGAGTCCGGCACCATTGCCTTGCGGGCGGTGGCGTAGACATCGGTGACCTCGGTGTCCGCGGGCAGGATTACGTTGCCGTTGCCGTCGGTCTCGGTGGCGTTGTAGACCGTCAGGGTGCCGGCGTCGTCGAGGGTGAGGGTGCCGTCCTGGATGGCGGCGATGTCGCTGGTCGACAGCTCCCGGACCGGGTTGCCGTAGTCGTCGTACTCGGTGTCGGTCAACAGCCAGCGACCGGCGCCGTACTGAGCGGTATTGGTCTCATACCCCTCGGCGTCGGTGTACGACAGGGAGGCGAACGGCCAATCGGCGGCGGTCAGGTCGGCTGCGGTGGTGTCCGCGGCCAGCGGGTGGTCGGGTCCGAAGACCGCGGCCGCGGAGGTCGGCCCGTCGGTCTGGTCCCAGGCGGCGACCGCAGTGTCGGACAGGTCCGGCAGGCCGGCGGTGCCGGTGGTGGGCACCTGGTAGACGATGGTGGCCAGGTCCGCGGTGCCAGCCGGGGAGTCTGCGGCTGGCCGGGTGCGGGTGACCTGGTCCAGCTGCTGGTCGGCGTTGTAGGTGTAGTCGATAGGGGTCTGACCGGGTGGAGTCATCGCGGCGATCCGGTGCGAGCTGCCGTCGTAGCCGTAGCTAGTGGTCAGGTCCGTGCGGGGGTCGGTGACGCCGACCAGCCGACCGGCGGTGTCGTAGGCGTAGGTGGCCACCACGCTGGTGTGGGTGGCGGCGCTGGCACCAGACCCGGTGCCGACCAGGGTGGAGATGCTGGTGACCTGGCCGGCGTAGTCGCCGGGCGTGCCGGCGGACGCGGTGGTGGCGGCAGCGTAGTCGAGCTGCAGGGCGCGGCAGCCGGCTGGCAGCGGCCCTGTGTTCGGGCAGGTCACCCCGGCCGGGACGGGGGCGAGGATGCGGGTGACCCGGCCCTGGCCGTCGTAGTCGTAGCTGGTCGCCGACGTGTCGCCGGGCTCCTGGACCGCGGTTGGGGCGAAAACCGCGTCGGTGCTGGCGGTCGGTGCCGCTGTCACGGTGAAGGTGGTGGTGGTGCCGTCGGGGTCTTTCAGCGTCAGCGTGGTGGTCGCGCCGGAGCCGGTGACCGTGGCGGTGATGCCGGCCTGCTGGGTGGCCGCGTCCAGCGGCACCCAGGCGCCGGTGGCCAGGTCGGCGGTGGTGCGGTGGGTCTGGCCGCCGGCGGGGGCGAACACCATGGTGTCGCCGTAGCCGTCCTCGACCTCGACCACGCCCTGGGTGCGGGTGGCGTCGATGACCTGGGCGGCGGCGTAGCCGGCGTCCGGGCCGTCCAGGCTGGCGGTCCAGCCGGGCCCGAACACGGTGTCGGCTGGGTCCGGTGCGGTGCCGTCGTAGGTGGCCGCTTGTCGGGAGATGGACAGGCTGGTGGGTCCGGCCTGCAAGGTGGCGTCGGTGGCCGAGGTGGCGAACTCACCGGTCCACAGCGCGACCTGCCCGCCGGGCACATCCCGGGTCGGGAACCCGTCGCCGAAGGCGTGCGCCAGCCGCAGCACCTGGGTGTGGTTGTTCGACCATGAGCATTGGGTGCCCGCTGGGTAGGTCACGCACACCTGCACGTCCAGCAGCGCGGGAGTCCGCGGATCCAGGCCGGCGTCCTGGGTTGCGGCGGTGGTGTCCCAGTTCCCGCTGGCGTAAACACCGGTGCTGTCGCTGGCCACCGTCAAGTCCGGGCCGGTGGTCCAGCCGGTGTCGGCGTCCTCGCCAGGAGCGGAGAGCCGCCACTCCAGCACCGCGGTCGGGGTGCCGCTGACCGCGGGCGGCCCGGAGGCGGAGATCGGCAGGGTGCCCGTGGTGCGGGCCAGCGGATCGGTGGCCGGCGCGTCCAGGGCCAGGGTGCCGTAGCCGAACCGGATCGTCTCCGACGCCGACGCGATCCCCGAGGGAGACAGCGCCGTCGCGGTCAGCGAATGCCCGCCCGCGGTGTTCGGCACCGTGACCGTGGTCGAGGCCACCGACGGGTCGGTCGACTGAGTGATCGACACCGTCTTGGTGGTGCCGCCGTCGATCCTGTAGCGGATCTTGCCCGGCGCCGAGTCCCCTGACCCGGTCGCGGTGATCGTGCACGACACCTTAGACGCCGGCGGCGTGTCCACCCAGGAGCCATCGGGGTAGCCGGGGCAGGAGATCGACGGCTTGGCCGGGGTACCGGTGGCGATGGTCACCTGCGACCAGACCGAGTACTTCTTGGAGTAATCCTTACCGTCATAGGCCTGTGCCTGCACCCAGTAGCTGCCGTCGCTCAGCACGCTGCCCGGCGAGCACGACGCCGTCGACCCCGACGACACGTAGCCGGTGGTGCACGAGGCCACCGTCGCCCCGCCCTTGCTGGTGGCGAAGTTCACCACCGCCCGCACCGTGCCGCCATCGGGATCCGACACAGTGGTGGACACCTTCGGGGTGGCGTCGCTGGTGTAGTCCGACGCGGTCGCGCCCGGCGGGGTGTAGGAGGTCACCGACCCGAACGTCGGCGCTGTCGGCGTCGCCGGATAGGAGTTGTAGTTGACCACGATCTTGGGGTCCAGGCCCGGGTGGGCGGTGAAGTCCGCGGACCGGTACCGTCGCCAGGTGTAGATGCTGGTCTCGTCGACCGCCTTGAGCCTGATCCCGTGGTTGTCGTACTTACCCGACGCCCAGCCGGCGACCATGTCGGTCACGTTCCAGGTCGCCTGGTCCGCGTCACAGGTGGAGTTGTAGCCGTGGGCCGGCGTGTAGTCGTCATATCCCGCGGCGCCGACGGTGGGCTGGTTGCCCCAGGTCAGCGTGGTCGCCTGCCAGCCCGAGGTGATCCGCGAGGCCCGGATCGCCGCCCCGGTGCAGGACCCGGAGTAGTAGTTCTGCAGCTCCAAGGTCGCCTTGGTGACGTCCTTGCCGGCCCACGCGGGGTCGGTGTTGAAGTGCATGAACGAGCGGGCCACATGCCCGCCGCCGTCGTAGGTGCCGACCTTCAGCTCCGGGCTGGTGTCTTGCCCGGTGGTGTAGTCCGGGGTCTGCACCCACGCGTCGCCGAACGCGAAGGTGGTGTACGACGGGTCGATGGTCACCGGATACACCGTCGACGGATCAGACAGGAACTTCGCGTCCGGGGTCAGCGTCAGCGTGCCCATCCCGGACGCGCCGGTGCCCACCGCGGCGTCCACCCCGGTGATGTGCTCGGGCTCGCCGGCCGCGTCGTGGCTGGAGTCCCACATCAGCGGCTTCGGAGCACCAACGATCATCTGCCCGGCAGGCTGGACGATCGCTACCCCGCCCGGGACGGTGGCTACTAGGTCCGCCCCGTGGGTGGCCACCGGGATCCGCACCGAGAACCCCGGTGCGGGCGGTTTGCGCAACACGATCGAATGGGTGAACCCGGTCGGGGTCGCAGTCACCACCAGATCGCCGCCGGACACCACGTTCTGGTAGGTGGCGGTGTCCCCGCTAATCGTCGGCGATGGCAGCCCGTTTGGCCAGTGCCAGCCCAGCGTGCGGCCGTCCTGGGTGACGGTAGCGAACACGGTGTCCCCGCCGCCGGAGAAGTCCACGTCGCTGGCCGCCCACCGCGGCCGCCATCCCCCAATTCCGTCTGACACCAGGGTGGTGTCGATCGGATGCCACACCCCGGACTGGTCCTGCACCTGCACCGGCCCCGAGGCGGTCTGCGCCGTCCAGGTGCCATCCGGATTCGCATACACAGACGTGGTCTCGCTCGCCTGGGACAGGTCCTCCACCCGCTGCCCAGTCGCCCGCGCCGTCACCATCGCCGACACCGAATCCGGCCGCTGCAGCTCCTTAGTCGGATCCGCGGCAGTCGCGGCGCCCGCCGCCTCTGTCGGGGACGTCGCCGATCCGGCCGCGGTCACCGAAGAACTGGGGGCAGCGTCGGCGGGTAGTCCCACCACCAGCATCGCCACTGACAGCATTCCCACCAGCGACGCCATCCGGACGGCCCACGAGCGACGCAGCAGTCGCAGCAGCACCCGAAACAGTCCAGCCATCATTCGGGCAGGCAGAACCGAGGAAACACCGAACATCAGAGGCTCCCGAGAGGGTGCGAAGGGACCAAATACGCCGAGGCGAGCAGGAACGTAACACCTCGACCGCCGCGACACTGAAGATTCGGTAAAAAGGACGGTGGTGAGTCGTCGGCCTGGTCAGTTCAGGGGCCAGCGACCCTGCAGAAGGTATGGGTCTGACAACGCGTCATCGGTCCTGACAGTCGTCCTGAGCGAAAGCCCATCCCAAAACCTGGGATGGACACTAACAGCCAGAGATAGATGAAGCGCGGCCGGCCGGCTCATCCTCGAGTCCGCAGAGCCCGCATGAATCTCGGGCCGCCATCTCGACCTCAGGCGGCCATGCGCGAAGGCCCCTTCCCCCTGCGGCTGAAGAGCGCGACCTTCAAGGAACCGCGACTGGCGGCACGACGGAGCACGACGACGCGATCGGCCTCGGGCACCGTGGGCTGCACGGCATGGGCCATGATCCCGGCTGTCGTCACTTCCGGTACAAGGCCGCCCTCCGCGCCACGCTGCTCGCGGACAGGCGCCCGTGTCCCGTCTGCGTCCCGTCCCAGCTCCATCGAGTGCCAACGTCGATCGACGAAGGCCAACGGTGGAAACCCCGTTTGACCTGCGGTTTTGCCGCCGGCCAACGAAGATAGGCGAGGACCGAAAGGCGGCGGATCGCCCTGTCACGGCGGAGGCCGCGGGTTCGAGTCCCGTCGGGGTCGCAGAGGAAGGGCCACAACCGGTTCGGTTGTGGCCCTTCGTGCTTCCCGGGCAGGCGCCGCTCGATCAGTTCCCCTGGGGATGCGCGGCCCGATCGGTGCGGCGCGCCGGCTGACGGGACGGCCCCGTCCACGCCGCAGACAGAGTGGAACGTGCCGCGGTGCGACACGCCGGGCCGAGCCATGGAGCGTTCCACTCTGCGGCGCTCACGGCTGCGGGACGGCGCTCGGCGGCGCCCTCGCCCGTCGGACGACGAAGGGCCACAACCTGTGCAGGCTGTGGCCCTTCGTGCGGGAGACG
>Ga0070714_100003648_pt1 | contig 11529 bp, 8 predicted proteins | sample LARL83metaG_FD_65450 | JGI IMG/M metagenome (GOLD analysis project Ga0070714, IMG submission 65450) | Corn, switchgrass and miscanthus rhizosphere microbial communities from Kellogg Biological Station, Michigan, USA - LAR L8-3 metaG | ecosystem: Host-associated > Plants > Roots > Rhizosphere ... | reverse complement strand
CCGCGCTCTCGTCGGCCCGGTGCTGCAACTCGCCCCGGTCGTCGCCGCGGACGTGGTGTTCACCCCCTACACCTGCTGGAACCTGGACGGGCTGCAGCCCGACCAGTACCAGGCCAGCGCGCCGCTGCGACCGGTGCCGGGCGGCGCCAACTTCGGCGGGACGCACCAGGCGGCGGAGAACGGCCTCTACACCCTCCCGCTCGCCACCGTGCGGCAGATCGCCGCCTCGGCCTGACCGGGACACCGCCGGTAAGGTCGGTGCCGTGTCCAACCGTGAGCTGGTCGTCCTCGGCACCGCGAGCCAGGTACCGACCCGCGCCCGCAATCACAACGGCTACTTCCTGCGCTGGGACGACGAGGGCCTCCTGTTCGACCCGGGCGAGGGCACCCAGCGGCAGATGCTGTTCGCCGGGGTGACCGCGCACCAGGTCACCCGCGTCTGCGTCACCCACTTCCACGGCGACCACAGCCTCGGCCTGCCCGGCGTGCTGCAGCGGATGGCGCTGGACCAGGTCACCGCCACCATCGAGGTCGCCTATCCCGCCTCGGGCACGGACATCTTCGGCCACATCAGGAAGGCGTCGCTGTTCCACGACACGCTCACCCTGCGCGAGTGCCCGGTTCCGGAGACGGGCGCCGTCCTCACCGACGGGCCGGCCTTCCGGCTGGAGGCCCGCCCGCTGTCGCACACCGTCCCCGCCGTCGGCTACCGGCTGACCGAGCCGGACGGCCGTCGCCTGCTGCCCGCCGAGCTGGCGGCGCGCGGCATCACCGGCGCGGATGTCGGTCTCCTGCAGCGCTCGGGGAAGATTGAGCGGAACGGGGGCGTGGTTCACCTGGCCGACGTCAGCGCCCCCCGCCGCGGCCAGAAGTTCGCCTTTATCATGGACACCCGGCTGTGCGACGCCGCCTTCGCGCTGGCCGACGACACGGACCTGCTGGTCTGCGAGTCCACCTTCTCCGACGCCGAGGCGGACCTGGCCGACCACTGGGGTCACCTCACCGCCGGCCAGGCCGGCCAGGTCGCCGCCGCGGCCGGCGCCCGCCGCCTGGTCCTCACCCACTTCTCCCAGCGCTACGACGCCGCCGCCATGACGCAGCTGCGCCGCGACGCGGCCGCCGCCTACGACGGCGAGATCATCCTGGCCAGTGACCTCGACCGGATCCCCGTACCGCCCCGCTAGCGCCGTAGACGGTTCTACCAGGACTGGGGCAGCGGGAAGCCGGTCGTGTTCAGCCACGGCTGGCCGCTGTCGTCCGACGACTGGGACGCCCAGCTGATGTTCTTCCTCGGCCACGGCTACCGCGTCATCGCCCATGACCGGCGCGGCCGCGGGCGGTCCGCGCAGGTCGCCGACGGGCACGACATGGACCACTACGCTGACGATCTCGCCACCCAGGCCGACGTCATCAACAACGACCTGGTCGCCTTCATTCAGTCCTGACCTGTCTTCAGCGACGGGAACACGAGCGCCCCGCCTGCCAAGGATGGCGGCCGGGGCGTCTCGCGAGTGAGGAAAGCGGGCGGCTAGATTTCAAGGCTGGCGCTCTACCGCTGAGCTACGCCCCGGCATAGCCGCGACGACGGGATTCGAACCCGCGACCTCCAGCTCCGTCTGAGAAGGAAGCAGTCCCATGGCCTCACGTCTGCGCGAAGGAGAGCGAGAGAGCTAGATTTTCTTTTTTCGAAGAAGTAGAAGGAAGTTCTCTCATGGCCTTCGCTGGCCTTAAGTTACCGGCTACTCCGGGATCAGGCTAGCGAGATTCGCGAGCGTGACCACCGTCGCGTCACCGGGCAGCCCTTCCGGCCGGTCGAGCCCGATGTAAGTGACCGGGCCAGGTGCGTCCCGCAGGGCGGCCGTCAGGTCGCCCGCACTGGCCACCCGGCGCGGCGGCTGCCCGTCCGGCGTCCGCTTGGCGAGCAGCGCGGCGAGGTAGCCGACCCGCAGGTAGTCACGCTCGATGACCGTCCGGGCCAGCAGGCTGGTGCTGAACCTGCTCGCCTGCACGACGTTCATCCGGGCCAGCCCCCTCAGGTAGAAGTGCAGCCACTTCGCCCGCCATCGCCCGTCCTCGCCCCGGATGAACGCCAGCGGCAGCGCGACCCGTCCGGAACCGCGCAGGTCCGACTTCATGCGGACCGTGGCCGCCTCGAACGGGGCGCCCCGCTGCGCGGAGCCGCGCAGCATGTAGCCGAAGAACGCCTCCGCCGCCTCGTCGAACGGCTCACCGGAGTAGAGGTTGACCTGCGGGATGATAACCGGCAGCGACATGCGGCCCAGGTCGCAGGAGATGAACTCCGTCGCCCCGTCGGGCGCGCTGGTGATGTCACCGGAGTAGGTCACCGCGGCGTCGGCGGACTGGTACGCCTGCCAGGACACGAAGTCGCTGCGGGTGAACTCGCGGTCGGTCATGAGCGCGGACAGGTCGTAGTCGGTGCGCCGTGACTGCTCCCGCCAGTAGACGAAGAAGCTCAGCACGTCCTGCTCGCCCGGCACCACGTCGCTCACCGAGCCGCGGGGCATGACGCCGATGCCTGGCGCGGCCGGCTTGCCGGACAGCGGCAGCGCCACGCCGAGCACGGCGGGATCGACGATGACCCGGCCGCATTCCGGCAGCCGCGCCGTGATCGCCGCGTCGAGCATGGCGAGCAGTTCGCCCTGCGCACCCGGGCCGATCCCGGCCCGGGTCTCCGGGGTCACCCACGCCCGCCCGGAGCGGTTCGCGAAGATGCGCGGCAGCCCGGCTTCGCTGCCTTCGCCGCGGTTCTGGAAGTGCTCGCGCACCGACAGCAGGACGCGCCCAGCGGCGGACCGCGCGGCCTGCTCCGCGGCCGACAGCACCGTCGCGACCTCGGACGGCTGCGCGCCGCGCAGCAGCCGGTCAAGGGACCGCAGGTACAGGCCGGGCGCCGTCCCGAGCACCCGCGCCGCTTGCGCCCGGTCGCCGGAACGGAAGTGGTCCTCGGCCCGTGCGGCGAGCGACGGGAACCGCTCCGCGCCCCGGGCGACCGCGAACGCGCGCTGCGCGGCCGGGAACTGCGGGTACTCGTGCGGGTGCAGGCGCTCGCCCAGGCGCTTCCACTCCTCCCGGTACCGGGCCACGTCGGCCAGCTTCGCGGCGTTCTGGCCCACGACGGCGTTCAGCGCCAGCATGAGCACCCGCCGCTCGGCCCGGGTGAACGACCGGAACCGGGCCGGTGTTTCCAGCGTCAGGTCGCCGTCCGACACCGCCGCCGCGAGCCGGAGCACGTCGGTCACCGTGTCGGCGGTCAGCGGGCGGCCGCATCCGAGCAGGACGCGGTTGATGACCGCCCGGTTCTCCCGTACGGGGACGCGGGTGAGCTCGGTCTCCGCGCACCGCCGGGCGAGCACCTCGAGCAGCTTCAGGTCTTCCCCGGCGAGCGGGACACGCGAGCCCGCGAGGTCCAGGTAAAGCGCATGCGCCTCTTCCTGCAGGGAGGCGCCCTTGTGCAGGATGGTGATCCGGTCCCCGGCGCAGACGGCGAGCGCCTCGTGCGCGGCGAGCATGTCCTCGTACGTGTGCTGCACCTTGCCGTAGCCCGGCAGCGACAGCAGGCTTCCCGCCTCGACCAGCTCACCATCGCCGATGTCCACCAGCGCCGGGGGCATCCCCGTGACCGGGCCCGCTGGCAGGCCGTCGCGCAGTGCCCGCTCCACGAGCTCAGCCCAGAACTCCAGGGTGGCCGGGACGTTGAACGGGAAGTCCCTGAAGTACGGGTTGTGCCGCACGTGGTCGCCGGCCAGCTGGCGGGCCGCGGCCAGCACGGCCACCCCGGTCTCGAGGACCTGCCCGGTTTCGCGCGCCGACAGGTCCGCGAAGAGCTCCCTGGACAGCTTGCAGCCCGCGGTCACCAGGGCCGCGTCAAGCTGACGGGTGACGGCCGACCCGTCGCCAGGTACCGCCTCGGGCAGCGGCACGCGCCGGGTCCGCGCGATGACCGCCTCGTTCAGGTTCATGGCTAAATTGTCCAGCCCGCCGCCAACTGATTTTCCCGGAACGCTCCTCATGCCCCGCTATGCTCTCTCGTCGCGACGATTTACCGCAGGTCCGCGGGCGGGGCCGGCCATTCGGGCACGACATCGAGGTAGTCCGTCACCTGGGCCGGGAACCGCGGTGGCCGTTTCTCCAGGAAGGACTCCACGCCTTCGGCGACGTCCGGTCCCCGGCCGAGCACGGAGATGGCCCGTGAGTCCAGCCGGTGCGCGTCCCACGGCGTCGGCTCGCCGAGCATCGACCACAGCATCCGCCGGGACAGGGTCACCGACACCGCCGAGGTGTTCGCCGCGACTCCCCGGCCAGCGCGCGGGCGACGGGCATGAGCTCGGCGGCGGGCACGACCCGGGAGACGAGCCGGCCGGCCAGCGCCTCGGCGGCGTCGAAGACCCGCCCGGTCGCCACCCATTCCATCGCCTGGGAGATGCCGACGACCCGCGGCAGGAACCAGCTGGACGCGGCCTCGGGGACCAGACCGCGACGGGCGAAGACGAAGCCGAACTTCGCGGTGTCGGCGGCGATCCGGATATCGGCGGGCAGCGTCATGGTGGCGCCGACCCCGACCGCCGCGCCGTTGACCGCCACGATCACCGGCTTGCGGGAGGCGGCGACGCGCAGCGAGACGATGCCGCCGCCGTCGCGCGGCACCCCCGCGATCGTGCCGCCGGCGCCGGCGTCCGCCTCGCCGCGCCCGGCGAACGTCGCCCGGCCGGCCGCCAGGTCAGCGCCCGCGCAGAAGCCGCGCCCGGCCCCGGTGAGCAGGACGACGCGGACGGCATCGTCGGCGTCGGCCAGGTCGAAGGCGGCGACGAGTTCACCCGCCATCGTCCGGGTGAAGGCGTTGAGCCGGTCGGGCCGGTTCAGTGTGATCGTGGCCGTGCCGTCCGCCACGTCGTAGCGGATCTCGCGGAAATCAGGCTGGCCGGTGTCAGTCACAGGAGCACCTCTCATCCGTGGACGGGTCTGTGGTACCGAGGTGTCTAGTCAAGGTCGACGACGCTGACGTCCGGCGCATAGTGGGCGACGGCGTCCGACAGGCGGGCATCGTCAACGGTGAATGCCTGCATGCCGCGGGTCACGCCAACCTTAAGGGCCAGCGCCGGAACCGGCGGATCCGGCGCTAGGTAGAGCCTGATCTGGTCCGCCTTCCCGGTACCGCCAGGCGTAAGTGGCGGGGCGTCGGCGGCACGCTCCACCCCCAGGTAGCGGACGTTGCCAGGTTCGCGTCGCCACAGGAAGACGCCCTCGACCTCGTGCCAGGGGACGACCCTGGTGGTCGCCTTGTATCGCAAGGGGTTACCGCCGAGGGTGATCCCGTCGGCGTCAACGCGGAGCGCTACCTTCCGGCTGGTCGGGACGATGACACAAAGAAAGGCACCAGCACCGCCGATTGGGACGAGTACCACGCGCATCAGGAGCGACACAGTAGGCGCTATGCCAAGGAGCAGGGCTACTGAGCAGACCGCCAGGGCGATGGCCGAGTTGCGCGTCCAGCGGTAACGCTCTTCATAAACCGGGGCCTCATGCGGCACCCGACGATGATGCCATAACCGCAGGATCAGGACTAGGCCAGCGATACCAGCCGGTGGACCCGGGCCACAGCGGCCCGGGTGCCGGCTTTACCCCGAAGTAGCCGCGCCGCCGCTATTTCTGCGGGCGGCCTGCCGCTGGGTGAACCGCGTCATGTATCGCCGCGGCTCCCCGGTGCGGAAGGCCAGTCCGAACTGCGCGATGCTGTCCTTGATCGCCCTGGCGGGAGTCATGTCGGTCCACTGGTTGAGCAGCCGCTTCTGCTGCCGGACGGCCTGCGGGCCCAGCGCTGCCATCCGGGCCGCCAGTTGCGTGATGCGCGCGTCTAGCTGGCCATCCGGGACCACGTCGTGGACCAGCCCCCAGCTCGCCGCCGTGCCGGCGTCGATCGTCTCGCCGGTCAGCAGCAGCCACGCGGCCCGGGAAGCGCCGATCATGGCCGGGATGAGGGCAGCGTGGATCACCGACGGGATGCCCAGGGCGACCTCGGGCATGCCGAAGGCGGCGCCGGCGCCCGCCACGCGCAGGTCGCAAGACACCGCCACCTCCAGCCCGGCGCCCAGGCACCAGCCGGAAAGGCGGGCGATGACCGGCGCCGGGCAGGCCCTGACCGCTTCGCACAGTGCGGCGAGCCTGCTGATGAAGGCCTCGGCGGCGGCCTGGTCCAGCCCTGCCATCTCGTAGATGTCCGCGCCGCCGATGAACGCCTTGTCGCCGGCCCCGCGCAGGACGATGACCCGGCAGTCGTCCTCGCGGGATAGCCGGCGGAACTCAGCGGTCAGCTCTTCAATGGCCTCGGTCCCGAGGATGTTCATCGACTTCGCGCCGGCGAACTCGACCGTGACCACGCCGTCAGCCTCGCGGCGGCGGACAAATCGCTGGGCTGGGACAGCCATGTGCTCCTCCTCGGGCCGAGGTCCGCCAGCGGTGGCCGGCAAGCCGCTCTTGACCTGATTTGCCCCTAACACGGCGGCCGCACTTCGTTTCCGCCTTGCCGGCCTGTTGCCGGCTGCTCCGTGCGCCCGCCGGACACCGGACCAGTCACGCTGGTGCCGGGGGCGGAACTGGTCCGCGGCCGTGGCCGCCGGTGACCGATGCGACCGCGGCGTCCGCTGCCACCTGGACGGTCAGGTCGAGCCCGAGCCCGGACAGTTCCAGGCGGATGGTGTCGCCGGCGGTGATCGGCCCCACCCCGGCCGGCGTGCCGGTACTGATCACGTCGCCCGGGTGCAGGGTCGTCACCGAGGACGCGTAGGACACCAGGTGCGCCACGTCCCAGATCAGGTCGCGGGTGGTGGCCTGCTGCCGCAGGTTCCCCGTTACCCAGCAGCGCAGTTCCACGTCGCCGGGATCGCCGAACTCGTCGGCGGTGACCAGCAGCGGCCCCATCGGGGTGAAGGTCTCGAAGGACTTGCGGGTCGAGCGGTCCTCGCCGCCGCGCATGGTGATGTCGAGCAGCCCGGTGTAACCGAACACGAAAGACAGGGCGTCTTGCTCGCTGACATGGCGGGCGGTCCGGCCGATAATAAGCGCGAGCTCGCCCTCCTGGTCAAAGCGCCGGTCATGATAGGGCAGCTGGATGGTCCCCCCGGGATCGAGCAGGGACGACGGGGCCTTGAGGAAGAAGCCGAGCGCACCGACATGGGAGTCGCTGCTCATCTCCGTCTGGTGGTCCCGGTAGTTCACCGGAGCCGCGATGATCTTGGACGGGTCGGCGACCGGCACGCGCAGCCGGACATCACGCAGGGGGACCGCGCCCGCATGGCCGGTGGGCGGCGTGAGTTCGCCGGCCGCCCAGGAAGCGATCGCGTCCCGCATCGTCCGGCCGGGCAGGGGGATTACCTGGTCCCCGGCTAGGCAGCCCACCTGGCCGTCGTCGTAGCTCACCAGCCGCATGGGATCAGCCTGCCCGCCGCCACGCCGCTGCCGTGCGCCGGGCCGCGTGGCGCCGCCGGAATGCCCGTCATCCCGCGTGGTCCTCCAGCACGTCCTGCCGCTGTGTCTCCTGCCTGCGGGCCAGGCCGAGCGCGTCGAGGACCGGGCCGTCGGAGAGGAGGAAGAGGTCGGCGTCATCGGCGGCCTCGTGATCGACCGCAGCCCACGACGGCGTGACGAACATGTCCCCCGCCGTCCAGCGATACCGGCGGCCGTTGATCACGGTCGCGCCCGAGCCGCGGTGCACGACCCAGACGCCGCTGCCGGCCGTGCGAGTGGTCGGGGTACGGTGCCCGGCGAGCACCCGGTGCAGCTCGGCGCGCAGCGTCGGCATGATGTCCGCTCCTGTTTCCGGGGCAGCGTAACGGAGGCTTGCTTCGCGTTGTCCCGTCGCCTGGATCATGCGCGACAGGGCCGCGTCGGCCGCCGCCCAGCGGTACGCGAGCAGGCGCGAGGCCCGGCCCGGTGTCAGCTGCCCCCGTGCCACCTCACGGACCTCGCTGGCCGGCAGCAGTCCCGCACCGCCGTAGAGGTTCTCTGACCGCGACACGCGGGCCGGCTCGTACTCGCTCAGCTTCTCGCCACCCGGCTCGAAGAACACCGCGTCGAGGGTACGCACCAGCGGGAGGTCAAGGCCGTCGAACCAGATCATCGGCTCGCTGCCCGGGTTGTGGTGCTCATGCCACGCCCAGCTGGGGGTGAGCACCAGGTCGCCCGGCCCCATGTGTACCGGGTCGCCGTCCACCAGCGTCCAGACCCCGCTGCCTTCAAGCACGAACCGCAGCGCGGCCGGCGTGTGCCGGTGCGCGGGGGCCAGTTCCCCGCCGCGCAGGAACTGCACCCCGGCCCAGAGCGTGCGCGTGGCGAACGGCAGCCCGCCCAGGTCAGGGTGGGCCAGCGAAATCACCCGGCGGTCCCCGCCCCGGTCGATGCCGACCAGTTCACCGGACCGCTCCGCGAGCGCCCGCAGCGTCTTCCACCGCCAGATGTGGGGCGTGAGCCCGTCGGGCGTCAGGGGCAGCAGGCCGTGCTGGGTCCACAGCGGCTGCAGGTCGGCGGCCGCCAGGTCGGCGTACAGGCCGTCGACGTCGGGGGCGTGGTCATGGAACCTGGTGGTGGCCATGGTTCTCCCTTCCTGCGCAGGCGTCTATATCCCTATCCTGTCGTGGCGGCGTACAGCCAGTCCAGGTCGGTGTAGCCCTAGGGCCGCTGCCGGGCCGGCCCTAGGGCCAGCGTGGGCGCATCTACGAGGATGCGCCGCCCCGCGTGACGTGCCGGTTATCCTGACCTGGTGCACTTTGGCGTGCTCGGGGCGGTGGCGGCCTGGACCAGAGACGGCAGGAAGGTCGAGGTTCGCGAGTCGAAGGTCCGTGCCCTGCTGGCCGTCCTCCTGCTGAACCTGGCGCGACCGGTGCCGGCCGGCCAGCTCATCGATGACTTGTGGGGAGCGGACCTTCCCGTCCATCCCGCCGGTGCCCTGCAGGGGAAGGTCAGCAGGCTGCGGCAGGCGCTGGAAGCCGGCGAGGCCGGCAGCGGCGCGCTGGTAGCGTTCCGGTCGTCGGGCTACCTGCTTGCGGCCGACGATGACGCGCTGGATGAGCGCCGGTTCGCGGATCTCGTGAACCGGGCAGGCGCAGCCAGGGATCTCCGGGACCGGACCGAGCTGCTGGCCGAGGCACTGCGATTGTGGCGGGGGCCGGCGCTGGCGGACTTCGCCGATGAGCAATTCGCCCAGCCGGCTATCGCGCGGCTAGCGGAGCAGCGGCTGACTGCGCTGGAAGAGCAGGCCGAGGCCCGGCTGGAGCTGGGCGAGCACAGCCTGCTGGCCGGTGAGCTCAGCGAGCTTGTGGCCCGTCATCCGCTGCGGGAGCGACTACGCGCCGCGCATATGATCGCCCTCTACCGGTCCGGCCGGCAGGCCGAGGCGGTGCGGAGCTACCACGAGCTGCGCGGCCAGCTGGCCGACGACCTCGGCCTGGATCCCGGGCCAAGCCTGGCCGCGCTGTATCAGGCCATGCTCGAGCAGTCCCCGGCCCTGGAGGCCGTACCGGCCCCGCCTACCCTGGCGGCCCGTCCGCGGACCAACCTTCCGGCCATGCTCACCGACCTGGTCGGCCGCGCCCCGGCGATCGCGGAACTGCGCGGCCTGCTGCACGAACGCCGGCTGGTGACCCTCACCGGCCCCGGCGGCGTGGGCAAGACGCGGCTGGCCATCGAGACCGCGGCTCAGTCGGCGGCTGCCTTCCCCGATGGCACCTGGCTGGTCGAGATGGCCCGCCCCTCGTCGGCCACGGCGCTTAGTCCTGCGGACGAGGTCATGTCAGTCCTGGGCATCAGGAACGACACCTCCGTATCCCCCGCCGACCTGCTGGGCGACGCGTTGCGTGACCGCCGTTTGCTGCTGGTCCTGGATAACTGCGAACACCTGATCGGCCAGATCGCCGAGCTGGCCGCACGGCTGCTCCAGTCCGCTCCAGAATTGCGCGTCATGGTGACCAGCAGGGAACCGCTGATGATCTCCGGTGAAGTCATCTGGGCGGTACCTCCGCTGGACCTGCCCGATCCGGACGCCGGTCACGAGCTCGCCGCCCTGGCGCGCTTCAGCTCCGTCCGGCTGTTCACCATGCGCGCCGAGGCGTCCGCCCCGGGCTTCCGTCTGAATGCGGGCAATGCGCTGGCGGTCGCGGGGCTGTGCCGCCGGCTCGACGGGATCCCGCTGGCGCTGGAGCTCGCGGCGACCCGCGTCAGGACGCTAGGCGTCCATGAGCTCCTCGTCCGGCTCGACGACCGGTTCCGGCTGCTTGCCACCGGGCACCGGGACGCCCCGCCGCGCCATCAGACCCTGTGGGGCGTCATCGACTGGAGCTGGGAACTGCTCACTGAGCCGGAGCGGATCGTCCTGCGGCGGCTGGCAGTGATGGCGGACGGCTGCGAACTGCGGGCCGCTGAGGCGATCTGCGGCGAGGATGACCTAGACGTCCCCGCCGTGCTGTCCCGGCTGGTGGACCGCTCCCTCGTCGTGGTCGCCGACCGGCCCGACGGCCCGCGCTACCGGTTGCTGGAGAGCGTAGCGGCCTACAGCCTGCGCCGCCTGCGGGAGGCAGGCGAGGACCGTCAGGTGCTGCGGCGGCACCGCCAGTTCTACAGCGATCTCGCCGAGCGCGCGGCGACGCGCCTGCGCGGGTACGACCAGCGGTCCTGGCTCAGGGCCCTGAACGTTGAGGCGGCCAACCTGCACGCCGCGCTCGGTTCCGCGATCCCCGACGGTGACACCACCGCGCTCCGGATGGCCAACTCGCTGGCCTGGTACTGGCTGCTCAGCGGCCGGCTGGCGCAGGCACGGCGCACTCTGGAGGAGGCACTCGCCCTCCCCGGCGGAACAGCCTCCGAGCGGGCCACGGCCGTCGCCTGGCACAGCGGTTTCACGACCCTCGCAGGGGAACCGCCCAGGCCCGGCGGCCCGCCGCTCAAAGAGATCGATGACCCTGGCACACGAGCCCTCCTGCAATGGTTCCACGCCTTCGTCGCGTCGGATTTCGGTGACCCGTCCGTCGCCGAGGCCATGCTCGGCGACGCGGTCGCCAGCTTCCGGGCGACCGGCGACCAGTGGGGGATGGCGGCGGCCCTGAGCACCCGCGCCAAGCTAGCGATGATCCGCGGCGACAATGCCGCCACCCGGCGGCTCGCCCAGCAAAGCCTGGCGATGTTCCGCGAGCTCGGTGACCGCTGGGGACAGCTGCAAGCCATCGAATGGCTCGGCGCCGCAGTAGCCCCCACCGACCGCGCACGGGCAACACGTCTGCACCGCGACGGCTTGCGGATGGCCGAGGAACTCGGCCTGTGGCCGCAGGCGGCCGATGCCCTGTCCTGGCTGGGCTGGAGCGCGCTACGCGCCGGTGACCTGGGTCAGGCGCGGGAACTCTTCCAGCGCGGCATGCGGCTCGCGGCCGAGCAGAGCTACCAGCCGGGGCAGGTTTTCGCCGAGCTTGGCCTTGGCCAGACCGCGCGCACAGCGGGCAAACTCGACTGCGCCGAGGCTCACCTGCG
>Ga0070714_100003647_pt1 | contig 11531 bp, 9 predicted proteins | sample LARL83metaG_FD_65450 | JGI IMG/M metagenome (GOLD analysis project Ga0070714, IMG submission 65450) | Corn, switchgrass and miscanthus rhizosphere microbial communities from Kellogg Biological Station, Michigan, USA - LAR L8-3 metaG | ecosystem: Host-associated > Plants > Roots > Rhizosphere ... | reverse complement strand
GCGCTGCCGCTGCACGAGGCCTCGGTCAAGACGCGTGTCGGCGAGCCGGTCGACGAGGAGGAGGACGTCCGCGCGGGCGGCTGGGCCGGCGTGGTGCCGCTCCGGGTGACTCGCGCCGCCCCGGTCACCGCTACGGACGCGGAGGGGCACCCGGTCCCGCGAGACGTGCGGGCGCTGCACGGCTGAGCCCGCCGGGCCGGGATGTGCAGGGCCTGCCGCGTGTCCTCCTGAGTAAAGGCTCACCACGCTCTTAGGCTTCTCGCGACGGGTCGACGGGCCCCTTTCGACGGCACGCGAGGGACAGCGGGGCAGCATGGCGAACAGCATCATCGGCCGGGACATGGCCGTTGACCTCGGCACCGCCAACACGCTGGTCTACGTCCGCGGCAAGGGCGTGTTGCTCGACGAGCCGTCGGTGGTGGCGCTCAACGCCACCACCGGAGAGATCCTCGCCGTCGGCCACGAGGCGAAGCGGATGCTCGGCCGGACCCCCGACAACATCACCGCCATCCGTCCGCTCAAGGACGGCGTGATCGCCGACTTCGAGTCCACCGAGCAGATGCTGCGGTTCTTCATCCAGCAGGTGCACCGGCGGCGCTACTTCGCCAAGCCCCGCTTGGTGATCTGCGTCCCCTCCGGCATCACCGCCGTGGAGCAACGAGCAGTCAAGGAGGCCGGCTACCAGGCCGGCGCCCGGCGCGTCTACATCATCGAGGAACCGATGGCCGCGGCGATCGGCGCCAGCCTGCCGGTGCACGAGGCCACCGGCAACATGATCGTCGACATCGGCGGCGGTACGACGGAGGTGGCGGTCATCTCTCTCGGCGGGATCGTCACGTCGCTGTCCATCCGCACGGCCGGAGACGAGCTGGACCAGGCGATCATCGCCTGGATGAAGAAGGAGTACTCCCTGATGCTCGGGGAGCGCACCGCCGAGGAGATCAAGATGACCCTCGGCTCGGCGTTCCCGCTTCCGCAGGAGCCGGAGGCGGAGATCCGCGGCCGGGACATGATCTCCGGACTGCCGCGCACCGTCGTGGTGTCCAGCGCCGAGGTCCGCCAGGCGCTGGAGGAGCCGCTGCACGCGATCGTCGACGCGGTCCGGGTCACCCTCGACCAGACCCCACCGGAGCTGGCCGGCGACATCATGGACCGCGGCCTGGTGCTCACCGGCGGCGGCGCGCTGCTGCGCGGGCTGGACGAGCGGCTGCGTCATGAGACCGGCATGCCGGTGCACGTCGCCGAGGAGCCGCTGCACTCGGTGGCCATGGGCGCCGGCAAGTGCGTCGAGGAGTTCGAGGCCCTCCAGCAGGTGCTCGTCTCGGAACCCCGGCGCCGGTGAGGCCGTGATGCGCGACCACCGACAACGACCCTCGCGCGGCCTGCTGGTGCTGCTGCTGCTCGCCTGCTTCACGCTGATCACCCTCGACGCACGCGGCGGCTCGCACTCCCCGGCCGCGCCCTTGCGTGGGGTGGCCGGAGCCGTGTTCGGGCCCGTCGAGGACGCCACCGCCACCGTCGTACGCCCCTTCCGGGCGGTGCCGCACTTCTTCCAGTCCACGAACGCGCTGCGCGCGGAGGTGGCCCGGCTGCGCTCGCGCAACGCCGCGCTGCACTCCCAGCTGGCGGCCACGTCCTACACCCAGCACCAGGCCGCCGAGCTCGACGGCCTGCTCCGCGCCTCCCGGCAGTCCGGCTACGCGCTCGTCCCGGCACAGGTGATCGCGATGGGGTCCGCGCAGTCGTTCACCAGCACGGTCACCATCGACGCCGGCACCAGCTCCGGGGTGTACCCGGACATGACGGTCCTGGACAACGACGGCCTGGTGGGCCGGGTGGTCCGCGCGGACCGGAGCACCGCCACCGTGCTGCTGCTCGTCGACCAGGAGTCGGTGGTCGGCGGCCGGCTCGGTTCGAGCATGGAGCTCGGGTTCGTGCGGGGCCGGGGTGAGACCGATGGCGCCGGCCAGCTGGACCTGCAGCTGGTCGACGGGTCGGTGACCCCCCAGCGCGGTGACGTGGTGGTCAGCTGGGGCAGCAAGAACGACCGCCCCTACGTCCCCGGCATCCCGATCGGACGCGTCGAGTCGGTCTACAGCAGTCCGCGCGAGCAGTCCAAGGAGGCGGTGGTCGCGCCGTTCGTGGACTTCTCCGCGCTGGACGTCGTCGGGGTGGTCGTCAATTCCCACACCCACTCCGACCGCCCGCTGATCAACGCCGGCCGGATCGACTCCGCCTCCGGCGCGGTGCACGGAGCCGGCAACTGATGGCCGCCGTCCGGGGCCTCGTCGTGGCGGCCGCGGTGCTCGTCGCCGTCGTCCTACAGGTCAGCGTCTTCCCCTACCTCGCCGTCGACGGCGTCGCGCCCAACCTGGCGCTGCTGCTGGTGGTGGCCGCCGCCCTGGTGCGGGGGCCGGACCTCGCCGCGGTGATCGGCTTCGCCGCCGGGCTGGCCATCGACCTGGCGCCGCCGGCGGACCACGTCGCCGGGCGCTGGGCGCTCGCGCTGGTGGTGGTCGGCTACCTGGCCGGCCGGGTGCGGCACGACGCGCGGACCTCCGCGCTGGCCGCGGTCGTCACCGTCGCCGCCTGCTCGTTCGTGGCCACCTCGCTCTACGCCCTCGGCGGGATGCTGCTGCACGACCCGGACCTGTCCGCGGTCGACGCGCTGCGGGTCATCGCGGTCTCGGTGGGGTACGACGTGCTGCTCACCCCGTTCGTGCTGCCCCTCCTGATGCGGCTGTTCCGCCGACTGACCCCGAAGCAGGCCGCGTACTGATGCTGGGCGGCCACTCCCCGAGGCGCACCCGGAGGCGGGTCCGGGTGCCGACCGCGACCCGCAGCCGGCTGCGGCTGGTGGTGCTGCAGGCGCTGGTGCTCTCGCTGTTCGTGACCCTGTTCGCGCGGCTGTGGTACCTCCAGGTGCTCGGCGGCGACGCCTACCAGGCGCAGGCCGCCGAGCAGTCGATCCGCAAGGTGGTCGTGCAGCCGGCCCGGGGCCTGATCGTCGACGACATGGGCCGGCCGTTGGTCGCCAACCGCACGTCGTGGGTGGTCACCGTGGACCGCACCCTGCTGGACAAGATGGATCCGGCCCGCCAGGAGCGGCTGCTGCGGCGGCTCGCCGGCACCGTGGGGGAGCCCTACCGGTTGGTGCGGGCGCGCACCCTGGTCTGCGGGGAGCCGGGCTCCAAGGCGGGCACCTGCTGGAACGGCTCGCCCTACCAGCCCGCGCCGGTCGCCGAGGACGTCAGCCAGCGAGTCGCGGTGTCCATCATGGAGCGCGCGGAGGACTTCCCCGCCGTGCTCGTGCAGGCGCAGCACGTGCGGGCCTACCCCTCGCCGTACGGCGTGAACGCCGCCCACCTGCTGGGCTACCTGAGCCCTATCACCGCCTCGGAGTACCGGCAGGCGCGCAAGCGTCACGACCCGACGCTGAACGCCTCCTCGGTGGTCGGACGCGCCGGCCTGGAGGAGGAGTACGACCGGTACCTCCGGGGGCGGCCCGGCTACAAGAAGGTGGTCGTGGACTCCATGGGCCGGGTGCTCGGCGACGCCGGGCAGGTCCGCCCCCGGGTCGGGGACACGCTGGTCACCTCGATCGATGCCAAGGTGCAGTCGGTGGTGGAGAGGCAGCTGCACCGGACGATCATCACCGCGCGGCACACCTACGACCCGGTCAGCCACCGCAACTACCGCGCGGACTCCGGGGCGGTTGTGGTGCTGAACGCGCAGAACGGTCAGGTCGTGGCCATGGCGAGCGAGCCGACCTACAACCCGAACGTGTGGGTGGGCGGCATCAGCAGCAAGGCGTTGCAGCGGCTCTACTCCGCGAAGGCGGGCACGCCGCTGCTGTCCCGAGCCACCCAGGGCCAGTTCGCGCCCGGCTCGACGTGGAAGCCGTTCATGACCGCCGGCGCGTTCAGCAACGGCTTCGGCCCGAACAGCCGGCTGGACTGCTCCTCGGCGTTCGACGTCGGCGACCACGTGTTCCACAACTACGAGTCCGAGTCCTACGGGATGATCAGCTTCGCGAAGGCGCTGCAGGTCTCCTGCGACACGTTCTTCTACCGGGTCGGCTTCCACTTCTGGCAGAAGTACGGCAGCGACGAGTCCAACGTGAACGCCCGCGACCCGCTGGTGCACGAGGCCAAGGAGTTCGGCTTCGGGAGTCCGACCGGCATCGACGTGCCCGGCGAGGCCAGCGGGCGGATCGCCGACCGGCACTGGAAGCTGGCCTACTGGAAGGCCAACAAGGACTACTACTGCAAGCTCGGCAAGAAGCCGGGTGAGGACTTCCTGCACGTGTTCGCGCGCGAGTTCTGCGTCGACGGCTACACCTACCGGGCCGGTGACGCGGTGAACTTCTCCATCGGGCAGGGCGACACGTTGGTCACGCCGCTGCAGTCCGCGCGGGCCTACGCCGCCCTCGCCAACGGCGGCACGCTGTGGCAGCCGCACGTCGGCAAGGCGATCGTCGCGCCCGACGGCACGGTCGTGAAGCGGATCAAGCCGAAGGCGGTGCGCCACGTGCCGGTCGACCGCGCGACGATGCGCTACATCGACCAGGCGCTGATGGGCACCGCGAAGACCGGCACCATGGCGTGGAAGTTCATCGGCTTCCCGCTGGACAAGGTCCGGGTGCGCTCCAAGACCGGATCCGCGGAGGTGTACGGCAAGCAGAGCACGTCGTGGGTCGCGTCGTACAACAAGCAGTACGTCGTGGTGATGATGGTCTCCCAGGCCGGCACCGGGTCCGGCACCTCCGGTCCCGCGGTGCGCAAGATCTGGGAGGCGTTGTACGGCATCCACGGGACGCACGTGGACCTGGCGAAGGCCGCGCTGCCGGACGCCAAGCCGCCCGCCGCCCTGCCCGTGTTCGCGCGGGACGGGGAGATCCTGCCGCCGGCCCAGAAGGCCCGCAAGGAGGCGTCGTGACCCTGGTCACTGCCACGCGGAGCCGGCCGGTCCGTGCCGAGGCGAGCACCCGGCGCACGGCCGCCCGGCTGGACTGGCTGCTGGTGCTGGCGACCGGCGCACTGCTGACGCTCGGCGCCCTGCTGGTGTGGGCGGCCACCTCACACCGCACCGACCTGACCGGCGGCGACCCGAACGACTACCTGAAGAAGCAGCTGGTGAACATCGCCATCGGCACCGTGCTCGCGGTGATGGTCGCCGCCACCGACTACCGGTGGGTGCGGATCCTCGCCCCGCTGGTCTACCTGGCGGCCCTGGTCGGCCTGGGACTGGTCCTGGTGATGGGCACCACCATCAACGGCTCCCGGTCCTGGATCGAGCTCGGCGGCATGTCGGTGCAGCCCGCCGAGCTGGCCAAGCTCGCGGTGATCGTCGGGATGGCGATGGTGGTCGCCGAACGCACCGAGGGCTCGCTCCGAGCCCGAGGCGTCGGCCACGTCGACGTGCTCGCGATGCTGGCGGTCGCGGCCGTCCCGGCAGTGCTGATCCTGCTGCAGCCGGACCTGGGCACCATGCTGGTGCTGTCGGCCACCGTGTTCGGGGTGGTGGCGGTCTCCGGTGCGCCGCGGGTCTGGCTGGTGGGGCTGGCGACCGGTGCCGTGGCGGCCGCCGCCGCGGTGGTCAAGCTCGGGGTGCTGAAGACCTACCAGATCGACCGGTTCATGGCGTTCACCAACCCGCACCTGGACCCCCGGGGCGCCGGCTACAACACCACTCAGGCGCGCATCGCGATCGGCAACGGGGGAGTGTTCGGGCAGGGCCTGTTCGGCGGCTCGCAGACCAACTCCGGCTTCGTGCCCGAGCAGCACACCGACTTCATCTTCACCGTCGCCGGCGAGGAGCTCGGCCTGGTCGGCGCGGCGGCGCTGATCGCGCTGTTCGCGGTGGTGCTGTGGCGGGCGCTGCGGATCGCGGTGCACGCCGAGGACCTGTTCGGCCGGCTGGCGGCGGCCGGCATCGCCTGCTGGTTCGGCTTCCAGGCGTTCCAGAACATCGGCATGTGCCTGGGCATCATGCCGGTCACCGGCGTGCCGCTGCCGTTCGTCTCTTACGGCGGATCCTCGATGTTCGCCTCGCTGATGGCGCTGGGGTTGCTTCAGAACATCCACCTGCGCAGCTCCGCCGGGGCCGCCGGCGGGATCGGCGTGTCCCGCTCCCGGCTCGCCCGGTCCCGGTTCTGACCGCGGGTCGTTCTTCCACCCGGCCGCCCCGGTTTGCTTGGATGTGATCATGAACACAGACACTGCGTCGCTGCACCCCGACCCGGTGATCGTGCAGGCCGTCGAGACGGTCAGCAACCGGTTCGGCGTCCAAGGGCTGTGCGACCTGATCGCGCTGGCCCGGGAAGAGCTGGGCCGGGCCGAAGAGGCCATGAAGCAGCTCGAGACCCAGGAGTGAGGCGGCCCTCCGCTGGTCCGCGGTGAGACCGGTCGGGCGCTCGCCGTTCGATCGGGTGCCTCGCCCCGTCGTACCCTTGTCGGGTCCCCTCCCTCGTGCCGAGAGGTGCTCGCATGCCCGCCCCCACCGCTGAGAGACCGGCCGCCGAGTCGCTGTTCCCGAGGCTGGAGCCGCTGCTGCCCAAGGTGCACAAACCGATCCAGTACGTCGGGGGTGAGCTGAACTCCACCTCCAAGGAGTGGGCCAGCACGGCGGTGCACTGGGCGCTGATGTACCCCGACGCCTACGAGGTCGGTGCGCCGAACCAGGGGGTCCAGATCCTCTACGAGGTGCTCAACGAGCGTGACTGGGTGCTCGCCGAGCGGACCTACTCGGTGTGGCCGGACATGGAGAAGATCATGCGGGAGCACGAGATCCCGCAGTTCACCGTGGACAGCCACCGACCGGTGCGGGCCTTCGACGTGCTCGGAGTGTCCTTCCCCACCGAGCTCGGCTACACCAACCTGCTGACCGCGCTCGACCTGGCGGGGATCCCGCTGCACGCGCAGGAGCGGACCCACGCGGACCCGATCGTGATCGCCGGCGGGCACGCGGCGTTCAACCCCGAGCCGATCGCGGACTTCGTCGACGCCGCGGTGCTCGGTGACGGCGAGGAGGTGGTGCTGGCCATCTCCGAGGTGATCCGGGAGTGGAAGGACGAGGTCGCCGCGGGCACGCTCGCGTGCGGGTCCGGGCGGAGCCCGCGCGAGGAGCTGCTCTACCGGCTGGCCGTCTCCGGCGGGGTGTACGTCCCGCGGTTCTACGACGTCGAGTACCTCCCCGACGGGCGCATCAAGCGGGTCGCCCCGAACACCTCCGGGGTCCCGTGGCGGGTGCACAAGCACACCCTGATGGACCTCGACGCCTGGCCGTACCCGAAGAAGCCGCTGGTGCCGCTGGCCGAGACCGTGCACGAGCGGTTCTCAGTGGAGATCTTCCGCGGCTGCACGCGCGGCTGCCGGTTCTGCCAGGCCGGCATGATCACCCGCCCGGTGCGCGAGCGGTCGATCGCCACCATCGGCGACATGGTGGAGAACGGGCTGCGCCGCTCCGGGTTCGAGGAGGTCGGTCTGCTGTCACTGTCCAGTGCGGACCACAGCGAGATCGGCGAGGTCGCGAAAGGCCTGGCCAACCGGTACGAGGGGTCGAACGTGTCGCTGTCCCTGCCGAGCACGCGGGTGGACGCGTTCAACGTGACGCTGGCCAACGAGCTGTCCCGCAACGGCCGCAGGTCCGGGCTGACGTTCGCCCCCGAAGGCGGGTCGGAGCGGATGCGCAAGGTGATCAACAAGATGGTCACGGAGGAGGACCTGATCCGGACCGTCGCCACGGCCTACTCCCACGGCTGGCGGCAGGTGAAGCTGTACTTCATGTGCGGCCTGCCGACCGAGACCGACGAGGACGTGCTGGAGATCGCCGACCTGGCCAAGAAGGTGATCGCCAAGGGCCGTGAGGTCTCCGGCCGCAACGACATCCGGTGCACGGTGTCGATCGGCGGGTTCGTGCCCAAGCCGCACACCCCGTTCCAGTGGGCGGCCCAGCTCGACCACGAGACCACCGACGAGCGGCTGCGCAAGCTGCGCGACGAGGTGCGCCAGGACCGTCGGTACGGCCGGGCGATCGGGTTCCGCTACCACGACGGGCGGCCCGGCATCATCGAAGGGCTGCTGTCTCGCGGTGACCGGCGGGTCGGCCGGGTGATCGAGCAGGTGTGGCGCGACGGCGGTCGCTTCGACGGCTGGAGCGAGCACTTCTCCTTCGACCGGTGGGTGGCCGCCTGCGCGACCGCGCTCGCCGACACCCCGGTCGACCTGGACTGGTACACCACCCGCGAGCGGGACAGCGTCGAGACGCTGCCCTGGGACCACCTCGACTCCGGGCTGGACAAGGACTGGCTGTGGGAGGACTGGGAGGCCGCCATCGACCCGGACGACCCCGGCGAGGTGGAGGACTGTCGGTGGACCCCCTGCTACGACTGCGGGGTGTGCCCCCAGATGGGCACCGAGATCCAGGTCGGCCCGACCGGGCAGCAGCTGCTGCCGCTGTCGGTGGTCTGAGACGGACGGGCGCCCGGCCGGGGGGTGAGCGACCGCCGCCATGCCGACCGGGTCCTGGATGAACGACACGGAGCCGTAGAGCAGGAATCCGGCGCAGCGTGGGCCCTGCGGGCAGAGGCCTATGTCCCCGCCCCCGGGACGTGCGGGCACCGTCAGCGGCCGGCGGGCACCCGCTGCAGCTGGTCCTCGATGTAGGCCGGGCGCGCGATCAGCAGCCCGGTGACCAGCTGGGGCACCACGAGGACGATCAACGCGGTGAGCGGGATCGTCCACCCGCCGGTGAGCCCGTAGAGCACCCCGACCCCCAGCGGACCGACGGCCGCGATCAGGTAGCCGACCGACTGGGTGAACCCGGACAGGGCGGCGGTGCCCGCGCTGGTGCGCGCGCGCAGCCCGATCAGCACCAGCGCGATCGGGAACACCGCGGCCGCGGTGCCGACCAGGACCGCCCACAGCCAGGCGCCCGCGACCGGGGCCAGCAGCAGGCCGAGGTAGCCGACCGGGTAGCACAGCACCAGCGCGGCGATCAGCCAGGTCTGGCGCTCCATCCGGGCCGCCCAGGCCGGCAGCCAGAACGACAGGGGGATGCTCATCGCGGTGATCACCCCCAGCAGCAGCCCGGCGGTGGCGGGGGAGAACCCCGCGTCGCGGTAGATCTCCGCGAACCAGCCGAACACCGAGTACGCCTGCAGCGACTGCAGACCGAAGAACAGCGCCATCAGCCAGCCCAGCCGGGTGCGGGCGACGGCGGCCAGGGTGATGGAGTGCGCGGACCCCTCGGGCGTGCGGTCGTGGCGGACCAGGAGGAACCACGGCACCGCGGCGACCAGCGCGGTGACCGCCCACGCCTCCAGCCCCCACCGCCAGGAGCCGAACGCGTGCGAGAGCGGCACCGTCGTGATCGACGCCATCGTCAGGCCCACGGCGAGCGCGGTGGTGTACACCGAGGTCAGCACCCCGACCTTCGTGGGGAAGTGCAGCTTCACCAGCGAGGGCAGCAGCACGTTCGCGGTGGCCATCCCGGACAGCGCCACCAGGGACAGCAGCAGGAACAGCGGGATAGACGAGGTCTCGGCGCGCAGGCCCAGGCCGACCACGACGGCGATCAGCGACACCAGCGTGACCCGGTGCGCACCGGCCATCCGGGCCAGCGTCGGCGCCAACGCGCCGACTCCCGCGAAGGCGAGCACGGGCAGCGTCGTGAGCACGCCCGCGACGGTGGCGGACATGCCGAGCGTCCCGGTGAGCTCGTCGAGGACCGGACCGACGCTGACCGCGGCGGGGCGCAGGTTGAACGCCAGGACGATGATGCCGACGACGACAAGGATCTTCTCGGCACGAGAGTCCTCGTGCTCGCCGCGGCTGGTCACTCACCCCATTGTCCGGGATGGTCCGGGAGGCTCCGGCACCGCCCTCCTCGGGTCGGTAGGGTGCCGGTGTGCGTGAACAGCCCGAGCAGCAGGCCCCACCGGTGCAGCGGCTCCGGCTTCGTTACGCCAAGCGCGGACGGCTGCGCTTCACCAGCCACCGCGACTTCTCCCGGGCCTTCGAGCGGGCGGTGGCGCGGGCCCGGCTGCCGGTGGCGTACTCGTCCGGGTTCAACCCGCACCCGCGGATCTCCTACGCGGGCGCGGCGCCGACCGGGTCGGCGAGCGAGGCGGAGTACCTCGAGGTGGCGATGGCCCAGGTCGTCGAACCCGAGCGGGTGCTGGCCGTCCTCGACGAGGCGTTGCCTGACGGGCTCGACGTACTCACCGTGGTGGAGGCCGGTCCCGGCTCGCTGAGCGACCGGCTGCAGGCCAGCAGGTGGCGGACCACGCTGCCCGGCGTGTCGGCCGAGACGGCCGAGGCGGCCGTGCGCGCGCTGCTGGACGCGTCCGAGGTGCGGGTGCAGCGGATGACCAAGAAGGGGGTGCGGGAGTTCGACTGCCGGGCCGCCGTGGTGAGCCTGCGGCTGTGTCCGGTGCCGGAATCCGACCAACCGTGTGCGATACTGGACTTGGTCCTACGGCACGGGAACCCGGCTGTGAGACCCGACGACGTCCTCGCCGGCCTTCGCGAGGTGGCAGGGCTCGAGGTTGATGCCGCGGTGTTGCACGAGCGGCTGGCCCAGGGTCCGCTCGACGCGGAGACCGGCACGTTGGGCGATCCGTTGACACCCGACCGCGACGCAGTTTGACCGTTGGTGACAGCACGGTCCGCGTTGGCTGCTGACCGCGGACAGTGTCGGCGTGGCCGCCCCTCGACGCAGCCGCGGAGGGGTCGTCGGTTGCTCCGCTCCATGTGGAGCCACGACTGCAGGCTTACGTCTGACCGGTACGCCGGCCCGACGACGACACCGCCCCCGTGCGGATCCGGAGGGATCCCGGGGGCTAGGAGAGCAGATGCTCGACGACGAGAACCCCACGACCGAAGCCGCGGCTGAGCCGACGGAGACCCTGTTCGGGGCGGACGCGCCCGGTGAGGGCGGCGACCAGCCGGCCCCGCCGGCCAAGAAGGCTCCGGCCAGGAAGACAGCGAAGAAGACCACCCGCAAGAGCACGGCCAAGAAGGCTGCCCCGGAGGCGGCGCCGGAGACTGGCTCGGAGGTGGCCGTCGCGGAGTCGGCGGCCCCGGGCACCGAGGCTTCGTCCCCCGACGGGGCCACGGGCGGCGACGGTGAGCAGCCGTCCGACGTACCAGCCACGAAGCCGGCCAAGAAGGCGGCGGCGAAGAAGGCCACGGCCAAGAAGGCCACCAAGACCGCCACGACCAAGAAGGCGGCCGCGAAGCGCACCACCAAGAAGGCGGCCGCGGAGACCGCCCTCGAGGCGGCGGCGTCACCCGAGGCCGCGGCGGCCGAGGCCCCGGTGTCCGACCAGCCGGCGCCGGCCGCCACCGATGCGACGGCAGCGGGCGACTCGGCGGTCTCGGAACCGGCCGCTGCCTCAGCGGCTGGACTGGCGGCGCCCGCCGTGCCGGTGCCGCTGTTCCAGCCGCCGACCCCCGCCCGCGCCACCGGCGGGGCCAAGCGGTCCCGGCGCCGGGCCGAGCCGGAGGAGGCTCCGGAGCCGGCGGTCG
>Ga0070714_100003646_pt1 | contig 11531 bp, 8 predicted proteins | sample LARL83metaG_FD_65450 | JGI IMG/M metagenome (GOLD analysis project Ga0070714, IMG submission 65450) | Corn, switchgrass and miscanthus rhizosphere microbial communities from Kellogg Biological Station, Michigan, USA - LAR L8-3 metaG | ecosystem: Host-associated > Plants > Roots > Rhizosphere ... | reverse complement strand
GCGCGTGCGTGAGAGCTCCACCGGTCCGACACAGTCTGCCCAGCGCGGCGAAGCGCCTCCACTCAGATCTGGCGGCGCACAGCCGCCGCACGTCCTGGTTGCCGATCACGATCCGGTCGCCGCTGGCGCGCTGGCTTGGCTCCTTCGGGAACAAGGCTACCAGGTAACCAGCGTTCCAGAGCGGCGGCGGCTCGTCGATGCCTTGGAGCGCACCCGCCCCGACCTGCTGCTCGTAGACGTCGAGGATCTCGGAGCCGACGGCGAGCAGCTCCTCGAGCGCGTCAAGCGCGACGATCGGTGGCGGGATGTACCGATCGTCGTGGCAACGCATCTGCCGTCCAATGGCAAGGCTACGAGCGTTCTGGTGCCGCCTCGCGTTGCCGATGACTACGTCACGAAGCCATTTCGGGTGCCGGAGCTTCTTGCGCGCATCCACACCCAGCTTCGCGCGCAGACAGAGTTGCGCTCGGCGCGAGCGGCGCTCGCCGCCGCGCGCGCGGAGCTCGAGCGCGCACGCGAAGATGTCGCGAGTAACCGCCAGATTGTCGACATCCTGAACGAGGTGACAGGCGAGCTGTCGGCGACCGAGATCTATCGGATTCTCGTTCGTCGGGTGGCCCGAGCGCTTGCGCTATCCCGCTGCTCGGTGGTGCTCGCGAGTGCCGGTGACGCTACAGCCGCGGTCGTCGCCTCGTTCGAGGAGCCGCCGGCGCCCGATCTCACGATTCGCCTCGACCGGTATCCGGAGCTCGTGAGCGCGCTCGAGAGTGAGCGTCCGATGCTCGTTCGAGAGGTCCAGAGCGACGCGCTCTTTGAGCAAACCCGAAAAATGTGGGCGGAAGAAGGTCGAGATGTCGCCATTCGGTCGGTGGCCGCGCTGCCCTTCAGCGTCGATCGCTGGCGTTCCGGCGCCCTGATGCTGCGTACGGAGCGCCACGAGCGAGAGTTGGTCGACGACGATGTCGAGTTCGCGCGCACCGTGGTGAACGCAGCCGTGGCGGCGATCAAGCGCGCGCAGACGCTCGAGTCCACGCGCGCCGACAATCGGCGACTCGAGGCGTTGGCGACGACGGACCCGCTGACTCGCCTCCTCAATCGCCGTGCTCTTCTCGAGCGGCTTTCGCGCGAAGTCGATCGCGCGAAGCGCTATGAGTCCATGCTCACGCTCCTGCTGCTCGACATCGATCATTTCAAGCGGATCAACGACGAACGAGGCCACCTCGTCGGCGATGCCGTCCTGCGGCAGATCGGCGCGCTGGTCGAAGCGTCAGTCCGTACCGTAGACATCGCTGCACGCTACGGTGGAGAGGAGTTCGTTCTGATACTGCCCGAGACGTCGCAGGACGGGGGAATCATCTTCGCCGAGCGGCTGCGAGAGTCGATCGAGCGCTATCCCTTCGATGCGAGCGGGGATGAGCCACTACATTTGACGGCCAGCATCGGCGTGGCCACCTTTCCCTCGCCGCGGGTGGATTCAACGGAGGATCTGTTCGCGCGCGCCGACGAGGCGTTGTACCGTGCCAAGTCGAGTGGCCGCAACCAGGTGCGCACCTGATGAATCGGTGTCCGGCGTGTGGAACGACGTATCCTGCCGAGGCGAAGTTTTGCCCTCGGGATGGCTCGCGCCTCGTCGCCCGCTCGATCATTTCTCCGCCGGCTCCGCGGAACGCTGACTCCCAATCGGCCGCCGCTCCGCCCGTCGGATCGAACACCCCGGCTCGTGCAACAGAGCCGCCAGCGCGGACCATGCGCAACACGCCGCTTACGCCGGCGAATCTCGTGGGCAAGGTGCTCGAGGGCCGCTACCGGATGATCCGGAAGGTCGGCGAAGGGGGCATGTCGTTCGTCTACCTCGCCCACGACATCGCGACAGAAGATCGGTACGCCATCAAGGTTCTGTCGCCGGCTCTGTCCGAGGACGCGAATGCGATGGCGCGGCTGCGTCGCGAGGCGGCGCTGGGCATGCGCCTCGCCCATCCCAACGTCTGCCACATCATGCGGCTCGGCGAAACGGAGGACGGCATGGTCTATGTCGTCATGCCCTTCGTGGAAGGTGAGCTACTAGCCGACCGCACGAACCGCATCGGTCAGATCCCACTCTCGGATACCGTCACGTTCGTGCGCGACATGGCGGAAGGACTGCATGTCGCGCATCAGCTGAAGATCGTCCATCGGGATCTCAAGCCCGAGAACGTGATGATCTGCCAGCGCGAGGACGCTACGGAGTATGCCGTCGTCATGGACTTCGGCCTCGCCAAGGAGCGTCGCGCGGAGGGAGAGCTTCAGAAGCTCACGGCGACAGGTATCATCCTCGGCACGCCAGAATTCATGAGCCCCGAGCAACTGCGTGGTAGGACCCTCGACGCCCGCACCGACATCTACTCGCTCGCACTCCTCGTTTACGAGATGCTCACTGGCAAGCTGCCGTTCCTCGGGCGGACGCAACAGGAGATGATGATCGCGCGATTGCGCAGCGATCCCATTCCGCTCCGGCGCATGCGCTCCGACCTGAGCTTCCCCGAGGCTGTGGAGCGCGTGCTCAGCAAGGCGCTTCAGCGCAGTCCCGAGGCTCGGTATCAGACGACTTTGGAGTTCGCTGAGGCGTTTGCAAGCGCTGCCGTCGACGACGGAAGGCCGTCTGATTCGCGCATTCTCGGAAAGCTCTTCGGTCGCTGAGCACTTAAAACATGTACGGTCGCCTGGTCGGCGCGTTGTTGGTCGTCGTCCTCGCGACGGCGCGCCTAACGGCTCAAGCCGATATCGGCCCGGGTGCAACGCGCGACGCGGCCATCGAACATCCTTATCGTCCCGGCGTCGATGTTCAGAGCTACGACCTGACGCTCGATCTTCCGCAGAGCGGCAACGTCAGCGCGGGTTACGCGGTGCTCGAGATCCGCCACACGACGCGCGTAGATACGCTGGTCCTCGATCTCCTGCAACTCACGGTCGACAGCGTGAGAATGGATGGCGTCCGGGTGCCATTCTCGAGAACGCCGGCCGAAATCCACGTCGCCTTCCGTCCGAATGGGAAGTTTCCGGTCCGCGTCGAGGTGGCGTACCATGGCGCCGTCGAGGATGGGCTCATCATCCGCAGCGACAGTGCGGGTCGCTGGACGGGCTTCGGGGACAATTGGCCGAATCGGGCGCGTCACTGGATTCCGAGCGTCGACCATCCAAGCGACAAGGCGACCGTTACATGGACAGTTCGCGCACCCGCCGAGCGCACTGTCGTCGCGAACGGTGTGCTCGTGTATCACAAGCCACTGCCTAACGGGCGAATGGAGACGCGGTGGCATGAGTCCCATCCGATACCAGTATATCTGATGGTGATCGCGGCGGCGCCGCTGGCGGAGTACTCCCTGGGTCCTCTCGCGGGCTGCGGCAGGAATGGCGGCTCTACGAGATGTATTCCGCAGCTTGTGTACACCGCGCCGGAGCAACGGCCGATGCTGCCGGGTGCCTTCGCGCGCGCCGGGGACATCGTCTCGTATTACTGGTCGCTCGTCGGACCATTTCCATACGAGGATCTCAAGCATCTTCAGTCATCGACGCGTTTTGGCGGGATGGAAAATGCCACGGCGATTTTCTACGCCGACGCCGCCTTTCGCACCGGCAGGATGAACGAAGGGCTCATCGCGCACGAAACCGCGCACCAGTGGTTTGGGGACGCGGTCACCGAGCGCGAATGGTCACATCTCTGGCTTTCGGAAGGCTTCGCCACCTACTTCTCGGCCCTGTGGACCCAACATGCCCATGGCGAAGCTGCTTTTCGTCACGACATGGAGAGTATTCGCGCCTCCGTCCTCGCCGATGCGGAAGCCGTACCCAGCCATCCTGTAATCGATTCGCTCCAGCGCGATCTTCTCGCCCTGCTGAACACCAACAGCTATCAGAAGGGCGGCTTCGTTCTTCATATGCTTCGCCGACAGGTCGGCGACAGCTCTTATTTCGCGGCACTTCGCAGTTATTACGCGAGCTACCGCGATGGTACTGCCCTCACCGACGACCTACGTGAGGCGATGGAGCAGGCAAGCGGTCAGAAGCTCGGCTGGTTCTTCGATCAGTGGCTGCGCCGCCCGGGATACCCGGAGCTCGACGTGACCTGGTCGTCCGATCCGTCGTCGCACCAGGTAACGCTCGAGATTGCGCAGGGTCCCCGCTTTGGCGCGTTCCGCGTTCCGCTCACCGTGGAGTTGCGCAACGCCAATGGAGCGACGCAACGCATGACGGTGCTCGTTCCGGCGGAGAATCAGGTGCAACTCGTCCTGCCAGCAGGGACGCGTCCGATCACCCCGTCGTCGCTCGTCGTGGACCCGGATGTCGAGCTTCTCGCCCGTATCGCCGTTCACCACAGATAGCCGAGCAATGCGCCAACTCGATGTACGACGCACCTGGCGGTGCGCCGTCAGCCTGACGATCACCGTCGCTCTCAGCTTCCCCGTACGCGCAAGCGCGCAGTGGTATGGGGGGGTGTTGCAGGCCGACTCGCTCCTCGCCTCGGGACGAGTAGCAACTGCAGAGTCGGTATACTACGCCACCTCCAGCGCCCGTCCGCGCGACGCGACGGCGCGGGCCGCCCTGGGACGATATCTCGCGTCTCGCGGTGCCCTGCGTCCCGGCGCCGTGCTGCTCGAAGAGGCGAGATTCTTCGGCGGAGACAGCATCAGCATCGCGCGCGTGCTCGCGCCGATCTATAGTTCGTTAGGCGATTATCGAGCGCTGGCGGTGCTACCGGCCTCGCCGCTCTCGCCCATCGAGCGCGAGCGCGCGCGGTGGCTCGTGAGCCACGCGCCTGTACTCGAGTTTGCCGATTCGGTCGATACGCTGCACTACAAGCCACTCAGCGACGGCACCGGCGTTGGAATCGTTTCGATTGGTGTCGGCGAGCGCAGCATCGATGCGCTGATCGATCCCAGAGTCTCTGGAGTCGTGTTGCGCGGTCGTCAGGCGAAGCGGCGGGCGGGGCTCCAGTCGTTCGGTGAGGATTCGAGCGGTGTCGTCGCTGTCGTCAGCGAACTGCATCTGGGCAACGTCACCCTCAGCAACGTGCCGGCACGACTCGACGAGACTAGTGAAGGTACGAGGGGCGCCAGTGGTGCTCTCATTGGACTCGATGTGCTGCGACGACTTGCGCCGACGTTCGACGCCGTGGCGCAAACCATAACGCTGCGACGTAGCGGGCAGGTCGCGCTCACGACCATCGGAACACGCAGCCCCATGCTCCTCGATGCGCAGGGTCTTCGCATCCTCGTGGATGGACGCTGGGAAAGCTCCGCCTCACGAACGAGCGGACTGCTGCTTTCCCTGCACCGCTGGACGCTCGACGCGAAGCGCGGAGTGATCATCCTTCAGTAGCGGCGATCACCGTCCGATCCGCTGCAGCTCTACCATCAGGCAGCGGTCCTGAACGACATCGATGCCCGCACGCGCAAGCTGCTCGGCTGCGCCGTCGTTCCTGATGCCGAGCTGAAACCACACCGATTTCGGTCGTTTCCGAATGATGTCGTCGATATGCGCCGGAATGCGGTGCGATCGGCGAAACACATTCACCATATCGATCGCGCCGGGAATCTCTGACACGGTGCGGTAGACTTTTTCGCCGAGGATCTCGGTAACCTCGGGGTAATACACTGGAACCGGTACGACCTCGAAGCCCGCCTGCTGAGTGTACTCGGGGACATAGAACGCCGGCGCGGCAGACTCCTCGGTCTTGATGCCGAGCACGGCGATCCGGTGCGTGTCCGCAAGGATGCGTTTCACACCCTCATCTTCCTCGATCAGGTGGCGTCGCCAATCGCCCGCGGCATCTGCTGTACTCGTTGCGCTCATCTGGCCCCGTTCCATCGCGTCACCCTCAGCGAAGCTGTACGGTCAATTCTGGTCAATTTCCATTCCGTGCACGCCGTGGACTCGTCTGCCATGCGCTATCCAACGCGTTTAGTTTCACGGTGGCAGTCGATCTGATTCTTCCTGGAGACGTCTCTGAAATGCGGATGCTCGTTCTCGGAGCCGGACTGCAAGGCTCTGCTTGCGCGTTTGATTTGCTGCAGGATAAAGAGGTAGAGCAAGTACGATTGGCGGATGTGAAGATCGGCCATCTCCCCGACTTCCTCGCTTCCTATTCCGGTCGCCGATTGCTCCCGACGCCGGTCGATGTGCGCGACGAAGATGCCGTGCGCGGATTGATGCGCGAATGCGACGCGGTGATGAGCGCCATCCCGTACTACTTCAACTTCGACATGGCGCGTCTTGCGGTCGAGTCGGGAGTCCATTTCACGGATCTTGGTGGCAACACAGAGATTGTGAATCAGCAGAAAACGCTCGGCTCCCAGGCAAAACGGAAGAAGATCACCGTCGTGCCCGACAGCGGTCTCGCACCGGGCATGGTGAACATCCTCGCCGAGTATGGTATTCGGCAATTGGACTCGGTGCGATCAGTTCGCATTTATGTCGGTGGTCTGCCGCAGAACCCGGAACCACCGCTGAATTATCAAATTGTCTACTCGCTCGAGGGCGTTCTCGACTATTACACGACTCTCTCCTGGGTGCTGCGGAAGGGGAAGCGCACACAGGTCCGAGCTCTTTCGGAGCTGGAGCCGGTGAGCTTCGGCGACGGTGTCGGCAAGCTCGAGGCGTTTCACACCGCCGGCGGCCTGTCGACGATGGCGTTCCGCTACGAGGACAAGATTCCGGAGATGGAATACAAGACGCTGCGGTACCCGGGACACGCGGAGCGCATGGAGGCCATTCGGGACCTGGGACTGCTCGAGCTCGATCCCGTTGATGTGAATGGTATGAAAGTCATTCCTCGTGAGGCGTTCATGGCCATTGTCGGGCCGCGCCTGAAGAAGCCGGAAGGGAAAGACCTCGTCGCGTTGCGGGTCGTCGTCACCGGTGTGAAGAGCGGCTCGCCGAAAACCATCACCTTCGAGCTCATCGACCGATACGATGAGAAGCATCACGTGAGCGCGATGATGCGCACGACCGGGTACTCACTCTCGATTACGGGGATGATGCAGGTTCGCGGCGAGGTAAAGCCCGCTGGCGTTCATACGCCTGACGAGTGCGTGCCCCCGGAGCGGTACATTGAAGAGTTGCAGAGGCGCGGAATCGAGATCAAGCAGTCCTGACCTCGGTCGCACGTGGCGGCGGGAGCCTATCGCACGAATTCGGCTAGAGTCGCCCCCATCTGATCCATCGCGAGCTTCGCGTTCCAGCGATCGCTGCCGTTGTAGATGAACGAGAACGCGAGGATCTCGCCATCCTTCGCGGTGACATAGCCGCCTAACGACGCGACGGTGTTGGTCGTGCCCGTCTTTGCGTGAAGGTTGCCGCGCGCTGGGGTGAAGCGTGCGCGATGACGCAGCGTGCCGGATTCGCCTTCGAGGGGTAGCGACGCATGGAAGGTCGCGCCCCACGGCGCCTGGTGCGCAAATGACAGCAGTTCCACCATCGAGCGCGGTGTCACACGGTCGAGAACCGAAAGACCGCTGCCGTCGGAGACCTGAACGTCTTCGCCGCGCGCATGGACCTTTTCGGCGAGCAGAGTACGAAGTGTCGCGAGCCCCGTTTGAGCCGATCCGACCTGGTCCGGGTTCGCGGCGTGCGCTGCATCACGAAACAGGAGCTCGGCGAACAGATTGATACTTTCCCGGTTCATCTCGGCAATGATGTTCGCGAGCGGTGGAGACGAGATCGAGGCTACTTCGGTGGCATTCCCCGGCGTCGAGCCGAGCGTGACACGCCCATCGACTGTGACACCCGCCTTCTCCAGCGATGCCCGCAACGCACCGGTCGTGAATGCCGCCGGGTCATCGGCGACGAGCGAATAGCGCTGCGGCGCCGCCGACGCGCCGATCGTTCCGCGCACGAGAATGCTGCCGTCCTTCTGCCTAACGGCGCCGATGCGTCCGCGGCTCCCCCCGACGACGCGGACCGTGCTCTGCACGGGAATCGTCGTGGTTGCCGGGTCGAGTGAGACGACTGCTTTCTTGCCCTCCGCCTGCACCACGACCCAGACGAGGTTCTCGTCCAACGAAAGCGCGGATACGCGTGCCGCGTACGCCGCGCCCAGATAGCGGGATTGCCATCCTTCGGGGACGAGCTGAGGATCGAACGCCCCGGCGTCACCGACGATGTCGCCCTTGATGTGCCGCACACCGGCAGCAGCGATCAGGTGCGCCAGAGAGTCCATCGGGTTGAGGGTGCCCCAGAAGCGTGGCGAGAGGGAAGGGTCGCCGCCGCCGCGCAGATACAGGCTTCCGTCGAGCGTACCGTCCGTGCCGAGCTGTCCCTCCCGGAGCGCTGTCGTCTTGAATTGATAGTCCGGGCCGAAGCGGTCGAGTGCGAGCACCGACGTGTACATCTTCATCGTCGACGCAGGCTGCATCATCGCGTCGGGGCTCGAGCGAAAAAGGGTGTCGCCCCGCGTGAGCGAAACAACCATCACTCCCCACCGCCCCCCACGCGTGTGCTGCGTAAGGGCCGAGCTCAGAGCATCCGTCAACGACTCCAGGCCACGCGGGGACGCCCACGATAGCGCGGTCGGTCTGTTGGCGACTTCCCCACGACTGACACTACTGCGCGACCGCCGCCTGCCACGTTTCGATTTCGGGCGTGTTTTGCGAGGCGTACTCGAGACAGAGTCGCCGCCTGCCGCGTCCTGCTGCGTCCCCTGGCTGATCTGGAGTGCGGGTGAATTAGCGGCGTGCAACTCGCCGGCAGCCACAGACACTCCCGCGGCAGTGCAGGCTATGGCGAGCGCGGATCGCCTTACGGCCCGCGCCAGTCGTCGGCGGAGGTTCTTACGTCTCGCGCTCATAGCGGTGGAAGTGGCAACTCGTGTTCCAGAGCTCGTACCCGCGGCGCGTGGATTCGCTCCACCGGCGGAGTTGGCAGGATTCTCCAAGGGCGTCAGGCGCTAGACCTTGAGGAAGATCTTCCGGCGATAGAGACCGAGGAGAACACAGAACCAGAGCCCGACGAAACAGAGCGCGAAGGCGAGCGACGCGTTCACCGGAGTGAGCCAGGACGCGAACAGCGACTGAAAGATCGCACTCTCGAGTGGCACCCGTTGACCGTTGTAGCGCACGAAGATCACCGAGTATATCAGCCGCGCCACCAGGCCAGATCCCATGAAAGCGATGAGGGGATTCGTGCCGTAAATGACGAAGAAACTCGTCCATCGACGGATGCCGTGTACGTCCACGAGCCACATGATCGTCGCGATCGACACGGCCGCAAGTCCCGCCGTGAACACGACGTACGAGCTTGTCCAGATGCCTTTGTTTATCGGGAACCCCCAGTTCCAGATCATTCCGAACGTCATCGCCAGGCATCCCGCGGCGAACAGTCCGTTGAGCCGCTCCTCGATTGGCCGGACCGTTCCGATCCAGCGGCCGGCGAGAACCCCGAGCATCGCCGTGCAGATTGCCGGAATCGTCGAGAACAATCCTTCGGGATCGAAGGTGACGCTGCCGCTCCAGATGTGATTGCCGAGGCCGAAGCGACTCCAGTCGAGGAAGAACCGATCCCAGTAGGCTGCCATCGTAGCGGACGGAACATCGAGAACGAGGGCGCCGAGCGTGCCGTTGCTGCCCGGCACCGGCAACGCGGTCATCGCGACCCAATAGCCCAGCAAGAGTACTCCGACCATGACGACGATGCGCTTTATGCTCGCGCGCTGTGTGAGGAGCGCGGCGCACATATACGCGAGGCCGATGCGCTGCAGCACACCCATGATCCGCCAGTGATACAGTCGATCGACTACGCGCTGGAGGAAGCTCGGATCGGCAACGCCACTCACGTCTCCCCAGGTGAAGAAGGGGAATCCATTGAGCAGGAAGCCAAGTAGGAAGATCAACGCGCCGCGACGGAGTATCTGGCGCCGAATCTCACGCTCGTCGGCGCCCCGAGCTCGCCGTGCACCGAGCGAAAGGTGCGTCGTTATCCCGACGATGAAGAGGAAGAACGGAAAGACGAGGTCGGTGGGTGTCCAGCCATTCCATGCGGCATGTTCGAGCGGCGGATAGATCGCGCTCCATGTGCCGGGATCGTTTACGAGCAGCATTCCCGCGACTGTAATGCCGCGAAAGACGTCCAGTGAAAGGAGTCGTTCTCGCGATCGCTTCGCCCCATCGACAGCAACACGCGGCCGTTCTTCGAGCGTGCCGAGTCGTTCGGTGGGTGGAAGGAGGGTAGTGCTCATGACGCAACCTCTACTTGAGCAGATGAGAGCGGGGACGGCCCTAGTCCATCTGACGATTTACTGCGGCAGCGGCAATCGTTCGACGGGCGCAGCGACCTGAGCTCCGGCGACTGTCTCATCTCCGTCGTGCTGCTGCCACCGGAAGAAAATGACCGAGATGATGGCGAAGAAGAACAACCCACCGGGGATCCACATGATGAGACCGCCGATCAGTTGGTCCTGCATCGGTGATACACCCCAGATTCGGGGCGCGCTTGCATAAGCGGGATAGAGCACCGAGTCTGCCAGCGCGATGTAAACCGCCACGATCGACATAGGGATGCTCATCAGAAAGAGATAGAGCATCTGCATGGGGTAAGCGAGTCGAGGCAGCTCGGGTAAGGGGCTCAGAATCGGCCACCACATCAGCACCGACGCAACGAGGAACATGAGGTGCTGGACGATGTGCACGGGATGATGCGCCATCGCCAGGTTGTAGAGCGGCGGCAGATGCCAGCCGGCGAGAACGACGTTGAAAATGGCGAAGGCTCGCCAGGGACTCGTCAGCCATCGTGCGGTCGCTCGGACCCACCGGAAGCTGAGGGCGGGGCGGAGCATCCACCCTGGAGTGCCCATTATCATGAGCGGCGCGATAACGAGCGCGAGCAGCAAGTGCTGCAGCATGTGGGCGCTGAACAGGTAATAATCGCTCAGGTCATGCAACCAGCCATTGAGCGAGAAGAACAGAATCAGCAGCGCACCGAAGAACACCGCAATTTTGCCGTGTTCGGTCGGTTGTCGTCCGGTGTGGCGGTTGTGAACACGCGTCCGCCACTCGTAGAGGCCGGCCAGGGCAAGGATTCCGACTACTGTGCTCGCATGGATAGAGAAGCGCGACACTCCGAGCGTCGCGCCTCCATGAAGCAGAGCAGCAAAATGCAGCGATGGGATCATGGCATCCAACGAAGAATTCTCCTGCAAAGCTCCACGATATCCCGACACTGCCACTTACGACCAGCGAGTAGCCGATCAGCCCGTGCGAATGATGAGCTTCGCGAAGAGGAACATCAGCGCGACGATCGTCGTCACCGCGATGATGAGGGGTCCGGTGAACAGCGCGCGGAAGAGCTTGTGATCGTACTTCAGGTGCATGTAGAAGAGAACGACGATCGCGAACTTCACCGCCGACATGATGAGCAGCGCCGGGACGAACAAGCGCGACGCGACGAAGGCCGGGATGTAGTACACCCAAACCTCGACGATCGTGATCACCGTGAGAATGAGCGCGACCCATTTGTACGTGTGCCAAGTCGGATGCTCGTGCACCTCTCCGGCGGCGACGTGC
>Ga0070714_100003644_pt1 | contig 11532 bp, 7 predicted proteins | sample LARL83metaG_FD_65450 | JGI IMG/M metagenome (GOLD analysis project Ga0070714, IMG submission 65450) | Corn, switchgrass and miscanthus rhizosphere microbial communities from Kellogg Biological Station, Michigan, USA - LAR L8-3 metaG | ecosystem: Host-associated > Plants > Roots > Rhizosphere ... | reverse complement strand
TACACCAACGAGACGAACGTCACGTTTACCGTCACGGACAACCTGGGGAACAACTACACCCCAACGGCAGTCGAGTCCGATGCGTACGGAAGCACCTACGCGCTAATCTTTGACTTCCAGTATACCACCTCGCCCGGACCCATCACGCTCGTGATTGACGCGAGCAATACGGGCGTAGCGGATGTACTGGTCCAGCCGTATATCATCACCGGACAGGCGGCAAGCCAGGCGAGTGCAGCGGTCGCTACGGCGAACGCGGCCTCTTCGGCATCCACCTGCGAGATCGTTGTCCAGAATAGCCAGGCCGGTAGCTACATCATGATGGCGGCAGGGCCGGGGTTCAACTCGACGATGACGCCGGTCTCTGGGACCACGACAGACTCTGAATGGAATGATACCAACGCGGGCGACCACGGCATTACCGGGCATACGACCAGCCTCACCGGCCAGCCTGGCTCGATTACCGTCGGGTGGACGCAGAGCCCGACGAGCACATTCGGCTACTGTATCGCTGCGGCGGAGGTCGTCCCGGCTGCAACAAGCGGGACGACCACGGCCCTGTCGGTATCTCCGGTCAGCTCGGACAAGGTGTCGGCCGTCAGCGGTGTCGCTACCTCCGTCACCACCTTCTCCCCGGCGGCCGGCCAGCTAGTCCGCGTCTGCGCTAGCTACCTCAACGCGGTGGACACACTCGGTGAGACATTCACCTGTGCGGATAACCATGGCAATAGCTACACGGCGACCGTCTCAGGGCAGGGTGGGGACTCGGACGGAGGATGCTACCTCCTCATATTCGACTTTGTCTACTCTTCAGCACCGGGCAGCACGACCGTCCACATCACATGCAGCAACACCAGCGGAGTCGCCGACTGTCTGATACAGCCCTATCTGATAAGCGGCCAGGCCGCGAGCTACGCCGGGGCGCATAACAGCGTCAATGGCAATGTATCGATCACCACGACCCAGGTCTCGCTCACGCCGACGCAGATCGGTAGCGTGGTGTTCGTCCTCGGCGCGCCAAACAACGCGAACCACCCGGTGCCGACCGCGCTGGGCACCACCCAGACGGACAGCGAGTGGAACGACGACAACGTCGGATCACACGGCGTGCTCGGGCGCTCGTCGGCTCTCACGTCCAGCCTTACCTCGACCACCTACGGCTGGACCCTGAGCACCGCCTCGGTGTTCGGGTTTGGATGCTTCGCGGCCGAGGTACTGCCAGCGGTCGTCTCGTCGTCCAACATCGGCAGCCTATCGCATGCAGGGCCGGCCATGTCCGGGACGGGCAGCGTTACGGGCGGAGCAATCTTCACCGCCAAGGGCACTATTGGTAGCGCCACGGCGAACGGCTTCTCGCTCACGCCGAACAGCGCCAATGCCGGCGACTTCATTCTCCTTGGGGTATGGTCCGAGACGTCCGCAGACTGGGCAACGGCAATCTCCGGCTCCAACGTTACCTGGACCGTACTGGTCGCCCATACCTCCTTTACCGCTCAGGCGGGCGTCCAGACGATCTTCAAGGGGCAGCCATCGTCGACATCGTCAGCGACCCAGACGATCACATTTAATACCGGCAGCCCAGTCATCCGTGTCGCCTGGCAGGAATTCAACAGTGCGACCGGCTTCGGTACCGTCACGCTGGACGCGAGCGGTACGGTGGACACGGCGAGCAATGGCCACTACCCGAACGTCACGCCGACGCGGGTGGCCGACATGTACTGGTCGTTCTGCTTCGACAGCGGGACGGTTGCTGCCGGTAATACCTCAGGCTGTGTGTACCAGGCAGACGCGAGCGGGAACGGCATGGTGTACAAGCTGTTCTGCGATAACGCCGCGCTCCAGCCGAACACGGGGAACACGGACGGCCTCTCGGGTATCGGCGTCATGCTGTACCAGAACGTCATCAACGTCAATGGTAGCCTGGCACACGCAGGGCCAGCCATGGCGGCGAGCGGCACTACGGGGATCGTCAATGTTAGCGGAACCGGAAGCATGCAGCTCGGCGCGAATACCTACACAGCGCTGGGCGCGGGCACTCCGCTTAACGCGGTGGTGGCCACCACATTCCCCAACGGCCTGCTCAACATCAAGGCCGAGATCCTGATCAACGGCGCGTGGCTCGACATCTCCGAATTCGTGTACATGCGCAACGACATGATCATCACCCGCGGACTGCCGGACGAGACCCAGCAGACCATCCCTAGTTCCATGACGTTCACCCTGAACAACCGGGACGGTCGGTTCTCGGCCAACAACCCCAACGGAGCCTACGCGCCCTATCTCACCCGGAACACCCAGGTCCGGTTCTCCATCGTCAACCAGGCCAGTAACGCCGGGTTCTTCTACACCGGCTATCGCTTCTGGGGCGAGCTGGCCAACATCCCGCCAAGCTGGGACAGCACGGCAACCGACGTGTTCGTCCAGGCGGTAATCAACGGGCCGCTCCGCCGGTACATCCAGGGTGCCAAGATGGGCTCTGCAATGTACCAGTACTACTTCTCGCTCGCGAGCGGAAACATGGCCCCTTACGCGGCGTGGCCCGTGGAGGACGGGAACCAGGCGTCAGAGATCGCCAGCATGCTGCCGAGCATCCAGTCCATGACCTTCACCGGGAAGCCCTCGTTCTCGCAGAACAACTCGTTCGGCGGTACAGATCCGCTAGCCGAGATTAGCAGCTCGGTATGGCACGGACTCACGAACGCAGCGGCGGACCCTCCGGGCTCTGGGTCCATTCTCAACAACTCGCCCGGCACCTATACCTGGATCGCGCCGCCAGGCGTCACTGCCGTTACCTCCGTTACTGCAACTGGTAGCGGAGGCGGCGGTGGCGATACGGACGGGACCACTGGTGGGTCGGGAGGTGGCGGAGGCGGGACCGGCTCTTCTTCCTCCATCGGCGTTACGCCGGGGAAGGGGTACACCTACATCGTCCCTCCGGGCGGGAGTGCAGGCAGCGGCGGGGCGGGCTCTCCGGGCGCGGCGGCCAGCTTTACCGGGGACAGCAGCAGCGTGACGGGTGGAGGCGGTGGAGGCGGCGGCTATGCGGGCGGCGCGGGTGGTACGGGCGGCAGCGGGACCCACACGGGCGGATCCGGCGCGGTCGGCCAGGTAAGCACGAGCTCGAACTTCCAGAACGACGTCTATGGCAACTCCGGAGCCAACGGGGGCGGCGTGGGCAGTGCTGGATCGACAGGCCAGGTTTCGACTAGCTGGACCGCTCCGCCGACGGTCACCACGGTCACCGTCAACTCAACGGCCGGAGGCGGCGGGGCGTCCGCCGGCCGAGGGAATACGGGGAGCGTTGGAGGCGGTAACGGTGGCGGAGGCGGAGCGTTCGCTACCGGAACGGTCAACGTTACCCCCGGCCATACCTATAACCCCTACGCGGGGAACGGTGGCAAGGCGGGCAGCGGCTCGCCCGGTGGCGGCTTCCCAGGACCGAGCAACAGTGCGGGTGAGGTTGGTGCCAACTCCGGCTTTACCGGGGACGCTGGATCCGCCGTGACAGCGGGCGGTGGCGGAGGCGGCGCGTCGGGTGGCCCTGGAGCGGCGGGCAACGTTCTGAGCGGCGGCGGGAACAGCGGTGGCGGGGGCGGCTCAGGCACCCATCAGGTTCACGGTGGCGGTGGCTCGGGCGGTGGTCCTGGTACGAATAGCAATTTCGGTACGTCAGGCTCGAATGGCGACGGTGACTCGGGTGGCGCGAACCGTGTGGGCGGGGATGGCGGCTCAGTCGGCAAGGCAGGCCTGAACGGGTCCGAGTACGGTAACTACGGCGCGGGTGGCGGCGGTGGCGGATGCAATGCGACACTGAATGGTGATGGCTTCTATGGCCCCTCCGGTGGCGGTGGCGCGGGTGGCCATACCAACTGGCAGTGGACGGTTACGGGCGCTCCCTCCGGCGGGGGTGGCGGCGGGGCGGCGAGCTCCTCGGCGAACGGCTCCAATGGCAGCACCAACGGAACGGGCGGCGGCAGCACAGGCGGCTCGGCGGGTGGCTCGCCGAGTGGCCGGGGGAATGGCGGCGGGGGTGCGGGCGCGGTGCCAGCGAACTCCACCGTCGGTAACTCGGCGACCGGCTCGGGATCCGGGGCAAACGGGGCGGTTGGCTTCTCATGGTCGGGTGGCGTGACCTCCCCGGTCGCCAATGACTATGTGCGTTTCTGTCTGGAGGTTCCGGCGACCGGCTCAACGGATGGCGCGGTGATCTTCCGGGCGCTGACCTACGGCTCCGTCGCACGACTGGACGTTGTGTACCACACGGGCGGTAAGCTGGAGCTGATCGGTTACAACTCGTCGAGCGTCTCGATCTTTGACTCCGGGTCGATCGGCTTCGCTGCCGACGGGCTCCCGCTGTACATGAGCCTCGAGCTCGTCACGAGCGGAAGCCAGGTCAACTGGGCGTTCAAGGGGATCACACCGGGAGGCACTCAGCTCCAGGCGGCAGCGAGCGGCGTGGTGACCGGCAGCGTCGGGAATGTCAGTGACTGCATCGTCAACCCGAATGGCACGATTACGGACGACACGGCGGTCGGCTGGATTACGGTCCAGACCTACGCCGACGACCTGCTTAACCTGAGCACGATCGTCTCCGGGTATAATGGAGAGCTCGCCGCTGACCGGATCAAGCGGCTGTGCGCGAGCCAGGGTCTCGGCTTCTCGCTCGTGGGTGCCAACACGGATACCCCTCAAATGGGTCCGCAGCAAGATGACACCTTCCTGAATGTCCTCCAGAGCTGCGCCGACCTGGACCGAGGCCAGCTATTCGAGACGGTCACCCAGTTCGGCATTGGCTACCGGACCCGCGTTAGCCTCCAGGGCCAGGCTCCCAAGGTCATCGCTAGCTACGTGGCACAGACCCTAGCGACCGCGCCGCAGCCGGTCGCTGACGACCAGTACACCCGCAACGATGTCACCATGACCCGGAATAACGGTGCGAGCGCGCGGGTCACCCTGACGACCGGCCCAATGTCAATCCAGAACCCGCCCAACGGTGTCGGCCAGTATACCTATGGCCAGACAGTGTTCGCCTACTCTGACACCCAGCTAACTAATCTGGCCACATGGGTGGAGATCCTCGGTACCGTGACCGGCTATCGATTCCCGCAGATCACCTTCGATATGAGCCGTAAGGCGCTGGGCGCTCTGTTCTCTGTCATACCGACGCTCGACATCGGCGACTACCTGCAGATCCCCGATCCACCTACCTTTCTACAGACAAGCCCGATTGACCAGCTGGTGTGGGGGTACACCGAGACCTTCAATTCACGGAAGTGGATTCTCCAGTACAACGCGGTGCCCGAGACACCGTACGCCATGGCCAATCCCCCGACGTGGTAGGAACGATTGAAATGAGGAGAACGTGTCACTCGCGGAAGTACTCGCAGCATTTGGTGGTTCCGGAGGTGCCGTTGGCCTAATTGTGCTCGCTCTCTTTATCACAGGACATATCGTCCCTCGGAGTGCTCTTGAGCGAGCGGAGACAGACAGGGACAAATGGGAGAAAATTGCAGAGATGGAGAGGCAGCGCGCCGACGCTGCGATCCTGACCGGGACTATCGTCAGAGACGTCATGACTGGCCTCCGTAAGGAGCTCGAGAAGTGAGATGGCCATGGAGGAAGCGGGTGGGAAGCAAAAAGGGGCGGGTCGACATCGCGCTAGAACAGGCGGAGTACCGACTCGCTCGAGATCATCGTGAGGTCATTCGCCCGCTCGGGCAGATGATCCGTGAGAACCATATTACTGAGCTGCTTGACGAGCTCATAGAAGTTAAGAGGGGCCGTGAACCAGGAACATCTCATTAAGATCCTAGGAGAATGGGGAGTCAACGCTGCATTTATCATCCCGTTCCTCTTCCCCTTTGTCGTCCGTCTGTACTGGGACTGGACCAAGTCAAGCTGGGGATGGAACATTGTAACACTTGAACTTGCGATCGCTCTCGCGCTGATCAGATCATTCCTCGTTGTCGACTTCAACATAAGCCGGGGAGCGATCTGGTTTGAATGGCTCACGGTCGTATCCCTATGGGCCATCCCCATCATCATCGTCTGGCGCGCCTACATTATCTGGCATCGCCAGCGGCACGTAGAGAATCCGGAGAACAACGGGAAGAAGGAACTCAGTCATGATCGTTGACTTCAGCACGGCTCGGCCGTCGATCACCGAGCTCAAGGCGGCGGGCGTCACCACCGTCATGCGGTACATCGGCTGGGATGGGGTAAGCGGGTATCCGAACACCGGCAAGAACCTGACCCAGAAGGAAGCCGCCAGCTATATCAGCAACGGCATCTCGATCGGCCTGGCTTTCGAGTACCTGGCGAACGCGGCGGCGCTCGGTGCAGAGCAGGGCCTCAAGGACGGCGAGCTCGCCAAGACACAGCTAGGCCAGCTGGGCGCGCCCGTCACCACCGGCGTGTACTTCGCCGTGGACTACGACATCCCCGATTATGCGCCCTCGCTCGCGAATACCCCGGCGAACGCGATGGCCAAGCTCGGCCCCATCGGCCAGTACTTCAAGGCCATCAAGGATCTCAAGGCCGGCTACCGCATCGGAATCTACGGCGGCTACTGGGCCGTCAAGCGGGTCATGGATGCAGGCCTGGCTACCATGGGATGGCAGACGATCGCCTGGTCGGGCGGCAACGTCGATCCGCGTATCAACCTGCTGCAGACCATCGCCAAGGCTCCGATCTCCGGCGTGGACGTAAACCTTCACGAGCAGAAGCAGGCCGACTTCGGCCAGTGGCCACACCCGGAATCCCCGGTCCCCACCCCGCCGACCCCTCCGGCTGCGCCGAACAGCCTGACGGTGGACATCCCGCCAGGGATCAAGGGATTCACCATCACCTGGCACTAGGGCATAAAGAAGCCCCACCTCATTCCGGGGGAGCGTCCGACAGACGGGACTGAGGTGGGGCTTCCGCTTATGTGATTATCAGGAGGATTACGGTGGCGACCACCCCGGCGAGGGCGGCAGCGGCGGCCTGGTGGAGGAGCTCGCGGGCGAGATCCCTGGCCGCCCGTTTAGCACCCGTCATAGAGGGACCAGTTACTCTGGCCACCGGCGGCAATGGCGTTGTCGAAAACCTGGGTCTGCTCGGCCGCGCTGGCGTGACCGAAGTCCGCCGGGTTGCCGCCGTACGCGGCCCAGGTGCCCGCTGCAAACTGGTACAGGCCGTAGTGGCCGCTAGCGTTCCATATCTGCGCGTTGCCACCGGACTCTGTACGAATCACGCACGCCTGGAAGCTAGAGCTTACGCTGTAGCCAGAAGACACAGGGGCGGTACGTGCAGGTGCGGCCTGCTCTACGGTCTTCTGCGAGCTCGCGGTAAGGATGGCCGCGTCTGAGCCGGGGGCACTCAGACGCGGGGCTGATGGGGCGAGCACAGCAGGCGGAGCGGGGATGTGACGGGGCAGCGCGGGAACGACCAGGACGAGGCCGATCTCCAGGTTGTTAGCGTAGCGGATGAGCCTGTGGTTAGACCAGTATAGAACGGTCCAGTCATTCGGGTTGTGGTAGAACTTCGCGGAGATCTTCGACAGGTAGTCACCGGCCTGGACTTTGTAGTAAGTCTTCTGGGATGTCAGCGTGGCCTTCACCGGGGAGACCTGGGCTTTCCAGGGGCCGTCCATCTTGGCGGAGACGAGCGGCTTCTGAACCGCTGCGTTCGCGACTGCCAGGCTTGGCAGGGGGCCGCCCGCGGCAACGTAGGGAATGCCGCAGAACACCAGGGTCATAGCAACTGCAGCGATCAAGCAGTAGACTACATCTCTCCAGCTGATCAGTTCTCGAAGGGACATCTCGCTCCTGCCATAGTCGGAGCTCGCAAGAACTGCAGCGAGCCTTACACCATGACGTTACGCCCTGGTAACGAATGGAGCCGGGCGAATAGGCTTTCCGTTACCGAACCGTTATTTTCGGGTTCCAGCTGGGGTCCGAGCCTTACCCGTAGGTAAGGCCGGCGGAACGACCCAACGGCGCGTGGCGGAGCTCCGAGCTCCAGAGACTTTCGGGGTCGCCGTGAGTAAGCGTACGGGGCGGGGGATAACGGGGCTTAGCTCGGAGCTACGACATTTCAGCAGAGAACGCAAGGAAGCCCCGGCGGGTATTTGGCAGAAGCCCGCCGGGGCTCTCTAATGGGAAACGCAACGGCTACCGATCGAAGCCGTTAATTCAGTTAGTTAGGCCAGCGTTTCCGCCTGCTCTTACAGCCACGGGCCCATGGCGCTCCTTCCCGAGGGAACAGGTATATCGCCAGTTAAATCATCGCCCCTTTACTATACCGGGTCGACGCGGGCCGCGCTACCGTTTACATGAATTGCCGTTCCTTGAGGCGGTAGCCGTCTTCGTCTACCCACACGACGCGCCAGAGCCCGCTCCCCTCCGCGACGCGCCAGCACATCGGACATGGTTGGCTGTTGACGTAGAGGGTCGAGCCATCGCACAGCGAGTCGCCCGCCATCTTGATGGCATTCACCTCGGCGTGGACGGTGATGCAGTCGCTGTAGTCCGCCGCCCCCTTGCCAGCCGGGAGCTTGCCGCGCGGACAGCCGCCGTCGGTGCAGAGTTTGTGCCGATCGGATGCCCTGTTGTAGCCGTGGCCCCAGATCCGCCCCTCCGTACTCACCACCACCGCGCCGACATTGCGATGCGTGCAGGAAGCGAGCGACGAGAAGTCCCGCGCCACTTGCATCATCACCTGGTCGACCGGGCTGAATGTCACCATCTTATTCCTCCGAGTGTTCGTGCTCTAGATCGATTCGCCACCGGTGCAGGTGACCGTGAAAGGTACGCCAGCACTTCATGAGCATCTTGTCCTTCAGCGGGAGGCCACTCAGGTAACCGAGCGACTCGGGGTGTCGCATCTCCATATGCTTCTCGAAGTTCTCGTTCGACATTCGAGCTTCGGCCGCCACGAGCTCACGATTCAGAAGGGCCATCCGAATATGCTCCTGATGATCTGTCCGATAAGGTAACCGACGGCTATTTCTGCAGCCAGAATGAAGCAGATGAGCCCGAAGAACTCGCGTCGGTGCTTCGGCGGCGGGAGCTCGACTCGGAACCAGTACCACCAGGGGTGCTCCTCATCGGGCGTGGGATCCTCCGGCTCGATCTCCTCTTCGGGCTCCGGGCTATAGTCAGGCTTGACCTCGATGAACTGATGGCGGTCGTCCTGCTTAGTCGGGGTCGACAACGTAAAGCCTCTCTACCATCACGGGGGTACCGAAGCCGGCGATGCGGTTGCCTGTGCAGATAAGCACATCGTGGTTCACGGCGATCCCCTCTATCGTACGCTTTAGCTCTGGAAACTTAAAGCGGTTCACCCGGAGGTAAACCTCTTCGTCGGTCGTGTCATAGCATCGGATGGAGCAGTAGGCCAGGAGGTCCGGGCGCTTGAGGGTCCTGAGGATATCCTCGGTCTCCTCGCCCGTCCGTGATCGACGGTTCTCTACAGCGTCCTGGTAGTTGATCTCACGGACCAGGCCCATGTAGACAACCTTCGGCCCCATGCCGTAGCTCTTCTTTGCGTTGGCCCCGTAGTTCTGCTCGATGTAGATGGCTGCAGTCTCGGTTCCATCGTGCGTCGGCTGGGGCACATGCTTCTGCTTCTTGAGCCAGGTACCCACCTTCTTCAGGGTCTCCTCGGTCTTGTCCAGGCCGAAGGGGTCATGGGCGGTAGCGAACTCCTCCATCTTCTCTACGGTCTTGGGGCCGATCCCCGGCACGATCTGCAGGTCGGCCCAGTTCTTCCAGCCGCCCTCAGGCTCGTACTCCTCGATCTTGTCTGCAGTCTTCTCGCCGATGCCCTTAATCTGCTCCCAGCCCGCCACGAGCAGGGGCTTCCCTCCCTCGTTCGCGCCAGCCCAGCTTCGCTTACTTGACTTTAGGCGAGGCGGGCTCACCACGATCCCGTGGTTCTGGGCGTCCTTCATCAGCTTGAACTGGTCCTCTGCGTCCTTCTCCTTCGCGAGGGAGGCTGCATAGAACTCCAGGGGGTAGTGCGCCTTTAGCCAGGCACACCAGAGGGCGAGTATTGAATAGCTTACTGAGTGGGCATAGACGAACGCATACGTGCCCGAGGTTACAAGCCGTTTCCAGATCCTCTTGGCTGTAGCCTCGGGCATACCGTGCAGACGGGCAGCTCCCTCGACAAAGGCGTCCATGGAAACATTGAACGCTGCCTCGCCCATCTTCTTCGAGATGATCCGCCGGATCTCGACTGCGTGGGTCCAATCGAAGCCGCCTACCTCTCGGACGATCTGGAGGATCTGCTCCTGATATACGATCTGGCCGCGTGTGTGAGCTGTGATGCGATCAACGATCGGGTGAAAGCGCTCCGGCTTCCGGCGTCCGTACTTGACATCGCAGTATTCCGCTGTAGTACCTGAAAAGAGCGGACCCGGTCGGGAAAGTGCGTTGACGTCGACAACCTCACCAAAGTTATCCGGTGAGACGTCTCGATTGACAAGACGCGTTGCCCGTCCTTCAAACTGGAAGATGCCCACGACATCTCCGCGCTTGAATACTTCAAGAGTCTCAGGGTCACTGTCCGGAATCGCATAGAGATCCTCCAGGGTAAGGCCGGCCATCTCTAGGCAGCGGGCGATGATGCCCATCGTTGATAGACCCAGGAGGTCCATCTTTATCATGCCGGCGTACTCGACATCGTACTTGTCGATGCTCAGGACGGAGCGGCCATCCCGGTCGTACACTGAACAGACATCAGTTAGCGCCCCGTTCGCGACGATCAGACCGGCCGCGTGGATGCTCATTCCGCGGACGTTGCCCTCCAGCCGAGTGCTCTGGTATACCTTGGGGAACTGCTCGGCGATCGCCTTGGCCGAAGGGAACATCTCGAAGGTGTCCATTAGGGAAGAGTTGAACCGGGAGTCACCACCCGACCGTTCAATGATCCGCTCGCTAATGGCCTTCTTGGCCCAGTGGGGGATGTTGTATACCCGGCAGGTGTCATCAAGGGAGTTCTTCCCCCGGTAGCGAACAAAGTTCGCCACAGTTCCGACCGAGTCCTGTCCGTAGCGGGAAGCCATATAATCACGAACGAGGTACCGATGCTCGTCCGAAATGTCGAGATCAATGTCAGGCGGGTCCGCCCGCGTGATGTCCAGAAAGCGCTCGAACAGGAGAGCAGGGTAACGGATCGGGTCAACCTCGGTGATGCGTAGGAGCCACGCCACCACGGACGCAGCAACCGATCCACGGCCCGGACCCATCGGTATGCCATAGGGGGCCTCCGGCCCTCGGTAGTCCTTAGCCCAGCGAACCATGTCGCTCGTGGCCAGGAAGAAGTCGGCGAAGCCTTTCGTGATGATCAGGTTGAGCTCGTACTTCACGCGCTCGGCGTACCAGTCCTGCTGCTCCTTGGGCCGGCGGCCAACACCTCGGAAGCGCCATCCGAACCGACACCACTCCCAGATTAGCTCTTCCGAGGTCACAGCTTCGGCCCTTCCCCTAGCACCAGCATCGTTATCGCGTACGCGGTGACCGCGAGCGAGAAAGCGAGCATGAATAT
>Ga0070714_100003643_pt1 | contig 11533 bp, 4 predicted proteins | sample LARL83metaG_FD_65450 | JGI IMG/M metagenome (GOLD analysis project Ga0070714, IMG submission 65450) | Corn, switchgrass and miscanthus rhizosphere microbial communities from Kellogg Biological Station, Michigan, USA - LAR L8-3 metaG | ecosystem: Host-associated > Plants > Roots > Rhizosphere ... | reverse complement strand
CTCCCGCACCGTCACCCGGAGCTACAACAGCTACGACCAGGTGGAGTCGCAGACCGACGCGGCCAATGCCACGACGTCCTACACCTACGACGGGTACGGGAACAAGGCATCGCAGACCGACCCGGACAGCAACCTCACCGACTACACCTACGACGGCGACGGTCACCTGCTGACCACGACGCTGAAGAACTACACCGGGTCCCCGCGCGGCTCCAAGGCGCCTGCGGACCTGCGCGAGGAAACGCGGACGTACGACCCGGCAGGCCAGCTCCAGACGGTAACCAACGCGGCCCCGGACACGACGGGGGACGAGGCGGGGCAGCAGCAGCTGACCAACTACACCTACTACGACAACGGGCTGCTCGCCGGGACCGACGTGGTGACGCCAGACTGGTCGCAGGACTTCACCAGCGTGTGGAACTCCTACGACGGTGCCGGGAACCTGGTCGAGAAGTGGACCGCCAACGGGGAGACCGACACCACCTACCAGGTCGACGCGGCCGACCGGGTGACCGAGCAAACCACCGACCCGTCCGGCCTTGACCGCACTACCAGCATCACCTACACGCCCGACGACAAGCAGAAGGTAGTCACCAGCGGCGGACCCGACGGCGTCAGCCAGACGACCTCTTACACCTACGACCCGGCGGGCAACGAACTGTCGCAGAGCGTGACGGACCCGGGATCCGGGGGACCGGTCGCCTGGTTCAACCTGTCGCAGCCGTCGGGTACGGCGGTCCTGGACTCGATCACGGGCGGGCCGTCGGCGGTCGCGTCCGGGGTGACCTGGGACTCCAGCGAGGGCACGTTCAGCGGGTCCGCCGGGAGCCAGGTGTCGACAGCCGGGCCGGTGCTTGACACCACCGGGTCGTTCACCGTGGCCGCCTGGGTGAACCTGACGTCCCGCGGCACAGGCAACCAGGCGGTCGTGTCGCAGGCGGCCGGGACGAACAACGGCTTCGAGCTGCGCTACAACCACGGCACTGGCAACTGGGAACTCGCCCGCCCGCTGACGGACTCGTCCGGCTCGGCCGTGGCGGTGGCGGGCAGCGGCGCGGCGGCGGCAGCCGCCACCGGAACCTGGACGTTCCTGGCCGGCACCTACAACGCAGCCGCCGGCACGATGACCCTGTACGTGAACGGCACCCCGGCCGGCACCGCGACCGACACCACTCCCGTTGAGGCGGCGGGGGCGTTCACCATCGGCAGCGCGAAGTCCGGCGGGGCGCAGGGCGACTGGTTCCACGGGCAGGCCGCCGACGTGCAGATCTACCCGCGGGCCCTGTCCGCCGACGATGTCGGGCAGCTGTGGGGGTCGACCGACGGCGGCGACATCACCACCAGCGCGCTGACCACCACCTGGACACGCGACCAGCGCGGCCTGCCCCTCACCATGACCACCCCGGACGGGCAGGTCACCAAGTACTTCTACGACGAGGCGGGTCAGCTCGCCATGACGACCATGCCGCAGGTCGCCGTGGAGCAGTACGGGAACGCGACGGTCCCGGCCAACCCGGTCACGTCCACGGGCTACGACACGTTCGGCGACAAGACTGAGACCGAAGACGCGGACGGCCACACCACCACCTACGGCTTCGACGGCGATGGCCGGCGGGTCACCCAGACCCTGCCCACGTACATCCCGGCGGACGGCCGCCCGGCGATCACCAACGCCACCAGCGTCACTGCCTACGACGGTGACGGCCTGGTCACCTCTGTCACCGACCCGCTCACCAACAAGACCAAGTACGACTACGACCAGCTGGGCGACCAGGTGCTGGTCACCGCCCCCGATAACAGCACCACCGCCACCGCTTACGACGACAACCGGGAACCCGTTCAGGTCACCGGCCCGACCGGTGCGGTGACCGACACCAGCTACGACTACATGGGCCGGAAGTCCACCTCAACCCAAGTCGAGCGGAACACCGGCGCCGGGACGGCCCAGTACACCACCACCTACTCCTACGGCGACGACGGTGGCCCAGACGCCGGCGGCGGGCAGCTGACCCACCAGGCCAGCAACGACGGGGTAACCCAGGACATCGCCTATGACGCCGCCGGGGAGAAAACCGCGGTCGCGGACGGGCAGGGCGAAACCACGTCCTACCAGTACGACTCCCTCGGCCGGCAGACCGCGACCGACTACCCGGACGGCAGCAGCGACCTCGTCGGCTACGACCCGCTGGGGGACGTGACCTCCACCCAGCAGTACGACGCCAGCAACAACCTCACGGCGTCAACGTCGGCGTCGTTCGACGGGGAAGGTGACCAGCTGTCGGCGACCGATGCTGACGGCAACAGCACCACCCTCACCTACGACGCGACCGGGCTGCTCACCGCCGAAGTGCAGCCGGTGACGGCAACGACCGGGATCAGCACGTCGTTCGGTTACGACGGAGCCGGGAACCAGGTCCGCTACACCGACGGCAACGGCGGCAGCTGGTACGACACCTACAACACCTGGGGCCTGCAGGAGCTCCGCGTTGAGCCCGCGGCCGGGTCGCATACCAGCCAGGCGGACTCTGCCTTCACCACGTCCTACGACGCCGACGGACGGCCGGTCACGCTGGCCGAGCCCGGCGGGGACACCATCACCAACACCTACAACAACCTGAGCGAGCTGACCGGCCAGAGCGGGACGGGCACGGACGCCGCCCCCACCCCGAACCGGACGTTCGGCTACGACCTGGCCGGAGACCTGAACTCGGCCACCACCACCAGCGCCGGCGGGTCGGCCGCGACCAGCGAGACGTTCACCTACAACGACCGCGGCCTGGTGATGACCGCGACCGGGTCGGGCGGGTCCGCGAACTACACCTACAACGGTGACGGGCAGGTGGCCTCGGTCACGGACGCGGCCGGCAAGACCTCCTACACCTACGACAACGTCGGCCGCCTGGCGACCCTGGCTGACCCCGCGACTGTTAGTACCGCGACATATACGTACTACCCCAACTCCCAGGTCAAGACGGTCTCCTACGGGAGCGGGAAAGATGTCCAGACCTACGGCTACGACGGCCAGCACCGGCTGAACAGCGACACGCTGACGACCTCCTCGGGCACGCTCGTTGCCAAGGTGGGCTACGTCTACGACCCCGACGGGCACCTCACCACCCAGACGGCCACGAACCTGGCCGGGCCATCGCACAGCGCGTATACCTACGACGAGGCGGGGCGGCTCGCGACCTGGAACAACGGCACCGCGACCACCAGCTACGGCTACGACCCCAACGGCAACCTCACCCAGGACGGCGCCAAGACCTACCATTACGACGCCCGCAATGAGCTGACGTCGGACGGGACCGGCACCTACACGTACACCGCCCGGGGAACGCCGTCCTCTGAGCCCGGCCCGTCGGGCAGCCTCGCGGTGAACTTCGACGCCTACGGGGACCAAGCCACCGCCGGAACCAACTCCTACACGTACGACGCGCTCGGGCGGCTGACCACCACCACCCCGACTACGGGGACCGCGCGCCAGGTCTCCTACGTCGGCGCGACGGGGGCCATCGCCTCCGACGGCACCACCGGCTACAGCTGGGACCCCTCCGGCACCACGGTGTTCGCCGCCGGCAACCCGGGTGGCGGCGGCGGGAAACTGGCCCTCACTAACGTCCACGGGGACGTGATCGGCCAGTTCACCTCGACGGCCACGGGTATGGCGGCCTCGCGTGCCTACGACCCGTGGGGCACTGCTACCACAACCAACGGGACCCTAGGCGGGAGCCTGGGCTACCAGTCCGCCCTCACCGACTCCGCCACGGGCAAGGACCTAATGGGCGCCCGCTGGTACAACCCGGGCACGGGCGGCTTCACCTCCGCGGACACGATCCCGCAGCCACCAGTCCCAGGCGCGGCCGCAGGCAACCCGTTCGCCTACGCAGGCGACGACCCCCTCACTAACACCGACCCGTCAGGCCACTGCCCGGCGTGCGTGGTGGGCGCCGGAGTAGGCACGGTGATAGAACCTGGCGGGGGCACGGCAGTTGGCTGGTTCATCGGGGCCGTCGTCACGGTCGCGGCCGCCGTCGTCGTCGGCACGGCCGTGAGCAACCACACGAGCGCCCCCGCGCCCGCCCCCGCTAAAGCCCCTGCGACGGCCCTGCCTAACACACAGCCCGTCCCTGTGATCAAGCCGGTCATCACCACGGTCCCCAAGGCCCCGGCCAAGTCGCCGACCACTGTCATCCCGAACGACGGCTCCAACACAGGCGCCACCACCCACCCGCCAACCACCGCCAAGCCCACTTCCGGGTCACCCGCGAAGGGCCCCACCAACGGTCCGCCGGCCGCAAACCCGCCCGGCTCGTCGCAGGCCCCCCAGAATCCCAACCAGGACCTCACCAGCCCCAACGCGGACCAACACAGCATCCAGCAGCAGATCGCCGCCCTCATCGCAGCCGGGGCCGGCGGCACCCCTGCCCAGCCTCCTACCGGCAACGACGGCAACGACGGCAACTGTCCGCCCGACCCCGCTGACCTCATCAACCTCGCCCCCGACAGCAGCCAGGACCAGCCGCCTGGCAGTGGCGGGCAGTCCTTCACCCCCGACACCAGGATCCTGATTCCCGGCGGCAAGACCGCTTCAATCAGCAGCCTCAAGCCCGGCGACAAGGTCATCGCCCGCGACCTCAAGACCGGCAAGGACCAGGCCGAGGCCGTCACCGCCGTCGAGGTCCACCACGACACCGACCTCTACGACCTCAAGGTCAAGACCGCCCACGGCACCGAGGTCATCCACACCACCGCCAGCCACCTCTTCTACGACCCTTCACTGAACAAGTTCATTCCGGCAGATCACCTCAAAAAGGGCGAACGGCTCCAGACTCCGAATGGCACGATCGCCATCGCCAACGGCGGTGTCACCCCGAAGGTTCACGACGGCCTGATGTGGGACCTCACCGTCCCCGGCAACAACGACCACGACTTCTACGTGGTCACTGGCGTAACTGACGGCCGCCAAGCCCGCGACCTGGCCGCTGGAAGTACGCCGATCCTCGTCCACAATTGCGATCCGACTCTCCCCAGGCACGCGGCGACCTGCGAATGCAACAACGGGGCGGGGGAAATAACTGGAGTTTCGCCGAAGGCTGGTGACCTGGTTGTGCTAGGCAAGATGGAAGTCGGTGAGCCGCTCGCTCAGCGGGAAGGCGGAATGACCTTCAATGGGAGGCCATATCAGTTCTTCCAGGGAACTCAATTGCCGCAATGGGTAAGGGAGGTGAAAATGACAATAGTGAATCCCAATATTAAAATCGCGATTGACCTCGGGGGTCTTCCCGCGGAGGAGGGGTGGAACGCGATGGACATCTTCCGGGCGGCAGCGGATCGCGGTAAGCTCGGCTGGGAGAACGGAGCGGGTACTGACTGGGAGATGCGGCAGATTCAAATTGCCTCCGCTCGCGATCCGGAGCTCGCTGGTCGGATCAGCTGGTACCTGAATGGAGAAGATGTTGGCTCGCAGATGACGGGAAGCCTGCTTCCGTAAAGAGGTGGTTAGCGTGAATAGTAACGGTGAACTCTCTGTGCAGCTCAACCGCCAGTTGGGCGAAGAGGTACCGTACCGTTTTACGGCACAAGGAAGGGATATCGCAGTCCTGGCTCATGCGGGCTACGCGGTGACCGTGCACATCCATCATGACGATGGTTACCTTGTCTACTTCAGGAGGGGTGGCCAGGAACTAGCGCACGGGAAGGCGCTGAACATCGAGTCAGCTGCTCGCGCGGCGGACTCATGGGTGCGAGGCGCCGGACTGGAACGCCTTTACGAAGAATTTCCGTTCGTAAATTTCACTCAGCTTCAACTAGCTTACGAGCAAGGACGCGCTAGGGAAGTTCAATGGCAAATTGTTCTCGATACTCGCGATTCGTATGAAGAATTGGTCGAATTGGCTTCGAAAAATTCAATTCTAGGTGGCCTTTTCCCGCGCCTTGGGCATAAGTTCGTTCTATTTCGAGACGAATATAGCGATGTTCCTATCGCCTCGATCTTCGTTGTTCGCCCTGGCTGGTTCCGTATCTATCGGCAGGCTGGCGGCGGCATAGAATTTGAAGGCGAGGCCGCAGGCATGGTTTCATACCTGGCCGACAAGCTCGGATGATTCATCAGGGTTATTCAGAAAAGAGCGCCTCGTAACAAAATCTGAACAATTTACCCAGGGCTGAGGCAATGCTTGACCCCGAATTTCATTATGGACGGTGATCATAATGGCTGTAGACGATCCACGGCGGGGAAGGGCCCTGGAACTTGTTAGGGCAATCCGTTATGAGCTGAAATCCGATGAGGAGATCGAAGCGCCGTTCAATGAGCTCCAGCGGCTCATTCCACATCCCGCGTGGCTTGACTTGCTGTACTGGCAAACTCCAGAGCTTTCTAATGATGAGGTCATTGACAAGGCGCTCGAATATCGACCCACGGCTCTGTAACGGTTCCATGGATCTTGGGGCGATCGCGTGCCATTTTCGATGGCGGCCGCAGAAGGACACATACTGGTGCCGGACAATATTCCAGGCCTAACCCACGCTGAACAAAATGCGCCTGTATAGAAAGTCATTCGGATGGGGTACGTTGCTGCCCACTGGATGAAACGAAGAGACTTGAAATCTCAAGCTGACAGATGGGAAGTTGGTGACGGGCCAGCCCTGGCCAGGGAGATAGTCTCCCGGTTGGGCCAGGGCATCCCGTTGGATGACCTTGGTATAGCCGCCTATCGTGAACGTATTGATCTGCGCGGCCTTCATCTGAAGGCAGTTGGCGCTCTGCGACGTGCTGGATCCCGTGAAAATATCACTCTTTCAGGCATAACGCTGCAGGGCTTGGATCTGAGTGATGCAGTGTTGCCGAATCTTCGGTTTCGCGATTCCCGCCTTTTTTGACTGCCGTTTCGAGCGCGCGCGCTTCGAGGGGCGGGCGCGGGCGTTGAGCTGGGCGGTGCTGAGAGGTTCGGAGTTACCGGTCATGAGGCAACGCCGCGGACTTACTGATTATGTGGCTTCAAGTGCGCTACGAGCACAGAGAGGGTTGCTGTGGGAGAATAGCGCCGTGAACTATGACCCGATAATTCTCGCCATGATGGCTGCATTCGAAATGCTTGACCATGCATCCGATACGGAACGTGATCCGGATTTTGCGGTTGATGTACAACAGACTATGGGATATTACCTGAACGAACTCACCCCAGATGATGTCCGCGAATTTCGGGAGGCCTTGCGGCGTATCTCGCGTGAGCAGCTATCTGGCCATGCGGCGTTTGCCGAGTACATCCAGGATGTGGCTAATAGATATGCGCCGGAGAACGATTGATGCTCATCGGCCTCAAGGTCGATGAGCCAGGGCGGGAATTGCAGGTTGGGCCCTTCAGTTGTCGACTGGTCTGGCTAATGTAGTTCGTGGTTTCGGCGGGGGCGGCGGCGCGGGCCCGGTTGCGCCGACGGTGGCAGGCGCGGGCTGTCGTGCGGTCGGCCCAACCGAACGGTCCCCCCGCGACGGTGCCCCGGGACGGGGGTGCAACCGAACCGCCGGGCGCGCCAACGGCGCCAGCTGAGGCAAGCCCTTGGCGGCATCCACCGGCCGCAGCGGAGTAGTACGAGTCATCATGAGCCTCAGCAGGCTGGTTGCGTCTGCCGGTAAGCGTGGGTTTCGTGGTGGTTCTGGTCGCAGCGGGGCGACGTGGATCCCCGGAAGCGGTGCCTAGCGCCGCGATAGCCAGATGCTGCTGGTGATCACGACAAAGCCGACGATGGCGATGATCAGGGCGACAAACAGGCTGTGCACCAGCGTCCCGATGATGACCGCCACGGCGACGGTGACGACGATCAGCGCGCCGACCACGAACTGAACGTCACTCGGCACGCCTGGCCCGGTCCTGTCCATGGCCGCGCGCCTGGCCGCCCACCTGCGCGCCGTCGCGCCCACCGGAGCCGCCGCGGGTCGCCTGACCCGCCTGCGCGGCGGCGCTGCGGTCGCCGTCATCGGCCCTCCCGCCGTGGGCGTGGCCTCGCCGGGCAGCGGCTCGGGCTCCGGCAGCAGGGTGTCGCCTGCCGCGATGTCCACCACCTCCGGCATGGGAGGCGCGAGTCCCGCATCCGGGTCAGGCCCAGGGGCAGGCTCGGGCTCAGGCCCGGCGGCGAGGGCGGGGATCACCGACACGACGAGCGTCCCGGCCGTGTCGGGGGCACGGCCGTTCGGCCCCAGGTACGCGGTGCCCCAGTGGATGCCGGAACCGTACACCAGCAGGCCGACGCCGTCGGGGCCGACCAGCTCGGCCTGCGTCGCGAAGTCCTGCGGCCCGAACTCGCCCAGTTCCGGGAGGGAGCGCCACCAGCCCATCTCGAGGAAGGATGAGTACATCCGGGCGCCATCCGCACGCAGCAGCCGCAGGTCCGCTTCTGACAAGGTGAAGTTGTCGAACCCGTCAGCGGAGATCCGGTCGCCGCGGTTCTCCCCGGGCCCGGCCTCGAGGTAGCCGTCGATGACCAGGTACGCGCCCTCTTCGTCGGCCCAGCCGCGGCCGTAGAGCAAGCCGCCGGTAATGCGCTCTTCCTGGGTCGCGAACTCCGCGGAGGTGCGCAGGTTCCGTGCGACTTCCGGCTCAAGGAGCACGGCCCCGTCACCGCTGCCGAATGCCCGGTAGCCGGCGTACGAGCCTCGCGGCCGGAACGGGACACTGACCTCCTCCGCACCCGGCTGGATCACGGCCTCGCCGTCGCTCATCGGTTCCTCCGTTGGAAGCCCCGGCCTTTGGGTCGGGGAGGGAAAGGCAGCGGTACGAAGTGCCGCTGCATGCGGCGTGTTGTCACGGTTCCTCGTTCTGCGTTCGCTATCGTGTTCGCATGTCCAGGTACCGGCTCTACCCGACTCCCGAACAGGGGAAATCCCTGCTCGGGCACTGCTCGGACGCCCGGTACGTGTGGAACCTGGCGGTGGAGCAGCACGCCTGGTGGAAGCCGGGCCGGGCGTCCGCGCCGGGCTACGCGGAGCAGTCGAGGCAGCTCACCGCCGCCCGCGCGGGCAACGCGTGGCTGGCCGCCGGAAGCCAGACCGTGCAGCAGCAGGCGCTGCGGGATTTCGCTCAGGCCATGGCGAACTTCTTCGCCGGCACCCACGGACGGCCCACATGGCGCAAGGCCGGCTTTCACGAGGGGTTCAGGATCGTCGGCAAACGGGGGCAGCAGTGGGACGTCCGGGTGCTGAACCGCAGGTGGGCTGAGGTGCGCGTGCCCAAGACCGGGTGGGTGCGGTTCCGGCTGTCGCGTCCCGTGCCGGACGGGGTGAAATCTTACCGGGTCACCCGCGACCGCGCGGGGCGCTGGCACGTGGCGTTCGCCTCGATCCCCGGGCCCGTGCCGCGACCGGGCAACGGCGAGGTCGCCGGCATTGACCGGGGCGTGGCGGTGTCCGCCGCCTTGTCCACCGGGGAACTGCTGTCCTGTCCCGGCCTCACTCGGCGGGAGGCGGCTCGCATGGCGCGGCTTCAGCGGAAGTTCGCCCGCGCCAAGCGGGGCTCGGACCGCCGTACCGAGGTGAGGGCGAAGATCGCCCGCCTGTCGGTGAGGGAGGCCGACCGGCGCAAGGACTGGGCGGAGAAGGCCAGCACGAGTATCGCACGGCGGTTCGACGTGATCCGCGTCGAAGACCTTGACATCCGGGGCATGACCCGCTCCGCGAAGGGCACCGCCGGGCAGCCCGGCAGGAACGTCGCCCAGAAGACCGGCCTGAACCGGGCCATCAGCAAATCCGGGTGGGGGCTGCTTGTGCGGCGACTGGAGGACAAGGCCCCCGGCAGGGTGCAGAAGGTACCACCCGCGTACACCAGCCAGCGTTGCAGCGCGTGCGGGCACACCGCAGCGGAATCCCGCGAGAGCCAAGCGGCATTCCACTGCGTGGCCTGCGGTCTCGCCTGCAACGCTGACGTGAACGCGGCCAGGAACATCGCGGCGGGGCACGCCGTGAAAGCGCGGGGAGGCGACCCGGTTACGGGGCCCGTGAACCGCGAACCTCAACTCGCCCTCCAAGGGGTGTAGCTGGAATCCTTCGCCTTCCGGCGGAGGAGGATGCCAACCCGCTAACCCCTCTCCTGAGGTGGCCGTCCGCGAGGCACCAGTCCGGCGCAGCGCAGCCCACTGCGCGACTACCGAATCTCCTGCCCTGCCTGGCGCGGATTATCCGGCGGGACAGGGGATTTAGCTACTCGGACGGGGAGCTGAAGCCGTCGGCGCCGACTGTGACCTTGGCAGTCTGCTTCAACTCCGTGACCGGCCGCACATTATGGTCCATGTCCAGCACGACCAACGCGGCCGACTGAAGGCGGCGGCGACTCGGTGGGCTGCCCTCGCACCCCGGATCGGTTGTAGGGCATCGGGCTCATCGAACACGGCAACAACGCGGTCCGCGCCGGGGTAAGTCTTACCACTCGACATACCGTTGGCCACTGGGCCACAAAGCCCGGCCAGGAACGAATCTTGGCCGTTGAGATCACGAGGGAACGGCTTGGAATGGGCGCTTGCCCACGCTGCGCTCAGCAGCTATGAACCGGGCACCTATGCCAGCCAGCGACACTGGGCCGAGCAGAAGCGCGCCAGCCCCGTCCGCGTTCAGTGGGACCCCCGATGGGTCGATCACTCATGCCCCCGCCAGCCACTGCGCCATCCAGATTGGACTGTCCGGTGAGGCCGTCGACCGCTTTCTTGACCAATGGACCACCGCTATCACCGACGTCACCTCGCTGGCCGTGAACATTCACCGCCTGGTCAGCTCTTGCGACCACGCCGCCCGCAAGCAGAAATCCCCAATGAACAGGCTTACCCGCTCCCCGACCACATTGCCCGGATAAGCGCCAGCCATACGTAAACCGCAAACAGTCGCCGCGAGTCAAAATAAGTCTCCCTACTTCGTAGGAGCGGTGAAGCCGTCCGCGCCGACCGTGGCTTCCGCCGTCTGCGCGAGTTCCACGACCGGCTGCACCTTGCCGTCCAGGTCAAGGACGGGGGAGGCCTCGGAGTACCAGGACGGGATGACCGCGTTGCCCCAGAAGTCGCGCCGCCTCGGGTCGAGCACCGACCAGCGCAGCACCGGGTGGTCGGGGTCGCCGGTGTAGTAGTCGGAGGTGTAGATCTCCAGCCGGTGCCCGTCGGGGTCACGCAGGTACACGTAGAACGCGTTGGACACGCCGTGCCGCCCCGGCCCGCGCTCGATGCAGTCCTCGACGTGCAGCGAGCCGATGATGTCGCAGATCCGCAGCACCGAGTGCGGCTCGTGGGCGAAGAACCCCAGGTGGTGCAAGCGCGGTCCCGCGCCGCCGGTGAACGCGACGTCGTGCACGGTCTGCTTGCGGTACATCCAGGCCGCGTAGACGGTCTGGTCGTCCTCGATCGTTTCGGACAGCCCGAACCCGAGCCCCGAGTAGTACTCGTATGCGCGCGGCACATCAGGCACGCAGATGTTGAAGTGGTCGAGCCGCGCCACTTCCGCGCCGCGCCGCAGGTCGTAGCGCTGCTGCAGCCGCTCGGGGTGCTCGGCGCGGTCGAAGAA
>Ga0070714_100003640_pt1 | contig 11539 bp, 13 predicted proteins | sample LARL83metaG_FD_65450 | JGI IMG/M metagenome (GOLD analysis project Ga0070714, IMG submission 65450) | Corn, switchgrass and miscanthus rhizosphere microbial communities from Kellogg Biological Station, Michigan, USA - LAR L8-3 metaG | ecosystem: Host-associated > Plants > Roots > Rhizosphere ... | reverse complement strand
AACAAAAAAGCAAAAATAATTTAAAATAGAAATCAGATATCATCTTATACAAAATAAATTTACGTAAGCAAATTTACCTTATATAACTCTCGACAATAGAGAGATTTATATATTTATGAATATATAACCATTTATTATAATATATTTACTATATTATTTATTATAACATAATAAATAAAACAATAAACATTTGTTGAAATAAATAAAGTTTTGGATAGCATTAAGCCGATTCCTGTCATAGTCATTAGTCTATATTAAAGCATAACATTGGGCTTGTAAGTTCGTTAACATCTTATACTATATAGCCATTTTATTGTTATAAGCTATACATTTAACTATATTTCTATACATAGAAAGATGTAAAATATTTTCTGTTAAATACCCTAATTTTAACTTAACACTCATTTATTTATGTGTTTTCGTTTATTATGCGCCGGACTTTCCTATACTATACCAATGTATTAGTATTTTTACTATTACTATCACAAAACATATTGGGCAAAATTCTATCTATATTACCTTTAATATATCTTAACATTAAAGACTCCATCTCATCAAGAATTTTTTATATTTAAGGTGATAATGGTTTTACATTATCTGTTAATATTGATACTTTAGCCTTACTGTTATCTTTTATGGTAAGCGTTTGTCTGCTATCTATTTTTAAGGCATTTTTACCTAATTCAAAAGCAAAACCTAACGTTAATGCTAAAAAGAATATAAGCATAATTACTAATCCATATATACCATTTGTATATGCACTAACTACATAAGGATAAACTAAAAGTATTTCTAAATCAAATAACAAAAAAAGAAGTGCAAAAATAAAGAAAGAAATACTGAATTGTGTTCTATTTTGACCTAAAAAAGAATGAAAACCACACTCGAATACACTATCTTTTTCCTCGTAGGGATTATGGGGAGCAAATACTATATTTACCGCTAATAATATAATAGCCAACAATGGAACAAAAACAAAAAAAAAAGTCGTCGATGACATTTAACTATTAAATATTATTAGAGATAGAATATTAGTTAAACTTAGTCATTGTTCAGGCACAAACATAAATAATAATATTGTTAAAGTTAATATAGATATAGTATTCGTTAAGGGAGTAGATAAGGTAATACTTTCTACTTTAAATGTTATTTTTTCATCTAAATTGTTTTCCTTTTTACCTATTTGCGCAATGATATTCCCATATAAACTCATATTTTTAATTTCTTCTTTTATTTTATAGTCTGGTCTGTCGAAGAAAACTTGTTTTATTATATTTAAATAATAAACTGCACTAATTACACTTGTTAATATCGCTAATAAAGCCATAAACACATAACCACTATCCAGAGCGGCACTTAAAACCATCTGTTTGGCAAAAAAACCTATAAGGGGTGGTATACCTACAAAAGAAAAAATAGTAATTGCAAAACTCAATGCTAAAACTGGATTTATGTAGAAATATCCTTTTAACTGGCTTATTAATTGTATCGGAGAATTTTCTTTTTCTGATAACTGTTTATAATCGTTACTATCATTAGTGTAATAGAAAAGAGAAAAACCAATGCTAATAAGTATAATAAAGGCGTTTAGGTTACTTATACTATATTGCATTAGGTAAAATATAAATGCTTGAATTGATTCTATACTATTTATACTTAATGCTAATAAAATAAACCCTACGTGTGAAATAGTACTATAAGCAAACAATCTTTTGATTCTCACTTGAGCTAGACCTAGAACTGTACCAATGATAAGTGAAAGTAAGGAACTAAACAACAAACTAGAAGTTCAAGTAAATTCATAATTAAATAAGGAATTACTTGTATAATGAACTAATTCCAATAAAAATATGAAGATAGATATTTTGGCTACTATAGCCACAAAAGTTGTAACAATTGTAGGTATAGAATCGTAAACGTCCGGAGATCAGAAGTGGAAAGGTGCGGCACTCACTTTAAATAAGAAACCTATACTTAAGATAAGTAAAGATATATTGATATAATCTGATTTATATCAATCTAAAACTTTATCTTTTATTTCTTTAGTTAAATCATTACCTAGATCACTTATACTTGTTACAACATATATACCATCTAGGTTAGTAGTACCTGAATTTGCATATAATAAACTAGTACCTAATAAAATAAAACAAGAACTTAAACCACCTAATAAAAAATAAGTCAGACCACCATTTGTTGCTAACTCAGAATTTCTGTACAATGTACTTAGTAAATATAAGCCATAACTTTGTAATTCAATAGAAAGGAATATAGATACTAAATCACTTGCAGATATTAAAAACACTGCACCAGTTATTATAAATAATAAAATTAAAGGGTATTCAATTATTTTAAACTGTTCACCCATTTTATCTGTTATTTTAGTTTTGTAATATAAAAAATTATATAAGAACAATTTCGTTAGGGAAGAATATTCAGCCATTCAAACTTTTCGGGGATAAAATGCGGTTAATTGTAAAATTGCTGCACTTATTATAAATATAAATAATTGAAAAATATGTGTAGTGCTCGTTGCATGAAATAAACCACCAAATAAACCAATACCTCTGTCTAGGTATGGAATATATAAACTATTAAAGCCAAGTAAAAATGAGTAAAGTAAGACTACAATAGCTACTCTACTAAATAAAATAGATTTATCTCGTCTTAAAGTGACGGCATTAGATAATAATAATAAAATAATTGATAAGATTAACATTAAAAGAATAAAAGACTTGAACTTATATCATTTTTTTTTAATAATAATATTGCTATTAAAAAAAGTTGCTTTACCTATTAAGCTAATTCTTTATAAAGATATAAATTAGACTCATTATTATGCTTCGCAAGAAAAATAATAATTAAAAGACTAATATATATCTTAGGTAACAGTTTATTAATAGTAAATTAACAACCGGTACCACAATAACCGCACCCTATACCAGGTATAACTCAACTCTCTTTACCATTTGCGGCACAAGTTGGACACTTAACACCTGGCATAGGATGTTGTTTAGGATGAACTCTAACATCTGGTTCAAAAACTAATATAAATGCTAGAATTAAACCTAAACCTACGACTAAACCTAAATATAAAACTTGTGATATATTTAAACTAGATGATATAACATCTTCTGACAACCCTGTTATCAGTACTTATGAAAAAATAACACCACTTTGTAAAGGTAAACTTACAAATGCGTGAGGTTTAGGTGGACTGCTCAATGCTCACTCTAAACTGTTATAGCTTCTATTAAGTAAAGTTTGTAAAGTATCACTGTAGAATTGTGGTGTTAATCAAGGGTATCTGCTTGTAGCTTTACCTTCAACTAATTGTATATAAACAATATATAAGAATAGTCATGTAGCCACCACACTTATAATACTTCCAAAGCTACTTATTAGGTTTCAACCCGCGAATGCATCCGGGTAATCACTTATTCTTCTAGGCATTCCTTGTAGACCAAGGAAATGTTGAGGGAAGAATGTTACATTAACACCTATGAAAAGTATTCAGAAATGAACCTTTCCTAGCATTTTATTGTAATCTAGTCCTAATATCTTAGGTATTCAGAAGTATCAGGCACTAAATAGCGCAAATACTGCACCCATACTTAATACGTAGTGGAAATGTGCCACTACGTAGTAGGTATCATGGAACGCAATATCAAGTGATGCGTTAGCTAAAACTACTCCACTTAACCCTCCAATTGTGAACATAAACACAAAACCTAAAGCAAATAACATTGAAGGTGTTAATTGTAAAGATCCTCCGTAACATGTTGCTAATCAAGAGAATATTTTAATTCCCGTAGGTACGGCAATAATTAGAGTAGCTGCCGTGAAGTATGCTCTCGTGTCGACGTCTAAACCGACTGTGTACATGTGATGACTTCAAACAACAAAACCTAATACACCTATAGACATCATTGCATAAACCATCCCTAAATACCCAAACACGCTCTTGTTTGAGCTAGCTGATATTGTAGTACTAATTATACCGAATCCAGGTATAATTAATATATAAACTTCTGGGTGACCGAAGAATCAGAAAAGATGTTGATATAATATAGGATCACCTCCTCCTGCAGCTTCAAAGAATGATGTATTAAAATTTCTATCAGTTAAAACCATTGTAATTGCACCAGCTAAAACAGGTAATGATAATAGTAATAATACCGCAGTAACTACTACAGCTCATCCAAATAAAGCTAATTTGTGTAATCTAATACCAGGGCTTCTCATATTAAGTATAGTTGTAATGAAGTTTATAGCTCCTAATAAACTACTTATACCTGATAAGTGTAAAGCGAATATGGCTAGATCAACACTAGGTCCACTGTGACTTTGTACTCCACTTAGTGGAGGGTAAAGAGTTCAACCAGTACCGGCACCATTTTCTATACCACTAGCAAATAAGAATAATAATAAACTAGGTGGTAATAATCAGAAACTTATATTATTAAGTCTAGGGAATGCCATATCTGGACCCCCTACAAGTAATGGTAATAAGAAATTACCAAAACCTCCGATTAATGCCGGCATAACCATGAAGAATATCATAAGTATAGCATGAGCAGTTATTATAGCATTATATAGTTGGTTATCTGCAATATATTGAACACCAGGTCCACTTAATTCTAATCTTATAAGAACAGAAAAAGCAGTACCCAATAATCCAGAAAATAAAGCAAATATTAAATATAATGTTCCTATATCTTTAGCATTAGAAGACAAGAATCATCTTTCCGTTCATAGAGAAATATTTCCCCAGATTGGTGAAGCTTCATGGTCAAAATCATTAGACTCTCTACTTATTTCAGTTTTCGTTCTCTCAAATGATTTGGGTTGCTTGAAGGCACTAAGATGGGAATCAGGCAAAGATAAACCACCATACTCTATTACACATATAACATTTTTATGTGTGGTAATAGGCAGAATTATTTAAAAAGAAAAATTATTTGTTTAGTAATATCACGCTTACTCTAATTTTAGGCGGAGCCAAGAGAAATATAACTAAAATAAATAAAAAAAAACACTTAGAGCATTTTTTAATCGTGTACGTTATGTCTAGCGTTTAGGTTAAATTAAAAATATTTGACTAGTATTGAATTAAAATACGCGTAAAACGTTACTAATATAAAGATAAACTATTATTACATTCATTACTATCAAATACTAGTAAACTAACCATTATATATTTTTGTTTATTTTAATAGTATAAAGCCAATATTTTTATGCTTTATATGTTTAAAACAAAGTATTATTAGCCAGTATTTATTTAAATATAGATATATTACCAATTTTTCTCATAATTAAATAAATGGATTTAATCTATACTAAGATATCAAACAACAGTATAGCTAAATTTACCCACCGTTTTAGGCCAAAAATATCAAAAGAGATATGGAGGAATTGAACCCCATATTTAAGATCTGCAATCAAAACGTAGAACCATCTACTGCATATCTCTATGTTTCTATTAGCTAGAAACAACCCAAATTTAAAATATTGAGCAATGAAAATAAAAATCTAGGCAAGATTAATTAATGTAAATCCAAATATCACTTACTGGCGTATCCAAAGCGCATACGAGCTTAGTGTAAATCTAAAGCATCTTTGATATAACTACTAGTTAATACAACGAACACTTGAGCTTGTATAAAAGCAATACCTAATTCTAATCCAGAGAATGCGATAATAAATGCTAATGGTATTAATCCTAAGAAGAAAAAGATAAAACCAGAAGTCATAATATTGTAAGTAAAACCGGCTAAAATATTTAATAACATATGTCCACTTAAAATATTTGCACCTAATCTAAGTCCTAAAGAAACGTTTCTAGATAAATACGATATGAATTCTATTAAAACTAATAATGGTAATAATGCTAAAGGACAACCAGCAGGTACTAATAGTGAGAAAAACTCTAATCGATGTTTTTGAAATCCTAATATTGTTGCACCTAATACTACAGTAAAGCTAAGAGCGAATGTAAATATGAAATGACTGGTTGATGCAAAGCTATATGGAACCATACCTATAAGATTATTTATAAGTATAAAAACAAATAAAGTGTATATAAAGGGGAAATATACTTGACCTTTCGTTGGGTTTATTTGATTTACTACAATACTATGTAAAGTAGCATATAAAGATTCTTGACCTATAGATCAGTTGTTGCTTACTACTTTATTGTAATTTGTGGCTAAAAAGTTTAACATTAATATTAATAATGTTCCTATGCTTAGGTATAACCCGATGTTTGTTATAGATATTTGTAGATTACCTAAAATAGGTGCATCTAGGCTTAGTAAGTTTCTTATTTCAAATTGGTCTAACGGACTCGAGATGTCTGTGTATATATTATTCACTGTCGTTCATCATAAAAAAAAAAAGATTAATATTAATACTGCAAAATTTTAGGGTATTCTTTTGCAAAAGCAAAAAATCCTGAATTATTTGCTTAATGGCGTATATGACAGATTATTAAAAAATTATGTCATAAATTATCGCTCTGCTCAATTTTCACTCTGCTATGGCAAAGCCAATGCGTGAGGAAAGATTATTAAAAAATAACCACAAAAAAGTAATAATCTATGTGTGTAGCATATAAAGGTGATATTAATTATAACTTACTTATAAATACACGAGTAATAAATAAACGAACAAATCTTGCTAAAATATATTTAGAAAATACATATATAGTTATTACAAGTAATATAAAGGCAAATGTGATTTGGTTCATAAAATAAAAAGGTACTAATTGTGGCATTTTTTTTTTAAGTAAAAAAAAAAAATTAATATTAAAATACACTTAAAGCCTCTTTATATACATATCTATACCTATAAGTATAGATATGTAAAATAGATGTAAGTAGAAGGTTATCAATTACTTCATGATACAAATCAATATTTTTGGAGAAGTATCCGAAAATACTATGAGTAGCATAAGATAAGGAATGATAATTAAAGGTTTTATTTTAAAGGTAAACTTACAAATGAATCACTTTTAACGAGTACTAACACTTAAATTACTAGTAACTAGACTTAAAAGTGACAGTAATATCAATAAAAGCAAGCTGTCGTCTAAAGTTATATAAGGTATTAAAAGATAAAAAATAAAACCAATTAAAATATATAATGCATAACTTGTAATAACACCTGTATCTAAACTGGCAATATTTTTACTTAAAGCAACTAAACCTTTTTCTAGTCCAAACGGTCCTAATAATTCTACACTACCTTTATCTATAACCTTAGTAGTTTGACCACCTAAATTTAAAATAAATCGAGTAATATATTTATTATAAAATAATTCAATTAAGAAACGTTGATTAAAGAATCCAAAAATATTATAACCAAATCTAGAAAATTTAAATTGTATCAAACTTTTAGGTATGAATTCTGAAATAACTATAGCAAATATACTCAAAGTAATAGTAAATACTAAAGGTAATAACTTAAATAAAGTAGGTACAGCAAACTCTGTGTCTAGCATAATTTCATGAGTAGGATGAATAAATAAACTATTATCCGCAAAGAAATCCGAACCTAATCCTATGAATATATCTTTAGTTATATAACCAAAAAATATAGAGAATATAGCTAATATTATTAAAGGTAAGCTCATAAATATATCACCTTCATGAGCTCTTTTATCCTGTATATTATGAATTATATTATTATTATAGCTATAGTTAGTTACAGGTCCATTAGGATTAGTTAAGAAAGTTAAATATAAAACTTTAACTGAGTATAATGTAGTAAACATAGCACCAATAGTAGCTATAAAATATACAACTATACCGCTAAAGTAAAATTGACCATAAGCAGATTCTAAAATAAAATCTTTACTATAGAACCCTGTCATAAAAGGGAAGGCAACTAAACTAAGACTAGCAATTAACATAACAGAATACGTTAATGGTAAATATGCTCTTAAACCACCATATTTCCTAAAATCTTGGTTATCGCCAACTGCGTGAATTACAGCTCCTGCACCTAAGAATAATAATGCTTTATAAAAAGCATGATTAACTAAGTGGAATAAAGCTATGTTATATGAAGATAATCCTACAGCTATCACCATCATACCTAATTGACTCATGGTAGAATAAGCGATAACTTTTTTAATATCTTGTTGGAATAAACCAATAAGACTACTAAAAACAGTAGTCATAGCACCTAATCATAAACATAAAACCAATACAGTTGAACTATATTCTATTAAGGGACTTGTACGCATTAATAAATACACACCTGCTGTTACCATTGTGGCAGCGTGAATTAATGCAGAAACGGGTGTAGGACCCTCCATAGCCATCGGCAATCAAACGTGTAATCCAACTTGAGAACTTTTAGCCATAGCACCTATTAATAAACATATACCAATAATTGTAACAATATTTTCATTAACAAAAGGAGCTAATGAAAAGACAGTACTATAATCGATGTTACCAAAACTTCATATTATAGCAAACATACCTATAGTTAAGAAACAATCACCCACTCTGTTAGTTAAAAAAGCAGACATAGAACTTTGATTTGCCGCTATTCTAGTAAATCAAAAACTAACTAGAAGATATGAACAAATACCTACACCTTCTCATCCCACAAACATTAATAAAAAATTATTAGCTGTAACAAGTATAATCATCATAAAGGTGAATAAACTCAAATAACTAAAAAACCTCTGGTTGTGTGGATCATGACTCATATACCCAATAGAGTATATATGAACTAAAGAACTAACGATTAAAACAGGTATTAACATAGATACTGTTAAACTATCAAAATGAAAACCTCATAAAACGTTAAGTGATTCACTATCTATTCATCTAAATAGGTATATTGAGACAGGTATGTTGTTTAAACCTACTTCAAAAAAGGCAACAATTGCTAATAAAGTCGTAACTATTACACATGTACATGTAATTAATTGTGCCCCGCTAACACCGACTTTTCTTCCAAAAAAACCGGAAACTATTGATCCTAATAAAGGTAAAGTAATTATAGCTAAATACATTATTTATATTCTATTGAAATACTTCCTCTTAATCTATAAAAAGCAACTAGAATACCTAAACCAATGGCTGATTCTGCACCAGCTATTGCTATAACGTATATAGCGAATGTTTGGCCTAATATATCATCAAAGCTAAGTGAACTTATCAATATTAAGAATGTAATAGCTAATAGCATTATTTCAATTGAAATAAGCATTAATATTATATTTTTTCTATTTAAAACGAAACCAAGAATTCCGATTAGGAAAAGTATTAAGGATAAATTCATTGTATATTTGTTTTTGTATATATAATTATAGTATTTTTGTGAAATGAGATTATTTTTAGTATTTATAAATAGGCTTTAAACTAAGTGCTTCTCCCATTTATGGTCTTCTACTAATTGGGTAAACTTTCAGTTAATAAACAGGATTTATCTATCATTGTTGAAGATAAGTATAAAGTTTACCCATCAGATATAAAAATGCGGAGCAAGATATATAAAATAAATAATTATTTAAAAGACTAAATATTTAATAAACTAAATATGCAGTTTTGTCATGTAAAACACTAGCTCTAATTCAAGACTTGAACTTGAATCTAAATACTATAAAAATTTGGTTATCCTTTTTTAGTATTTTGTTTTGCCTTTAAACTAGTAAGAGCTTATACTCTTTATTAATAATAGTTTATTAACCTTTATCAATAAAGTGCCTAATTACAATAATCTAACAGACCCAAAATAAAAATTATTAATTAAGCAACGTATAATAATAAAAATGCCATCATAAGAGCAAATAAACCTGTAGCCTCTGCAAATGCAAAGCCTAATATCGCATATGAGAATAATTGACCTCTCAGTGACGGATTTCTAGCCACACCTAATATTAATGCACCAAAAACTACACCGATTCCCACACCAGCTCCGATTAATCCTGTTGTTGCCAGACCTGTACCAATAATTTTTGCAGCTTGAATCATTTTTTTTCCTAAGAAAAAGGTTCTATAAAGAAAATCTTTATAATACTAAATTGCAACTCTTTAAGAGGCATTTATCTATTTTTTTTTATATAGTATTAAAAAAAGAATAAAAAAAAACTGAAGTCTATAAGCATAAAAAAAAAAGTTATGTTAACTAACATATAAATGTGTACGAAATCTGCACTAGCTGCCTTACGGTTCAGACAGTGCGACAATATTTTATCAAAGAACCCAGTCTGTCTCGCAACATTATATAAATATAACTAGTACACAGTTGTGTACTAGTTATATAAAAGTTATAAAGTAATCCCTACAAATTAAAGTAAATCTACATTAGATGAAATTGTATCAAAACAATATAATATACAAGGAATTAATACAACAAAAGCTATAACAATTGGCAATAAAACAGTTCAACAGAATGACATTAATTGGTCAAAACGTATACGAGGGAATGAAACTCTAGCTCATATAAATACAAAAATCATAACACATGATTTTACACCTAGAGTTAAACCATATAACAATCCTTCTATTAAAGGGTCCTCTAATATACTTTCGCTATGTAAATTATTTATGTAGTACTCAAAATCAATGTATTGCATTAAGCTAAACAAAGAAGGAATATAATTATATAAATAACCACCTAAAAACAAGATACTAGTTAATATACAAATTAAAACAATACTAGCATATTCAGCTAAAAAGAAAAAAACAAAAATAACGGCAGCGTGTTCTGTCATGAATCCACTAACAAGTTCCGATTCAGCTTCTGCTAAATCAAAGGGGGCTCTATTAGTTTCGGCGATAGATCCAATAAAGAATATTATAAATATAGGTAATAAAGGTATTATAAATCATATAGCTCTTTGAGCTTCTATGTTAACAGTTATATTTAAACTACCAGTTAACATTATAACAAGTAAAATTGCGGAACTTAAAATTAATTCGTAACTAATTAATTGCGCTGTACTTCTAAGTGAACCTAAAAAAGCATACTTACTATTTGCACTTCAACCCGCTAATAATATACCATATGTAGCTAAGGAAGAAACTGCTAACATATAAAGTATACCTAAATTAAAATCACTTAAAGCTAAACCCGGACCATATGGTATAACCAGATATCCTAATAATGAAAATATTAAAGTTATAATAGGACCTATAAAAAATAAAGCTAAGTTAGCCTGTGTAGGTGAAACGTATTCTTTTAAAAGCAGTTTTAAGGCATCTGCAAATGCTTGCAAAATACCATAATATCCTACTATAGTAGGACCTAATCTTCTTTGCATACTAGCCATAGTTTTTCTTTCTGCTAAAGTTATAAAGGCAACGGTTAGAAGTACAGGGACGGTAACTATTAAAACTTCTATAACTGAAATTAAAGTGGGTAAATATAACATTTTTTTGTTGCTATTCTCCATATTTAACAAATATAATATTATTAAAGTAAAAAAATATAAAAAAGATAAATAAGAATACCACATAAATTTATAAAAAATGTACCTGTGAATTCACAGGTACATTTTAAAAATATTAATAAAGCCTTT
>Ga0070714_100003639_pt1 | contig 11539 bp, 33 predicted proteins | sample LARL83metaG_FD_65450 | JGI IMG/M metagenome (GOLD analysis project Ga0070714, IMG submission 65450) | Corn, switchgrass and miscanthus rhizosphere microbial communities from Kellogg Biological Station, Michigan, USA - LAR L8-3 metaG | ecosystem: Host-associated > Plants > Roots > Rhizosphere ... | reverse complement strand
TCCCCGTCCCCCGCTCCCCGCCGGGGTCCGCCCCCGGCCGGTGTCTCTGTACTATCAATATACGTTATCGAGTAACGTTTGTCAAGGGGTTTTCACGCCATTTTCTCGATCTCGCGCAACTTCGTCCTTGCGCGGCCGGCCGGGCGCGAGCTTGGGGAGCGGGCCGATGCGCTCCACGTCGGCGCGGCGCACGCGGTAGACGGTCACGCAGCGCGTGACCAGCGGCAGCTCGCCGCGCTCGATCATGCGCGCCACGCGCGGCTTGGTCGTGCCGAGGATGCGCGCGGCCTCGGCGGGCGTGATGTACTGGTCGTCCACGGTGCGGCCCTTTCGTCGCGATTGTCGTCCGCCTCATCATAACAGATAACGTTACGATGTGCTAGCCGCCCCGCCCGCGGCTCGCGCTCACCGGACCCGTGCCCGCTCGCGGTCCGAGAGCTGCCGAAGGGCGCGATCGCGCACCCTCGCCTCGATGCGCCCGCGCGCCGCGTCTTCGATCCACTCGCCGCCGAGCAGCGCCCCGACGTGCCCCGCGGCCGTCGCGGCCAGGTCCGGGCGTCGCGTCGCCGCCAGCTTCCGACGCACGTCCGCGAGCGTGTCGAGCATCGCGCGCAGTTCCAGGTCGTCGGTGCGCAGCATCGGCTCCCTCCCTCCTACAACCCGTCCGCCAGGGCGCACGCCCGTTGCGCCACGTCCCACGCCGCCTGGCCCCGCAGCCCCCGCCACTCAACGCCGGCCAGGCGCAGGTAGGCGACGGCGACCGCGCGGTAGAGGGCCGCCGGCGCGTGCGGGCGGCCGGCGGCCCAATGGTAGCGATCCCAGGCGTCCCAGAGCAGGTAGTCGAGCCGGGCCTCGCCGCCGGCCAGCGCCTCGTCCGTCGCCGCGTCGCGCACGCGACAGGCGAGCAGGCGAGCAGGCGGATGTCGCGGGCCGTGGGGAGGGCCGCCTCGGCGCTCACTTCGACCCCTCCGCCTCGAGCTGCGCGGCGACCCGCATCGTCGCGGCGTGCCACTCGGGGAAGATCGCCAGACGGAGCTGCCGCACGGTCGGCGCCCCGGCGTCGGTCGTGATCGGTAGCTGCTCGTCGTCGCCCCGCGCCTCCACCAGGGCGATCAGCCTATCCTGGTCGGCCCTGATCCGCCGGCGGTCCGCGTCGGTCATCGCGGCCCTCCCTCGCCCCGCGCCAGCGCCCGCCGCGCCAGCGCGAGCGCCCGCGCCAAGTCCGCCCGGAACGCGGGCCACGTCGCCGTCAGCCCGGCGACCTGGCCGGCCAGGTCGCGCTCCGCCCGCGCGATGAAGTCGCGCAGGTTGGCCTCGTCGGCGGGGATCGACAGGTAGCGCGTCTCGATCTTGCTCATCGCCGGTCCGCCTTCCTCAGCTGCTCCGCGTGCTCGGAGCGCCAGCGGCGCGCGAGCCTCGACCTCACGACGAACGTGGTCACGGGCGCGTGCCCGTTCAGGCAGAGCGCGCAGCCCGGCATCACGGGCGCGTCGCACTGGCAGGCACTCAGGCTTGTGCCAGTGGCGTCGAACACGCGCGGGTAGGCGCACAGGTCGAAGCGCCCCTTCGGGAGCAATTCGTTGTTCATCGTTACGCTCCTATCGCGGGAACATCTTCGCGACGGCCGCGGCCACCTCGGCGGCCGTGCGGGCGGGCCGCTTGGGGCTGACGCGCCGCGTCTCGGCGCAAATCGCCAGCGCCTGGTGCTTGCAAAACTTGCCCACGCCGCCCGCCGGGCAGGTGCAAGTCGCCGCGAGCGTCGAGACGTTGCGGACCTCGACGCGGTAGGCCACGTCGGCGAAGGTGCCCGACGGCACCTCGTAGAGCCCGCGCGCCAAGAGGCGGGGCGCGTGGCCCGCGCGGAGCATCTCGGCGGCGCGCTCGACGGCCCGGACGTGCGTGGGGGTGATCGGGGTGGTGATCTTCAGCATCTCAGTTCCCCCGCGCTTCGTAGTGGGCGCGGGCCACGTCCGTCGCCCGGTTCTGCGCCGCGAAGTAGGCCCGCGCGAGCGGGCGCATCGTGCGATCCGCGGCCCGCGCTTGGCGGCTGTCGATGCCGTGGGCCGCGACGGCGTCCATGTACGCCCGCCCGGCCTTGGTGTAGGCCGCGCCCGCGCGCTGGAAGTCGCGGGCGGCCTCATCGAGCGCCTGGTCCAGATCGGGGATGGTGACCATCGGTATCATCCTTCTGACTGTGCGGTGAGGCTCAATCTCACCGTACAGTAACTATAACACTATACCGTGTAAATGTCAATAGGTGGCTTGACCTTTTCCACCATATCGGGTAAACTGGCCGCGTGGAGGATGTGATGACCACGACAGAAGCGGCCAGGTATCTCGGGTGCGACCCATCCACCGTGCGGCATCTGGTGGGCCGCGGCGTGCTCACGCCGGTCGCCCACTACCCGCGGCTGATGCTCTTCAAGCGTGCGGACATCGAGGCATATGGCGCCAAGCCGCAGCACGGCTATCCGCGCGGCCGCCCCCGCGCGCGCAAGTCGGCGAAGGAGGGCGACGATGGTCGGTAAGGCCCACTGGCGGGACTGGGACCCGATGCGCGATGACCCGATCACGCCCGCGATGGTCGCCGAGGTGGCCGCGGACCAACTGACCGCGATCCTGCGCCGCCTCGACGTCGCCGTGCGCCGCATCGAGGAGTACGCTGAGCGCCTACCCCAGCCCGCCCGCCCCGCCGACGGCCGCGGGGGAGGGGACGGCCGTGGCGACTGAGCCCCGCTACGACTACCGCGTCGAGCCCGCGATCGGCGAGGCGCCCGTGCTGGTGGACGCGCTCGCGGCGCTCGACGCCGAGGGCTGGGAGCCGTTCGCGGTGCTGCCCTACGCGCCCATCTGGTACGGCCAGCCGCTGGATCTCGGTGCCACGCACATCGTCGCGCGGCGGCGTCGACCCGCCCCGGAGGTCCCCGATGGCGACTGACGCCCGGCCGGGCGCGCACGCGACGCTCGACACGCTCCGGCGGCTCGAAGACGCGGCCGCACGCGGCTGGCGCGTGCGGATCGAATGCGACCGGGCGACGTCCCCCGGCACGTGGGCCTGCGACGTGACCCCGCCGGGCGCGGGGTACATCGGCGGCGCGATGGGGGCCACGCTCGCCGTGGCGGCGTCGGGCGCGCTCGCCCTCTGGCGGGACCACCCTGCTGCCGGGGCCATCGACCGGCAGGTCGCCCGCTCGGGGCGCGAGATCGAGGAGAGCGCGCGCACCATCGCCCGCCTGCACGCCCTGGAGGAACGGTGATGGTCTACTTGCACGACTGGGCGACCGCCGAGGACCAGGTCCGCCAGGCCGACGGACGCGTCACCTGGCACGAGCGGCCGGCGACGGAGGCGGAGTCCCGCGCGGCCATGCTCCGCGACTTCTGTATCGAGGAGTCGGCGCTGGACGGCGCGACGGTGCTGCTGGCGTCCTACACCTACGAGGACTATTCGGGCTCGGCGTTCGTGCTGTTCGAGCGCGGCGGCACACTCTACCGGGTCGACGGATCCCATTGCTCGTGCATGGGCCTCGAAGATCAGTGGGAGCCGGAGGAAACGTCCGTCGCCGCGCTCGCCCACGAACTCACCAACGGCGGGATCTATGGCGAGTGTGGAGAGGAGCTGCGCGCGACCCTCGCTCGGATGGGCGCACACATACCGGAGGCCCCCGGTGCCGTCTGACCACGACCCCGCCGCCCACCGCGAGGACCCGCCGGACACCGACCCGGACCCCGGCCCGCCATCCGGCCACACGATCGCGGAGGCGCGTCGGGCGCGCGCGGTGGCGACCGGCCACGACTACGCGCCCCACATCGCGGCGCGGACGCGGATCGGCGAGTGGGCGCTGACGGTCGAGCGCGACGGCAATGCGCGCCGGCCATGGCTGGTTGCGTTGCGCGACGAGCGCGGGGACCTCGTGGCGCTGCGCCGCGTGGCGACGGACGGCGACGCCCGGCGCGTGGCGGCACGGCTGGAGAGCGATGTGCGGGAGCACAGGATCACGTGAGCGGCATCGCCGGTGTCTCATTCTTCCCGTGCGGTCTCGCCGGCACTACCGACAACCCGTATCGTGCCCGAAGCTGGCTGGAAGCGGCGGATCTGGAACGGCAACTCGAGTGGTGCGCCTGGCAGACGTGGTTGTGGTCGGAGATCGCGCGGGCAATGTCCGTGGCCTCGCACGAGACGCTGCACGAGGTGATCGCCGCCATCACATCGCGCGGCATCCTCCCCTAGCGCCCGCCCCTCCCGCCTGCTAGCATGGCCCCGAGGAGGCGGCCATGGCCATCCACGTCCGGGACCGGCGCGGCGGCTTGCCTGCTACAATAGAGGGAGCCGAATTGGTACGAGCGTAGCGGCTGGAACCCGCTACGCTCGTGAGTGAGGAAGTTGAGGTTCCTCGTGGCTAGTATACCTGGCTCATGCTTCTACTGCGGCTACCACGACGGCCCCCTCACCGTCGATCATCTTATCCCCAGGGCGCGCGGCGGTACCAACGCTTCTGAGAATCGCGTCCCGTGCTGCCCCCGCTGCAATACGCTCAAGGGCGACCGCACCGATGACGAGTTCATCGCGTGGCTCGAAGAGACCGGTCGGGATGGCACCTTGTGCGATCTCACATCTGCGGAGGATGGCTACGCAAAGCCGTACGTCGTGGGCGGCTCCCCCAAGGGCCATACGTTCCCGGTCCACATCTCCACGGTCCGGCGCATCGGACAGACAGTCGGCCCCTTCGGTGTCATGGTGTATATGGCGCTGTGTTACGCCAGCCAGGGGCGTCAGCTCGCCGTGAGTTCCTTGCGCGACGTTGCTGCATACGTGCCGATCTCACGCGAAAAGTATTCTCGGACCATCCAGGCCCTCGCGATGGCGGGCATCCTCGAAGACTATCTCGTGAACGACGGCGCTGGCGGCGTGAGCCACGCCTACATACTCTTGAGCCATGTCGGCGATGGATGATCGCTCCTACCGCTTCCCAGGAGTGTACGCCCCCACCTATACCCAGATCCCGGACGTGTATCTCGACGAGTTGCTACCGATCCTCTCGGGTGCCGAATGGAAAGTGCTTTGCTACATCGCGCGCCGAACGTTCGGCTTCCGCAAAGCGGCCGATGACATCTCGCTCCACCAGCTTTGCAAGGGCATCACGACGCGCGACGGGCGCGTGCTGGATCGCGGCACCGGCCTGACCGATAAGACGGTCACGGCGGCACTCCGAGGGCTGGTCGAGAAGCATGTCATCACGGCGACGCGCCATCGCGATCCCGAGCATGGCGATCTCCCTACCACGTATGCGCCGACGTTCGTACCGGGCTCGCCGTGGATTGTGGACAACTCCGGGTCACCCGTCCGTAATTACTCCGAACGGGGAGGGGCAGAAACTCCGGACGCCCGTGTGGAGCGATTCCGGTCACAACACATAGGTCAAAATATAGACAACAACAGTGTTATGACCGCCCGCACGGTGGGCACCATGAATAAGACTCACCGAAAAAGACTCACCGACCAAGAGTTGCTCGAATTGGAAAACCGGAGCATCGCCGAAAGCCGCGTTCAGTCGTAGCTAACTGCGCGAAAGGCGGGCGAGCGTCGCCTTGACGCGCGCCACGGCTTGGTCCAGGTACTCGATGGTCTCCGCGATCTCGCCGCGCGTCGCGGCGGCGAGTCCCCCGCCGCGCGGCGGGGCGTGCCGGTCGCAGTAGTGGCGCATCCCCCGGAACTCCCAGCCGTGCGAGAACGCGTCGCCCTCCGCCGATTCGAGGTCATCCGTCGGCGCGGCGAACGAGCGGGTACACCCCGCGTGGTCGCAGACGAACGTGTGCCCGCGCGGCAGCGTGGAATAGACGGCCATCGCCGCTCCTTTCCCATTGTGCTAGTTATTATGGCAATTGCTTCTAGCGCACATGGTCAACTCCGCTCCGAGTGGCACCCCGCGCGGCCCGCCACGGCGGGGCCGGGGCGGCGGGCTATGCCGTAATTCGTAACGATCAGCCCGCCGAGAGCAGGCGTACCCACCACGGCCGCCGCGCCCGCCGCACGTCGCCCGCCTCATCGTCGAGGTCGCGCAGCTTGACGCCGATCGTGAATTCCGCGTGCGTGAGGTGCGCGAGGGCGCTGTCGCGCGTCCGCCCGAAGTCGGCGTGGGGATACCAGTCGCAATCGAGTTGGCGACGCGCCTCCCGCACGGACGCGAGCGCCACGCGCAGCGCCTCGCGAAACCTCGCGCGCTTGTCTACCGTTGCCACGCCGCGCCCCTCCCCGTGCTACGACGTCGCGCCCGCCGGCACGGGCTCCGTGCGCACCAGCACCTTCCCGCCCTCCGTCAGGGAGCCGTCGCTCCCCAGGCGCAAGGCGACCTCGAACCGATACCACACGTCCCGATCCATCGGCAGCAGCCGCGCGATCGCGGCCAGGTGCCCGAGCATCTCCAATTCCTTCGGATCGGTGATCGCGCCCATCCTCGCCTCCGTGCTACACTCTGCGCCCATGCCCGAATCGCGCTCTCTGCTATGCTAACGCCCTCGCGGTCACGACGCTACCGCGACTGCGGGAGCACGTGCGGTGGCGGAAGTCACGATTGCCCAGGCAATGCGGGAGCTTGGCGTGTCGTACGACACGATCCGGCGACGCATCCGCAAGGGCGAGCTGACCGGCCGCCGCGTCAGGATGCGCCAGGGCATGGTGTGGCTCGTCGAGATCCCGGACGCCCCGGCGGATGCCCCTGCAAGCGATCAGGATACGCCTAGAACGGCCGATATGCCGTCGGGCGAGGTGGCGGCGCTCCGCGAGCACAACGCCGTCTTGCGGGAGCAACTGGCCGCGCGAACCAGGGAAGTGCAGGAGCTGCACGTGCTTTTGCAGGGGTTCCAACGGGCGCTTCCGTCGCCCGTGCAGGTGCAGGAGCAAGCGGGAGCGGTTGCGGGAGTGTCGCCCGTGCACGTACCATGGTGGAAGTTCTGGAAACGATGATGTGAAGTGGGCTCGCCGACTATCACCCGGCGAGCCCACGGTGAGGAAATGGAGCTTCCTCGTGTCTAGGATACCGCCGCGCCCCACGCTGCCGCGACAGGAATGGCTACGCATCCTCCGCGAACACGAGCACCGCTGCTACTACTGCCGGGAAATCAGCGACGATCTGCACCAAGAGCACAAGATGCCCCACAGCCGAGGCGGCCCCACCGACGCGACCAACATCGTGCCCGCGTGCCGGCGGTGCAACATGCAAAAAGGCGCGCGGACGGAGGAGGAGTTTCTCTACTACCTTGCGCAGATCGCCGCCCCCTGGACCCCAGCGCAACGCCGACACATCGCGGCGCTGGATCGTCGCCTCTCCACCGTGCGAGGCGAACTCGATGAACGAACGCAGGAGGTAGCCGATCTCCACGCGCGCATGCTAGAGACTTATCGCGCACGCGCCGACGACGCGCCGCAGCCGCTGCCCCGCCGGCCGTGGTGGAAACGGGTGCTGGGGAGGGGCTAGCCCTCGCCCGCCGCGAGCAGGAGCCGCCAGCGCCGACTAGATGACGCGGTCGATGTGCCGGCGGTACTGCGCGTCCGTGATCTCGCCCATGCGGCAGGCCACCGTCAGGCGCTTCGTCACCGCGCGGTACGGCACGTCCCACGCGGACGCCGCGTCCTCGAGCGACGCCCCCATGAGCAGGTACTCCAGGAGCTCCGGGCCGTCGATCAGCGCGCACGCCGCGAAGAGGTCGGCCGCGCGCTCCTCCGGCAGCATCTGCCACGTCGGCGTCGCGAGCGAGAAGCCGTCCGTCCCCATCAACAGATGCCCGGCCTCATGGAGCGCCCAAAAGGAGGCGTGGGGCGTGCCCGCGGGCAGGAGGATGCCCCCGCGCGCCCTGGGGTCCGGCGACAGCCGGCTGAAGCCGCGGCAGCCGGGCACGCAATAGCGCGCCTCGCGGACCACGAGCGCCACGCCCAGCTCGCGGTCGAGCCACCCTTCCAGATCGAGCAGGCACGCCGGCGGCGCCCCGCACCGTTGGCACACGTCGCGCGCCAGCCGCGCCGGATAGTCCCCACGGTCCCGCATGCCTCACGCCCATCTCGCTGTCCCTCGCCGGGCCTCCCCGCGCGTCCCAAGAGTCTACGCGCGACTGGCGTGATTGTCACACCTGCTACACCACGGCGGGCGCAAGCGAGCCCATCCGCGGCCGCCCGGCGGGGTACCACGGGTAGGGGCTGCCGCGCGACAGGTGTTGCGTAGTGTGGGCGCCGTGTGCCTCTCGCGCGGGCGCGTACTACAGATCGGGGGGCGGCTCGTACCTCGGACGCGGTAGGTCGTCACGCCTCCGCCGGATGTAGCGCCAGATCGTCTCGTTGACCGTGCGCGACATGTCGTGCGCGGTCTCGAGCTCTTCGGGGTCCAGGTTCTCGTGGTCGACCCGCGACCAGAAGGCGCGCTCGTAGGCGGGCACGGGGTCGCGCTCGCTCGCGTCCGGCGGCGCGTCCGGCGTGTCGTAGCCGCCCGCGAGCATGAGACCACGGTACGTGATATTGAGGCCGGGTTCGCCCTCGAAGGCGTCCGCGATGCGCCGCAGGCTCTTGAGCGTCGGCAGCGTCTGCCCGCCCGCCCACTTCGTCATCGTGCCCTCGTGCAGCCCGATCCTTCGGTCCGCCTCCGAGCCGTTGTTGTGGCAGTACTTGATGATGCGCTCCAGGAGCGCGCGCAATTCCTCGGTCATCTCCCCACCGCCGCGCTACACCCTCGCCCTCTACGGGCAGCATACCGTAGTTCGCGTGCCCGCTTGACAAAATGTCCCCGCTCGCGGTACTATTTCCCCTAGCGGAGAAAAGTTGCTATGCTAGGGGACGAAATGCTTCGGACGAGGTTGTTCGAGCGCTACGTGGAGGGCGGGCCGCGGATGTCGCTGTCCGAGCTCGCGGGGCTGCTCGACATGTCGGAGCGCCACCTGCGGCGCATCCGGGACGGTGCGTACCCGATCACGACCAGCTTCGTGTCCCGCGCGTGCCACCGCCTCGGGGTGCCCGAGGAGTGGCTTTTCTACCGCGAGGCGGGCGGTGTGGCACTGGGGAAGGTGGGGGAGGTTGCGGACATGCGGCGGGCCCCACCAGCGTGAGCCCGGACGCGCTCGTCTGCGCGGCGCTGTCCGGGCTCTACAAGCTGCTCTCGGGAGCGCGGATGCCCGACCCGCCACGGGCTGTGTTGGCGAACGCCACGGACCACTTGGAGCGGGCATTGGATGCCCTCTGGGGGACGTGAACCAAAAAGGTCGGGTGAGGGATGACACCCCTCCCCGACCATCGGAGGCGCCTTGGAACGCTCTACGGGCAGTATACGGCAAGGGCGGCGCGTGCCGCAAGAGGGGCTGACGCTGCGCTGCCTCGCCTTCACCGGCACGTACGCCGCCATGGTGGCCTCGCGGTTCAACGCCGCGATGCGCCGGCTCGACTCCCACCTCCCGAAACGCTCGGTCATCGCCGTGCTCCAGACCGAGCCGATGACCGATAGCGACACCTGGCTCACGCTGACCCTCGTGGTCGACGTGCCGGGGCGGACGGCGGCGTTCATCGACCGCCACTACGACCAACTGGTGACGGACGCCGCGGCCATCGCCGGCAGCGGCATCGAGGGGGACGCGTCATGAACGACCGGCTCCCCCAGCCCGCCCCGCTCGCGATCGGCAGCGCCGTGCGCCCCAAGGCCTCGCGCGGCCCGCGCGAGGCGGGCGTCGTGCGCCAAGTCGCGGCTAGTGGCCTGGTGCTCGTCTATTTCGCGGTGACCGGTCACCGGCGATGGTTCAACCCGGAGTCGCTGGTGCCGACGGGCGAGCGCGTCGGGCGGGCGTCGCGATGACCGCCCGCGCACGTCTCCAGTCCACCGTCGTGCCGTGCCCCATCTGCGGGCGCGACATCGCCGTCACGATCCGAGAGGCCGGGCTCGACGGGCTCGCCGACGTGATCAAGCCGTGCCACTGCCGCCTGGGCGAGGCGGGCATCCGCGCCCTGCTCGACGGTGCGCGCCGGAGGCTCGGGCTGGTGCCTGGCGAGGAGGCGACGCGATGACGACGCAGCGCCCGATGCGCCCCGGCGTCACCACCGTCAACCTCCGCTGCCCGCTCTGCGCGGGCAACCTCCTCGCGAGCTTCGGCTACCGCGACGACGACCAAGGGTCCACGCACGCGGAGCTGGTGCAATTGACTCGCAGTTGCAACTGCGCCATCGGCCCTAAGGATGTCGAGTCCTTACTCGCTAATGGCCGGAAGGACGAGCCATCGCGCTTTCAGCGGGCCTGGATCACCCGAAGGACCGCAACAACACCGGAGACCCGTTTTTGGTCGAAAGTCGAGATCACAAAGACCTGCTGGAACTGGGTCGGGTCTCGGCATAAATCCGGGTACGGGGACTTCTGCGGCATTTTTGCGGGCCGCGCGGTCAGATGCGTCGTCCATCGCTTGGCATGGGAGCTTATGAGAGGCCCCATCCCCATAGGCATGATCATTTGCCATCGCTGCGACAACCGGTCGTGCGTCAACCCGGAGCATCTCTTCCTGGGGACCCATTGGGACAACACGCACGATTGCATTGCCAAAGGCCGGTTCAAGCACGATATGTCGCACATTCGGAAGGTGTATGGCGAGGACAAACCGGGAGCCAAACTCACGGAAGCAAAGGTGGTACGTATTCGCCAACTCAGAGAAGACGGATGCTCATGGCCCCGGATAGCGAATGAGATGCACGTTTCTCCGGCGCTCTGCCGAGCAGTTGTGGCACGCCAGTGCTGGAAGCACGTGCAATGAACCGGTTGGTGGCATATCGCACGCGCGCTTGCAAATGCAAGCTCTCGGCGGCGGACGTCGAGGCGGCGCTCGGGGCGACGGGAGGGGAGCGGCCATGAGCCAGGCGATCACCGACCGGCTCATGGATGTCTGGATCGACCCCGCGACGGGGGCCGTGCGAGTCGTGTCCGAGGTCTCGTCGATGACCGCCGAGAAGGCCCGCGACATCCTGATCGCGTGCTCCGATGCCGACCGGCGCGGGCGCTTCCCCATAGGCCGGAGGATGGCGGATTGCATCGTGATCGGCCTTCTCGCCTGCCTCGTCCTGCTGGCGCTCTGCGTGCCGCGGCCCAATCCGGGGGTGGCGCCCGTCCCGACGACTCAGGCGCACGGCCAGTTCTGCGCCGTCATCTGGTGCCGGACGGAGGTGCCGGCGTGACCGCCCTGCTCCGGGCCGCCGGCCGCGACACCGACGACCTGCTGGGCGAGTTGGCCTACGCCGCCGGGCTGCTCACGCCGACGCTCGTGGCGATGGCGGGACTGTGGGCGGCGCGGGTTATGGGAGGGGGATGGGGATGACCTTCTTCCGCGTCACGGCTTGGATCAACGCGGCGTGCTGCGCCGTCCTGTGTGCGTGTGCCGCGCTGATGTTTGTGGTCCTGGCCGCGGGCGTGGGCGTGCCGTCGCGCCACGGCCTCTATATCGGCCTCGGCATCTGGGATCTGTGCATGGCGTGCGTGGCCGGGACGGTCGCCGTCGTGGCGAGCCGTATGGCGCGAGAGGAGCGGCCATG
>Ga0070714_100003638_pt1 | contig 11539 bp, 10 predicted proteins | sample LARL83metaG_FD_65450 | JGI IMG/M metagenome (GOLD analysis project Ga0070714, IMG submission 65450) | Corn, switchgrass and miscanthus rhizosphere microbial communities from Kellogg Biological Station, Michigan, USA - LAR L8-3 metaG | ecosystem: Host-associated > Plants > Roots > Rhizosphere ... | reverse complement strand
CAACATCCGCAAGCACCAGATCCGCTTCCGCGGCGCCTACCAGATCACGCCGGAATGGCTGGTATCCGGCACACTGCTGGCGCAGTCCGGCACGCCGAACGAGTGCCTGGGCTACTACGGTCCGACCGGCACCGGCGACCCGACCGGCTACAACAACGGCGGTGGCGGCAACTACCACTGGTGCCACGGCATGCGCCTTCCACCGGGTTCCGTCGGCCACACACCGTGGACCGAGCAGCTCAACCTCGGCGTGCACTACACCCCGGCGTTCGCCGATCATAAGCTGGGCATCAACCTGGACATCATCAACGCGCTGGACCAGCAAAAAGCGATACAGACCCAACCGGTCGGCGAAGCTGCCTACAACAACAACCTGGCTCCAGACGGTGTCACCCCGGCCCCGGCCTTGATCTCCGTCAACAACAGCTACGGCCAGGGGATTTTCTGGCAGCCGCCGCGCATGGTGCGCCTGTCGGTGACCTACGACTACTGACAAGCAATACCAGCTGAAACGACCAAACCAAGCCACCAACCTTCGGGTTGGTGGTTTTTTTTGGAACATGGGTCGACGAGCGGTCCGAATACACTGGCCCGCATCCTGGCAGACCAGAGTGCTGGTGCGCCCGGCGGCAATGGCTCAGGTGCACAAGCTGATCTTCCGCCATTCCGCTGAAGCACAGACGAGCTCGAGGGTCTTCGGCCAAGTCTCTTTGATCGAGATATTCAGCCTGTTCGGTTTCGCGCGTCGCGGCGGCGTTGCCACCGAGCCGCATGACACGACGATGAGACCAATCCACATCGCGCTACGCGCGATTTCGCCAAACTGCGGCTCTCGTAAATATTCCGTGCTGCCGGCGAGGATCGGATGACTGCGTTGCATCAGCCTCGGGGTCGTTGCCGCCGAGTGCTTCCGCCGCGAAATGTCGGCATGGGCACGAGCTTGCCTCGGACCGGCCGCCAGGTACTTCCCGACAGCCGGTCATCCATCACGCATTACGCAGAAGCAGGTTCCCGTTGCGGGCGATGATCCTGACTTGTATCCACCGTCACGCTCGACCTCGCGAGGTATCCGGCCATCAGCCAGGCGCCACCACACAGCGCGATGGCAACGCACAGGCTGGTCCACTCCGACTGATTATGGGGACTGGCCAGCACTCGCGGAACGTGCACGATCAATACCCAGCTGCCGAACATGATGCCCAGCATCGTCGCGGCCAGCCGCGCCTGCACGCCGCTGAGGATGGCCAGTCCGGCCGCGATGTGCGCGCAGCCGGTGAAATACGCCCAGAACACCGGGGAGCCCGGGATCCAGCCGGGAATCACACTGGCGACGTATTGCCAGTAAATGAAATGCAATGCGCCGAACACCGGCAGCGTGATGCCGAAACCGTAACGGCCGATGTCTGCCAGCCGACGGAGTCGACCGTTCCAGGATGTGCGCACGGTCGCGCTATCCGACAATGCGTGTGCCAGCACCCACGCAGCACTGCACAATGCGAGGCACTCGAACGCGGAGGTCCACTTGCTGCCATTGTGGAGATTGGCGAGCAGTGTCGGCACCTGAAGAATCAACCAGAGAGAAAGCAGCCCGCCCAGCATGATCGCCGACTGGCGTGGTCGCAGCCGATCGCTGAGGACACAAACACCACCCACGACCAGCAACAAGGCGATGATATAGGTCCACAAGGTCTGCGCCGGCAGCCAGTCAGGCAGCGGCTCCAGCCCGAGGACGGGAGTGCCGAACACGAAGTTGAGCACGCCGAAAGCCAGCATGCCGATACCGAAAAGACCGCTGCCAAGACGTGTGGCACTTCCCATGAGGTTTCCTTTTATCGGATGAAGCGCGAGGTCGATCGCACCCTACAATCCAGGGTGTGCCGAGGGCAATGCCGGCGCGCCTGACCTGATCCTGGCGCGGCGCGGCAAAGGCGCTTTCCGGAGCGTCGCCCATGGCAGAGTAGGCGCTGCCGCGTCTTTCATCCATGACCAATTTCGCCCTATTTGCAGGAGCCAATCGGAGAGTCGGCATGTTTCTGGAACTGGATGGCCAAGGGCCACACTACGCACAGCTCACCCGCGCCATGAAGGCCGCGATACTGGACGGCCGCATGGTTGCAGGCTCGCGGCTGCCGCCTACGCGGGTCCTGGCGCAAGAGCTCGAACTTTCGCGCACTACCGTCCTGGCCGCTTACGAACAACTTCGCGCCGAAGGTTTCATCGACGCCCGCGTGGGCTCGGGCAGCTATGTCGCCACGCTGCAGCCAGGGGCGACATTGCAGTCGCCCGTGGACGTCATCAGCGCACCTTCGCACTACGCGGAGCGTGCGCGACAGGTGCAGGATCGCAAGATGGCCGTGCTGCATCGCGGATTGCGCTATCACATGAACTACGGCGAGCCGACCATCAATCCCATGCTCAGCAGCGTCTGGGCGCGCGAACTGGCCCGGGCTGCCGCCTACATGCCGACAGCCGGCACGGGATCGCAGGGCCTGCCGGCACTGCGTCAGCAGGTTTGCGACTATCTCGCCCGCCGGCGCGGTGTGCAGGCAAGGCCGGAGGATGTGCTCATCGTCAGTGGATCCCAACAGGCGTTCTCGCTGACCGCCCGCGTGCTGCTGGACGAAGGCGACAGCGTGGTGCTGGAGGAACCGCATTATTTCGGCGCGTATCAGGCGCTGATCGCGCATGGGGCCCGCATCTGCGGGGTTCGCACCGACAACGACGGACTGGTGTGCAGCGAACTGCCCGCAACAGCGCCTTCGCTGATCTGCGTCACCCCCTCTCATCAGTTTCCCACTGGCGCCGTGATGTCGCTGTCGCGCCGGCTGGAGCTGCTGCGTTACGCCGATGCGCAGCAATGCTGGATTCTCGAGGACGATTACGACGGCGAATTCCGCTATGACGCCCAGCCGCTGGCGGCATTGCGCTCGCTCGACCAAGCCGATCGGGTGATCTACGTCGGGACTTTCTCCAAGGTTCTGTTCGGCACCTTGAGACTGGCCTACATGGTCCTGCCTGTCGCGCTGCGGGAGGACTTCATCACCGCCAAGTTCCTCAATGACTTTGCCTGCCCGGGTTTCGAACAGGCGGCGCTGGCGCACTACATGGAGGACGGTGGATTCGAGCGGCACCTGCGCGTGGTTCGCAAAGAGCTCAAGGCCCGCCATCAGGAACTCATCAACGGCTTGCGCCAGTATGTCGGCGAGCGTGTGGAGGTCGTCGATTCACCGGCCGGCATGCATGTGGTCGTGTGGTTTCGCGATTACGACAAGGCTCGCGCGGAGGCGTTGCTCGAACTTGCCAGCTCCCGTGGGCTGGGCATGTATTCGATGGCGCCACACTATCTGAACCCGCCATCGCGCCAGGGTCTGCTGCTCGGCTATTGCGGCCTGTCCACCGGCGAACTCCGTGACGCCATGAAGCTGTTTGGAGCCTGCATGGACGAGATCGACGCCCGGATGATTTCCGACGCCGCCCGCAGCACCGCGGACGCTGCGTGAAGTAAGCTTTCCAGTTCGTCAGTCAGCTCAACCCGCCATGCAATCACGCATCACGATCAGCCCGGAATTGCGCGAATGGATTCTTGCCACGACACGAGCAGGCCATGGCGTGCACGACGTGCTGCGATTGATGAAGGAGAACGGCTACGATCCGCGGCAGAGCCGCAGCATCGTCGCCGAGGTGATGAAACTGCCGCTGGCCGCGCTGCATGCGAGTACCGGCAGCCCCGCACCGCAAGGCTTGCGCACAAGACCTCCCGAGGCGCCCGAGGTCAGCATCGACGGACACGCCATCCAGATCCCGATCAGCGTGGAGGCTCCGATGCTGCGGGTGCTGGACGGCATGCTCACCGAACAGGAATGCGCCGAACTGATCGAACTGGCGCGACCGCGACTGCAGCGCGCCCTCACCGTCGACAGCGATGGCCGCCATCAAGTCGATCAGCGGCGTACCAGCGAAGGCATGTTCTTCACCTTGAACGAGCTGCCCTTGGTCGGTCGCATCGAACAACGCCTGGCCGCCTTGCTCGGCGTGCCGGTGAACCACGGCGAAGGGCTGCAGATCCTGCATTACCTACCGGGTCAGGAATACGAACCGCATTACGACTGGTTCGATCCGGAGCAACCAGGCTACGGCGCGATCACGGCTGCCGGCGGGCAACGCATCGCCAGTGTGGTGATGTACCTGAACACGCCCGAGCAAGGTGGCGGCACCGCGTTCCCGGAGATCGGTCTGACCGTCACCGCGCGCCGCGGCGCGGCCGTCTATTTCGCCTATGAAAGCGGCGATCTCAACTCGCTGCATGCGGGTCTGCCGGTGCTGCGCGGCGAGAAGTGGATCGCCACCAAATGGCTGCGCGAGCGGCCTTACCGGATGCCGAAAAAGGCCTAAACCGATCGTGGCACATGTATCGTTGCTGCGTCGCAGCAGCGTTTGCCGTATCCTTGCGGACCAACTTTCTCATCCGCACCAAGGACATCCCATGGGTCTGCATCTCGTCCCCGCCGGCAGCGACGTGCCGCACGAAATCAACGTGGTCATCGAAATCCCGAAGGATGCCGAGCCGGTCAAATACGAAGTGGAGAAGACGAGCGGCGCGATCTTCGTCGATCGCATCCTGTCCACTCCGATGCGTTATCCGTGCAACTACGGCTACGTGCCGGGCACGCTGGGCGGTGACGGCGATCCGCTGGACGCGCTGGTGATTCTGCCGCTGTCGCTGATCCCTGGCTCGGTGATCCGCTGCGTCCCGGTCGGCATGCTGAAGATGTCAGATGAGGCCGGCAGCGACGAGAAGCTGATCGTATTGCCGGCGCCTAAGATCTTCCCGGGCTATGCGCACATCACCGACATGAAGGGCGTCTCGCCGCACTGGCTGGAGCGCATCGGTCACTTCTTCGAGCACTACAAGGACCTGGAGAAGGGCAAGTGGGTCAAGGTCGAAGGCTGGGTCGGCGCTGACGAGGCGAAGGCCGAGATCGTGGCCGGCATCGCGCGCTACCAGGCCGAGCAAAAGAACTGAGTTCAGCTTATCCGCGAAGCGGCAGGTCAGCTCAGACGGCTGCGTGATCCGAACGGAGCACGCAGCCTGTTCCGCAGACGCAGCAGATCGCTATGCCGCAGGTCCTCACGCAGCTCGCTGGGCGAAGCGCCCAGCGACTGGCGGAACGCCTCGGTCATGTGACTGTGGCTGCTGAAGCCCACATCACAGGCCAGTGCGGCCAGATCCTCCTCGCCGTCGCCAAGACGTCCCAGCGCGTTACCGAGACGCTGCTGCAATCGAAACTGCCGCAGCGATTGCCCGGTGCTGTCGCGGAAGATACGGCACAGGTGAAAAGACGAACAGCCGGCGAGCTGCGCCAGGCTATGGACGTCCAGATTCTCTCCGGCGTGGCCGATGATGGCCTCTTCCACCCGCGCCACCCGATGTGCCATCCCGGCTTGCCTCGCGCGCGGGCGAACCGCCGCGCATGACTGCAGCAGACTGTCCAGCGTATCGAGCAGAACTTCCTCGGCCGCGTCCGGCATGTCGCCACCGTGCCGAAGGCCCAGCAACATTTCCACATGGGTCTTCTGGAACTGCAGGTCGTGGCTGAATTCCCGGCATGGCGCTGCGATGGCGCCGGTCATGTCCAACGAGTCCAGCACGGCATCGTCGATCCACACATCAGTGCAGCAATCGCAGCTATCGAAATCCGGGTGCGAGATGCGGTATTCGACATTCTTCTGCAGCAGGATCGCCTGCCCCGGCCGCGCGAAATAGGTTCTGGCGCCCACATGCACCGCGAACGAACCCCGTCGGGTGAAGATGAAGCGCGCCGGCTCAGAGCCTTGCAGTCCACCACAGTCGACGCGCGGCCGCTTGCAGACATGGTTGATCACCATGAAATGCGACGACTGCAGCACGGTCTGCATGATCGACATCGATAGCGCTCCGCCATCCGCTGAAACCCCTACGGAAAATCATACGCTCCGACGGGCGACTCGACGCCGCCCGGCATGCAATTCGCCAGCACGTTTCTGAAAGCGGTGGCGTCACGGTTGTGGCATCGCGTGCGGCTGCCGAGACCTCTGGATCCAGCGCTCCGCACCGCGCAGGTTTCTGAAAGCGCCGCCGCGACGGCCGCGGGAAGCTGGCACGGCTTTCCGCCAAGGGAAGTCCCCCGGAAATCCGGCCGGCGCTCCCCCCACTTCCCCGCCGGCTGCACCGACCCACGTACGCAAGGAGATATGGTCATGATCAAGAAACTCTGCACGCTGCTCGCCGCCTGTTGCGTAATGACCGCCGCCAATGCGACCCAGCCCTTTTCGCCCGACGACTGGCTCAATCCGATGCTGTACCCGAAGGACTCGCAGCCGTTCGGCAAGAGCATGTCCAGCTGGGCCGAGCTCAACTGGCAATGGATCTACGCGCAGCCCTTCGATCACAACCCATACCTCGATCCCACCGGCGCCGATTGCGCTGTCGATCAGAGCGGGCCGGTCTGGCAGTTGGCGCCGATCGCCGCCATGATGTCCGGCACCTACACGCGGACCTGCACGATTCCGAGTGGCAAGGCGGTGTTTCTGCAAATCGGCGCCGTGGCCGACGACTGGCCCTGCCCCGATCCGGCCTTCGGCCCGAAACCGGGGCAGTCGCTATACGACTTCCTGGTCGCCGACGCGGTGACCTACAACATGGTCACCGAGCTGGATCTGACGCTCGATGGCCGGCCGATCTTCAACCCGCTGCATTACATCTACACCTCCGATGATCTGTTCGCGCTCAAGGGCGACCCCAGCGAGGTGCAGTTCGATCCGTGCATCACCGGCGGCTACCAGCCCAGCATCATGTACGGCTACTTCATGATGTTCCGCCCGATGTCGCCAGGCATGCACACCATCGTGCGGCACAATCACGACAGTGACGGCAAGGACCTGACCTTCATCTACCATCTCACCGTGCAGTAACGGCCTCATCGATCGCCACGCACAGCGGTCCCTCGCAAACCCCGCCCGCCTTTGGCGGGGTTTGCCCGCGGTGCGTTCAATCGCACACGCTCAGTTCTCCCATGGCGGATGATCACCCAACCGCTCGGCCAGAAAATCGACGAACGCGCGTACCCGCGGCGGCACCAGCCGGCGTTGCGGCATCACCGCGTGGATGCCGGTGGCGGCCAGCGGATACTCCGGCAACAGCACCTGCAGCCGTCCCGTGCGCAATTCTTCGTGCACATGCCAGACCGAGTGCATCGCAATACCCAATCCGGCTACCACAGCGTCGCGCAACAACTCGCCCAGATTGCTCTCGAAGCGGCCATCCACCCGCTGTGCGATCTCGCCGCCGTGACCATCGCCGAAACGCCACACGTCCTGGCGACCCTGACTGCCTACCAGCAGCAGGCAGTCATGCGCGGCCAGATCCGCCGGAGTACGCGGCGTGCCATGCCGGCGCAGATAATCGGGCGATGCGCACAGCACGCGCCGGTTCACCGCCAGTTGGCGCGCCACCAGCCCTGAGTCGCCCAGCGCGCCGACGCGGATGCCCAGATCGAAGCCGGAGCCGACCAGGTCCAGCATCTGGTCGTTGAGATTCACGCTGAGTTTCACCCGTGGATACCGCGCCAGGAATTCGGGCAGCAGCGGCGAAATGTATTGACGTCCGAACGATGCCGGCAAAGTGACCCGCAAGGTTCCAGCCACCTCGGTGGCGGCTTGGCGAAGGCCGCCGGTCAGCGCCTCCAGATCCTCCACCAGTGCGCGTCCCTGTTCGGCCAGGGCGGCGCCTTCCGGCGTGGCGTGCAGCTGGCGGGTAGTCCGGTGCAACAGGCGCACACCGAGGTCACGCTCCAGCCGCTTCAGGCGCTGGCTGGCCACCGCCACCGACAGGTCTAGGCTGCGCGCGGCTGCGCTGATCGAACCCAGGTCAAGCACGCGCAGGAACAGGCTGAGATCGCCAACACGGTCCATGACTATCAACTATTCATTGAAAATGATTAGTCATCTTGGTGGTTTTTGACGAAAAGACAACTGCCTAAGCTGATGCATCGTTTCTGCCTGGATTGTCGCCATGTCCTCCACTGCCATCACCCGTGCACGCACGCCTTTGGCGCTATACGCGCTGACCGCCGGCGCGTTCGGCATCGGCACTACCGAATTCGTGATCATGGGCTTGCTGCTGCAGGTGTCCGCCGACCTGCATGTCAGCATTGCCGCGGCTGGCCTGCTGATTTCCGGCTATGCGCTGGGCGTATTCGTCGGTGCGCCGCTGCTGACCGCGGCAACCAGCCGGCTGCCGCACAAGACCGCGCTGATCGCGCTCATGGTGATCTTCACCATCGGCAACCTGGCCAGCGCGCTGGCGCCGAACTACGCGGTGCTGATGCTCGCGCGGGTGATCACCTCGCTGGCCCATGGCACCTTCTTCGGCGTAGGCGCGGTGGTGGCGACCGGGCTGGTAGCGGAGGATCGCAAGGCCTCGGCGATCTCGATCATGTTCACCGGCCTGACCGTGGCGACCCTGCTCGGCGTGCCGGCCGGCGCGTGGCTGGGGCTGCATTTCGGCTGGCGCGCCACGTTCTGGGCGGTCAGCGCGATTGGCGTGCTCGCCACCGTGATCATCGCCATGCTGGTGCCAGCCGACCGCGGCGACAGCGCACCGATGAAGTTCGTCGAAGAACTGAAAGGCATCGCGCATCCACAGGTGCTGCTGGGTCTGCTGATGACCGTGCTCGGCTTTGCCGGCGTGTTCGCGGTGTTCACCTATATCCAGCCTATTCTCACCCGCGTCACCGGTTTCGCCGACAGCGCGGTGTCGCCGATCCTGCTGGTGTTCGGCGGCGGCATGGTGGTCGGCAACCTGCTCGGCGGCCGTCTTGCCGACCGCCGGCTGGTGGCGGCCCTGCTGGGTTCGCTGGCCGCACTGGCGATCGTGCTCGGCATGATGACGTTCGCGCTGCACAGCAAGCCAGCGATGATCGCCTTCAGCGGCCTGCTCGGCGTCGCCGCCTTCGCCACCGTGGCGCCGCTCCAGCTGCGCGTATTGCAAAAGGCCACGGGCGGCCAAGTGCTGGCGTCGAGCTTCAACATCGCCGCGTTCAACCTCGGCAACGCGATCGGTGCATGGCTGGGCGGCATGGTGATCAGCCATGGTCCGGGCCTGGGCGCGGTGAGCTGGGTAGCGGCGCTGCTGCCGGTGCTCGGATTCGTTGTCGCGCTATGGAGCGTACGGCTGGACATCCGACCGTCACGGCGGGTGGCCATCGTGACCTGTGCCGAAACCCCTCTCTGACTTTCGTAAGGATCGCCTTCATGGAATACCGCTATCTCGGCAACTCCGGCTTCAAAGTGCCCGCACTCGGCTTCGGCGCCGGCACGTTCGGCGGCAAGGGACCGCTGTTCAGTGCGTGGGGCCATACCGATATCGAAGAAGCAAAGCGGCTGATCGATATCTGCCTCGACGCCGGTGCGAATCTGTTCGACACCGCGGACGTCTATTCGGACGGCGCATCGGAAGCCATCCTCGGCGCAGCGCTGAAGGGCCGGCGTGAGCGGGCGATCATCTCGACCAAGCTCACCTTGCGCGCGGGCGATGGCCCGAACGATGTCGGCGCCTCGCGCCATCACCTGATCGGCGGCGTGGAACGTGCGCTCAAACGGCTCGGTACCGATTACATCGACCTGCTGCAACTGCACCACTTCGACGCCATGACGCCGGTGGAGCAAGTGATGTCGACGCTGGACGATCTGGTGCGCGCAGGCAAGGTGCGCTATCTCGGCGCGTCGAACTTCTCCGGCTGGCAGCTGATGAAGTCGCAGGCCGCGGCCGACGCGCAGGGCTATTCGCGCTTCGTGGCGAACCAGACCTACTACTCGCTGATCGGGCGCGACTACGAGTGGGAGTTGATGCCGCTGGGGCTCGACCAAGGTCTCGGCGCGGTGGTGTGGAGTCCGCTCGGTTGGGGCCGGCTCACCGGCAAGATTCGTCGCGGCCAGCCGCTACCCCAAGGCAGCCGCCTGCACGAGACGGCGGGCTTCGCACCTCCGGTCGATGAGGGGCGGCTTTATCGCGTGGTCGATGCACTGGAGGCGGTCGCCGCGGAAACCGGCCGGACGGTTCCACAGATTGCGCTGAACTGGCTGCTGCAACGGCCCACGGTTTCCACGGTGCTGATCGGCGCGCGCAATGAAGCCCAACTGCGCGACAACCTCGGCGCGGTGGGCTGGACACTCGACGACGACGCCCTCGCCCGGCTCGACGCGGCCAGCGCAGTTACTCCGCCTTATCCCTACTACCCTTACTGGAATGGCATGTTCGCCGAGCGCAATCCGCCGCCGGTATCGTTCGACATCGCCACGGAGTCGCAAGCATGAAAGCCGTCGCACTCACCCGTTATCTGCCGATCGACGATCCACAATCGCTGGTCGATGTCGAACTGCCCAAACCTACGCCCGGCGAGCACGACCTACTGGTGCGTGTCGAGGCCATCTCGGTAAATCCGGTCGACACCAAGGTCCGTTCGCCGAAGCCGCAGGTCGAGGCCCAGCCGAAAGTACTCGGCTATGATGCCGCCGGCACGGTCGAAGCGGTCGGTGAGGCCGTCATCGGATTCAAACCGGGCGACCTCGTCTACTACGCCGGCGACATCAGCCGCCCCGGCAGCAACGCGGAGTACCAGTTGGTCGACGCACGCCTGGTCGGCCATGTACCGCGGTCGATCGACCTTGCCGATGCGGCAGCGCTGCCGCTGACCACGCTCACCGCGTGGGAGCTGCTGTTCCAACGCATGCCGTTCGACAGCGAGAAGGGCGGCGCAGGCAAGTCGCTGCTGATCATCGGCGGTGCCGGCGGCGTCGGCTCGATCGCGATCCAGCTGGCGCGGCGCGCCGGCTTCACCGTCATCGCCACCGCTTCGCGTGCCGAAACCATCGACTGGTGTCGCTCGCTGGGCGCGCACCACGTGATCGATCACCGCCAGCCGCTGGCACCGCAACTGGCCGCGCTGGGTTTCGACCAGGTCGATGCCGCACTCAATCTCGCCGATACCGTTCGCTACTGGGACATTCTCGGCGAAGTTCTTGCGCCGCTGGGCCATGTCGGACTGATCGTCGAGCCTAGCAGTGCTCTGAAGATAGGCGATCCGTACAAGGCCAAGTCGATCGGCATCCACTGGGAAATGATGTTCGCCCGACCACGCTTCAAAACCGCCGACCAGGCCGAGCAAGGCCGCATCCTCGAGCGCGTGGCCGCGCTGATCGACGCCGGTGAATTGCGCGGCACGCGCACCGAAACCTTGACACCGATCAACGCCGCGAACCTGCGCGAAGCGCATCGCCGGCTGGAGTCAGGCAAGACGATCGGTAAACTGGCGCTGGCTGGCTGGTAATGCTCTGAACGAATAAGCGCACGCGCTCCGTTCGTTCGTGGCGATCAACCGTGTTTACTGGTCGCCGGCTTCTTGCCAGGCGCCGGCTTGGCAGGCTCGCCTTTCTTGCCCAGCTGTTCCAGCAGCGTATTCATGTCCTCGGCGTGTTCCTCTTCCACCGCCAGGATGCCTTC
>Ga0070714_100003637_pt1 | contig 11540 bp, 13 predicted proteins | sample LARL83metaG_FD_65450 | JGI IMG/M metagenome (GOLD analysis project Ga0070714, IMG submission 65450) | Corn, switchgrass and miscanthus rhizosphere microbial communities from Kellogg Biological Station, Michigan, USA - LAR L8-3 metaG | ecosystem: Host-associated > Plants > Roots > Rhizosphere ... | reverse complement strand
GGCATAGGCCGGATTCCCCTTTGGTAACTGCAGGTTAACAAGAGCGGATAGGAAAGCGCAAAAGTGTGACCTAGGTCACAGACCCGCCACCCTGTTGGATATATCTCTTCATCAACAGAGGGTGCTTGGAAGAAGGAGATGTGTCATGACCTGGACGTCGGATCGCGCGGGAGTTTTGCTCTACTCAATCCTGGGCACGGTTCTCGTGCTGTCATGGATGTATATCCCGGCGTGAGGCCGGCCGACGCAGCTGACGCAGCTTAAGTATGGCCCGGATTGATCTCTTACCGGAGGTAGATCGCTTCTAGTCCCCGAGCGGCGTGATCAGATCGCCCTTGCGGATAAGGCCGCCGACTTCAATTCGGCAATTGAGCCCAGAGCGATTGAGGAGGGGCGTGTAAACCGGTCGCCCCAGCAACTTCTCCAGATACTTGCAGGGAAAGTTCAGCCGCCCGCCGGTGAGCACCACTTCGCCGACATGAAAGCGCCTGCCGACGAGGTGGCCGAGCGGCACGCCAATCGTCGTGAGATTGCGGCGATGATCTGCGGGCGCAAGCTCGACCGTCTTGCCCGGAGCCGGAGGATCGCCCCGCGCGATCGCCTCGAGCACTTCCATTTCGATGAGCGTCACCTCGCGCGCATCGGGTTTGGGTGAGTAGGTACCGGTTCCATAGAAATAGCGATCGCCTTCGATGCCGCGGCCAGCGACGAGCTTGGCCTCATCGAGCTCCTCCATCGCGAGCGATGCTCGTTTCGCGATATGAATATGGAGAAGACGGCCGGACCAACTCAATGCCTGTCGTCCGGCCACGTCGTAGGCAGCGGCCAATAGTCCACCTGGTTCGCGCCCAAGCATGTTTATTCCGCCGCCTGCCGTGCGGGCGGACGCACGCTCCCGAGTCCGTCCGCTTCGGTCGCGGAAATCGTCGTGCGCACCATGAGTCTCGCCTCATGCGCGGGCCAAGGGCGGCCGCGATGCATGGTTGCGCGGTTGTCCCACATGACGACGTCACCTTTGTGCCAGCGATGCACATAGCTGAGCCCAGGCGCGGTCGCGGCATCCATCAGTTCGGCGAGGAGCTTTTGCGCTGCCGCCTGCTCCATGCCCTCGATCGCGTAGGCATGCGAGGCGAGATAGAGCGCGCTGCGGCCGTTCACCGGATTCGTCCACACCATGCGCCAGCATTGCGGCGGTAGCGCCGCGCGCTCCTCCGCGCTCGCCAGGTCCGACGCGATCTTGCCGCGCGAATGGGCATAGTCGTGCCAGGCGAAGGAATTCCCGAGTCGCTTGCGCGACGCGTCTTCGAGCCGCTCCCATGCGAGGCGGGTGGAGACATATTCGGTCTCGCCGCCGCGCGCGGGGATGATCCGCGCCGAGAGCACCGAGGCGAGCGCCGGCACGCGCTTGAAGGTGCTGTCGGTATGCCAGAGCTGGTTTGCCTTGTTGCGCAGCGCCAGCCGGTGATCCGCCGGCACGACCTTGCCGTGCTCGTCGATCGTGCTGAGGATCACGAGATTGGTGCCGGTGCCGAGCGAACCGACCTTGGTCACCTCGAGTGGCCCGAACCGACGCGAGAACGCGAGCTGCGTCTCGTCGGTCACCTCCTGGCCGCGAAAGACGATGACCGAATGCTCCTCGAACGCCGCCCGCGTCGCGTTGTAGGCGGCCTCATCGGCGGCGATGTCGGTGAGCGTCACGCCGCGCAGCTCGGCGGCAAAGCCCGGACCCAGCGGAACGATTTCCATCGGCGAGCCCTCCGTTGGCTTTATTGCTCAAGCTTCCACGAGATCACCCCGGCTCGCAAGGCGTGAGCGCCTCATTCGCCGGAAACGGCTCCGACCGCGGCGGCGCTCGCGCTCGGCCAGGAAGCGCTCCCGGCCCTTCCGGGAGGGGGTTCTAAGCCATAGTTAACGAATGCTCGCCGCCCCAGCCGCCGATCCCTGGCCCCAATCCCTTTTGAACCAATCGCCCCCCCGGCGCGACCAATAGTCGGGAGCCACCTGCGGCGACGCGCCGGACTGAGGTGGCGGGTGGTCGGTAAGGGGGGCGCCATGCACATCCTTAGCGGGCTTTAACCCGGAATCTGCCTCGCCCACGGCGAATGCGCCGTTGCGCGGCGGCTTCTCGCGTTTCCCGCTTCCCGGCCACCTCTATCGCGCCCGCTGACGCGGGCTTAGGACCTCGAATCTTGGGGAGAATGTCTTATGACTCGCCTTCGTTACGACCACATCCTGGCAGGCACGGCTCTCGCCCTGATCCTCGCCGCTATCCCGGCGGGGAGCCTTGCCCAGAATGCCGACAAGACGGCGCCGCTACCCGCCGCATCGCCTGCGGAGCAGCAGGCGATCGAAGCACCGTCGGCCAACCCCACGCTGGCGCAGCCGGCGGTCGCGGTTGACCCGATTGCCTCGCTCGATCCGGCCGAGCGCCCGGTTGCGGAAAAGATCCGCGACTTCTTCTCCGCGACCTCGGATCGAATCTTTACCAACAAGAAGGAGCGCGCCGCCGCCGAGGCGTTCTATCAGAGCCGCAACTACGCTCCGCTTTGGCTCGACAACGGCATCGAGAATGCGCGCGCCCGCTCTGCCATCGCTCGGTTGAAGAACGCCGATGCCGATGGGCTCGAGCTCAGCGACTACAAGATCCCGACCTTTGCCGGCCTCGCGCCCGAGGCACTGGCGGAAGCCGACCTCAAGCTCACGCAGACAGTGCTCACCTACGCCCGCCACGTGCAGGCCGGCCGTTTCCCCTACACCCGCGTCAGCCGCAACATCGAGCTGCCGCAGGCCGCGCCCGAGCCGGCGGACGTCCTCACCGCCGTCGTAGGAACGCAGGATGTGGGCAAGGTGCTCGACGCCTTCAGCCCGCAGCACGAGGAGTATCGCAAACTCAAGGCGACGCTCGCGGAACTGCGCGGCGCCGCAGGCGCCAAGAAAGGCGATACCTCCCGGCAAATCGAGACGATCCTCGCCAATATGGAGCGCTGGCGCTGGTATCCGCGCGACCTCGGCTCCGCGCATGTGATCGTCAACCAGCCGGACTTCACGCTCAGGGTGATGCATGATGGCGCCCAGGTGTGGACCACCCGCATCGTCATCGGCAAGCCGAGCATGCCGACGCCGCTGCTAAGCGAGACGATGAAATTCATCACCGTCAACCCGACTTGGCACGTGCCGCCGTCGATCGTGCACAACGAGTATCTGCCGGCGCTGGCACAGGATCCCACCGTACTCTCCCGCATGGGGCTGCGTGTCAGCTACAGCGGCGGTGGCGTCTCGATTTCGCAGCCGCCGGGCCCTGGGAATGCGTTGGGGCGAATTCGGTTCAACTTCCCCAACCGCTTCCTGGTCTATCAGCACGACACCCCGGACAAGTATTATTTCGCCCACGAGGTGCGCGCCTACAGCCACGGCTGCATGCGCGTGCAGGATCCGGCGAAATACGCCGAGGTTCTCCTCAACATCGTCCACCCCGAGCAGCGCTGGACGGCGGAGCGGATCACGCGGATGTTCGGCAGCGCCGAGCAGAACCTGCAGCTGCAGCCGACGCCGGTCTGGGTGCACCTGACCTATCAGACCGCCTTCGTCGATAGCGCTGGCAAACTGCAAATGCGCCGCGACATCTACAATCTCGATAGCCGCACGCTCGCGGCGATGAAGAGCGGCCGCGGTGGATTTGAGTCTGCGCCCGAGCGCAGGCGCGAGCACGAGCTGATCGCGTCCAACCAGCGCAGGTCCGCTCCGCCGGCGCCGGTCGCGCAACCCGCGCGCAGCGGCTCCTTCTTCCAGTCGATGTTCTCGCCGGCGCCGGCCTACGGCAGGCCAGCTGCCCCGCCGGCGATCTATCGCTGAGCACTTCGCAGATCGACGCCATGGCCGGGCTAGTCCCGGCCATGCGCGTCTTTGTGGCGCCAGCTACGCCGAAATCTCCTTGGCCTTGATCACATATTTGAAGCTATCCGGGTCGAGCGAGTCGAGGCGCTCGCCGTCGACTTCTGCTTGCGGGTACATGAGGAAGCCCACCTTGGGACCCGCCGAGCCGGGCAGCTCGACGTCGTGCGCGAAGTTGTAGGCGAGCCAATTCATCTCCCAGGCGCCGAACAGCGTCTTGCGCGCCGCCACCACCTTCGGATCCTCCAGCGTGAGTTGCCCCGGCGGCTCTTCCAGCGCCACCTTGCGCACGTCCGCTGGATCGACCGGGACCCAGCCGAACCCGCTGAGGAAGACCTCGGCGCGACAGTGCTGCGCCTTGCTGACGATCTCGCTGCCCGCCCCGAGGCTCTTGTAGCCGAACTGCGAAGGCGCGATGCGGATGCCGTAGACGTCGCGCGCGGGCAGCCCCACCGCACGTGCCAGCCCGACATAGAGCGCATTCAAGTCTGCGCACTTGCCGCCGAGGTCGCCGGTCTTGAGCATGGAGGCGATGTCGCCGATGCCGCAGCCGCGCGTCTTGGGATCGCGGAAGGTGTTCTCGACGATCCACTCATAGATCCGGCGCGACTTTTCGAGATCGGTGAATGCCCAACCCACGATCTTGTCGGCAGTCGCTTTAACGATGCCGTCCGTCGGCATCAGATCGGTCGAGGCGGTATACAGTCTGCGCTCATCCGCCGAGAGTGGCGGCACGGTGCCGCGCTCGGAGAGATCGACCGCGCGATCCCGCGTCGCAATCCGGCTCACGAGCTCCGCCACCGGGGCCTGGCCGCTGGCCGCCCACTCGAGGTGGAGCATCTGCGCCCCGTATTTCCCCTCGTGCTCAAGCGCCGCCGAGGTCGCATTACTCTTCCATTCATTGCCGAGCGGCTGGGCCCAGGCCGGCTCGGCGACCGCCGGCACGGGCAACCATGCTTGCATTTTCCCGCCTGGCTTGACGATCTCGACCCGAGTCGTGACCTCGTATTTGCGCCAGGCCTGCGGCCTCGGCGTGAATGGCGCATCGGCCAAGGCGCCGCGCGGCAGTACCGTGGCCGCCGCCAATGCCGCGCCGCCGCGCAAGAATTCTCGTCTCTTCATGCGCTCTTCTCCCGTGTTGAGTGACTTGCCGAGTTTGGATGCCGCATCGTTCAGCCGGGTACCTCGATGAGCAGATCCGAAAGTATCTTCATCACGTCGGGCCGCGCCCAATCGACGTCGCCTTCGGCCATGAAACGAGGTTTCAAGGTCCGATCCAGCACGACGGTCGACGGCAAGGTGTGAATGCCCCACGCCCTCGCGACCGATCGGTCGCGATCGAGCAAAACCGCAAACGGCAACGACTCGCCTGCGAAGAACCGGCGCAGCGCTCCGTCGGCCTCGGCCACACTGATCGGCACGATGGCGACGGGCCGCCCATCGAGCCGCGCCTGCAGGTCTCGCAAGCTTGCCATTTCCGCCCGGCAGGGCTCGCACCAGGTAGCGAAGAAATGGATGAGCACGATCCGGCCGCGAAGCTGCGCAAGCTCGAGGGCCGGACCGTCGAGGCTCGGCAGCGCGAACGAGGATTGAGGCGAATCGGCGAGAGCCGCGAGCGTGGTGTTGCCGGTCGGCTTGCCGTCCTCGGCGTTGCCTGACGCCCCGGTTATGCATAGGCCCACGAGAAGGGATGCCCGCACCAGGCAGCCACGCAACGCCGTCAGCCGCCACAGGGAGCGGAAACCGCCAGCAGCCATTTCGAGCATCATCGTAAGCAGGATCGTGGTCCGCGATCGCCGACCATTACTGCGGCCGCGCACGAGCGTGTCAATACCGCTCGGTGTGCTTATCGCCGATGTGATTTCGCGTGAGTTCCTCGCGTGAGCTCGACCCGCTGAGCTCCTAAGCTTGCTCCCGCCGCGCTTCCGGCGAGGTTGCCACGTCGGTCGGCGCCAGCGATGGAATCGGCTCGAGCGGCGGCGGAGCGGTGCCGCGCAGCAGCAGGACGAGTTCGCGGGTGCCGAGGATCAGCAGCGACAGCGCAAATGGAATGATGTAGTAGAGCAACCGAAACAGGAGCAGTCCGGCGAGCACGTCTTCCTTGTCGAATTGCCACAGCGCGACCAGCATGGCGGCGTCGAACACGCCGATTCCTCCCGGCGCATGGCTCGCAAAGCCGAGCAGCGTGGCGGAGACGAAAATGACGGCAAGGGTGACGAAGCCGATATTCGGCTCGTCGGGAACCAGCATGTACATTGCGAGCGCACAGAAGCCGAGATCGACGATGCCGATGACGATCTGCAGCAGGGTCAGCGGCCCGCCCGGCAAGTTCACACACCACGCCTCACGCCCGACGACGCGCGGACGGCGCCATACCCAGCTGACGTACAGCGCCAGCACAATCAGGATCAGCACCGCGCCCGCGCGATTCAACCATGCCGGCAACTGGTCGATCGCCGTCGCGGCGAGCGGCGCATAGGCGATGCCCAGCCCCAACACGGTCGCGTTCCCGAGCCAAAACGTCAGTCCGGCCACGAAGCAGATTTTGGCCACCTCGACGGCGGTGAGCCCCCAGGCCGAATAGACGCGGTAGCGAACCGCGCCGCCGGTGAACACGCTCGCCCCTACATTGTGGCCGACCGCGTAGCTGGTGAAGGCGGCGAGCGCGGCGCCCCAGTAGGGCACCTCCGTGCGCCCGATCGTGCGCAGCGCGAAAAGATCGTAGAACGTCAGGGTCAAATATCCGCAGGCGACGAACACGGCGGCAAGCGTGATGTCGCGCGGCGCGGTGGCCATCACGGCTTCGACCACTTCGCGGGCGTTGATCGTGCGCAAAATCCGATAGAGCACCACCGCCGCGATGGCGATGATGGTGAGACTGAGTGTGACCCCGATCCGGTTCCAGCCGACCTTTTGGTCGCAGAACACCGCCGCCCGATGCAGCGCATCGAGCACGCGATGCTCGCGATACTGAGGTTTTGGCTCCATCGGTCGACCCGTCAACGGTTTTCCGGGAACTTTGGCATCCCCACCATATCGTCGTTGCAAGCTCCGATGTCCAATGGCGGGTTGCAGCGCCACCCCTCCGGCGGGCGAGCCGATGGTCGGCAACGAGTAGCAAAACGCGCGCAGCCGGGCGAGAGCTTGCACTGCCGCACCCGACACTGCCGCCGATCGGGTCGTCCTCGGCCTGCTGCCCGCCGGCGGACCAATTCAAACGGCGAGCGCGCTGGCGCCCATGCGACGGACGCTTGCACCGGAACGCAGGACGCCATGCTCAAGAAGCAGCTGTCGCCTGATGCGCCGCTTGCGCGACGCACCCTCCTCAAGGGAGCTACGCTCGGCGTCGGAGCGGGGCCTCGTGTCCACCCTCACCGCCACCTATTGTGGTACGCAATGCACAATTTCCTCGCGCCGGCAGCGGTCGCGAGCGGCTAGGCGAGCTGAAGCCCAGAACCAAAGAGCCCCGGGGGTTGCCCGGGGCTCTTCGCGACAGCTCGATCGATCCCGATCCCGATCGTTCGAGCCATCAGTAGCCGATCGCACCGAAGCGATAGTTGACGCCCACCATGAAGCTGTTGATGTTCTCCTTGACGTTGATGGGGAACGTCGGGCCGCCGACGATCGATGTGAAGGTTACGCCGGGCGTGCCGAAATCGAGATAGTTGTACTCGGCGAATGCCGACCAATTGCCGGCGAACGACCACTCGACGCCGCCGCCAACGGTCCATCCCGATGCCGTCGGATTCGCGTTTGCGAGCGCGGTGCCCCCGGGGGCGATGCTGCTGAGCGTGTAATTGTCGCGCACCCAGGCTCCGCCGCCCTTCGCATAAACCAGCACGGTTGGGGTTGCGGTGACGCCGACGCGACCCGTGACAGTGGCGAGCCACGGAATGCTGGAGTTGACGGCGAAGACCCCGGTCGCGTCGGTGTTGCTTCCCTGCATGCCCGAGCCGTCGAACATGCCCTGGACACCGACGACCCAGACCCCGGCCTGATAATCGCAACCGATTTGACCGCCGCCGATGAATCCGCTGGCGGTGTGCGAGCCGAGGTCCGCGCCGATCACGCCAGTGACGGCGCCGGTAATGTCGTTTGAGCTCTTGGACGCCCAGCCTCCACCGATGTTGCCGCCGATGTAGCAGCCGTTCCAAGAAAAGATCGGAACTGGAGGCGGCGGAGGCTGATATGGAATGGGCGCTCTGGCCCCGAGGTCGGCAGCGATTGCGGAGCCCGAGAGCGCCGCAACTGTCGTGATAGCAAATGCGAGACGTGCAACGGTGGCGAATGATCGCTTGTACATGGCGTACATCCCCTATCGCGATTCATTTTGCTATCGCCCCGCGCTCCTTCTACTCCCGTCCGGGCCGCCGAGTCCGTGACATTTCCATCACACGTCAAATGAATTCACGAGTGCGTTTGCTGTTCGGCAAAAAGTGATGCCTTTTTAACGCACCGTTTACGGTGAGTTTGCGCTCGCTGGCGCGATGCGATGACGCCGATCCGCTCGCGCGCCGAACGGCCCCTCTGCTGTGAAATCGCGCGCGAGCCGTGTACCTAAACCGGCTTCTCCTCGAGCGCTTCCCCCAGCGTAATCGGATGCGCCATCGCGGTGTTGAGCTCGTTGACGTCGAGCTCGCCTTCACAGCGGCTGATGACGATGGTGGCGACGCCGTTGCCGACGAGGTTGGTCAGCGCCCGGCACACTCGCTCATGAATTTGTCGATGCCGAGCAGGATGGCGAGCGATTGGACCGGGATGTCCGAGGTGCGGCGATCGTCGAAGTCGTCGCCATCCCTCATGCCTTATCCGCTTGTGCGAAGAATTGACGCAGCTCCCGGTAGGTTTCCTCCGGCGCTTCGTCGGACAGGTAGTGCCCGCAAGGCAACGCCTTGCCGGCGCGAATGTCCGATGCATAGCGCCGCCAGATTTCCATGGGCTTGTGATTGCGGCCGACGCCGCCAGTTGCGCCCCATAGCAGCATCACCGGACAGGCGATCTTGCGTCCGGCGGCAAAATCCTCAGCGTCCATCTCGAGATCGACGCCGTGGGTGGCGCGATAATCCTCGCACATGGCGTGGATGGTCGCGGGATCGCGGAAGTAGCGCTTGTACTCGGCGAGCGCCGCAGGATCGAAGAAGCTCAGCCCCTGTTCCGTCTTGGCAAGCTTCTTCTCGATGAAATAGTCGGGATCGGCGCCCATCAGCCGCTCGGGAAAATCGTAGGGCTGGATCATGAAGAACCAATGCCAGGAGAAGGTGCCCCACTGGCGCGTGACGTTGTTGAGCAGATGATGCTGCGGGATGATGTCGAGAATGGCGGCGCGCACGACTTTTTGCGGCTGGTCGAGGCACATGCGGTGGAGCACGCGGGCGCCGCGATCATGGCCGGCGGCGTAGAACCGCTCGAAACCGAACGCCGCCATCACCTCGACTTGGTCCTGCGCCATGACGCGGAACGAATAGCCGCTGTGGTCCGCACCGCCCGGCGGCTTCTCCGAATCTCCGTAGCCGCGCAGGTCCGTCGCCACCACGGTGAACTCGCTTGCCAAGCGCGGCGCGATCTTGTGCCATGACAGATGCGAGAACGGATTGCCGTGCAGCAGCAGCAGCGGCGGTCCCGTGCCGCCGCGCACCGCGACGATGCGCGCACCGCTGGTCTTGATCTCGGTGCGAACGAAGCCCTCGAACATCGCCTCACTGTGCACCGGCCGCGCGCCGGTGCCTAGTGTCCCGATTCCGAAGTTCGCATCATTGTGCCGCAGCCTCGTTTGCGAACTTCGGAATCGAAGGACACTAGCAACTTATTGATCTAGTGTGGCTTTGGTTCAGAAGTTCGCATTTCGGACTCGCTGCAACAATGATGCGGACTTCTGAACCGCCACACTAGTGCACGAGCACGATGAATTCCGTGTAGCGGCCGGTTTCCGGACCGGGCCCCTCGTCGGAAACGACGAGCGACGAGCCGGGAATCAAAAGCTCGCCAATGCGCTCGACGGCCTCTTGCGGCATTTGAATGCGGTCGAGCGCTTCCGCCGGAGCCGCCGCCGGCTTCAGCTTCGGCGCAGAGTTGAGCGACGCCTTCGATCGTTTTTTTGCGTCTCTCTGCTCTCGCGCCGCCGACGCCTGCGCCGGCATGGTCATAACGTTCCAGCGCATGCCACCGCCGTTCTCGGTCACTTCCATGGCGGTGAACACGTGCGTGCCCAGCGGTTGATCTGGCTGCTCGATCACGAGGGGCATGTCGAACAACGGCACGAAACCCTGCCGAACATAGATCCTTTGTTCCTTGCGGCTCACGAACACCGCAACCTGCTCGCTGCGCGTGATCAGCTCCTCGGCAGCCTTGATCCGCGGCGGCTTCGCCGGATCGACGGCCGGCGCAGGCTGGGGGCGCTCACTAACACTCGGCGCTGCATCGCTCGGCCGCGGCGCGGCGCGGTTTCCGTCCCCCGGCGCCGGCTCGCTCTTCTGCTCGATTTCCGGCGCATCCCCGGCATCGCTCCGCGCCGCCGGGACCTCGATGACTCGGACTGGTCCCGCCAAGCCGCCGGTCTGCGCTCCTCCACTCACTTGCTCGGCTGCCGGCGCGTCGGTGGCTTGCCCATAAGCGGGCGCGTCCGCAGGCGGCCTCTGGGCGGCGGCTTGCGGCGGCGCTCCGATGTGGTCGCTATCGGTCTGGGCGATTTCCGCCTGCGACACGACTGCCGGCGTGGGGCTGCGTCCGTCGGTGACGCCGATGGCGATCGAGGGCTCCGCCGGCTTGGGCTTCGGCCTGAACAAATTAGGGTGCGCGAAATCGATCGGCGCCAGCTCGTGGCGAGCCACGATAACTCGCACCCCGAGCTTGGTGACGCGCCAGAGCTTCTGGGCGAAATCGTGCGACATGCGAATGCAGCCGTGCGAGGCCGGATAGCCCGGCAGCACGCCTTCGTGCAACGCCACGCCCGACCAGGTGATGCGCTGCATGTAAGGCATCGGCGCGTTGCTGTAGAGATTGGAGTGGTGATAGCGGTCCTTCTCGATGATGCTGAAGACGCCCATCGGCGTCGGATGGCCCGGCACGCCGGTCGAGACCGGCCCCTGCGCCACGCGCACGCCGTTGCTGAACAGCGTCACTCTCTGAGTTTCGATCGAGACGACGATCTGCAGCGGACCTTTCGGCATTTCGCCGAAGCCGGCCTTCTTCTTCGACTCGGATTTTTGCCGTCTGGAGGGCGCTACCCTCGCCTTGCGGCTCGGTATCGGCGTGGAAGGCGCATACCAATCGCCGTACCACCCGTAGGGAAAGGCCATCCCGCGCGCGGCACCATCCGCCGGAATGCCGGCGACAAGAAGCGAAGCCACGCCCGCAGCGAGGGCGATGCGTAAGCGCCGGAGCGCGCGACCGGATGAAAGCGGGGCGGTCTCGATGGATGTCACCAACACATTCTCCCGATGGACTCGCCTTTCGCCGGCGGCGGCGGCACCGGCAAATCGGCAAAAGGAAGACGAACGATTTGCTGATACTGGAAACGTCCCACACGGATCGAGGCTCGATCGATTCAGTAAACAAATTTGGTAAACGAATTGATTGCGCCGCGAGCGGAAGGAAATACCATCACTGCTCGCCTCCACCCGGGCATCTCAGCACACAAGTCAAATCACGCG
>Ga0070714_100003636_pt1 | contig 11545 bp, 6 predicted proteins | sample LARL83metaG_FD_65450 | JGI IMG/M metagenome (GOLD analysis project Ga0070714, IMG submission 65450) | Corn, switchgrass and miscanthus rhizosphere microbial communities from Kellogg Biological Station, Michigan, USA - LAR L8-3 metaG | ecosystem: Host-associated > Plants > Roots > Rhizosphere ... | reverse complement strand
GGTCGATGTTGTCGCCGCCCAGGTGCGTGTCACCATTGGTGGATTTCACCTCGACCACGCCATCACCCACCTCCAGAATCGAGATGTCGAACGTGCCGCCGCCGAAGTCATATACCGCAATGGTTTCGTTCTTCTTCTTGTCGAGCCCGTAAGCCAGCGCTGCCGCCGTTGGCTCGTTGATGATACGCATCACTTCCAGGCCGGCGATCTGCCCGGCGTCCTTGGTGGCCTGGCGCTGCGAATCGTTGAAATAGGCCGGTACCGTAATCACGGCTTTCGTGACCTTTTCGCCCAGATAAGCCTCGGCCGCTTCCTTCAACTTGTTCAGAATCATGGCCGAAATCTCGGGCGGCGAATACTTCTTTCCGTTTATATCCACCCGCGCATCCGAGTTGTCGCCGGCCACAACCTTGTAAGGAACCAGCTTCATCTCTTGCGAAACTTCGTTGAAGCGCCGTCCCATGAAGCGCTTGATCGAATAAACCGTGTTTTCGGGGTTTGTGACCGATTGCCGCTTGGCGACCTGGCCTACCAGCCGCTCGCCGTTCTTGGTAAAGCCAACCACGGATGGCGTCGTCCGGCCACCCTCCTGGTTCGGGATCACAACCGCCTGCCCACCCTCCATGACAGCGACCACTGAGTTGGTCGTGCCTAAGTCTATGCCTATGATTTTGCTCATTTTTCCTCAATCCTCCAGGGTGAGATCCCCGGCGTCTTATATTAGCCTGTTCCCATTATCAAACTTTAGTGTGTTGTTGTCAAGTCCGAAGGGCGGAGATGAGGTCTATCCGGCAAGCTCGATCGGCGGGTGAGACGGCGGCCAGCAAAACGACTGGTAAAACAGCGCAAAAAACCGCCAAATACGTGATGAAATCGAGCAGTTTCAGACCGAAAAGCAGGCCGTTTTATTGCTCCTGCGGCGGGGGACCAGTGCGACCAGATCGCCGGGCGCGGCGCCCATCGCCATTCCCAATCCGAACTCGGAGGTCCGTTGGGTCGTCACGTAGCTCTCATGCGGGTCTTCGTTGGGAAAGGTTTCGCGAGCTCGAAACCTGCGTGCGGAAGACGCTGGCGAGGAGCAAAGATCTGCTTGCCTTCGACTGCATACGATCCGTTCGATCCGTTCGATCCATATTGGCCGGCTGTCAATACGAAAGAGAGCGCAAGCTGCGCGATCACCAGCCCGTTGCGCAGGCGAGGAAAGCGGCCGCCGAGAAGTCCGCGGGCACCCCCTTGCCTCAGAGCGCCCTGGGGATAGACGCGAGTGGCTTGCCAGGCGGGAACGAGGCCGAAGATCAGGCTGCTGCCGAGCGAGATCGCGGTGGCGAAAGGCAGGACCAGACGATCGACATGGACGTCATTCAGGCGCGGGAGCGGCACCGAACCTGAGGAAACGCGCAGCAACAAGCCGGTTCCGGCATTGGCGAGAAGCAGGCCGAGGACGCCACCCGCGAGCGCCAGCACTGCGCTTTCGACCAAAGGCGGCCGGACGATGTGCCAGGGCCGGGCACCGAGTGCCGCGTCAGCGGTGCAGGCGCCCAGACCTTAGCAGTGCGGGGGAATTGAAAGCTGGCTGGAAGAACACCGACGATCTCGTAGGATCGATTTTCGATGTGCACGGCGCGACCCCATTGAGGATGCTAAAGATGGCGATGTGGGCGCCGATCCCGAGAGCCAGGGTCCTTCGCGAGCGCGCGGGCGGCGTGAGCAAGATCTTGCAGTAGACTCATGAGGCCGATCCGTAACCTTACGACAAGCGGAAATTGATTGTTGTAACCTCGTCACGCATACCCGATGCCGCAGCCCGCGGCTTTACGTCTCTTTTTTGACGGGTTCGGCGCATGGGAGCCCGCATCCGCTGTGGCAGAACTTTCTCTGTGGTCAATGCGTCGTTGAACTCGACCTTCAGATAGTCGCCACGCTCCAACATACTCTATCCGGGTTTGCCGCGGCCGCCTTGCCATGGCGTGGACTCATCGAGTAGTTCAGTAGGGCCAGGCCGGCTTGGCGAACAAGCCGCCATCCACCCAGAGCGTCTGACCGGTAATGAAGGCGCTCGATTCGGAGGCAAAGAAGACTACTGCGCGGCCGACGTCGAGCGGGGTTCCCACGCGGCCCAGCGGCGTCAGCTTGGCCCAGGTTCCCGCGAAATCCTGAACCTCAGTCTTGGTGCGCTCGGTTTCAATCGCACCGGGCGCCACGCAGTTCACGGTGATATGATACGGCCCTAGCTCGACCGCCGAGACCTTGGTGAACATCTCAACTCCTCCTCGACTGGCAGTGTAGTCCACCAGTTTGGGGAAAGCGACTTTATTCGATCCCGAGCCGATATTGACGATGCGGCCGCCCCCCGCCGCCTTCATTTGCCTGGCGGCGCGCTGGGTACACAGAAAGCAGCCTTTTAGGTTAGTGGCGATCACGCGGTCCCAATCGCGCTCTTCCAGGTCGAGCAGCGATTGCCAGGTCTGAATGCCGGCATTGTTCACCAGAATGTCGAGACGCGGCAAGCGTTGCAGCACGGTTTCGAACATGCGGCCGACTTCGGAGGCAACGCCGACGTCGGCCAGAACCGCGAATGACTGGCGCCCCAGAGCCCGGATTTCCGCGACTGTGGCATCCGCTCCGGCCGAATCGGCATAGTCGTTGACCCCGACATCGCAGCCTTCCCGAGCCAGCTCGAGTGCGATCCCGCGTCCGACGCCTTTGGCCGCGCCGGTGACCAAAGCGGTCTTGCCTCCCAGTAGCATGGTGACATTTTAACTGCGCGGAAGCCTTTGTAACGAAAAAAGTGCTTGCCCTTCCAGGCAATTCCGAGGAAACTGAAACTTGATGTCATTACATCTGGAGGTGGCCGCGAATTGAAACTTGGTGAAGCTGCTGTTTGGGAACCGACCGAACGATGGAACATTGCGGACGCCGGCGAACTCTACGACGTCGCCAGTTGGGGCAAAGGTTATTTCTCAGTGGGCGCGAATGGACACCTCTGGGTGCATCCGACCAAGGAAGCAACGCGGGCAATCGATCTCCGGGAGCTGGTGGAGAAGCTCGAACTGCGCGGCATCTCGCTGCCTATCCTGGTTCGGTTCGGGGAGATTCTGAAGCATCGGCTGGGAGAGATACACCAGGCTTTCTCAAATTCGATCAGCGAGCACGGCTACAAAGGCAGCTATTGCTGCGTTTTCCCGATCAAGGTAAACCAGCAGAGGCAAGTGGTGGAGGAAGTCTTCAAATACGGCCGGCCTTATCACTTTGGACTAGAAGCTGGTTCGAAGCCCGAGCTACTGGCGGTGCTGGCGGTGGCCGATAACGAGACACCCATCATCTGCAACGGATTCAAGGACGACGAGTACATCGAGATGGTGATGCTGGCGAAGAAGATTGGCCGGCAGATCATTCCGGTGGTCGAGAAATACAGCGAGCTGGATCTGATCGTCAAGCACTCGCGGCGCGTCGGCGTGGATCCGACCATCGGACTGCGCGTGAAGCTGGCCGCCAGAGGGTCGGGACGTTGGAAGTCATCGGGCGGCTATCGTTCGAAATTCGGTCTCACGGTTAGCGAGGCGCTGCAGGCGCTCGACCTGTTGAAAGCCGAAGGCCTGGAGGGCTCGCTCGAACTGCTGCACTTCCACTTAGGCAGCCAGATCACCAATATCCGCCAGATTAAGGGAGCGGTGATCGAAGGCGCCCGCATCTACGTCGAACTAAAGCGTGCCGGCGCCGGCCTGAAATATATGGATGTGGGCGGCGGGCTGGGCATCGATTATGACGGCTCCCAAACTGATTTCGAGTCGAGCGTCAATTACACGCTTCAGGAATACGCCAACGACGTCGTCTATCACATCCAGAATGTTTGCGACGAAGCCGAAGTGCCGCATCCGACTATTGTTTCCGAAAGCGGCCGCGCCATCGCAGCCTATCACAGCGTTCTGGTGTTTAACGTGATGGGCGTGACCGGATTCGGGGAAGAGTCGTTTGAGCCGGTGCCGGAAGATGCCGAGCAGCCTCTCATCGATTTGCAGGAGACATACCGCTCGCTCAGCTCGAAGAACCTGCAGGAGAGTTTTCACGACGCCCAGCAAGCGCTGGACTCAGCTCTGAACCTCTTCAGCCTGGGCTACCTGCCGCTGGCGCAGCGCAGCCAAGCTGAAAAGCTGTACTGGACCATCTGTCGCCGCGTCCACCGCATGGCCAAGGAGCTGGAATATTTTCCAGAAGAGCTGGAAGGTCTGGACGGCATGCTGGCCGACACCTACTTCTGCAACTTCTCGCTATTCCAAAGCATGCCCGATAGCTGGGCAGTGAAGCAGCTTTTCCCCATCATGCCCATACATCGCCTGCACGAGATGCCATCGCGCAGCGGAGTGCTGGGCGATATTTCGTGCGATTCAGACGGAAAGATCGACCAGTTCATCGACCGCCGCGATGTGAAACGGACCCTGCCGTTGCATCCCTTCAACGGCGAGCCGTACGTGCTGGGCGCGTTCCTGGTGGGCGCTTACCAGGAGATTCTTGGGGACCTGCATAATCTGTTCGGCGATACTAACGCAGTGCACGTGAGCCTGGGCGACAACGGCGATGTGATCCTGGATACCGTGATTCAGGGCGACACCGTACGCGAGGTTCTGGACTACGTGCAGTTCAACTCCAAAGCCTTGCTCGAGGAATTTCGCCGCGACGTGGAGACGGCGTTGCGCGAGGGCAAGATCGGATACGAGGAATCGGGCCGGCTGCTGCGGTTCTATGAAGACGGCCTGAACGGGTACACGTACCTGGAGCAGTAAAGGGAGCTATTGCCGCGAGTAGTTCTTCGGCCGGATCAGTATCCGCAGATTGACCTGCCTTCCATCCGACCGCTCCAGTACCACGTCGTAATTACCCAAGAATCCTGGCCCAGGTTGCCAGTAGAACACGCCATCTTTGAAGGTTGAACCCACAGGATGCGGATATCGCTCCCCATCGAACAGCAAGTAACCAGATACCACTCCTGCTTGTAGTTCTATTCTGTCGAGTTCCTCCATTTCGATGACATAGAGACCTTGGTCGTCAGGTTTTAGCCGCTGGGCAAGATGGCTGAGATCATAACCCTTGCGCAAGAGGACGCCTTGCATTCCGTTAAATTCTGGAGTGGTTCCGGCAGGTGAAGCAGTGCTCCCGCCGCTGTTCGAAACACTGAAATAGCGACTACCGATCCCGTCAACGTGACCCTGGTTGTCAGTCGCGACCCACGAAATGGTATGGACACCGTTGGTGAGTTTGGTGGTATCGATAAAAGAGTATCCGACGCCGCCGTTACTATTGCACAGTCCGGCAAACAAACTCGCGATGTCGCTGCGATTTTGGTTATACGCCGGATGGCCTTCGACAACACCGTCGATCAGGACGGTGATGGTTGAGCCGTCGAACGGTATGCAGTAGGGCTTCTGGGTGAGAGCCCAACCGAAATTCACATAGGAACTGCCCGATACTGAGCTTCCCTGGCCAGGCGTATCAATGGTTCCGAATGGTTTTGTTGCATGCGCGTTATCAACCGTAATCGTGCGGGTTCCAAGATCAACTTGATTGCCGAAAGTATTAGTCGCGATGGCGTGGAGCTTGTAGGTACCGTTGCCCAAGCCCGGGGTACCGTCAGTGTTTGGGAGGAAGTTGGTTAGCATCGAATAACCCCAGCCCGCGCCATATTGATTCGGCATGTTGGGATACAGCGCAGCAACATCCGGCCGGGCGTCATCGACAAAGACCGCATCTCCGATGAAAGCCAGTCCGGATCCGGCTTCGCGATAGATGCGGACACTGACTACTTCGACATTGTCCAGTGCCCACCCGGTTACCGGAATGGCGCCCGCTATTCCCGTGCTATTGTCGGCCGGCGTATCAAAACTACCGAAGGGAGCGCCTGGATTTGCTTTGTTGACATTGACCTGGATGTCTACCGATCCGACGGCGTTGGTGAGCGCTATGGTGATCGTACCGCTGGGACCGGCCGCGGCTCCGACTTCAAAGCTTCCTCCGCCTATGCCGGTAACCTGCGGGGTCACTGCTCCCGCGAACAGAATGTTTGGTTGATTAGGTGTGGCTGTCCAGCCGACGTTAGGGCCCGCATTGGTTAGGTTCACAATGATGGTTTGCAATGCACTCGTGGCGAAAATCGGGCCGGTGGTGTAGGCGAAGTTCAGCTTAGTATGGTTCACAGTTAGTTTCGGCTGAGCGGAGGTGATTAGTGTTAGATCACTCGCGCTCGCGCTCGCCGATCCGCCGCCTGAGACGCTAACCTGGTTTACCTGTGGAGAGGTTGCATTCACCGCTACATTCACTGTCACGGAAATCGCCGGATAGCTCGCGCCCGGACTCAAGACATCGCTTCGGTTGCACGTGTTGGTGGAGCAACTCCAGCCGGGACCGGACATGGATACCAATGTGAAGCCAGAGGGAATCATTTCGGTGACCGTCACCGGGGCATTAGTCGGCCCTGCCGAGGATGGATTTGAAACGATCACCGTGTAAGTCGCATTCTGCTGGCCGGGCGGGAAATTGCCGATGTGCGTCTGACGAATGCTTAGAGTAGGGGGTGGAATCGTGGACTGATTCACTGTGAAAGTTTGTCCGGCGATGGTGATGGTTCCCGAGCGGGGAGGTCCAGGTGGAGCAAGATACGCGGCCACGCTGAACTGGACCGTGGCGGGGCCCTTGCTGGAGGTCGGAGGCGTAAGTGTGATCCAGGGTGCATTGCTTTGCGCCTGCCAGGGACAGCCTGCATTCACGTTGTACGTGAAGAATTGGTTGTTCGTGGCGGTATACGGCAACGTCACAGAAGAGGATGGAGTTAGTGTTGCTGTACAGCCGAGTCCGGGCTGAGTAACATCTATCCGGCGGCCTGCGACGACAATGTGACCCGTCTGATCCGGACCGTATTGCGTGAATGGAACTGTGAACGTAATATCGCCTGTTCCGGCGTGCTGTGATGGGCCAAGTATAAAATCTGGAGAATTCAACGGCGGGCCATTCGTATTCGGAGATGCACTCCAAATGCAAGTCGGCGCCGTACTGACATGAACGCTGGTGCTCAAACCCGACGGCGGGACAGTAAAGCTTACTGGCGATACAACGGTTCCCGCGCAAGTACTATCGTCGACGATCTTAGAGACGCCTATTTCAGCGCCGGGGCCCAGCTTCATGGAGTTCACTATCGGATAGGTACCCATCACAGTTACAGCGACATATGCGGCATTGTTAGCATCAACGGCGATGCCCGATGCACCTGTGTTGACCCCTAGCAGCGTGGAGTAAATCATCGATGAGAGATCCGGTGCTAATTTGGTCAGAAACGCGTCGGGGCCCGAATCGCTATTGCGCTGAACGGCTCCAAAAACGGGATAGTCGGACAGGGTCGATCCGCCGGCAACCAACACGTTCCCAGTCGAATCGAGTGCGATTCCCGAACAGCCCGTACCATAGTGCGAGTTTAAGAAAGTAGAAGCTAACAGCGCGCCCGTGTTACTGACTTTGCTTATGAAGCAGCTTGGTACAGAGCCTGGAAATGGCTCCAGGGCACCAGCGGTGGTGGGAAAGTCGGGTGACTCTGATGATCCAGTGACGAAGGCGTTGCCACTTGAATCCACTGCGATGCCCGAGGCATACTCTGGCAGACTCCCACTCAGAAATGAAGAATAGATGAGCGCACTCGCTGTACTGTTGAATTTCGCAACGAACGGATGGCTGGACCGCGTATCCGGGAGCGAGGGTTGGAAAGCATGGAGGGTCGGCAGATCAGGCGACGTCGTTCCTCCGGCGATAACAATATTTCCGGTGGAAGGCTCAAGCGCGATGGCGTCGATATAATCGTCGCCGGTGCCTCCAAAAAAGGTGCTGAACCCCAGTGCGGTCCCCGAAGGATTTATTTTCAGGAGAAAAGCATCTCTGCCACCTCCCGACCGCGGTTGGAACGCATTCGTAATCGGCAAATTTGGATTAGGGGCCGCGCCCACATAGGCAGCGCCTACCGAATCGACCGCGATCGCCCCACCTGGAAAATAACTGGAATAAATGAAGCCCGATCCCGCAGGATTGAGTTTGACGATGAAACCCTCGCCCCCGGCGCCAATGTTGGGCAGCATGGCATTAAAGACGGGGAAATCCACGGATATTGTACTGCCGGTGACGTAAGCAGAACCGGCTGGGTCAACCGCGATGTAGTTGGGAAGATCGTCCTTGCTGCCGCCAAGGTAGGTCGAATAAATCAGTTGGGTACCGGCCGGATTGAACTTTGAGATAAACACATCCGGGGTCTGACCATAGATATCGGCATTCCGGCTTTGAATTGGCTGCGCTGTCGGAAAGTCAGGAGAATATGTCAGACCTGTTACATACGCTGCTCCAGTCGAGTCAACCGCGATTCCACGCGGTTCATCCTGTCTCGATCCGCCGAACCGTGTCGAATAGACAAACGAGGGATCGATGATCAGTGGAAGACTCGAGTCATAGGCTCCCAACTCAAACGCGATGCTTTGATCTTCCCGTAAACGATAACGGACTGAGACAGGATGGCGGATGCCGCCTTTCAACTGGTAGCCCATCGGCCGCCTTTGGATCAAGTCGCCGCCCCGGAGATGCAGGATCAAATCTCCGTCGCCACTTAATTGAATGGGTTCGTGCCCATCAAATTGCATCAGGATTTGTGATGGATCGGCGCCCGGCTCAAGCACAAAATCGTACTCGAGCCGTCCGTCCTCGCTGTAGAAATCTGCGTCGATTTCGGGATAGAGGCCTTGGGTGTGCATCCGGGCATACTGAGGAATATCTGTACGCCATCGGGTCGGGTCATTCCCGATCAAGTAATTGCTCGTGCCGGGCAAAATTTCGCGCCCCTCCAATACGGTGTTTTCAGCAGCGCCGCGGAAACGCAGGCTGGCGGTATCGGCGAGAACCTTGCCGGTTTCGGAATCGCGGTAGAGAAGCTTGAAGAGCAGCCCGCCGGGTTGCAGGTAGACACTTCCGTCCCGTGCATGGACCAAGAATGGCGATGGTACTGCCGCCTGGCCTTGGTTGGGCTCGAACGATAGGGGGATACTCCCATATCCTTTCATCCAGCCGAGAGGCAGGTTATTGGTTGAAGCTATCGCTCGATCAGGGATTCCTGTGATTGTAACCAGCCCTACAAGGGCACTAAATGCGCTCGAATTAATCAGTCGAGACATAGTTGTCCGAAACTTCACTGAAATATTTTACGATATTCCCCGGAAAAGATTAAGTACTAAAGTGCGCGCGTTCTACTGGGTGTTTGCCCTGGTACTCTTCAAATTGGCAAGCTTCACCGACAACCTGCGCGTGGTCCTGGTCGCTACCCGCAATCCGCTGAACATCGGAGCGGCCGCGCGGGCCATGAACAATTTCGGCTTCCGTCATTTGCGGCTGGTGAATCCCTACCAGGTGGCATATCAAGAAGCGCGGTCGGCGGTGCGGGCCGCCGAAATACTGAAGAACGCTAAAGAATACAAGACAACAGCAGAGGCGATCGCCGATTGCGGGTTGGTGGTTGGAACTACCTCGCTCGGCCATCGTGAACTGCAACATCCATTGCGTACGCTCGAATACGGCGGACGGTTGATTCGCAAAAGGCTCGCTTCGGCGCCTGTGGCACTACTGTTTGGATCTGAGAAGTTCGGCCTGTCGAACGACGATCTGAGTTATTGCCACTGGCTGATGCGCATCGGAACCGAGGGCTCGATGAACCTCGGCCAAGCGGTCGCGGTGTGCCTGTACGAGCTGACGCGGAAGGCTGCTGCGCCGAAGCCGGAAAAGCGAAAGCCGGCGGGGGCTCAGGATCTGGACCGGCTCACGCGCCTGCTCACGGAAATATTGGAGCAATCCGGATACCTGCATGCCAGCAGCACGGAGGCCAAGATCCGGCGGCTGATCCGGCGGCTCGACCTTCCGTCGCACGATGCAGAAGTGTGGCTCGGGATGTTCCGGCAGATTCAATGGAAGTTGGGCAGAGAGCCACAGTGATATGCTGAGGGGTCGGATAAATCGGGGATGACAAAAGTTCAATTGGAATACGAGCTCGTCCGCCCGCTGACGGATGCGGATGCGAGCGGTCTAGCGGACGTACACAGTTGGTACGGCATTCAGCGCGTACAACTGGCGCCATCGCTGGACAAGCTGATTGTGGAGTACGACGCGTCGCGGCTGAGCGAGAAAGATGTGGAAGCGGTGCTGCAGCGGTTCCGGCTGCCGATCAAGCGGAAGTGGGCGGTGCCTTAAATTTGGCAGGGAGGGGACAGCATGGCGAGCCGGATCAGGGGGTCCGGCGCGGACGAGGGTGTGCGCCCACAGCAGGTCGGGGACCTGCGCATACAATGGCAGCATGGGGATTTTGCACCGGCTGAGCTACCTTGCGGCGCTGATTTCACTAGGTCTCGTGGCGCAGACGCCCACTAATAAATCGCTCTCGGGGAAATATCTTTACCACGAGGTTCTGCTGGTGCCGGACGCGGCGCAGCCGGTCGTGAGCGGCGATGGATCGCTGACTTTTGACGGAAACGGCGGCTTTACGGGCGGTACCTACTCCGTAGATTCGAGCGGTGCAGTCACGCTGACGGATCCTTTGCGAAGCGGATCTACCATCAATGCCAGGCTCGGAACGGTAGCGCTGATCGGATCGAACACCGAGGCCGGCAACAATGTCTTCAACATCTTCGTGGCGGTTCCAGCGCCGACGTCGACGATTAGCGCGAGCGTGTTGAACGGAACGTATTGGATCGCGTCGCTGGAATTCGTAAATGGGAGCTTGGCATTGAAGCGCCAGACTTTCTTTCCAGTGACTGCAAATGGTAGCGGCAGTCTCGGCAATCCGGCGGTCTTGGGGGAAGCAACGAATCTGCAGGATAAACAGATCACCCAGACGGTCAGCGGAGCGACATACACGGTGAACTCCGACGGCAGCGGCACCGTTACCTTTCCGGGAGATGCGACACAACAACTGATTGCGGGAACAAAGGCGATCTACGTAGCTCAGGATGGCAGTTTCTTCTTCGGTGGCGGAAGCGCGGCTGGTGGACCCGGACTGGTAATCGGAATTCGCGCGGGAACCAGCCTTAGCCCACCCAGGACTTTCTGGGCCGCGGATCTGCGCGTGGAAGGGCAGAACTACTCGAGCTTTGCCGGTTCGTCCGTGGCTGTCGACAACAGCCGCATGACATGGTCGCGACGCCTTCGCACCAACAATGGACCGATGGACGTGACCGACGTCACGCCGTATACCGTAAGCGCCAATGGATCCGGGACACTTCTGGATAACCGGATAGCGGTTTCGAGCAATGGCCAGCTGTTCGTGGGCAGCGGGCTAGCTGCGTCGGACACGATTCGCTACGAGTTGTTCTTCGGCGTGCAAGCGCCTTCGGTCTCGGGTTCCGGAATGTTTTTGAACCCGCAAGGCGTCTTCAATGTGTTCAGCTTTGCGCCGGCCGGAAATCCGATTGCGCCGGGAGAGTTCGTCAATATCTATGGAACAGGGCTGCCTGCAAAGAATGCCAGTGCGCCGCCGTTCTCG
>Ga0070714_100003634_pt1 | contig 11545 bp, 8 predicted proteins | sample LARL83metaG_FD_65450 | JGI IMG/M metagenome (GOLD analysis project Ga0070714, IMG submission 65450) | Corn, switchgrass and miscanthus rhizosphere microbial communities from Kellogg Biological Station, Michigan, USA - LAR L8-3 metaG | ecosystem: Host-associated > Plants > Roots > Rhizosphere ... | reverse complement strand
ATGGAGCCGACGTTGATGGCCGGCGGGTTCTGCAGATAGACCTGCATCTCGTGTACCGGGGCCACGGCTTTGCGCAACTCCTCCAGGATGTCGTCGGCTTTCTCGCGGTCATGCATGGGTTTCAGGCCGATGAAGAGGCGGCCCACGTTGTTGCCTGAGGAGCCGCCGAAGCCCTGGCCGGCGCTGGACATGAGTGCCTGCACGCCTGGGTTCTGCTGCACGATCTTCGCCACCTGCTGTTCCATGCCGTTCAACTGGTCGAAGGTGATGCCCTCGGGGGCCTGGGTGTTGGCCAGCACCTGCCCCGTGTCCTCGCTGGGGATGAAGCCCTTAGGCACCAGCGCGAACAGTACGAAGGTGAGCAGCAGGATCAGCCCGCCCACCCCCAGCATGGTGCGCCAGTGGTCCACCGCCCAGGTGAGGCCGATGCGATACAGCTCGCGCATGTCCTCAAAGCCCTTCTCCAGTACGAAATAGAGCTTGCCGTGGCGCTCGCTCTCCTTGATGAAGCGCGAGCACAGCATCGGTGTAAGGGTCAGGGACACCAGGCCGGAGATAAGGATGGCGATGCCCACCGTCATGGCGAACTCGCTGAACAGCCGTCCCACTATGCCGCCCATGAACAGGATGGGGATGAACACCGCCACCAGCGACAACGTCATGGAGACCACGGTGAAGCCGATCTCCTGGCTGCCGAGCAGCGCGGCGCGCATGCTGGGCTCGCCGTGCTCGCGGAAGCGCACGATGTTCTCCAGCACCACGATGGCGTCGTCCACCACGAAGCCCACCGCCAGGGTCAGCGCCATGAGCGACAGGTTGTCGAGGCTGAAGCCCGCCAGCTTCATGATGGCGAAGGTGCCGATCACGGAGGTGGGCAGAGCCAGGGCGCTGATCAAGGTGGCGCGCAGGTTGCGCAGGAACAGGAAGATCACCCCCACCACCAGCACGATGGCCAGCAGCAGCGTGGTGCGCACGTCGCCGATGGAGCCCTTGATGAAGTCGGCGCGGTTGTACAGCACGTGGATGACCGCGTCGCCGGGGGCCGCCTTGGTGAGCGCCGGCAACATGCCTTTCACCTGGTCCGACACCGCCACGGTGTTGGCGCCGGGCTGACGTTTCACCGCCAGCACCACCGCCGGGCGCATCTTGCCGTGGTCATCGGCGGCGTCGGAGAAGGTGGTGAGCTGCTTGTCCTGCTGCACACCGTCCACGGCGGTGGCCACGTCCGAGAGGTGCACCGGTGCGCCGTTCTGGTAGGCCACCACCATCTGGTTGTAGGCCGCGGCGTCCTTGAGCTGGCCGTCGCTCTGCACCGTGTAGGTATGGTTGCTGCCATACAGGGTGCCGGAAGGCAGGTTGGTGTTGTTGTCCTTGATGGCCTGGGTGAGCTGGTCCAGGGACAGTCCACGGGCCGACAGCGCATAGGGGTTGACGTTGATGCGCGCGGCATACTGGTAGGAGCCGAACACCAGCACCTGTGCCACGCCATTGATCTGGGAGAGCTGCTCGGCGACCCGGGTCTCGGCGAACTCGTCGAGCTGGGTGAGCGGCACGCTGTCGCCGGTGATGGCCAGGTAGATGATGCCGTAATCTGCCGGGTTGACCTTGCGCAGTGTCGGCGGTGAGGGCATGTTCACCGGCAACTGGCGGATGCTCTGGGAGATGGCGGTCTGTACGTCCTGGGCCGCGGCGTCGATGTTGCGCGACAGGTCGAACTGGATGGTGATGTTGGTATTGCCGGTGGTGTTGCTGGAGTTCATCGAGGTCACACCGGCGATGGTGCTGAACTGCTTCTCCAGGGGCGTTGCCACCGAGGCCGCCATGGTCTCGGGGTTGGCGCCCGGCAGGTTGGCGCTGACGTTGATGGTCGGGAAGTCGACGCTGGGCAGTTCGCTGACCGGCAGGTCGAAGTAGGCGAACAGGCCGAACACCAGCAGGCCCGCCATGACCACGGTGGTCATTACCGGGCGGTGGATGAACGGCGCCGACAAGTTCATGGCGCGGCGCCGGGGACGGTGATCTCGGGCTTGGCGTCCCCGCCGGCCGGCGCGGCCGTCACGTGCACGCCGGGGCGCAGGTTGCGCGGCACCGCGGTCACCAGCTGTTCGCCGCCCTTCAGGCCTGCGGACACCACGGCCAAGTCGCCCATGACGCGATCGACTTTGATGGGCTGCTGTTCGGCGACCCCGTCCTTGACCGTGTAGACGTAGTTCCCCTGTTGGCCAGTGAGCACCGCGCTCTGCGGTACCACCACCGCATCCTGCTGTAACGCGAGCTGCAGGGTCACTCCCACGTACTGGCCCGGCCAGAGCTGCTCCTGCTTGTTGGGCAGGCTGGCCTTGAACATCACCGTGCCGGTGCTGGTGTTGACGGCGTTGTCGATGAACACCAGGCGACCCTGGTCCAGGTCGCCGCTGCCGTCCTCGTGGGTGATCTCCACCTTGAGGGGGCGCCGGGCGTCGTACTCGCGCACCTGCGGCAGGAACTGCTGGGCGAGCTGGAACTGCACCTGGATGGGCTGCATCTGGTTCAGCACCAGCAGGGGGTTCGTGTCAGCGGGGGCCACCACGTTGCCGGCCTTGACCGACAGGCTGCCGGTACGCCCGCCGATGGGGGCGCGGATATCGGTATAGGAGAGGTTGATCTGCGCCTGCTTGTACGCCGCCTCGGCCTGGTCGGCGGTGGCGCGGGCGTTCTCGTACTCCTGCGGCGTCACGAAGTCCTGCTTGGCCAGCGGCTCCAGGCGGTCGGCGTTGGCCTTGGCGTTCTCCCAGGCCGCCTTGGCGGAAGCCAGCGCTGCCTCGAACGGACCCGGGTCGATGAGGAAAAGCTTCTGCCCGGCAGCGACGGTCTGGCCCTCGGTGAAGTACACCGCCTTCAGCATGCCGGCCACCTGCGGGCGGATCTGCACCATGTGCTCTGGCACCACCTGCCCCACGGCGGTGAGCGTCACTGGCATGGGCTGCACCTTCGCCACGCCCATGCTCACCGTCAGGTTGTCCACCCGCTCCCGGTGGTGGCTGTTGCGCACGTTGCTCCACACCCTGAGCCCCACCAGTACTACCAGCAGGGCGGCGCCGCCGCCGACGATCCACAATCCACGCTTGTTGCCGCTCACGGTTGCTCCGGTTTCGCTTGAGGGGCGTCGAGTCCGCCCATGGCATGGCCCATGGCGGCGAGCGCCGCGAACCAGTTGAGCCGCGCCTGCACCTGTTGCACGCGCGCGTTGGCGAGAGTCGCCTGCGCGCTCAGCACGTCGAGGATGCTGCCCAGGCCGTTCTTGTAGCGCGCCTCGGTGACGTCGGCCGCCTGTTGCGAGCTCTTCAGTTGCAGGTCGCTGGTGTCGAGACTGGAGGCGGCGGTGCGCATGTTCTGGTAGGCCTGCCAGACTTCGAGCTGCACCGCCTGCACCAGTTGCTCATCGGTGGCAGTGGCGACGTCGACGGCGGCCTGGGCCTGGCGATCGGCGGCCTGGTTCGCGAAACCGGTGAACAGCGGGAAGCTCAGGGTGAGGTCGGCCTGGTAGGTGTTGGCGGTGTTCTTGGGTTTGCCGGCGATCTCGCTGGTGGTGCGGCCCGCGCTGGCGTCGAGGGAGAGGCTGGGCCAGCCCTGGGCACGGGTGGCTTCCAGGCTGGCGATGGCCGCCTGCTGCTGGGCCTTCGATGCCAGCAGTTCCGGTCGTGCCTGCGCCGCCTTGCCCAGCAAGCTGTGCAGGTCTTCTTGGGGCAGCGTGGCGGTGACCTGGGTCTCCCAGGGCGCCAGCGGCACCGCGCTATCCGGCGCATAACCCAGGGCGATGGCGAGCTGGCCGTGGGCGGAGGCGAGCTGTCCCTGTGCCGTCTGCAGCGCCAGCCGGGCGCCGGCCAGGGCCGCCTGGGCCTGGTAGACATCGCCGATGGTGGCCAAGCCCGAGCTCTTGCGCTGGTTGGCGGCATCCAGCAGTGCGGCGGCGTCCTGCACGCTCTGCAGGTCCGCATCCTGCACGGCCTGCAACCCCAGTACCTGATAGTAGTCCTGCTCCACCTGCAGGATCAGGTCCTGCATGGTCTGGTCACCGCTGAGTTGCGCCGCAGTGAGCTTGTACTTGGCGGCCTCCGCGCTGCCGGAGCGGGCGCCGAAGTCGAGCAGCAGCCAGCTCAAGTCGACGCTCGGGCCGTAGAGGCTCTCGGGCGAGGTGGTGCCGGAGGTGCCACTGGCGGTCTTCTGCCGCCGGTACGCATAGGCCAGGCTGAGCTGCGGCCAATAACCGGCGCGCGCCAGCTCGACGCCGGCTTCGCTGCTGCGGATCTGGGCCCAGGCGATGCGGGTGGCGGGATTGTTCTGCAGCGCGAGGTCGGTGAGCTGCACCAGCGTCAGCGGCTGCTCGAAGTGGGGCGCATCCACCGCGCCTGCGCCCACGGGCAATGTAACCGTCAATAGGCAGGCCGCGGCGGCGATCACGGGATGTTGTGTCGTGGGTCTGGGCATGGATGTTCGTCGGAACGGGCGTGCCTGGTTTGACGCCGGCGCGCCCGGTTGGTTCACGGCGGCGCGGCCTGCACGGAAACGGCCGCGGCATATTCTCGCACCGCGCCGTTATTGGGTCGCGACTGATACACTTTGATACAAATCACGCCGCTACTCACCTGCGGTGAGGCGTGCACGGCGGCTAGAATCTCCGCCAGACTTCCCGGTCCGCATACATGACCAAACGTGACCATATCCTGCTGGTGGATGACGACGCGGAGATCCGCGCGCTGCTCTCGGAGTACCTGACCCGAGAGGGTTTCACCGTGACGGCGGTGCCGGACGGGCGCAGCATGGATGAGGCCTTGGAGGACAAGCGCTTCGACCTGGCGGTCCTGGACCTGATGCTGCCGGGCGAGGACGGCGTGAGCCTGTGCAAGCGGCTGCGCGCCCGCTCCATCCTGCCGGTGATCATGCTCACCGCGCGGGGCGAGGAGGCGGACCGGATCACCGGCCTCGAAGCCGGCGCCGACGACTACCTGGCCAAGCCCTTCAACCCCCGCGAGCTGCTGGCGCGCGTGCACAGCGTGCTGCGCCGCGCCCGTACTCTGCCCGAGGATGTGGCGCCCGAGCAGGCGCGCCGCTTCACGTTCTCGGGCTGGAAGCTCGACACCCTGACCCGCACCCTGGTGTCGCCGGTCTCGGTGGTGACACCGCTGTCGGGCGCCGAGTATCGGCTGCTCAGCGTGTTCCTGCACCACGCCGGCGAGGTGCTGAGCCGCGACCAGTTGACCGAGATGATACGCGGCCGCGGCAGCCACATGCCCTTCGACCGCAGCATCGACGTGCAGGTGAGCCGCCTGCGCCAGCGCCTGGGGGACGACGGCCGGGTGCCGGCCTTCATCCGCACCGTACGCGGCGAGGGCTACGTGTTCGCCGCACCGGTGGAGGTGCAGGCCTGATGCGCCTGTGGCCGCGCTCGCTGTATGGGCGCCTCTCGCTGGTGCTGCTGGCGGGGCTCATCGTCGCGCAGTTCGTGAGCGCCGCGGTGAGCCTGGCGGAGCGCGACCAGGCGCTGTTCCGCTTCAGCGATGCGCAGTGGGCGCAACGCGTCGCCCAGGCGGTGCGGCTGATGGACAACCTGGATGCCACGGAGCGCCAGCGCATCGCCGGCATGATCACGACGCCGCGCCTGTTGGTGAGCCTGAGTGCGCAGCCGCCGGTGAACGGCGAGGCCGATCCTGCCGCAGAGGATTTCCAGGCGGCGCTGCGGGACATCCTCGGCAGCGAGCGGCAGTTCCACGTGGTGGTGGCGCAGCGCACCCCCGCGGAATCGATGGCCGGAGTGCCGGCCCCGGTGGATCCTCCCAACATCAAGAGCAGCGAGCACGTCATCACCGAGGTCCAGCTCAAGGACGGCAGCTGGGTGAACTTCGACCACCCGCGTCCCTGGGCGCTCACCGACAGCCCGTTCCGGCTGGTGGTGAGCCTGGGTGTGCTGCTGGTGTCGGTGCTGCTGCTGTCGTTCCTGGCGGTGCGCTGGGTGACCCGCCCGCTCAGGACACTGGCGCGCGCCGCCGACGAGCTGGCCGTCGATCTCAACAGGCCGCCGTTGCCCGAGCGGGGCCCCCTGGAGGTGCGGGCCGCCGCCGCCGCCTTCAACAACATGCAGGCGCGGCTGCGCGACTACATATATGAGCGTACCCGCATCCTCACCGCCGTGTCCCACGACCTGCGCACCCCCATAACCCGCCTGCGCCTGCGCGCTGAGCTGCTCGCCGACGAGGAGCTGAAGGCCAAGCTGGTGCGCGACCTGCAGGAGATGGAGAACATGACCAGCGCCACGCTGTCGTTCCTGCGCGGCTTCGAGGACCGCGAGGCGCTGCAGAGCGTGGACCTGATGGCCCTGCTGGAAAGCCTGGAGACCGATTGCCGCGACATGGGATATGACGTGAGCCTGCACGGCAGCATCGGCCGTCCGGTCCCGCTGCGGCCGCGCGCGCTGCGCCGGCTGCTGGACAACCTGGTGACCAACGCGGTGCGCTATGGCAAGAAGGCCATGGTCGGCGTCGAGGATCTGGGGCAGACGGTGGTGATCCGGGTGCGGGACGCCGGTCCCGGCATCCCGCCCACTGAGCTGGAGAAGGTGTTCGAGCCCTACTATCGGCTGGACACGGCGCGCAGCCAGGAAAGCGGCGGCACGGGTCTGGGACTGAGCATCGCCCGGAACATCGCGGAACTGCACGGCGGGAAACTGGTCCTGCAGAACCACCCAGCAGGCGGCCTCGAAGCGATCTTGACGCTACCTGTCCGCCAGTAGTTTCTCGCCGCGGGCCCTCGCGGCCATGAGCTCGTCCAATTTTCCGGTCACATCTTCCACCCTGACGCAGTCCATGGCCTTGGGGTCGCGCACCCGCGTGCCCCAGGGCGCAGTCTCCGGACTGAGGCCGTCGAACTGCAGCAGCGCGTCGGGATAGCGGTCCACCCGCCAGCGCTGGCTGAGATAGGGGCCGGCCCGATCCGGGTTGGTGGTGGCATAGAGGCCGATCACCGGCGTACCCACGGCGGTAGCCATATGCACGGGACCCGAGTCCGGCGACACCAGCACCGTGGCCTGTTTCAGCAGCGCCAGCAGTTCCTTCAGGGAAGTGTGGCCCACGAGGTCCGTGACCGGCGTCTTCGCCAGGGCCTTGATGCGTTCGCCGTAGGCTTTCTCGATCTCGCTCTTGCCCCCGGTGACGATCACCTGCATGCCGTGCCGCTGCGCGGCATGTTCCGCCAGCGCCGCGTAATACTCGGGCTGCCAGCTCCGCCAGTTGCGGAAGCGGGGATTGGCGCAGGGGCTGATGACGAGAGTCGGCTTGCCGCCCGTGCGCTGCATGGCTGCCTGCTCGGCAGCAGCAGGGATGGGGATGTCCCAGCGCAGCAGGTGCTGCTGGATACCGAGCGTTTCCGAGAAGCCGAACAGGCTGTCCATCACGTGCTGGCGATCCCGATGCGGGATGCGGCGGTTGGTGAACAGCCATTGGAAGTCGTGGGCGCGCTGCCGGTCGAAGCCGAGCCGCACCGGCGCCTTCACCGCCAAGCTCGCCACGCTGGCGCGCAGCGACATCTGCATGTGCAGCAACAGGTCGAAGCGCCGGCCTCGCAGCGCGCGGCGCGTCTGCAGATACGGGTTCTGGGATTTATCGAAGATGATAAACTCGATGCCGGGGATGTCCCCCACCAGGCTCGCCTCGAGCTTGCCGATGATCCAGGTGATGCGCGACTGCGGCCAGTGCGCCTGAAGTGTGCGGATCACCGGCAGCGTGTGGCACACGTCGCCCACCGCCGAGAGGCGCATCACGCACAGCGATCCGGGAGCGGTCATGGACATGCTCGGTTATCCACGATGACGGCGAAGACGATGGACGCGGGGACCGAGGTCATCCTATACGATGACGCCCTGCTTGACCACGCAGATCCGGCGTTGTTCACGCCACCAGCATCTGCGACGAGCGCGGTGGGTGGCCGTGGCAGCGCGTGGATCCTCGATCGCGGCGATGACCAATGGGTGCTGCGCCACTACCGGCGCGGCGGCGTGCCCGGCAAGCTGGTGCGTGACCGCTATCTCTGGATAGGCCTGCGGCTGTCCCGTCCCTGCTGGGAGTGGCGGCTCCTGGACTCCCTATATAAGGAAGGCCTGCCGGTACCCCAACCGGTGGCGGCGCGGGTCGTGCGGGCCGGGCTGTTCTATCGGGGCGACCTCATCACCCGCCGCATCCCCGGCGCACACAGCGTCGCGGAGCGAGTGGCCGCAGGCCGGGCCGCAGGCATCCCCTGGGTGGCCATCGGGCGCTGCATCCGCCGCTTCCACCAGGCCGGGATCTGTCACGCGGACTTGAACGCCCACAACGTGCTGCTGGACGCCGCGGACGCGATCTATCTCATCGACTTCGACCGGGGCACCCGCCGCGAAAGCGGGGCCTGGGCTTCCGCCAACCTGGCGCGCCTGAAGCGTTCCCTGGACAAGCTCTCCGGCGAGGGCGGGTTCGACCTCACGGCCTGGGGCGCGTTGTTGGAAGGATATGCACGCCTCAGCTAGCATGCCTGTCACGACCCAAACCGATATGGCGCGGAGACCGCACATGCGTGGTTCGATACCGGTCCTGATCAGCCTCGCGCTCCTGCTCGGCGCCTGCGGCAAGTCACCGCAGAATCCCGCGCCAGCGGCGTCCACTGCACCGCCGGCTGCCAGCGCCGCAGCGCCGGCCGCCTCTACGGCAGCCGCGCCCAGCACCGCGGCTGCTGCCACCGCGGCGACAGCGGCCAGCACTGCGCCCGGGGCGGTCACGTCCTCCGCCGTCGCCGGTGCTACCACCGTCGCACCGGGCGAAGCCACCACCGCGGGCCCGGAGAAGGCCGGCGAGGTGGCCCTGGCCCAAGGTAGCGTCACCGACACCGCCACCGACGGCAGCAGCCGCCAGCTTAAGGACGGCGACGACGTCTATCCAGGCGATTCTTTCGTGCTGGGCTCCGACAGCTATCTCGACCTCGACCTCGAAGACACCGGTCGCATCCTGCTCAGGCCCAACACCAGCTTCAAGATCAAGAGCTTCCACTACGAGCCGGATGCCCACGATCCGAGCGCGCCCACCGACGCCAACGGCCAGCCGCTCATCAAGCCGCAGCAGCCGGAGAATGCCTTCTTCCGGCTGATCAAGGGAGGCCTGCGTGCCGTCGACGGCGTGATCGGCCACACCTCGCCGCAGAACTACGGCGTGGAGACGCCGGTGGCCACCATCGGTGTGCGAGGTACCAGCTTCGATGTCCGCTACTGCGGCGATGACTGCCAGGACGAGGCGGACACCACCGGTGCGCCGGCCAACGGCCTCTACACCTCGGTGGATGAGGGAAGTATCGGTGTCAAGAACGACGGTGGCGAGACCGTCAACAAGGCCGGCGACTTCGGCTACGTCGCCACCAGGCAGGCGAAGCTGCAGCGCAAGGACCATCCGCCGCGCGCGCTGCGCCACATGCGCCTGCCGGACAAGTTGGAGGCCCGCGCCGATACCAACCGCAACAATATCAAGATCAAGCGCCAGAAGCGCCGCGCGCTGATCCTGCAGCGCCGCCGCCAGGCGGCGGCCGCCAGGGCCAAGGCTGCCGCCGAGGGCAAGCCGCTGCCGGCAGCGCGTGGCCCCGCTGCCAAGGGCCAAGCGCCGACGGCCCCGGCCGAACGGCGTCAGGAACGCAGGCAAGAGCGCAGGCAGCAGCTTGAGGAACGACGTCGGGACAGGACCGGCGCACCGGCCGCCGCTACAGGAGGCAGGGCCGAGCGTCTGCAACGGGGAGGCGCCCCGGCCCGGTCGGAACCGGATGAGCAGGGCGGCAGCCGGCCGAAACCCGGCGAGCTACGGCGAGAGAAGCGCGAACAGCGGCGCCAGGAACGGCAGCAGGCCGGGCAGTCCGCCGCGGGCACCACCACGACTCCCGCCAAACAGGACAAGGCCGCGAAGTCCGCCGACGACAAGTGCAAGGACAAGAAGAAGCGCAAGAAGGACAAGGACAAGGATAAATGCGGCGGCGACTGAGCGCCGCTCTCTTACTTGCGGGGACCGCGCTTCGTCAGGTCGTCCACCGTGGCGACTGCACCTCTCAGCGCGCGGTCCATGGTGAGATGTGCGTTCCGCTCCGCCGCTTCCCGGGCTTTGGCGGCGAAGCTCTCCTCCCGCAGCAACCGGCCCAATCTGTCTTGCAACTCCGCGGGCACCAGGCCTGACAGGAGTCCGGCACCCAGAGTCTCGATCTTGGTGGAGGTGACCCGTTCGGTGAAATACATGGGCAGCATGAGCTGCGGCTTGCCCGCTTGCAGGAAGCTGCCGACGATATTGTGGCCGCCCATGCTCAGCCCCACGTCGCAGAGCGCAGCGGCCTTGACCACATCCAGTGGCTCGCCGGTGATCCGCAGATTGCCGCCGGCATATTGTTGGACCAATTGTGGCGCTGCACGCGGCAGGTAAGCCAGGACCGGCTGGCTGGTGGCGGCCAGGGTCTTGAGGATGGCGACGACCTCTTCGACGGGTTCGAGATACGCGAATATCTTCTTGCCTGGTAGCTCCGGCCACTCCGGGGCGGCGCCCATGCCAGGCTGGAAATTGCCCAGGTAAGTGACGTTGCCGCGCGGACCATAATCGTCCAATTCGGGATAGGTATAGATCTCGCGCGCATCGGCTTCGGCATAGAGGGCGCCCACGCTTGCCAGGCGGGGTGCGTCGAGTGCATCCAGTCCTCTATTCATGCCTTCGAGCACCACCTGCTCGCGCGCCGCCATGAGCTCGGGTCTGGCATCCTTCGCCCAGGTCCGCAGCAGCGGCAATGGGGATACCGGCGGCGGTACCAGGAAACCGATGCCAACCACGATGCTACGGATGCCTGTGCCCCGTGCAGCCAGGAGCGCACCGGGTGCATGGGCGCAACGGACGATGTCCGGCCGCACCAGGTCCAGCAGGTTGCGCCAGGCGCGCACCCGTGCCACCACCGCGTCTGGGTTGCCGTAACCCAGGTTTATCAGTACGTCGGCGAAGGTCATGGGCCGCTTCAGTATCATGTGCCGGGGTATGACGCTGGTGGGCGCCTGGTAATAAGGGAAGTGGGTGCCCAGCACGCGCTCGGCATGGGATAGATCCCGTAACGCGAAATGCACTTCGTGGCCGGCCTTGGCGATGGCCTTGGCCGCGATGTGAGTCCCTTCGATGTAGGCCAAGCCGTTGCCCAATTCCCAGCAGATCAATACACGTGCCATGGCTTGCTCCGGCGCTCAGTTGCGTAGGCCGGCGGCGGCCAGTTGCTCGACTATGCCGATGGTCCGGGTGACGGCCTGCTCCAGCGTCAATGCAGCCACCCGCGAGGCCACCGCCCGTGCCCGCTCATCCAGCGAAGCATCTTGCCGCAGCCGGTCGAGCTGCTGGGCGATCTCATCTGCCCGCAGACGGGAGTACCCGGCCACGCCGGCAGCAGCGAGCCGCTCGGCGATGACGCGTTCCGGCAGCAGCGCCGGCACTGCCAGTTGCGGCTTGCCGGCCGCAAGGAAACTGGCGGCGATCTGGTGGCTGCCATG
>Ga0070714_100003632_pt1 | contig 11547 bp, 9 predicted proteins | sample LARL83metaG_FD_65450 | JGI IMG/M metagenome (GOLD analysis project Ga0070714, IMG submission 65450) | Corn, switchgrass and miscanthus rhizosphere microbial communities from Kellogg Biological Station, Michigan, USA - LAR L8-3 metaG | ecosystem: Host-associated > Plants > Roots > Rhizosphere ... | reverse complement strand
ACGATTGTTTCCTGTTGAGTGTCGAGGTTGAGAATGACCACAACGAATTTTCCCTCCGCGTTAGTCGACGTGCCGGCCATCCGGCGTCCATCAGGCGACCACGTAAGAAACCCATCCAGGTGCTGGTCCTGGGCAAGGAACTTCCGCGGGCTGCCGCCATCTGAGGAGACGATATAGAATGCCCCACTCGGTCCCGGATAATCGCCCGCAAAAGAGATCTGCTTGCCGTCGGGCGACCAGCGGGGCATGAAGGCCTGGAGCGGAGGGTCCGTCAGTTGAACGGGATTGCTTCCATCCCGGTTCGCTTTCCAGAGGATGCCTTCGGGGTAGGAGACATAGGCTATCGACTTGCCGTCTTTGGAATAGGAGACGCCTTGGGCGGAGATGCCTCCCAGGAAGGGCTGGAACTGATTGGTCTTCGAATCAAACCGGGAAAGCTCACCTCGGGGTGATAAACCCACCGCGAATATCCTGCCCCCGTCTTTGCTTGGAACTGGCCGTCCCCAGAATTCCCCGGGAAAATACTTGCCCGGAAGTGGTCCGCCCCAGCGGATGGGGCCTTGGGTCATTTGAATCGGCTCCGCAGGCGGCCGGCGGAACACCCCACGCCGCTCGTCGAGTGCCCAGATCTGCCCCTCCGATATGAACAGGAAGAGTCTCCCGTCGGGAGTCCACTTGCCACAGCATGCAGCGGAGGTGCCGTGCCAGCCGGGCATCACTTCGTGAAGTCCCGATCCACTCGAAGACATCTCCCAAATCCGGTCCTTCATCGTGAACCGGAGCGCACCGCCGTCCGGTGACCAGGCGATGTCGCTGGCGGGAAACCAGGCGGAGCCATTGACAATGTCTCCAGCCAAGGCCAGTTTGTGGGTTCCCGTCCCATCGCTCCGCTCGACATAAATGCCACCATCTCCCGCAGAGAAGGCCACGGACTTTCCGTCCGGTGAAAAGGAAGCGTGATAGCCATCTCCCAGGTGGCGTGCCTGGCCTCCCAGGATCCCCACGTTCCATAGCTCCGTGGCCGCGTTCACAAGAAGAAAGCTGGACGCATCCGGCGAAACGTCCACCAGGAGCGCATGGGGCTCTGCAACTGAGACAGGTGCAGTCCCTCCGCCCGAGATTGCCACCTGGGCAACTGATTCGGGCGTTGTCGAGCCCGACATCAGGTTGAAGTAGAGCCGGCTCCCGTCGGTCCCGACGAGAGTCTTTGCACGGCCGTCGTGGGTGATCTGGGTATAGCCGGTGATGCGCGGCGGCGGAAGCGGGCGATGAAGGTACCAGATGGCGGCCGCCAGGCAGAGCACTAGAACGCCGCTTCCGGCCAGCACCCTGCCCCACAATTGCTTTCGGCTTTGAACCTTCTTTCCGGCGCCGCTCAGGCCAGGTGGCTCATCGGCGTTCTCCGGCACTCCCGAAGGCTCCTGAGAAACTTCGACTTCGGCAATGAACCGGTATCCGACCGTCGCCACGGTGGCGATGTAACGCGGCTCGCGGACGTCATCTCCCAGCGCGCGGCGCAGCTTCGCGATGCTGCGCGTGAGAGAGCTTTCTGTCACAGCGGCGTCAGCCCATATCGCGTCGAGCAGTTCCTCCTTCGTGATCAGCTTTTGTGGGTTGTGGAGAAGGAATAGAAGGACCCGAAACGCCTTTGGCTCAATCGGCGAAACCTCGCCAGCCTTTACGAGGCAGAACTCCCGCTCGCGGATCTCCATGTCTCCAAAGCGGAAAACAAAGGACTTACTCTCCGTCATAAAACCGCCACCGTGGTCGGAATTTCGTCATGATTGCGCCAAGACCGTGCAGAGCCACCCGCCCAGAGTGACCTCAGCCTACCCGGCTGAGGAGCTTTGCAATGACAAATCTCAAGTGTTTCGGTTCCCTGGTTCTTGCAGCAACAATCGTCCCTGCGCTTCCGGCTGAAACTCATTGCCCTGGAAATGCCGCCAGTCTACCCTTCCGCATCGTAAACCGCCACCAGATGATCGTGGCCGTGGCAATCAACCACACCGGACCCTTCGATTTTCTCCTCGATACCGGCTCCCAGATCACGACGGTGGACCCCTCTCTCGCCGCTGAACTTCACTTGTACTCCGACGGCGAGGCCGTGGTCGCTGGCGCGGGCTCTCGCCAGTCAGCGGCCTTCGCACAGGTGGACCGGCTCGAAGCTGGCTCCCATGCGGTTACGAATCAACGCGTGCTGGTGTACGGACTTCACACTTCCGATCTCCACATTAAAGGCATTCTCGGCGAGGATTTCCTCGAGCAGTTCGACATGCTGATTGACAATAAGCGTGGCTTGCTCTGCCTTGACGACACCGGCTCCATGCGCGAAGCCGTAAAAGGAATGCATGTCGCGTTGCTGGCGCCACCTCAGGCGGCCGATCGCGGAGCTCTGTCCAGGCTGCTGATCATCGAGGCTCGTCTGTCGGACGGTGTGAGGCCGGTTCGCCTGATGCTCGACTCCGGCGCAAATGTTCCTCTCCTCTACAATGCCCCGCAATATATGGCGCTGCCGCTCTCCCCAAACGCCACTTTGCGCGGACGCGGCGTGGACGGATCGCAACGATTCTTCTCAGCGCTGCCTCGGCAGCAGGTGAAGATCGGTTCACGCGAGTTGTCCGATGTACCCTTTTTCAGCCTCGCCGGTGTCCAGAACGACGCCCGCGCAAAGGGGTTCGACGGTGTCCTGACAACGGGGATCTTCAATCGCATCTTTATCGACCACGCAGATCACTTTGTGGTCCTGGAACCGTGAAGAATCTGAAGAAGGTGTAATTCCGTTGCGGATCGACCGCCAAAAACTCCAGATGCTCTACTATATTCGTATTTTCGAATATAATAGAGGATAAATGCCCGATTCGCTTCGCCAATTCAAAGCCGAAATCTTCCAGGCCCTCGCGCACTCGACGCGCATCGCGATTCTCGATCAGCTGCGGGAGGGTGAACTCACAGTGGGAACATTTGTGGAGAGACTTGATCTCGAACAAGCAAATCTATCGCAGCATCTTGGGGTACTGCGCGCACGTCAGATCGTGGTAACCCGCAAAGTGGGCAACCAAGTGTTCTATTCGGTACGCGATCCTCTCATCTTTAAAATGCTCGATCTCATGCGGCGCTATTTTCAGAAGCAGGTCGGCGAATCAATTTCCATGTTCGAGGAACTCGAGAAGGCCGAGGTGCGTCGCTAGTGCGTCTCCCAGAGCAGTGGCTTCCCCGATCGATTACAGCCCTTCGCAACTATTCGCCTCGGCAGTTTAGCCATGACCTGGTCTCCGGCATAACCGTTGGGCTGGTGGCTCTACCCCTCGCGATGGCCTTCGGAATCGCCAGTGGCGTTACGCCACAAGCGGGGTTGTATACAGCGGTGGTTGCAGGATTCCTGATCTCTGCACTGGGCGGCTCGCGTGTCCAGATCGGAGGACCCACCGGTGCTTTTGTGGTCATCGTTGCAGGAATTGTGTCTCGCTTCGGGCTGGAAGGGTTGTCGCTGGTTACGCTGATGGCAGGAGCCATGCTCTTGATCATGGGCTTGACTGGGCTCGGAGCAGCTGTCAAGTTTATTCCGCGGCCAGTGATCATCGGCTTCACCAATGGCATCGCGCTCCTTATCGCTTCGACACAGATCAAAGATTTCCTGGGATTGAAAACTGGTCCCGTGCCCAGCAGCTTTCTGCCGCGCATGAAGGTTCTGGCAGAGAGCATTGAAACTGTGCAATGGCAGACCGTCGCGATTGCCGGCTCAACACTGGCAATTATTCTCTTCTGGCCGCGCATCAACCGCCGTATCCCCGGATCGATTGTCGCCGTACTGGCTTGTACGGCAGCCTCGGGGCTCCTCCATCTGCCTGTTGCAACCATTGGGAGCAAGTTTGGCGGGATTCCGCAGGGATGGCCCCCGTTCACGATGCCTCACCTGCACGCGGAGCACATCGAACCGCTCCTCCCGTCTGCTTTTACGGTGGCCCTGCTGGGAGCAATTGAGAGCCTGCTCTCGGCGGTGGTTGCGGACAGCATGTCCGGGGACCGTCACAATTCCAACGTCGAACTTGTTGCACAGGGATTGGCAAACATCGCCTCACCTCTCTTTGGCGGTATTCCTGCGACCGGGGCAATCGCGCGAACCGCGACCAACATCCGTTCTGGTGCGCTGACTCCCGTCTCCGGGATAGTCCATTCCCTGACTCTGCTCGTGATTTTGCTGGCCGCCGCTCCCCTGGCGCGGTTCATTCCTCTGGCCACCCTCGCGGCAGTTCTCTTTGTCGTTGCGTGGAACATGGGCGAATGGCGGGAGATCGGCGGGGTGTTGCGCCTGGCGAAGGCCGATATCGCCGTGTGGGCGGTGACGTTCGGTCTCACCGTCATTGCAGATCTTACCGTGGCCGTTGGCGTAGGAATGGCTCTCGCCGCCCTGCTCTACATCTACCGGATCGCCGAGACAACCACAGTCGCTCCCGTCACTGAGGAGTATCTCCGCGATGGCAAAGCTCACATCCTCCAGGACAAGGAGATCCCACCGAATGTGGCAATCCTTCGAATTCACGGGCCGTTTCTCTTCGGCACCACGCAAAAGCTTGAGGAAGCCACAAAGGACCTGGGCGTATTCCCCACGATTGTGATCTTGAGGCTGCGGAACATGACCGCTCTTGACGCGACCGGGCTCCACGCTCTCGAAGTATTTGCCGAGCGAATGCGAAGAACCGGTCGCACGCTTCTGCTATGCGGAGCCCGGGATCAACCGGCCGAGTTGCTGTCCCAGGCTGACGTGGTGGAAGAGGTTGGGCGGGAGAACATCCTGCCGAACGTGGATGCGGCATTGCATCGAGCGCGACAGATCAGTAGCAGCTTCAATGGCGTGGGCATGGAGATCGCCGATGACATGCAGGCGATGAAGATCTAGGTGGTCTCTCGCCGATCATCGGCCATTCTCAAAATGCGCGAGCCTCAATAGAGGTGCGCTCACGGTCGGATTCGGGGAACTATTTCGAAATAATCTTCGGCCCGCAGCATGCATTCCGCATTGACGGTGAATGTTGATCTGAAGTGGAGCAATGCTATCTGGCGAGTACCTTCTGCAGTGCGGCAGCTTCATCATCTGCCTTGATAATTTTGTTGTGCAGGCAGTATAGGGCCAGTTCAAGGCGATCCGCGACGCCGAGCTTGTCATAGATCTTGCGCAGGTAGTTCTTGATGACCTGTTCGGTGGTTCCAAGCTGAAATGCAATTTCCTTGTTGCGCATCCCTCGCGTGATGCAAATGATGATCTCCGTCTGTTTGGGGGAGAGGCGCAGTTGGGTAGACGGGTTTAATAGTGCAGCTTCCTCGGTGCGGTAGGCTTGGATCACCCAGTTCAATGCCTGGTTATCGATCCAGGTTTCCCCTGTAGCGATGCGCCGTATGCATCGTATCAGCAGGTCGGGAGAAATAGAGCGTGAGATGAGGCCTCGAACGCCGCGACGATAGAGTTCCACTGTCTGGCTCTCGTTGGCTGTCTCCGTTTGGGCGATCAGCTTGATAGAGGGCGCGATGCGTAGGAGTTCAGGGATGAAGCCCTTGGCGCCAGCCAGAAGCTCACCTTCGACAAGGGCAACCTCGGTCGGATGCCGTTCCACCGCAACGCGAAGATGTTCTAACGAGGTCGCCTGCGCCACAACGCGAATATCCTCTTCAAGTGCGAGGATCTTGCTAATCCCCGCGCGGTAGATCGCCTGGGAGTCCGCAAGAACGACGCGGATCACACCTGGCGTATCAGGTCCGGCCGGAGCTTCGACCTCGGATGTTTTTTTCAAGAGTTCCATATGCGTCGTCATGATGCGACGGCCAGGCCAAGGACAGAGTTAATTCGGCGTTGAATTGGGTCGGCCGATTCGATCACTTCCCGGGTCACGACTTCGGGAATCGCTCTCCCAACCAGCTGCGGAGTCAATCCATCTGCGTGGACCGCTTCAGCAGCCAAATCGACCGATGCCGATATTGGGGGAAGATCCGCGGATGTTCCATCACCCGAGCTCATGAACGGCTTCAACGCCTCCAGGAGTGAGTCCAGCTGATACATCCGGTTACTCACCCAGATGGCTTCTTCATCGATGAGGCCCAATTGATCCAACGCCGCATTCATCGCCGAACGATAGGCGTCGTCATGGCTTAGCTGGTTCATCTTTCCGCCTCCATTGTTCGAAGGTAAGCGGAGAGTAACCACACCAGGCATTACCTAAAATATGTACGATGGTTACCATAGAGCTACGCGCCTCCCTCTCCAGGACCATACGACGATGCCTGAGAGATCTCGGAAACAGTGTGCTTCACGGCGGTCAACTGGTTCCGGGCTGATCTTGCCCAATCCGGACCCCATTTCGGGATTGAAGGGAATCCGACCGGAATCGTCGCCTTCGACACGTTGTCAAGCCCGCCATTCAGACTTTGCTCGCGCTTGCCAGACGTTCATCGCGTCACAAAATTTCGCCTTCCCTAACCTCGTCAATCGTTTAGCGCCACTCCGGCTCCATCGAAAATAAATCTCAATTTCGCCTCGAAACTTTGCAGGTTATTTCTCGGAAATCTCTATCCTTGAATCAGTATGAAATTCCGACAGCCAGAACCAGTCCATCCCGTGACCACAAGTTCTCTCCGGGAATGATCGCCAAGACATGCGCCCAGAGGGCAACCAGGCACCCCCACCCCCCTCCCCCCAGGGGACCGGAGCACGGACCGCAGTACGGACTCGGAGCACGCCACATTCACTGGAAGGTCAGCTATGATGGCCCGTTAAGTTCTTGTCTGGGAATAATCTAGGCATAAACCTAATAATGAGAGAAACTTGCAGAGCTTGCCTTGCGATAAGGTCCCTGTATTGAAGAATTTACGCCCAGAGACTAGGGGTATAGTACCTAGAGTTCAGTCTTCATCATGGAGCCGGTTGCGAGAAGGAAACCCTTGTTATGAGATCCCCTGCATATATGGCGGTGCTTCTGCTCCTCTCTCTGGCGCCCGCCGGACTCGCGCAATCCCAGCGCGATCCGTTCTCCCCGCTCTCTTTCCTCCTCGGCACGTGGGACGCAAAGACCGTGAACAATCCGGCTGTGAATGCCATCGGAAACTACACTTTTCGCACCGAACTCAACGGCCACATCCTTGCGCGGCACACGATAGCCGATCCGTCGAAATGTAAAGGTCCGGCCGACTTCAACTGCGAGCACGGTGACCTTCTCTATATCTACTCCGAGTTGCCGGGCCAGGTTCTTCGCGCCATCTACTTCGATAACGAAGGGCACGTCATTCACTACACCGTGACTACGCCCACCGCGACCTCGGCGGAGTTCCTATCCGATGCAGCGAGCCCCGGCCCCCAGTTCCGGCTCTTTTATGAATTGAGATCCGGAGCGATGAACGGCAAGTTTCAGATCCGTATGCCGGGCCAGCAGGAGTGGAAGTCCTACCTCGAATGGACCGGATCACGGAAATGAGAAGCCGGGGTGACTTATGCCCCTGCCGCGGCTTTCTTTGCGCTCGCTTCATTCAGCTTCTCGATCGATGCCTGGTCAATCTTCAGCTTTGCGGCCTCGGCGAGATCCTGTAACTGCTTGTCGTTGGTTGCGCTGGCAATGGGAGCGGTGATTCCTGGTTGTGCGATCAGCCACGCCAGGGCCACGCGCGCCGGCGTCGAACCGGTCGCGTTCGCAACCTCGTTGAGGGCGGCAATCACGCCGAATCCCCAGTCGTTGAGGTACTTCTGCACCATCGCGCCGCGCGCCGCCTTCTCCGTGTCCTGCTTGCTGCGGTACTTGCCGCTGAGGAAACCGGACGCCAGCGAGAAGTAGGGAATGACGCCGAGCCGGTACTTCTGCACCACTGGAAGCAGTTCTGTCTCGTACTGCTCTCGTTCGACAAGGTTGTAGTGCGGCTGCAGCGAAACATAGCTCGCGAGGCCATTTCTGCGGCTGGTCTCAAGCGCTTCGGCCAGGCGTGATCCGCTGTAATTGGATGCGCCGATATAGCGTACTTTGCCCGCCTTCACGAGGTCGTCGAAAGTCCGGAGCGTTTCTTCAAGAGGTGTTTCTTTGTCGTCCTGGTGGGCCTGGTAGAGATCGATGTAGTCGGTTTGGAGCCTGCGGAGGGAGTCCTCTACGGCCTGCCGGATGTATGCGGGCCTGAGACCCTTGCGGCCTTCGCCCATATCCATCCCGACCTTGGTGGCCAGAATGATATCTTTGCGCCGTCCACTCTTTGCCAACCACCTGCCGATGATCGTCTCTGATTCTCCGCCCTTGTGGCCCGGCGCCCAGCGAGAGTAGATGTCGGCCGTATCAATGAAGTTCAATCCAAGATCGAGCGCGGCATCAAACTGCCGGGAGGCGTCTGCTTCCGATAGCGTCCAGCCATATACGTTTCCTCCAAGGCAGATGACGGGAACTTCCGGTCCCGCGGCACCCAGTCTGCGCTTCTCCATGTGTTTCACCTCAAGTGCTCTGATGCGAAGGGACGCGTTACGGGCGCAGGAAGTTCGGCGCTTCGAGCAGCTCGAAGGCGTGCCATTCTCCTGAGCACGAGGGCGCATCCAATTCAGTATGAAATTTGTCGCTCTCGCTCCTTTGGTTCTGTTGATTGTCGCTGGTTGCACGCCCCATGACCGCAGCCCTGACGAAATTCGTGAACAGACCGCCCGCGCGACCTCGACCGCAGCCCGCGATGCAAAGGCAGTAGCTCAGGGAGTCGTAGAGGGAATCAAGCAGCAGCGGACCATCAATCTCAACAAGGCCTCAGCCGAAGATCTCACGTCGCTGCCCGGCATCGATGATGCCGCGGCCCACCGCATCATCGATCACCGGCCCTATAGCGATTCCTATGACTTGGTAAAGCGTCATGTTATTTCCCGCGCGGCATACGATCGGATCGCGGGCAAGGTGGAAGCGCGATAAACGTTCAAGGGTTGCGCCGGAAAGACGGGAACTCCGGTCGCCAATCCGGTGCGCTACACTCCACTGCATGCAAAGAAAGTTCCTCCTGGTTGCGCTGATCGTTGCAGTTTTCTCATTTGGCAGTTCACTTGCCAATGCGCGCTCTCAGCATACCTTTACAGCTACAAACGGCCAGTTTCAACTGGACGGCAAGCCCTACCAGATTCTTTCGGGCGAGATGCATTACCCGCGCGTTCCGCGGGCCTACTGGCGCGAGCGCTTTCGCATGGCGAGGGCCATGGGCCTGAACACCATAACTACATACGTTTTCTGGAATCTGCACGAGCCGCGCCCCGGCGTCTACGACTTTTCCGGCCAGAACGACCTTGCCGAGTACATCCGCGAGGCGCAGCAGGAGGGCCTCAATGTAATTCTCAGGCCGGGCCCCTACGTCTGCGCGGAGTGGGATCTCGGCGGCTATCCTTCATGGCTTCTCAAGGATCGAAGCCTGGTGCTCCGTTCCGATGAGCCCAGGTACATTGCGGCAATGAAGGAGTGGTTCGATCGGCTGGCGCGCGAAGTATCGCCCCTGCTTCTCCAAAACGGAGGGCCAATCATTGCCATTCAGGTTGAGAACGAATACGGATCGTTTGGCCACGACCACGCCTACATGGAAGCCGTGAAGACAGCCCTGCTCAAATCGAGCATTGCCACTTCAGACACTCTGCTTTATACCGCAGACGGTCCTGAGCAGGTGCCGGATGGATCGCTTCCAGAACTGCCGGCGGTCATTAACTTCGGAACCGGAGATGCAAAGCAGGGCTTCACGACGCTGAAGAAGTTTCGTCCTGACGGGCCTTTCATGACGGGCGAGTACTGGGCAGGATGGTTTGACCATTGGGGCGAGCACCACCACACCACCGCCGTCGCAGCCAATGCCGCCGAGTACGAGTGGATGTTACGACAGGGCTACTCCGTGAGCATGTACATGTTTCACGGTGGCACCAGCTTTGGATTCATGAACGGCGCCAACAGCAACGGCAGCAACTACGAACCCGACACCACGAGCTATGACTATGACGCGCCCTTGAACGAAAGCGGACAGCCAACGCCAAAATTCATAGCGTTCCGTGAGGCCATTGCTCACGTCACCGGCAAGACACCGCCTTCGATCCCGGCATCGACGGCGGCACGGACTTACACAATCGCTCCACACATCGATTCTGCCTCGCTGTGGAGCAGTCTTTCCGCACCCATTGAGTCCGACAAGCTTCTCACCATGGAAGACCTTGATCAGTCCTACGGATACATCCTCTATCGAACCCAGGTCGCCGCGGGGCCGGGCGAACTTGTCATTGACGGGCTTCACGATTACGCACAGATATATATCAACCAGAAACTAATCGGCACTCTCGACCGGCGGCTCGGGCAATCGCGGCTAACGCTACCGGGCGTGCCGGCCGGAGCAACGCTGGATATCCTCGTGGAGAACTCGGGCCGCGTGAACTTCACGAAGGTGATCCAAGGTGAGCGTAAAGGAATAACCGGTTCTGTTACGGTCGGCGGCCGCAAGCCGCAACACTGGCAGATCTATTCGCTGCCGCTTACCGATCTTGTGGGGAGGGTGCATTTTCAATTCGCCTCATGCGAAGGGCCCTGTTTCTACCGTTTCGCGATGAGTGTTCCCCCAGTCTCGGGGACAGCTGGAAATCCCGATACATTCCTCAGTACGCACGGACTTCAGAAAGGGATGGCTTTCCTGAACGGGCAGCCACTCGGCCGATTCTGGTTTGTGGGGCCGCAATTCACGCTGTACACACCGGGGCCGTGGCTGCAAGCTGGCGAAAATGACGTGACCGTTTTCGATCTTCAGGGGACTGCGAGGGAGTCGCTTGCGACCGCGGAACGAGCGGACTATGGCCCGTTAAAGTGACGAAGGGTTTGCAACCGGTCCGCAAAGACAATATGAGTGACGCCGCGGCTTAAGAGCGGCGTGTTTCTTGTTGCCCGGTGCGGACGGCTCCAGAAACCTATCTGCAAATGTGCGGCAGTTTGACCATGTAAACCGTGATTGCTATGTTGGTTGCTCCACGAATCTGAACCAGCTGAGCGGCCGAATGCGATTTGTTCTTGTGCGATTCCTCGTTTGTAGCGGCCTGGCGGTTTCTGCGCTTGCGCAGCAGGCGCCTCCACCAGCAGCGGCGCTTGCGCAGATGCGTGAGGCGAGCGGAGGAAGCGCCTGGGATCGTGTGGCGGAGATTGTCGCACGCGGTCAGATGATCGAGAACGGCTTCACCGGAAATATCACGATCAGCATTGACGCAAGGAGTGGCCGCAATGCCTTCCGCGCGGAGTTTTCAGCTGTCGGCGCAACGATTGGCTCCGGTGTGGACTCCGGACAGTCTTGGACATTGGATCAGAACGGCGATCTTGCACTGCATCCGGGTGCCAAAAGCGATGCCGACGGAATGACGGAAATGTACCTCGCGCGGCGGGGCTATTGGCGTTGCGATTTCGACGGTGCGGAGGTTACGACTGGTACTCCGGTTGTGGAACGCGGTGTCACGTACGAACGCATTGAAGTCACGCCGCAGAAGGCCCGGAGCGTTACGCTCTGGATCAACAGGGAAACACATCTGCTGGATCGCGAGCAGTG
>Ga0070714_100003630_pt1 | contig 11552 bp, 13 predicted proteins | sample LARL83metaG_FD_65450 | JGI IMG/M metagenome (GOLD analysis project Ga0070714, IMG submission 65450) | Corn, switchgrass and miscanthus rhizosphere microbial communities from Kellogg Biological Station, Michigan, USA - LAR L8-3 metaG | ecosystem: Host-associated > Plants > Roots > Rhizosphere ... | reverse complement strand
CGAGATACCCGGATTCGGCGGCGGCAACTACATCACCTACCTCACCCCCGGCGTGGTGATCATGACCGCGCTGTTCTCGGCCAGCTGGACCGGGATGTCCTACATCGAGGACATGAACACCGGGATCATGGACCGGTTCCTGACCGCCCCGGTGCCGCGCGGCGTGCTGATCTCGGCCACGCTCGCCTACCAGGCCGTGACCACCGTGGTCCAGTCGGCGATCATCATCGCGATCGGCTGGGGCATCGGGGCCACCTTCCCCGGCGGCGCCTGGGGCATCGCGGCCCTGATCGCCGTGTCCGTGCTGCTCGCACTCGCCATGGCCGGGCTCTCCAACGGGCTGGCGCTGCTGTCCCGCCAGCGCGAAACGCTGATCGCGGCGTCTACCACGCTGGTGATGCCGCTGACGTTCCTGTCCGGGGCGTTCCTCTCGCTGCACCTGGTGCCCGGCTGGATCGCCGCGACCGCCAGGTACAACCCGGTGAACTGGGCGGCCAGCGCCGGGCGCGAGGCCATCGGGGCGCACCCGCCCTGGGGCACGATCGGCGCCTACGCCGGCTTCCTGGTCGCCGCCCTGCTGGTCACGGCCGCGATGTCGACCCGGGCGTTCCGGCTGGCCCAGCGCTAACCCGGAGCCAACGCTGGCCGCCAGCCTGGATAGGCTCGGACCGTGTCCAGAGCACTGCTGATCGTGGACGTCCAGAACGATTTTTGCGAGGGTGGCTCACTCGCCGTCAGCGGGGGGGCCGAGGTGGCCCGGTCAATAAGTACGTATCTGGGCGGACTCGATCGCGACCGCTACGCGCACATCGTGGCCACCCAGGACCACCACGTCGATCCCGGTTCGCACTTCTCCGCCGCGCCCGACTACGTCGGGACCTGGCCGCCGCACTGCGTCGCGGGCACGTCGGGCGCGGACTTCCATCCCAGCCTGGACCCGGCCGGTTTCGAGGCGGTGTTCCGCAAGGGCCAGCATTCCGCCGCCTACAGCGGGTTCGAGGGCGCGGACGCCGACGGCGTCCCGCTGGCCGCCTGGCTCAGGGAGCGCGGCGTCACCGCCGTCGACATCGCCGGGATCGCCACCGACCACTGCGTGCGGGCCACCGCCACCGACGCCGCGACCGCGGGCTTCACCACCCGGGTGCTGCTCGACTTCACCGCGGGCGTGGCCGCGGACACCACCAAGGCGGCCCTGGACGAGATGCGCACCGCAGGCGTCGAGCTGACCGGGAACCCGGTCGGGATCGACGGGAACTGACCCGCGCCCGGACCGGAACCGCCCGCTCACCGCGGGTACATGCCGCCGTCAAGCGAGATCACCTGGTTGGTCAGGTAGGCGTTGCCCAGCATGGCCAGGGCCAGGCCGGCCACCTCGTCCGGCCGCCCGAGCCTGCCGACCGGCACCCGTCCCGCGAGCTCGCCGGGCTCGCCGGGCAGCATGCCGGTGTCGGCGATCAGCGCCGGGGCGAGCGCGTTGACCGTGACCCCGGAGGGCGCGAGGCGCGCGGCGAGGAAGTGAGTCAGCCCGTGCAGGCCGGCCTTGGCGGCGGCGTAGTGCGGGCCCACGACGCCCCCCGTGAAGGCCGCCACCGAGGAGATGAACAGCACCCGGCCAAAATTGCGTTCTGCCATTCCGGGCAATAGCCGCTGAGCCAGGAGAAATGGGGCGCGGAGATTCACCGCGATCATCTCGTCGAAATCCGCGCTGCTGATCTCGCCGAGGGACTGGACCCGGCCCAGCCCGGCGTTGCTGACCAGCACGTCCACCGGGCCCAGGGCCTGCTCCACGGCGTCGGCCAGGGCGCCAGGGGCAGCCGGGTCGCTCAGGTCGGCCCGCACGGCCACGGCGCGCCCGCCCGCGGCCGCGATCTCGGCGGCGGCCAGCTGAGCTGGCTCTGCGTTCCGGCCGTAGCCGACCGCGACCGCCGCGCCCTCGGCCGCCAGCCGGGCCACGATCGCCCGGCCGATGCCGCCGCTGCCGCCGGTGACCAGCGCTACGAGGCCGCTGAACCCGTCCACGAGCCGTGCTTAGTCGTCGCCCTCCGGCAGCGACTCGTAGATCTCCTTGCACTCGGGGCACACGGGGAAGCGCTTGGGATCGCGGCTCGGCACCCAGACCTTGCCGCACAGCGCGATCACGGGCGTCCCGGTCACGGCGCTGTCGACAATCTTGTCCTTGTCGACATAATGCGCAAATCGCTCGTGATCACCGTCGCCATGAGAGAGATCCGGGACGGTGCGGGTGTCTTCCCTGACGTCGCTTCCTGGCATGACTTCTGTGTTCACAGCGACCGATTCTACGCGGCGGATCAAGCGGCTCAGTTGAGCATGGGATCATCCGGGTAGGTGGCCACGATCGCGAAATCGCCGCCCTGCCGCCGGAGCACCGCAGGCCAGAGCTGTTCCGGCTCGGCCAGGAAGGCGTCGGCGGGCTCGCCGGGCAGCACGTACCAGGCGCCCTCGTCGATCTCCGCCTGCAGCTGGCCCGGGCCCCACCCGGCGTAGCCAGCGAAGACCCGCAGCGAGGTGATGCCCCCGGCCAGCAGCTCGGGCGGGGCCTCCAGGTCGACCAGGCCGATCCGGGACATCAGGCTGGAGCCGTCCAGCGAGCGCCAGCCCAGCGGCTCCTCGTCGCCCTGGGCCAGGGCCAGGGCCAGGGCGCTGTTCGGGGAGACCGGGCCGCCCTTGAACACCACGGTCGGCCCGGTGACCAGGTCCGTCCAGGACTCCAGGACCTGCCCGACCTGGACCTCGGTCGGGCGGTTCAGCACCACGCCCAGCGTGCCCTCCTCCGGCTCGTCCTCCACTATCAAGATCACAGTGCGCCGGAAGTTAGGGTCGCCTAGCAGCGGCGTGGCCACCAGAAGCCGGCCGCTGAGCGATTCAGGCTCCATGCCTCCATGATGCGCCTGATTCCCGGAACTCCGCGCACCGCCTGCCACCTGACGCCAAACTCGGCTGATGATCCAGGGACACGTACGCTAAAGGGGTGTCTGAGGTAAGCGGGGACCCTGTCCAGCGGGATGCTGGGCAGGCGGAGGGCGGCCGGGCGGACGGCCTGACGGGCGGCGGCGTCACAGCCGGCGGGGACCCGGCGGGCGGCGGGACGCACGAGCCGCGGACCATCACCGCGGTGGCCGACGCGCCCACGGTCGATGTCACCCGGCTGCGGGTGGCGATCGCCCGCCTGTCCCGGCTGCTGCGCAAGCACGAGCTGGCCGGCCTGACGCCGACCCAGCTGGCCGCGCTGGCCACGGTGGAGCGGGCCGGGCCGCTGCGCCTGGGCGACCTGGCCGCAGCGGAGCGAATCGCGCCCTCCACGCTGACCCGGCTGGTCAGCGCGCTGGAGGAGCAGGGTTACGTGCGGCGCTGCGCGGTGCCGGCCGACGCCAGGGCGTGGACCCTGGTGGTCACCGCGACCGGGCACGCGGTGCTGGACCGGATCCGGCATGAGAACACGATCCAGCTCGCCGACAGCCTGCTCACGCTGTCCTCGGAGCAGCTCGCCGCGCTGGCCGCGGCCCTGCCCGCGCTCGAGCAGCTGGCCAACGCCGGGCCGCTCGACGCCGCGGACTGACCGCCGGGGCCGCTTCCGGCCTCAGAACAGCAGGCTGGACAGGGTGGTCCTGGCCTTGCTGACCCGCGGGTCCCGGGGCGGGAACACGTCGAACAGCTTGAGCAGGTGCACCCGGGCCTGGTTCCGCTCCTCGCCCGAGGTCTGCCTGACCGTGTCGAGCAGGCGGTCGAACCCGGCCTCGATCTTGCCCATGGCCACGTCGATGTCGGCGACCCGCGCCTGCGCGTCCGGATCGCCCGGGTTGTCGTCCGCGTCCCGGCGGGCCTTGGCCTGGTCGTAGGAGTTCACCCGGCGGATCAGGTCGACCTGGGCGAGGCCCATGGTGGCGACCGGGTGGCCGGGCGAGGCCGCGAGCACCTTCTCGAACGCGGCCGCGGCACCGTCCAGGTCGCCGCGCTCCATGGCCTCCTGCGCCTCGCCGAACCCGGCCTCGGCGAAGGGGTCGCCGGGGCCGCCCGGGCCCATTCCCGGGCCGGCCGGGCCGCCGGGGCCTGGCGGCCGCCCGGCACCGGGGCCGGGATCCGCCTGGCCTGGGCCACGCGCCCCGCCCGCCTGCGCGCCGGCCGCGTCCTGCGCGCCTCCCGCCTGGTCTTCGTCCTGCTCGTCATCCCCGGCACCGCCCGCGCCCTGGCCGGGCAGGCCGAGCTGCTGGGCGACCTGCAGGATCTGGCCGAGCCAGTCCCGCACGTTGGCCTCGGGCTGGGCGCCGAGGAAGCCGTCCACCACCTGCCCGCCCACGATGGCCATGACCATCGGAATGGACTGCACCTGGAGCGCGGCGCTGAGCTGCGGATTGGCGTCGACGTCGACCTTGGCCAGGACCCATGCGCCGTCGGCCTCGTCGGCCAGCTTCTCCAGCACCGGCGACAGCTGCTTGCACGGCCCGCACCAGTCCGCCCACAGGTCCAGGATCACCGGGACGCTGCGCGACCGCTCCACCACGTCGGTGTTGAAGGTCTGGTCGGTGACGTCGATCACGTGCCCCGCCGAGGCGCCGGCCTGGTCAGTCTGGGCCGTCTGCTGCCTGCGCTGCGCGGCGGCCTGCCGGGCGCCCAGGTCTACGGCCCCGCGAAGGGAGAAATCCCGCGGCTGCTGCATACCTCTATCCTGCCGCATAACGCCGAATGCCCAGCCACTATGGCCGGCGGCGCCGCTCCGCGGCCGTCGCGGCGTGGTCCCGGCGGACCCGGCGCAGCACCGGCAGCGCCGCGAAATACGACCCGGCGGTGGCGATGCCGCCGATGCCGAGGTCGACCGAGATCCGGCCCTCCTTGGCCCAGTACACGTCCTTCAGGTCCAGGAGCAGGGCGAACTCGTCCACGATCAGGGCCAGGCCGGATCCGTAGCTGAGGGCGACCGCCGGGTGCCTGCGCTGGGCGTCCTCGCCACGCACGGCGATCGCGCCGACCCCGGTCAGCAGCCCGATGCCCCACAGATAGTGGTGCAGGTGCTCGCCCCCGGCGCTGAGGTTACGGAACGGTCCCCGGCCCGCGCGGATGCTCCAGGTGATCCCCCGCACCGCGGCGAACGTGGTGGCGAAGGCGAGCCAGCTGAGCAGCGCCGCGCGCTGGCTCTGGTCCAGCTCCTCACGGAACGCGGTGCGCAGGGCCCGGGGCAGCGGCGACGGCAGGTCGGTCACACGCGAACCCTACGCGCCCGGCGCCGGGCCGGGGGCGCGGCACACCGGAGCGGCCCCGGGGCGGCGGCGCACCGGAGCGGGCGCCGCAGCCAGCCACCCGGCGGCGCCGGTCAGAACGCAGGCGCCTCGGAGTAGCTGCCCCACTCCTGGCGCAGCGTGTCGCAGATCTCGCCCAGGGTCGCCTCGGCGCGCGCCGCGTCCAGCATGGACGGGATCATGTTCGCCCCGGACCTGGCCGCCTCGAGCATCGTGGCCAGCGCCGCGTCGACCGCCGCCTGGTCGCGGTGACCCCGGCGCTCGGTGAGCTCGCGGACCTGCTCGCGCTCCACCTCATGGCTGACCCGCATGATCTCCACCGGCTCCCCGACGGTGTCCTCCAGGCAGTTCACGCCGACCACCTTCTTGTCGCCCTTCTCCAGCTTCTGCTGGTAGGCGAACGCGGCCTCGGCGATCTCCGCCATGAACCAGCCTTCCTCGATGCCGCGCAGGATCCCGCCGGTCATCGTGTCGTCCGGGCTCATCGCGCGGATCCTGGCGAAGATCTGCTCGGCCTCCTCCTCCAGCCGGTCGGTGAGGGCCTCCAGGTACCAGGAGCCGCCGAGCGGGTCGGCCACATTGACCACGCCGGTCTCCTCCATGATCACCTGCTGGGTGCGCAGCGCGATCTCGGCCGCCTTCTCGCTGGGCAGCGCGAGCACCTCGTCCAGCGCGTTGGTGTGCAGCGAGTTGGTGCCGCCCAGCACCGCGGCCAGCGCCTCGACCGCGGTCCTGACCACGTTGTTGTCCGGCTGCTGCGCGGTGAGCGAGACCCCGGCGGTCTGGGTGTGGAACCGCAGCCACTGAGCCCGCTCGGTGCGCGCCCCGTAGACGTCCCGCATCCACCGGGCCCAGATCCGGCGCGCGGCGCGGAACTTGGCGATCTCCTCGAAGAAGTCGATGTGCGCGTCGAAGAAGAACGACAGCCCGGGCGCGAACACCTCGATGTCGAGGCCGCGGGACAGGCCGAGCTCCACGTAGCCGAACCCGTCGGCCAGGGTGTACGCGAGCTCCTGCGCCGCCGTCGACCCCGCCTCCCTGATGTGGTAGCCGGACACCGACAGCGGCTTGTACGCCGGGATGTGCTCCGCGCAGTACTCCATCAGGTCGCCGATCAGCTTCAGGTGCGGCTGCGGCGGGAACAGCCATTCCTTCTGCGCGATGTACTCCTTGAAGATGTCGGTCTGCAGCGTGCCGTTCAGCTGCGCCAGATCGGCGCCCTGCCGCTCGGCCGCGGCCAGGTACATGCAGAACACCGGCACCGCCGGGCCGCTGATCGTCATCGACGTGGTGGTATCGGCCAGCGGGATCCCGTCGAACAGGATGTCCATGTCGGCCGCGGAGTCGATGGCCACCCCGCAGTGCCCGACCTCGCCCACCGACCGCCGGTCGTCGGAGTCGCGCCCCATCAGCGTGGGCATGTCGAACGCCACCGACAGCCCGCCGCCGCCGCGGGCCAGCAGCATCTTGTACCGCTCGTTGGTGGCGGTGGCGTTGCCGAACCCGGAGAACTGCCTGATCGTCCACGTCCGGCCGCGGTACCCGGTGGTGTAGAGGCCCCGGGTGAACGGGTACTCCCCCGGCCAGCCGATGCGCTCGAAGCCGGGCACCACCGCGCCGTCCGGCGGGCCGTACACGGGATCGGTCTCGAGCCCGGACAGCGTGGTGAAGTCCGCGTCCCTGACCCGGGCCGCGTCGTACCTGCGCTGCCAGCGCGCCCGGCCCTCGTCGGGGCCTGCCCCCTGGTCCGCGCCCTGGCCCTGCGCGTTCATCCGCAACCTCCGGCCCGTGTGATCAGCGCAGTGCCGCCCACGCCGTCCAGCAATTAGTAGGACGTCCTACTATCTAGCCCCAGTGTACGTCACCGGGTGCGCAGCGAAACGGCCCCAACCACCCGGCCCGCTGCGGCGTCTCAGTTCTCAGGGAGTGTCTGGGCGCACGGGGGCCCCGGACGGCCGGCGCCATCAGCCAGCTCAGTGACGCGTCGATTGTGTGGTAGAACAAATGCAATATCGCGCAGGTGACGCGGGCCGCACCGCGGTCCTTGGGGACGTCGTGACCGTGCCGGGGCCGCGGATCGGGCCGCCAGCCACGGCGCTAACACAGGGGAACTCGGTGGCCAGGCTCCGGACTGTTGACCGCAAGGCAGCCGAGGAGCTTTTCAACGCCAGCTACCCGCGGCTGGCCGGCTGGGTCCGCCGCCTGGTGGACGACGACGACACCGCGCACGAGATCGCTTCCGAGGCCTTCACCCGGCTGCTGGCCCGGTGGACGGGGCTGGACAACCCGCAGAGCTACCTGTACATGATCGCGACCAACCTGGTCAGGGATCACTGGCGCAAGACCGGCCGGGAGCGCCGCGCGATCAGGACCCTGACCGCGGCCGCCCCGCTCGACCCCGCCTACCACCCGGTGCAGGACGTGGACGTGCGCGCGCTGATCGAGGCCCTGCCCGCGCGGCTGCGCAGCGCGTTCCTGCTGCACTACTACGCGGGCTTCGGCGTGCGGGAGGTGGCCGCGATGCTCGGCCGGCCGGAGGGCACGGTCAAGGCCGACCTGCATCACGCGCGCAACCGGCTCAAGGCGGCGCTGGGAGAGCCCCATGACTGACCCCCGCGACCGCATTGACACGTGGCTGACCACCGAGGTCGAGCCGCTCGCCCCCCCGCCGGGGACCTTCGAGCGGATCAGGCGGCGGGCCCGCCGCCGCAAGGCGAACCGGGCGCTGATGTCCGCCGCGGGCGTGCTGGTCGTCATCGCCGCGGCGGTGGTGGCGCCCCGGGTCGCGGGCACGCTGCTGCAGGGCGGCGGCCAGGCCGGGCCGGCCGCAGCCGCCGGCGCGGCGCCACCGTCGGCGCAGCCGCGGCCGACCGGCCAGGGCAACGGAAGCCTGAACGCAAAGTCCGGTACCAAGGTCACCCCGCCCACGTCAGCCCTGTCGCCGGGCGGGTCAGGACAACCTGTCCCGGGGAACTTCCAGCCCACATCGGTGACGTTCATCGGCCCGCACCTCGGCGCCGCGATCGGCCAGGCCAGCACGCCCGGGCACTGTGCCACGGCGTACTGCACCTCCCTGGCGGGCACGTCGGACTACGGCACGAGCTGGTACGGGGTCAGCGCGCCGCTGACCGGTCCGCCCGCCGGGGCGCTGGGCGTCAGCCAGCTCAGGTTCCTCGACGCCCACGACGGGTGGGCGTTCGGCCCGCAGCTGTGGGTCACCCACGACGGCGGGGGGCACTGGACTCAGGAGCAGACCTACGGGCTGCGGGTCACCGACCTGGAGACGGCCGGGGACCGCGCGTTCGCGGTGTTCGCCACCTGCACCGGGACCGGGCCGGGCTACGCGGCGGACTGCACCAGCTTCTCGCTCTACTCGGCTCCGGCCAGCGGCGGCCAGTGGCAGCCCGTGCCCGGGCCGGTCGCGAACCTGCAGGCGGCCTCGGGCGGCCAGGCCGCGGCCGCCAGCCTGATGCTCACCGGCGGCCCGGGCGGAGGCACCGGCTACCTGCTCTCGCCGTCGGGGGCGCTGCTGAGCGGGCCGCTCAACGGCAAGCCCTGGAGCCTGGTCAGCCGGGCCGCGCCGTGCGCCCCTGGCGCGCCAGGAACCGCCGGCCAGCCGACCGGGGCGCTGCTCGCGGGCGACTCGGGCCGGCTGATCCTGGCCTGCACCAGCGCGACCAGCACGGCGGGCGACACCCAGACCAAGACCGTCACCGAGTCCACCAACGGCGGCGTGAGCTGGTCCGGCGGCGGGACCGCACCGCCCGCCGGGCTGGCCGCCGCGGTCTCGGTCCAGGGCCAGGTGGTGGTGCTCGCCACCGACGCCGGGCTCTACCTGTCCGGCAACGGGGGCGGCAGCTGGCGGCTGACCCAGGGCAGCCCGGCCGGGGCCGCGGCCGGGTCACCGGGCTTCAGCTACGTCGGGATGACCAGCCCGGCCGACGGCGTGGCGCTGCCCGCCGACCCGGGCCTGCACGAGGTGTTCATCACCACCGACGGGGGCAGCACCTGGCGGCCGCGCCTGATCAGCTCACCCTGAGCCGGCGCGTGCCCCCGGCTCACTGGTCCTTGAAGTCCCCCGCGCTCACCCGCAGCCCGCGCAGCAGGGCGAACATCTCCTCGAGCTGCGCCGCGTCGTAGCCGCCCAGGCCGAAGTCCGCGGCCATGAGGTCCGCGGTGGCCCGCCCGACCACGTCGCGCCCGGCCGCGGTGATCTCGGCCAGCGTGCCGCGCCCGTCCGCCGGGTTGGGCCTGCGCGCCACCAGGCCCTGGGCCTCCAGCCGGTTGATGATGTTGGTGACGCTGGTCGGGTGCACCATCAGCCGCTCCCCGATCAGCCGCAGCGGCAGCGCGCCCTCCCGGCTGAACCTGAGCAGGACCAGGGCCTCGTACCGGGCGAACGTCAGCCCGTGCGGCCGCAGCAGCGCGTCCAGCTCGGCCAGCAGGATCTGCTGCACCCGCATGATCGAGGTGACCGCCGCCATCGCGTGTGAGTCGCCGAACCTGCGCTCCCAGATCTCCGCCGCGCGCGCGATGGGATCGAACGGCAAGTCGAGCGGCTTCGGCACAGGCACAAGGTACACGGGCCCGCGACACGGGGCCGATGCCCGTGGATCGGGTGGCTACGGAACGTAACATTGCTGGCCGGGAGCTGTGGCCGGCAAGCATCGGGGGAATTAGTGCGGTCGGGTCACGCCGCGGTGACAATGACGCCCGTGCTCGCCGCCGGGGTCGGCGTTCGGCATGGGCGGGGCTGGGCTCTCCGCTCGGCCAGCTTCCGCCTGGAATCCCCGGTTTCCGGGCGAACCGCTTTCGGCATCGTGATCGCCGACCAGCTCTCCGCCACGGCCCTGATCGACGTGCTGGCCGGGCTGATCCGGCCCTCCTACGGCGAGCTGCGTGTGCTGGGCCAGGACATGACCGCGGCCCGCGGCCGGTCCGCGGTGCGCGACCAGGTGGGCGTGGCCCGCAGGCTGGCCCGGCCGCAGCCCGCGTTCCGGGTCCGCGGCCTGGTCGATCACGCGGCCCGGCTGGCCCGGCTGCCCGCCAGGGACCGGGGCCCGCTGGCCGCCGCGATCGTGGACCGGCTGCTGCTCACACCCTGGGCCGACGTGCCGCTCCGCGCGGCACCCGACGTGATCGCCCGCCGGGCCCGGCTCGCCGCCGCCGCGGTGCACCAGCCGGGGCTGCTGCTGCTCGACGGCCTGCTCGACGACCTGGACCCGAGGGACGTGACCCCGCTGGCCGACGCGATCCGCGATCTGGGCCGGGACACCACGGTCGTCGCGATCGGCCAGGACCCGCAGGCGCTGGGCCTGGCCTGCGGGGAGGTGCTCACCATGGCTGACGGAATCCTGGTTCGCCCGTGACCCAGGCCAGCCGGTAACCCAAAGTAGGCTGCGGAGATGGACTGGAGCCTGCTGGGCTGCGGACACCACGGTCACGTGACCTACGCTCCGGCCGAGCCCAGCGTGCGCAAGCGGCTGTGCGCGCAGACCCCGGAGGGCGAGGCGTGGCGCTGCTTGCGCTGCGACACGTACGTGTCCGGCCCGCCGATGGCATCGGGTCCCGCCGCGCAGGCCCCGTCCGTGCGGCGGGGCCAGGAGCTGCGCAGCGCGTTCATCCTGCGGGTGTTCGCGGTGGAGCGGTTCGTGCGCGGCCTGGTCGCCGGCGCCGTGGCCTACTTCGTCTGGCGGTTCGCGTACTCGCGCGAGTCGATCGAGCAGGCGTTCAACCGCGAGCGCCCGATCCTGCGCGACCTGTTCCGCCAGTTCGGGTACAACATCGACAACTCCAAGCTGTTCGGCTCGATCCAGCACGCGCTGACCCTCAGCCCGACGGCGATCAAGCTGCTCGCCACCGGCCTGGCCCTCTACACGGTGATCGAGATGACCGAGGCCGTCGGCCTGTGGCTGTACCGGCGCTGGGGCGAGTACTTCGCGATGGTGGCCACCTCGCTCGGGCTGCCCTACGAGATCTACGACCTGGTCCAGCAGGTCACCGCGCCCCGGGCGATCTTCTTCGCGGTCAACCTGGCCCTGGTGCTGTACCTGGTGATCACCAAGCGCCTGTTCGGCGTGCGCGGCGGCAAGCACGCCTACGAGGCCCGGCTGCGCAGCGAGTCCATCATGGCCGCCGCCATCGAAGCCGCCGCCGCCGAAGAACCCATCCCCGCCGCCGCCCCCACTCCCGGCGACCCAGCCACCGCTCAACCCACAGAACCCGCAGCAAGAACGACCCCCGCCTGACCGCAGCCCTCTGGCCGCACCCCGGCGCCAGCACCGCCCACCAGTGCCGCCG
>Ga0070714_100003629_pt1 | contig 11553 bp, 8 predicted proteins | sample LARL83metaG_FD_65450 | JGI IMG/M metagenome (GOLD analysis project Ga0070714, IMG submission 65450) | Corn, switchgrass and miscanthus rhizosphere microbial communities from Kellogg Biological Station, Michigan, USA - LAR L8-3 metaG | ecosystem: Host-associated > Plants > Roots > Rhizosphere ... | reverse complement strand
GCGCGTAAGCGTGCGTGGGTCATCAGTCCTCCTCGACTGCGATGGATAGCAGACCTCGGATGAACCCGGTGGCGCCGCCCGGTTCCGCCGGTCGCCCGGGACAAGCTAGACAGCTGCGCCGAGTGTGTCAATGAACTGTTAAATGAACAGGGGAACCCGACATCGCCCCACGGACGAGGCGATCCCGGACGGCGTGCGCTGGGGGACGGGTCGGCTGCCGAGGGCAGGTCGGGCAGGTCGGCCCCTCGTGTCGGCGCGAACGTGTACAAATGTCGCATGCGTATCGACGAGCCACCGGCGCAAGCCGCTTCGACCGACAGCGCCCGCGGCGAGGCGCAGGCCGTTCTGCGCCGGCTGGCCGGCGCGTCGGCGCGGCTGCGCGACGATCAGTGGACCGCGATCCACGCCCTGGTCGTCGAGCGCCGCCGCGCGCTGGTCGTGCAGCGCACCGGGTGGGGCAAGTCGGCGGTCTACTTCGTGGCCACCGCGCTGCTGCGCGCCCGCGGAGCCGGCCCGACCCTGATCGTCTCCCCGCTGCTCGCGCTGATGCGCAACCAGATCGAGGCCGCCGACCGCGCGGGCATCCACGCGCGCACGATCAACTCGGCGAACCTGCACGAGTGGGAGGACATCCACGGGGAAGTCGCCGCCGGCGAGGTGGACGTGCTGCTGATCTCCCCCGAGCGGCTGAACAACCCCGACTTCCGCGACCAGGTGCTGCCGAAGCTGGCCTCGGCCGTGGGCCTGCTCGTGGTGGACGAAGCCCACTCCGTCAGCGACTGGGGACATGACTTCCGCGCCGACTACCGCCGGATCAGGAGCTTCCTGGCCCAGCTGCCGCCCGGGGTCCCGGTGCTGGCCACGACCGCGACCGCGAACGCCAGGGTGGTCGCGGACGTGTCCGAGCAGCTCGATCCGGACGGCGCCGCCGACACCCTGGTGCTGCGCGGCCCGCTGGACCGGGAGAGCCTGTCCCTGCACGTGGTCGGGCTGCCGGGCCCGGCCGAGCGGCTCGCGTTCCTGGCCGATCAGCTGCCGAACCTGGACGGCTCCGGCATCGTCTACACCCTGACGGTGGCCGCCGCCGACGAGATCGCCGCGTTCCTGCGCGGCCGGGGCTTCCCGGTCGCCGCCTACTCCGGCCGCACCGAGGACGCCGAGCGCCGCCAGGCCGAGGCCGACCTGCTGGCCAACCGGATCAAGGCGCTGGTCGCCACCTCCGCCCTCGGCATGGGCTTCGACAAGCCCGACCTCGGCTTCGTCGTCCACGTCGGCGCCCCGCAGTCCCCGATCTCCTACTACCAGCAGGTCGGCCGGGCCGGCCGCGGCGTCGACCACGCCGAGGTCCTGCTGCTGCCCGGCGCCGAGGACCAGGCCATCTGGAAGTACTTCGCCTCGCTCGCCTTCCCGCCCGAGGAGCAGGTCCGCCTGACCCTGGCGGCGCTGGCCGACGCGGGCCGGCCGCTGTCCACCGCCGCCCTGGAGACCCGGGTGGACCTGCGCCGCTCCCGCCTGGAGACGATGCTCAAGGTCCTGGACGTGGACGGCGCGGTGCGCCGGGTCAAGGGCGGCTGGGAGGGCACCGGCCGGCCGTGGGCCTACGACGCCGAGCGCTATGCGCGGGTTGCCGCCGCCCGCGCGACAGAGCAGCAGGCGATGCTCGACTATCAGAGCACTGCCGAGTGCCGGATGCTGTTCCTGCGCCGGCAGCTCGACGACCCCTACGCCACCGAGCCGTGCGGGCGCTGCGACAACTGCGCCGGCGCCCGGTACGCCGCCACCTCCTCGTCCGGGGAAGCCGAGGCGGCCCGCAGGGCTTTGGCCAAGCCCGGTGTGGAGATCGCCCCGCGCAAGCTCTGGCCCACCGGTATGGCCGCGCTCGGAGTGCCTCTCACCGGGAAGATCCCCGACTCCGACGCGGCCGGACCCGGCCGCGCCCTCGGCCGCCTGTCCGACCTCGGCTGGGGCAGCCGGCTGCGCCAACTGCTGGCACCCGACGCCCCCGACCAGCCGCTGCCGGAAGCGATGCTCGACGGCATCGTCACGGTCCTGAAGGAGTGGGGCTGGTCGCAGCGCCCCGCCGCCGTCGCCTCCATCGGGTCCCGCACCCGGCCCGGCCTCATCCACGACACCGCGCAGCGCATCGCCTCGATCGGAAGGCTGCCGTACCTCGGCGCCGTCGCACCCGCCGACCCGGCTCACCGGCAGGCGCCGCGCGACAACAGCGCCCAGCGCCTGCTGCAAGTCCACAACGCGTTTCGCCTCCCCGAAGCGCTCAGCGCCGCCGCCGCGCAGACCGCCGGCCCGATCCTGCTGGTCGACGACCGCGTCGACACCGGCTGGACGATGACCGTCGCCGCACGCCTGCTGCGCCAAGCCGGGGCCGGCGCCGTCCTACCCTTCGCCCTCGCCCTCGAGGCCTGACGCCAGCCGATCGGCCGGCAGGCCGGTCATGGCGCGCACGCCGTGGCCGATCGCCCGCTCGTCGGCGGCGAAGTCGGGGCGTGCGGCGCGCCGTTCTCCCCGCCTCGGTGTCCGCGACGCCGGGATAGAACTGCGCGCCGGGCGCCTCGTTGAGGAACAGCGCGAAATCCTCGCAGTTGAACGGCCAGGACGCCCGGGCCCATCCGCTTTGTTCAGGCGCGGAACCCGCTGTCACCTCACGTCGACAAGCCCGCCGCGACCCGCCTGCTGCTTAGCAGGGTCTTGACGCGCTGCTGCCCGCCGCTGCCACAGCTTCCTGACAGTCCGCTGCGCGACCAGCGCCGCGATCAGCAGCGCCGCGGCCACGATGCCGTCGCCCCAGTAGTGGTTACCGGTCGCCACGACGACGAATATGGTCGCGGCCGCGTGCACGATGCCCGCGTAACGCCATCTCGACGTGCCGACCTGAAACGTGCACACCGCGATCAGCACCGCCCAGGCCACATGCACCGAAGGCATGGCGGAAAGCTGGTCGGCCCGGAAGCCCGCGACCGAGCCGTACACGGACTGCCCGTACAGCATCGCGGTGTCGGCCATGTCCAGGCCCGACACCATGCGCGGCGGCGCGACCGGGATCAGCTGGATCGCCAGGCAGGAGGCGGTGAGCAGGGCCAGCGTGGTGCGCCAGCGCGGATAAGCCCGCGGATGCCGGATGAACAGCCAGAACAGGAAGGCGATCATCAGGGTGAAGTGCATCGTGTCGTAGTACAGGTTCGCGGCCTGCGCGACGAGGGGATGCGGCAGGATCCAGCTCTGGACCGTGTGCTCGCTCAGCAGGTGCGCGGAACGCTCGGTGTCCCAGATCCACCGGCCGCGCCCCACGGCCGCGTACGTGCCCGGCCCCGACAGCGAGCCCACGAACTGCCAGAGCGCATACAACCCGATGATCAGCGAGGACTCGCGCAGGAACGGCTGCGCGCGCCGCCACAGCCGCCGCCAGCGCAGCAGGACCCACGCCGCGGCCAGCGTCCCGGCGATGGCCGCGGCCTCCTGCCAGGTCCACATCAGGTTCGGCATCGTCGGCCACTCTAGTTCGGCTCAGTGCGTGCTTGCTCTGGACCTGCGATGCTATCCGGCCGCCGGTTCCCGGGGCGCGCGGGGAGGGGTGGTTTCGGGGAGGATCGCGGGCGCGGGATTCAGCCGGACTCGGCCGTCGCCGCGGCGCGCTTGGCGGAGAAGACCCAGCCGTCGAAGAGCGCGAACTTGATCACGAAGAGCAGGCTGTAGGCGCCGAGGTACACCACGCCCAGTAGGAACGACTGCTCGCCGCGCGCCGGGACCGCGTGGCGCACCCAGCCGTCCGCGGCCGTGGTCGCGGCGATCGCCAGCGCGGCCGTGCCCAGCGTGATCGCCCAGTAGGGCAGCATCTCGCGCAGCGCGTGCACCTTCGCGCGCCCGCGCCAGGCCCAGCGCCGGTTGAGCAGGTAGTTGGGCACCGCCCCGGCCACCCACGCCACCATCGACGCGGTCTGCGCCGCCAGGCCGACCAACCCGTAGGCCGCGATCAGCACGACCTCGCTGCATCCGGTGGCCACCAGCGAGCCGGCGGCGTAACGCAGAAACGCGGCCCAGCGGGGGGACGCGGTCAAGGTCTTGACGACCGGCGCGGTCTTGAGGTGCAGCACGGATTTGGACAACGGCGCGGATTTGGACAACGGTGGGCTCCCTTCGCGGCGACCTTAGCGCCCCAGGCTGAACGGAACCTGCAAGCGCGGATCTTGTCACCGGATCTTGACCGTTCGCCCGCCGTTCGCGGCTCGTTCCGCAGTGCGAGGAACAGCGTGTTTCCCTCCGGCGGTTAGACTCGCCGATCATGCGCTTCGAGGTGGACGCCCTGCTGTTCGACATGGACGGCACTCTGCTCGACTCGACGCCCTCGGTGCTGCGCGGCTGGCGGACCGTGGCGGCCGAGTTCGAGATCCCCGCACCTCTGTTCGCCTCCGTGCCCCGGCACGGCCGCCCGGCCGCCGAGATCATGGCCGACCTGCTGCCGCCCGAGCGGACCGCCGAGGCCGCCGCGCGGCTGGACGAGCTCGAACTGGCCGACACCGCCGGCCTCGTGCTGCTGCCCGGGGCCGCGGCGATGCTGGCCGCCGTGCCGCAGGAACGCCGCGCCGTGGTGACCTCCGCGAACCGCGCGCTGGCCGCGGCGCGCCTGGCCGCCGCCGGGATCACGGTGCGGCACCTGGTCGGCGCCGACGACGTGAGCCGGGGCAAGCCCGATCCGGAGCCGTTCCTGCTCGCGGCGAAGCAGCTCGGCGCGGAGCCGGAGCGCTGCCTCGTGTTCGAGGACGCCCCGGCCGGGCTGGCCGCGGCCCGCGCCGCAGGCATGCTGACCGTCGCGGTGACCACGACGCACGCGGCGCACGAGCTCGACGCCGACGTGGTCGTCCCGGACCTGGGCGCTCTACGTGTCGACTACGACGAGAGAACGATCACCGTCACGAGGATGTGACGATCGGACTTTCGGCGGCCTCGGGCGCTGAATCGTCGCCCGTCACCGCGTCGGGTCCGCCCTTGCGCCGCCGCCGGGTCCACCACACCTCGCCGAGCACGACGGCCACCAGCGCGACCACGGTCACCACGGTGATCGCGTAGGCGAGTGTGCCGCGGGGGGCCGCGAAGTGCAGAGCGACCGTGTGCCTGCCCGCCGGGACCGCGACGGCGACCACGCCTTGGTCGGCGTCCAGCAGCGCGGCCTTCTGGCCGTCCACGGTGGCCGCCCAGCCGACCTGGTCCGCGTCGGCGACGACCAGGTAGCCGGCGCCCTGCGCGTCGACGGTCGTGGAGACGGTGTCGGTGCCGTCGTCGGTCACGGCGACCGTGGCGGGCTCGCCCGACGCCTTCGGCGCATTGGTCGAGGCGTTGAGCAGCACCTCGTCCGCCGGGACCCTGCCCCCGGCGAGCAGGGCTAGCCGCTGACCCTGGTCCGTGACGACCTGGCTGCTGGACGCCCAGCGGATGCGCGGCTGGGCGTTGAGGCGCTGGTAGATCGCGTTCGTGCCGACGTGGACGAGCTTGAGGCCGTCATCCGCCCCGGCGATCGCCGTCAGGGCGGGCGCAGAACCGTTCACGGCGGCGACGGTCAGCGCGGCCTTGGCGTGCAGGGTGACCGTCGCGGTCAGGCGCGTGCCGTCGGCGACCGAATCCGCGGCCACCGGGAGCGTGAAGGGCACGCCGGTGCCGATGCCGGAGGTCAGGCGTTTCGACATGGCGATCTGCGCGCCGGACGCGTCACGGACCGTCACCTCGACCCAACTGTTCGGATCGTCCTTACGCAGTGCGGCCGGAATCGCCCCCTGTGGCCACACGCCGACGCCGCGCAGACGGCCGGTCACGGGCACGGGCACGGTGACCGCCTGGCCGGGCTGGAGGGTGAGCAGCGAGCCGTCGCCCTTCGCTTCCGCCTCGGTGCCCATGACCTGCTCGTTGAGGTTCGTCACGAAGTACTTGGCGCCGAGGGTGTCCAGGACCGGGCTGGTCGCGGTGGCCTGGTCCCCGTCGAAGCTGATGTACGGCGCGACCGGCATGGGATCGCCCGGCATGGTCCTGATGAGCGCGGCGAAGTCCTTCTCGGTGAACGCGTGGCCGTTGACCGCCCGCAGTTGGTAGGCCGTGTTCGTGCCGAAGACCATCCCGCTGCCGCTCGACGCATAGCGTTCGTCGCCCAGGTTCGCCGCCAGGTACGCGTGCGTGTCGGTCACCGGGTAGAAGGTGTCCTTGGGGGAGTGCGGGTAGTACTGGGTCACGAACGCGATGCCCTGGCCCGCGATCAGCAGCGGCAGCGCGGCAGCCGCGGCGAAGCGCGTCTTGCGCCACACCCGGTCATAGTCCGGCAGGTCGCGCCGCCTGGCCGCGAACCACAGCAGCCCCACGCACACCAGGGCCGCGAGCACCAGCAGGCCCGAGTAGAAGATCTGATGCCGGAACACCCGCACCGCGTTGCCCGCCAGGTGCTGGCGCCGCAGCGTCTTCTGCTCGGCCGAGGCCGCGTGCTCCCCGTGCCACACCAGCACCGCGCCCGCGACGGCCGAGGCCGCGGCCACGCCGCCCGCCCACAGCAGCCGGGGCCGCGACGGCGCCGCCTTCGCCGCGCGCCGGCGCAGCAGCAGCTCCAGACCCGCCGCGGCCAGCACCGCCAGCAGGAAGCCCAGCACGCTGCGGGAGCGGCCGATGAAGTTCGTCGCGAACAGGGCCCGCGTGCCCGGCAGCTTCTGCAGCGCGCCCAGCGGCGGCCCGCCCAGGTAGATCAGCTCCGCCCAGAGCGCCGAAGCGGCCACGAAGAACACCCACACCCCGCGCGGCAGCAGCGCGCGGCCCGAGCCCTGCAGCGCGACGGCGACCAGCACCAGCACCGCCGCGCCCGCGCTGATGTACCCCATCGACTCGACGAGGTTGGTGGCCAGGTAGAACTGCGGCGGACGCCGCGGGTCGACCGTGCCGAAAGCCCACGGCGCGATCGCGGTCAGCACGCTGGTCACGTCCAGGTGCGCCGCGGAGTCCTGCGACCGCCCGTCCGTGTACCAGGAGCCGAGGAAGGCCGAGAAGGGCAGCAGTTGGAACGCCGCGAGGCCCGCGCCCGCGATCGCGCCCAGCATCGCGCCGAGGACTGGGCGCACCGCCTCGCGCAGCCGTGACCGGTACTGCGCCGCCAACCGCACCACGCCGTACACCGCGGCCGTCAGCAGCGCGAACCCGGTCACCGCCGGGAACCCGCCCAGCAGCATCGACGCCACCGGGATCGAGATCAGCGCCGCGTCGCGCAGCCGCCGCTGCTGCAGATAGCGCTCCAGGGTCCAGAACAGCACCGGGACGAAGGCCGCCACCCGGGTCTGCGGGAAGTCCAGCCACACCACCATGAACGCGCTGCCCGCGTAGATCAGGCCGCCCGTGACCGCCGTCGCGCGCGAGAGCCGCAGGCGGCGCAGGAACAGGAAGCAGCCGCCCGCCGCGACCACGACCTCCAGCAGCCGCTCGTACGCCGGGGCCAGCCAGGTCGGCAGCACGTAGTACGGGACGGTCAGCGGCGAGAGCAGCGCGTCGTCGGGCACCGCGCCGAGCGGGCCGCCGCCGTTGCTGTACGGGTTCCACTGCGCGCCGAGCAGGCTGTCGCCGAGCGAGGCCTTGTAGAGGATCTGCTGGGGGATGCCGGAGGTGTAGGTGTCGTCGATGAACGTGTTGGTCACCGGCGTCCCGGCGAACCCGGCGTCGAAATAGGGGCTCTGCCCGGCCATCTCGTTCGTCGCGGTGAGCGTCGAGGAGCCGATCAGCGGCGTGCCGATGCCCCACAGCGCGAACAGGACCAGCGCGAACACCGAGACCGCGGTCAGCGCGCGGGGCCGCCGCCGCCCTCGCGCGGCGGTGTCGGATGCCGCCGCGACGGGCTCCTGCCCGGCCGGTTCACCCGGACGGACCTGACGCGCCCCGGGCTCTTCGGTGGTCACTGCGTCGGATTCGCTGGTCATCTGCTTCCGTAAACTCTTCGCCACCGCGGCGGGACGGCCGGGACGGGCGGTGATAATGGTGCCGGACGCGGACCGCGCCGGTCCGGGGCCGGGCTGTGCGGCTACATCGGGCCGGTGCGTGGCCAAACGCTAGCAGTGCTCACTAACCTGGGTCCGCCCGCGGTATCACTTGGAAGGAACCCGCACGCGTGTTGCTCACCGATCCGTCCCATCCCGTCGCCGCCGAGGCCCGGGCCCACACCCCTGCGCCGCGCGACGGCGAGGCCCCGCACGTGACGATCGTGCTGCCGTGCTACAACGAGGACGCGCACGTGCTGATGGAGGTCAAGCGGATCTGCGCGGCCATGGACGGCGCGGGTTACTCGTACGAGCTGCTCGCGGTGGACGACGCCTCCACCGACCAGACCCTCCAGGTCCTGACCGCCGCCGAGGAGGAGTACCCGAGCCTGAAGGTGGTGTCCTTCCGGCGCAACGGCGGCGCGGGCACGGTGCGGCGCATCGGCACGCAGATGGCGCGCGGCGAGATCGTGGTGTGGACCGACGCCGACATGACCTACCCGAACGAGCGCATTCCCGAGCTGGTGCGCATGCTCGACGCGGACCTGAGCATCGACCAGGTCGTCGGGGCGCGCACCAGCGAGGAGGGCACGCACAAGCTGCTGCGCGTCCCGGCCAAGTGGCTGATCCGCAAGATCGCCGAGCGGCTGGTCAACCAGCGGATCCCGGACCTGAACTCGGGCCTGCGGGCGATGCGCCGGGAGATCGCGCTGCCGTACCTGCGGCTGCTGCCCCCCGGGTTCTCCTGCGTGACCACGATCACCCTGGCGTTCCTGTCCAACCAGCACGACGTCGCGTACGTGCCGATCGACTACGCCAAGCGCTCGGGTGTCTCGAAGTTCCGCTTCGTCAAGGACGCCTACCGCTACATCCTGCAGGTGCTGCGGATGGTCATGTACTTCAACCCGCTCAAGGTGCTCATGCCGCCGGCGCTGTGGCTGATCGCCATCGGCATCGGCAAGGGCATCTACGACATGGCCACGCACCCGGTGCGGGTCGCCGGGGACACGGTGCTGATCTTCCTGTCCGGGCTGATCATCGGATCGCTGGCGCTGCTGGCCGACCTGATCGTGCGCTCCCGAGGGGAATGACCGCGCACAGCGACGCCGCGGCGGCGGGTCCGGAACAGTACGGTTCCGGACCCGCCGCCTGTCAGGGGCCTGAGTTGTCCGGGTCGGGAGACCATCCGGATTCTGTAGGACATCTGCGCGAGCGGGGGGTCGGCGGTCGCATGGGTGCGCGTCGACGGATTGCGGTTCGGTTCGCCCTCCCATCCCGCCCCGCTCGGCCGCGCCACCGACCCGGACCGCCGGGCAACCGAGCCGGAGAGCATCAGGATGCTGTCTTGTCCCGCAAAAACGGACATCCCGCCTTCCGGCGTCGATGGCGCTCGCGATGGCTCCTTCAGGATCATCGGAAGATGTTCCGCCGCATGCGCATCGACCTACCCGGGGTGCGAGGCGCTCACCCGCGTGAAGTGGATGATTGGTCGGGCATCCAGATCTTCCAGTGGTGGCCGCACTCGGCAAAGCACCTGTCCCGTCGAACGGGACAAGGCAGGGTTCTGAAATGACCGGGTGGGAGAGCGGCTGCCGGAGGCGCAAGCCCGCAGGGCGTGAGAGGCCAGCCGCAGGCGTGAAGTCCGCGGAGCGGGGGCGGGATGGGAGGGCGAACCCAACAGCAATCCGCCCACGTGGACCCGCACGGCGGTCAACCCCCGCTCGTGCGGATGTCCTGACCGATATGGACGAATGCTGAGCCCCCCTCAGCACCGCCCCGCAGAGGCGGCCGGCGCTAGTCCGCGAGGCGGGCGCGTACCACCAAGCCGGTGCCGGTGCGTGGGAAGCCGCGCTGCGCGTAACGGAACGGCGCGGTGCCCAGGCGGATGACCGCGCCCTGCAATGCGCTGCGCGGCTGGAGCAGTCGGCCTGAGCCGGTGGTGCGCTCTTCCATCGACGCGTTTCCCGCCGAGGTCGAGGCGAGGCGGCGCTTGCCGACCTGGTTGCGCCCCGCCTCGAGCACGAAGCCGAGCGGCATGCCGTACTCGCGCATCACGACGTCCGTGAACCCGACGCGCGTGAGCAGTGCCCGCATGGGTTCCTGGTCGTACCGGCGGAAGTGGCCGACCAGCTCGTCGAACGGCGCGTAGCGCTTCTGGTGCGCGGGCACGGACAGCAGCAGCCAGCCGCGCGGGCGCAGCCGGGCCGCCCATTCCTTGAGCGCGCCCTCGTCGTCCTCGATGTGCTCGAGCACCTCGAACGCGCAGACCAGGTCGAAGCGCTCGCCGGGGCCGAGCGACTCGACCCTGGTGTTGCGCACCTCGCCCCGGCCGCCGAGCGCGATGCGCTGCTCGGCCACCGCGAAGGAGGTCGGGTCCGGCTCCAGGCCGAGGTAGTTGCGCTCCGCCGCGAGCCGCACGCCGACCGCGCCCTGTCCGCAGCCGATCTCCAGGACGTCGCGCGCCTCGGCGGGGAGCATCCGGCGGACCACGTCGTAGCGCAGCCAGGCGTTCGGGGCCAGCGGGGCGAGCCGGTCCATCGTCGGCGCCGCGGCCGCTTTTGCTTCCGTGGGTGCGGTTGCGGCGTCCTGCCCGGCCTTGCTGTCCTGCCCGGTCATAGAGGGTTCCTGTTCCCTGGTGACGGTCGGTCGTGCCCGGTCAGTCGGTCAACTGCTTGATCAATGGTCTGACGATCTGCTCGGCGGCGAAGGAGCTGAGCGCGAGCCGCCGGGCGGCCTGCCGCGCCTCGCGCAGCGCGCCGCGGTCTTCGGCGAGGCGCAGCAGCGCCGCCGCCAGCGCCTCGGGGTCGCCCGGCGGCACGAACGCGGCGGCGTCGCCGAGCATCCGGCGCTGGGGAGCGGTGTCGGAGGTCACCACCGCGCAGCCCGCCGCCGCGCCCTGGAAGACCTTGTTCGGCACGACGCGCAGCGCCTTGGGCCCGGTGCCGAAGATGCCGAGGCACACGTCGTGCGCCGCGGCCAGCGCCGGAAGCTCGCGCGACGGCACCCAGTCCAGCCAGCGCACCGCCGGGTTGGCCGCGGCCGCCTGGCGGGTCGCGCCGAGGTCCTGCCCCTTGCCGACCATCGTCGCCTCCACCGGCGCACCGGCGAGAGCGGCGAGGGCCTGTCCGATGATCGGCGCGCCCTGCAGCGGCGTGTAGAGGCCGAAGAACAGAACGCGCAGCGGTGGGGAAGACGGATTCGGAGCGTCGTCGGACCCTGTATTACTGGCGCTGCCGGCTGTATTGCTGGGCGCGTCATGACCGGGCGCATCGCTGGACGCCGCGTCGAACCATGCCTGCGGCGCGCCGACCGGGACGACCACGGCTCGCGTGCGGTGCTCGGGCGGCAGCGCGGCCAGATGCTCGTCGGTGTCCACCACGATCACGTCCGCGGAGCGCAGCGCGCCCGAGTCGATCGCCCGCAGCAGCAGCTGCCGGACGCCCCCACCGGACAGCTGCCGGTCGCGGGCGGTGTCGCTGGCGCCGATGAGGTGGTCGAGCACGATCGGGGCGCGCCGGTAGAGCCGCCGGGCCAGCCGCACGTCGAA
>Ga0070714_100003628_pt1 | contig 11554 bp, 9 predicted proteins | sample LARL83metaG_FD_65450 | JGI IMG/M metagenome (GOLD analysis project Ga0070714, IMG submission 65450) | Corn, switchgrass and miscanthus rhizosphere microbial communities from Kellogg Biological Station, Michigan, USA - LAR L8-3 metaG | ecosystem: Host-associated > Plants > Roots > Rhizosphere ... | reverse complement strand
TCGAGACGGCCGAGCTCCGCCTGAAGCTCGGCGAACGGCGCGAGCTCGGCGACGAGCGCCTCGAGCGTTCCGCGCGCCGCCGCGATCTCCGCGAGATCGCGCTCGACTCGAACGGAGTCGCGCTCGCACGACGCTCGCTCTCCTTCGGCGACGCGTATCTCCGCCGTGAGCGCCTGGAGCGCGTCGCGCTCGCGCTGCATCGCTTCCCAACGCGGCGTCACACCGTCCATCGCACCGCGCGCCGCAACTCGCCGAGCCTCGGCGTCAGCGGCATGCCGCTCCGCCGCGTGCACCTGGACTTCCGCGTCGGCCAGCGCGCGATGCACGGCTTCAGGGTCGGGCATGCCGGCGCGCAGACCAGTGGCCTCGGCGACGATCGCACTCCGCCGCTCGCGAATGAGCTTCTGCGCCGTACGCAAACGCTCATAACCGAGCACGCGCGACAGAAATTGTGCGCGCTCCGCGGGGCCCATCGCGGCCATGACGCTGAGCTCTTTCTGCCCCGTGAAGTAGGTGTTGAAGAACTCGTCGTGGCTCATACCGAGCCGGCGACGCAGTAGATCGGTCACGCCGGTGATGCTCGTCGCGATCGGGGCCGACGCGCCGTCGAGGAACAGCTCGGCATTGGTGAGCCCGCGCGACACGAAGTAGCGATGACCGCCGAGCTCGAAGTCGAGCTCGACCTTCACCGACGCGCGCGGCGCGGCGCGATACGAGCGAATGGAATCCCGCGTGCCGCGGGCCGCGGGGTTTCCATATAGCGCCCACGCGATCGCCTCGAGGAGCGTCGACTTGCCCGATCCATTCGGGCCGATGATGCCCGTGATCCCCGCATCGAACTCGATGCGGGTATCGATGTGCTGCCGGAAGTTGCAGAGATGCAGGCTGTTGAGCCGCATCAAGCCTCGTCGACCGCCGATGGCGCGACGGTCACCGCCTGCGCCTGGTCGAGATAGGCGAGGGCGCGCGTCACGAGGGCGTCGCGGTCGACGTCGGCGTCGAGCGGACGGGCCAGCAGTTTCTCCTTGACCATCTCATTGAGCGACGGGCGCCGCCCCGGCGCGCCCGTGGCATGAAGCCGCAACGCCTCGGGCGCGCGAAAGTCGAGCTGGAAGTTGAGCGCGCGCCGCTTGTAGTCGCGAATCGCCTTGTGATCGAGCTCGCGCGGCAAGTGGCGCGGCACGTCGCGCACGAGGAGTCGAACGATCTTATCGTCGATGCCACCCTCGCACGACTCGACCGCGGCCCGGATCTGCTCGTCGACTTCGGCGATCGTCAAGCCGCGCGCCGCGACGGGCTTGAGGTCGAGCAGCGGCCGGGCCGGCGGAAGCGGGTGAAAGGTGTGGGCGCCCGTGACCAGATTCCGCTCGACGAACCCTTTTCCCTCGATGCCGGCCGCGCGCTCTTCGTGCAGCTCGCCCCACGTATTCGCGCTCGTGTAATCGATCGACCCCGAGTAGAACGCATTGGGCGCGACCTCCCGGTAGACGTGGTAATGCCCGAGCGCGACGTAGTCCCACCGCGCGGCGCCGAGCTCTTCATATGAGATCTCTAAAGCCGCCCGCTCGGCGGACGCGAGGTGCGGGGGCAACACTCCTTCGATCTCGCCGTGGATGACGAGCACGTTGAAGCGCGCGTCGGGGTCCGGCCGGAGCTCCGGACGCGTCTGGCCCGGCACGTCCGGCACTCCGAGCACGGAGACGCCGAACTGCGGAAACGACCAGCGCTGCGGCTTCGCATCGGCCACGCGGACACCGAGCTGCGCAAAGAGTTGCAGGATGCCGCCCGACTCGCTCGACCGCGGCGTGTCGTGGTTGCCGGCGATCAACACGAGCTCGGATTCGGGCAGCGCCGCCTTGAGCCGCGAGAATTGCAGGAACGCGTGGAGGATGGCCTGGTTGGTTGGCCGGACCGTGTGGAAGATGTCGCCCGCAATGACGATCAGCTCCGGACGCAGCGCGATCACGCGGTCGATGGACGCGCGAAAGGTCGCCGCGACGTCTGCCTCCCGCTGATTGACGCCGCCGGGAGTGAGCCGCTGATACTGCCGGTAGCCGAGATGAAGATCGGAGAGGTGGACCAGGCGCATGCGGCGGAGTTAGCTCCGCCGTAATCTAACGCCGCGGCAGGGTTTGCATGTGCTGCGTCACCCTGATCTGGACGTGCATCGACAGAATTCCCGTGGACGGCGGCGGCGTCGTATTCGAGCTCACCACGATGCTGAACCACGACTCGGTGAGCCATCCTCGCTTCTGATCCACAAGCATCGTACCGTCGACGATCCCCTTCTCCAGGACCGTGCCCGACGCGGCGCCGGGACCGCTGGCGGGTTGCATGTCGCCATGCATCGACACGAACGCCCAGCTGCCGTGGTGCGTGAGCGAGTCGAGCCGGAAGATGACGTGCAATTTTCCCGACAACTGTGCGCCGAACTGTGCGCCGGTAGGCAGCGGCATCTCGCGCGTCCAGCGCGTCCCGACTCGGACGCGACCGGTCGGAAATGCGGCAGGCATTAACGACACGACTTCCGCTACCTCACGCGGTGCGCCGTCGCTGTCCTCGTTCATGCCGACGGTTCCGTCCGGCAGCACGTGAAAGCGGACGCGCTGTCCGCGCATTCGCTCTTCGGCAATTTGCGCCGCCGCGCGCGCGCGCTCGTCCGACGTGGCGAGGATCACCGAGTCCGTAACGGCAAGCACCGTCGTTCCCTGCTCGGCGTATCCTTCGACGATCGCGCGCGAAAACATTTTCATGCTGTTCACGACCATCGCACTGGACTCGCCGACCTTGGTGTGCCGGACGCCGGTCATCTCGCTTTCCTGATCGAGCCGCATGCGCAGCGTGTCGCCCGGATGCGGTTTGATCTGGAGCGTGACGCTCTGCGCCTGCGCGAGCCCCGCGGTGAGCAGCAGCAATCCGAACGTTCGGCGCGCCAGCGACCGACCCATGTCGATCAGAATCCGTACGGGTCGTCGGCGGGCGCGGACCGCACCGGCGTCGAGACCGGACGAGCAACCGTTTGCGCCGCGACGACCGGCCGCAGCTGGGCAAGAAAGAACTTCCGCACGTCGGCCGGTCGTTCGCGCACCGTCGCATTTCGTGCCCGGATGATGTCCTCTTCCTCGCGAAGGCCGACTGCGTCCTGCACCCATCCCAACGTGATGCTCGGATCGAGCGTGCGAAGGCTGCGCACCACTGCCGCGTCGAGATCGACGTCCGCCGCCTGGGGATAGCGGTCGGCGCCGTCCCGGCCGCGCATGATCGCCGGGCGAGGAAAGCGCACGAAGATCGGCTGCGTGAAATGCGGATGACGAACCATCAGTTGCCCTTTCTCCAGCGTCGACAGCTTGGTTTTCACTGCGGGGCTCAACACCGCGTAGCCGGGCGTTGCCAGCTCGTCGGCGTCCATGCGGCCATAGAGCGCCGTGCCCGAATTGCCGACCACGCGCCGGTGCACCTGTGACCGGAACTGCTGCGCGCTGAACAGCACGAGGCCGAGGTACCGACCGCGTTCCGCGAGGTCGAGCAGCATTTTGCGTACGTAGGTGTCCTGTCCATCGCTCGGCGCGTACTTGTTCAGCTCGTCCACGAACACGACGACGTGGTTGACGCCCAGATCGCGTTTTTCCAGGTGTTCGCGAAGCTTGGTGACGACGCGCGCAAAGATCAGATCCTGCGCATCTTCCTCGAGCGACGCCACGTCGACTACGTACACTGTTCGATCCTGAAAGCTCCCGAACGGCAGATCGCTCACCGCACCGTCGTCGGTGACCAGGCCGGCACAGCGCGTCGAGATGTTCGACAGCCGGTTTCGAACCTTGCGAATCGTGGCCACGTGGTGGGTGCGCCAACCGTCGTTGTTCTTCCCCTCCATGGCGCTCAGCACGTCGCGGAACCAGGTCTCGAGGTCGGCAAACGACCGCACGTGATAGTGCTTGTTGCCGAGGAGCTGGGGATCGTTGAAGTCGCGGTCGACGACGCGCTCGCGGATGAAGTCGATCAGCGCGTCGGCCTTGGCGTCGACGTCATCCTTGTTCAACAGCACTTCCGCGTACTGGAGCACCTCGCGCAGGCCCCACGTGAGCGACGACACGTTGTCGAGCAACGCTTCGTTGGACCGGAGCGTGTTGAGCGAGAATCCGTCCGACTTGTACGGCGCGAAGTACTGCACGTTCTGGAACGGCGTCGTGGGCACGCCACACTTCTCATATAACGCGCGGTCGGCGTCGTCGATGTCGCCGGGCTGATCGAGGAAGCAGAGGTCGGGTCCTTTGACGTTGAAGCACACCGCGGCCACGGACCCCTTCTGCGCCGGAAAATGCGTGAAGATCGACGAGAGGATCCACTCGATGGCGCTCGTCTTCGTCGCCAGCCCGGACACGCCGCTGATGTTCAGATGCGCGGCTTCCGGTCCGATGAGAAAATCCGCATCGAGATAGATCGCGGCGTCGGTGCCCCCGGCGCGATACACGCCGATCGGGATGCCGGTGTTCGATCCGGGCTTGAGGTAGCCGTCCATCCGCAGCGCCACGGCCACATCGGCGTCGCTCGCCAGGAAGACGGCACCCATCGGCACCGGTTGCAGCGGCTCTTCGGGTACGTGACGGAGGACCGCCGCGGTGTACAGCCTGATCTCCGCCCGGCGCGTCGCACCGAGCGACGCGCTTTCGGGCGTGCCGTCGTGCCCCAGCATCGCGTGCAGCGGTGTCTGGAGATCGGTGTAGCTGAATCCCTCGACCACGATGCCGTAGACTTCGGGCAGCTGCCCGTTGACCGGCTCGGAGCCTTCGACGCGCACGATCGTTCCGATGCCGACGGGCGAATCGAGCGCCGTCCAGAAGTGAAACTCGTGCGGCGTGTTGGGCTTTCGCTCGGTCGCCACCACACGGCCGAGCACCTGACTCGCCCGCGGCGACGCCACAGCCGCATCCAGATCGTCCACCATCACATCACCGCCCGCAAGAATTCTTCGCAATCGCGAACCCCGTACACCATCTTGTCCCATCGCCCGTCGGGCAGCGCAACCGGCGCCGCCTCGAACAGAATCCAGCGCGATACCTCGTCGGCGCGGCCCGTGACGTCGGCCGTCGATCCATCGGGTACGGCAATCTCCACGCGCACCAGCCCCCACATCGGATCGTGGCCGCGCGGATCGCGAAGGCGAAGATACCAGCTCGCCACGCTCGCTCGCTTGGGCGACGTCACCAGAAACACACTCGACCGCTCCGCCCGATCGAGCCCCAGCACCGTGGTGAGCGCCTCACCGCTCGCGTACAGCGTGCGGTGACTCTTGATCACCCCGATCGCGCACGGAGCGTGCGCGAGCTGCTCGGCGTTGCTGATGCCGCCGTCGATCAACAGTGGACGGTTCTCGCGCCGGCACCACTCCAGCCCCAGTCGCTGCTCCACCTCTTCGCGATCTTTCTGCACCCGGTGGTACGCCGACTCTCGGAGCGCGAGCGGATGCTCCTCGGCGGCGTCAGCATCGCCGTCGTCCGTGTCGCACACCTCGAGGCCGAGGCCCGCCAATCGCTGCCAGACGTCTTCCGACACGCGCGCTCGCGACAGGTACAATCGCCGCTCGACCGCATGGATCCACGTGTGCATCCGCTCGTTTCGCCGGTCGCGGATCGCTGCCGCGACCGTACCGATCACGATCGGCGCGCCGTTCGGCAGATATCGCTCGACGATGCTCTTCTGCGTCCCGTCGAGGAACGCGGCAAACCCGACCGTGGGCGGGTCGAACACTCGCCGTGCGCGCAACGCATGACCCTCGACAATGGTCGCGCTGATCAGCCGCGCCGGCCGCGACGGCGCGGCGCTGAGCTCGAGCGGTGCTTCCCCCGCCGCACGCTGGCACTCCGGTAGCGCGCTCGCCAGGAGTCGCGACAGGCCGTCGAGCGTGGCGTGACGCGGATCGGCAACTGGACTGGGCGCGGCGAGCATGCGAGCACTCTAACGCGCGTGCATCGACGCGACAAGGAAATCCGGACGACGCTCGCGGTCTCGGCGCCGGCTCAGCGCACTACAGCCACGGCAACGCCGTCGTGCGTGGGCACGATGATGCCGAGCACACGAGGGTCCGTCGCCATACGACGGTTGAACTCGCGCACGGCGCGCGTCTTCTCGTCGGACACTTCGCCTCCGTACACCTTTCCGCCCCACAGCGCATTGTCGCCGATGATCAAGCCGCCCGGCCGCACGAGTCGTAACGCCCACTCGAAGTACGTCGGCAGCGGCTCCTTGTCCGCGTCGAGAAAGATGGCGTCGAAGCGCTCGCCGTCGAGCGACGGAAGCAGATCCAACGCCCGTCCAACACGCACCTCGATCCGATCGGCCAGCCCCGCGCGCTCGACGTACCGTCGCGCGAAGGCCGCGTGCGCCTCCTCGATGTCGATCGACAACAGCTTGCCACCCGGAGGAAGCGCGCGCGCCATGCAAATCGCCGAGTATCCGCCGAGCGTTCCAACCTCCAACACCCGGCGGGCATTGATCGCCGTCAACAACACCTGCAACAGCCGCCCTTCGTCGGCAGAGATCGAAATCGGCGGCAGCCCGGTGCGATCCGCTTCCTCACGCAGTGCTGCGAGCAACGCGTCTTCGGCGCCGAACAAGCCCGCGATGTAGTCGCCCGCGCGATCGGCCATCAGCGGATTGCGGCGATTCGTGAATTCGACGCGCCTTGCATGCTACTCGACGCCTATATCCCAGGCCTGTTGCAGATCCTTCTTCGAATACGCCCGGAATGCGGTGAGCGTCTGCGTGCGCTGGATCCCGGGTACCGTGGGAAAGATCTGTGTGATGACGTGCGCGATCTGGTCGTACTCGGGCACGCGCACGATGGCAACCAGATCCCAGTCGCCGGAGACCGAATACACCTCGGTCACCCCCTCGACGCCGGCGAGCATGTTCGCCGCCGACTGGATGAGCGTCGGTTCGACGCGAATGAGCACGATGGTAGTGATCACGACTCGACGTGGCAGGGGGGAACGTTGAGCAGCCAGAGGCCTGTAATGTGGCTCCGCTCGTCCACGTCGAGAAGAAGGTCGCGGGCAATTCGAACGGTTCGTTTCGTCGGGCGTCGTCCGAGCATGAAGTGAAAATTCCGCTCGGACGGGTCCGCTTCGGCGAGAACCCGGGTTCCCATGGCCAGCGAGTTCGCTCCGGCCTCCGGGCACAACTTTGGAACCAGCGCGCGCACATCGCCCACGTTCGCGGGGACCGCCACGTCTGCAAGGTGTTGGATTTTCGGCCACGCGGCCACTTCGACGCCGGCGATCTGGCCCGCAACGAGCTCCAGCATGAGCCAGGAACCGTCGCGCCCTTGGAGCCCGACCGACCCGCACGAGGCAATCGTCAGCTCCCCGAGCGCATCTGGCGCCACCTGCGCGGAAAGAACGTCGCTACGACTGTTCCAGAGGTACCGAACATCAGACGGTGCTTGCGTGGCTGCTTCGAGCTGGACGGAGATTCTCATTGGCCGCTCCGGTATGAGGAGGAGTCGCCGGTGCACGCGCGCGAGGATTGCCGCGTGACCGACGGAGAAAACCTCGTCTCCCACCGCCCGGCCTCCTGTACCGAATCCACGCCAGCATCATCAAAACCCCGCTCGCCATCCGGCCCGCCGCGTGGAGATTGGAGACCGCCACCGCCGGCGGCTATACTTCCACGCCCGTAGGTGAAATTCTCCGTGGAGGAAGTGCTGTGGAACAGGACGGACCTGAAGTCGGATCGGTGTCGCGCGGCCAGAACGTTGTGTACATCATGCCGCACGACTGGGCGTCCATCGCACAGTTCCTCGGACCGGCCGTCGAGCGCGTCGACGCGGCGACCCGAGAGCTTCAGCTCCTCGTGATCACCTCGGACGCCGACGTGGCAGCAGTCGTCGCCGCGGCGGCGGTACGGCTGGCCGAAGGCCGTGACGTTGGGATCGTCGCGGCTACATCGGCGCGCCGCGCGTCGGCGCTCCTCCGTGTCCGGCCGGCCCAGATCGTGACCGGTACGCCGGAAACGATCGTCGAAATGCTCACATCGGCCGCGATCAAGCTCGACTCGGTCCGCGCCGTGTGCATCGCCTGGGCAGACGAGCTCGTCACCCGTGGCTCCGCCGCCCTCGAAACGGTGATGGCCGAGCTGCCCAAGGATGGCGCGCGCATCGTCGTAGCCTCCGAGCTTTCACCGGCGATCGAAGAGCTGCTCGAGCGGTACGCGCGTCGCGCGCGTCGCGTCGTGATGCCGATGGCCGAATCGGACCAGCCGGTGAGTCTCGAATACGTGACCGTTTCGCCGCACGCCCGCCTGGCATCACTCCGGCGGGTGATCGACGACACCGCTCCTGCTTCAGCTGTGGTGTTCGTGCGCGACGACGAGAGCACCGTCGACGTGCGCGACCTGCTGCGCTCATTGGGCTACGGGGATGAGGGAAGCGTGAGAATCGGGGTCGTCGCCGCACCTGGCACCGAGCTGCTCGTTCTCTTCGATCTCCCCGCGTCGCGCGAAGAGATGCGCGAGGCGGTCGCCGGCGCACGTCGAACGATCGCGCTCATTCAACCTCGCCAGCTGGGCAGTCTTCGCACGCTCGCGGCCGGCGGATCGGTCAAGTCGTACACCCTTCCCGATGCCGGCGCGCGAGCGCGCGACCGCGACGAACAGTTGCGCGCCGACGTGCGCAGCGTGTTGGTGGAGGAGCATTTTGGCCGCGACCTGCTGGCGCTCGAGCCGCTGCTCGACGAGTACGACGGCATCGAGATCGCGGCAGCGGTGGTTCAACTGCTGGAGCGCGAGCGCGCGGCGCGGGCAGCGGCGGTTGCCGCGGCCTCTGTGCCACGCGACCGCTCGTCGGCCAGCATGACTCGGCTGTTCATGACCGTTGGCTCGCGCGACAATGTGCGGCCGGGTGATCTCGTCGGCGCCATTGCGAACCAGGCGGGCGTCAGCAGCTCCGACATCGGCAAGGTCGACGTTCGCGAGTCGCATTCGCTGGTCGAGGTGTCGAGTGACATCGTGGGCGCGGTGATCGAGAAGGTGACGGGTACGGAGATTCGCGGCCGGCGCGTCGTCGTCCGGCGCGAAGAAGAACGGTCGGCGCGCGGCGAGCGCCCGGGCCGTGATCGCTCCGCCGGCCCCGGCCCCGGCCGCGACCGCGACCGCAAGCCGCGACCCGATCGTGGACCGCGTCCGTGATTTCGGACGGCTATTTCTCGACCGGCAGCGCCGGCTGGATCGAGGTCATCTGCGGCGTGATGTTCAGCGGGAAGAGCGAGGAGCTCATTCGTCGCGTGCGCCGGGCGATCATCGCCAAGAAGCGCGTGCAGGTGTTCAAGTCACACCTCGACGAGCGCTACGAGGGGATCTACCGCATCTCGAGCCACGACGGCCGCAGCGTCGACGCAGTGCCCGTCGACACGCCCGAACAGATCGGGCGGCTGGTGCTGCCGGAGACGCAGGTCGTCGCGATCGACGAAGCGCAGTTTCTCGATGCGTCGATCATCGAGTTGGTGACGCTGCTGGCAAACCGTGGCGTACGCGTCATCTGCGCCGGCACGGACAACGATTTTCGCGGCGAGCCCTTCGGGCCCATGCCGCAGTTGCTCGCGGTCGCGGAGGTCGTGGACAAGCTCCACGCCATTTGCGTCATCTGCGGAAATCCGGCCAGCCGCAATCAACGACTGATCGCCGGCAAGCCCGCGCGCTACGACTCGCCCACGATCATGGTGGGCAGCACCGAGTCGTACGAGGCTCGGTGCCGCGCGTGCCATTCAGTGCCGCACCGCGACGAGGACCAGGTGCGCCTCCTCTAGGGGATGCAGGCCCGGTGGCCGCGCGGCGCGACAGCATGGCGATCGCGCCCCCCCGGGGATCACGAGCCCGGCGACAGCCCCTTGAACAACTGTCCGACGTTGAATCGCACCGGGTCGAGCTCGTAGTAGCGGTTGTCCTGGAACCGGCCGGTGGTCGGGAAATACGGCGGCGGATGCGTCACGGCGCAGTGGTCGTAGCTGTACCGCTTGAGAAATCCGGTACCGCTCAGCGTCGCCACCGCACCGCGCGTCTGCTGGATGATTCCGCCCGTGAGGTACAAGCACCCGCGGCCCCAGGATGTGGTCTCGCACGGTGCGCTCGCCGTCGGACCCGTATCGTAGTTCTCGACGGTGAAGGAGTTGCCGAGCGCCATGATCACGGAGTGCAGGTAGAGGTTCGGGGTATCGTCCAGGCTGCGCACGATGTCGGTGCCGCTCGTGCGCACGGTTTCGGGCGAATTGAGCGCATTGTCGGCCACGACGGTGTTCGCCCCCGAGATGAGCCCGAGGATGTCGACGCACACGCCTTTTGCCGGATCGTTTGCGTACCGGAGATCGTCGAGCACGACGATGGTTTTTGGCGTGTACAACGTGATGTCGCCGCGCAGCACGCCGCTCACGCCGACGGTCCCGGTGAAGTACAACACACCTTTCGTGTTCGAGTTGTAGCCGCGATAGAGTGGGAACAGATACTTGGCGTCGTTCGGCCGCACCGCGGTGATCGCGGGCAGCGGCGTCGCGCTTGCCACCACCCACGCGCCTCGGCTGTCGCTGGGCGTGAACGTGTCGTCGTCGCCGCCGATCTGTTGTTGTGCCGTCGTGTACGCCGCATTGCCGTCGCGCTCCACGGCGGCGAGATGCGGATCACCGCCGAGGTAGCAGCGGGCGCCGGAGTGCATCATGATGGTGCTGAGGGAGGCGGAGCCTTCATTGTTCGCAAGAGTGGTCCGCTGTGAGAGCGTGGTGCCGCTATCCGTGCGCTCTCCCGCCAGGATGACGCCGGGAAACCACGTCTTCGCGTGGATCGACGCCGGAAAGAACTTGAGCGGACCTGTGGGTGTGACGCGATGCCAATCGCCGCAGTTGATCGCGCTGGATATCGAAGGCATCGACCCGTACGAAGCACCCCAATCGCCGCGCAGCCATTTCTGATTGCCGGTCGTCGCCGTGTAGATCTTGAAGAAGCCGTCGTTGTCCGCCGTCGAGTCCGCAGTGCCGCCGTTCATGTTGTACGCCACGAACTCGACGCGCGTGAGCACCGTCGACTGGTCGCCGGTCGTGGGCGCAGTGAAGCTCATGCCGCCGGCCGCCGCAAGGCTGCTCAGCGTCCCCAGCGTGCTGAGGGTGGGCAGGGTGATCTTCTTCTGTTTTGTCTGATAACCCTTGGCGAAGGTGCCGTAGTTCGCACCGATGATCGTGCCCGCGGTTCCGACGTTGTCGTGAAAGCCGGCACCGCTCGACGCAATCTGAATGTCGTCGTTCGACCACACCGGTCCCCACAACTGGTCGCCGCCGCCGAACACGATGTTGCTGCCCTCGCTGTTCGTCCAATAGGCGAACTTGGCGAAGCTCTCCTGCGTGAGCTCCAGCCGGCGCACGAAGCCGGTTCCGTTGGCGTCGCGCGCCTCGGACACGACGCTGGCGAAGCGACCGAATTGCCCGCTCTTCGATCCGGTCTGCCCCACATAGAGGTTCACGGTGACGCCGCTGAGGGGCTGGCCGTCGGCCGCCTGCAGGGTCTTGTTGGTCATCAG
>Ga0070714_100003626_pt1 | contig 11554 bp, 16 predicted proteins | sample LARL83metaG_FD_65450 | JGI IMG/M metagenome (GOLD analysis project Ga0070714, IMG submission 65450) | Corn, switchgrass and miscanthus rhizosphere microbial communities from Kellogg Biological Station, Michigan, USA - LAR L8-3 metaG | ecosystem: Host-associated > Plants > Roots > Rhizosphere ... | reverse complement strand
GGGTTGTCGGGGCGGCGAGTTCGTCGCCGCTCGGGCGCCGGGTGCGCGACTGAAATCGGCGACACAGCCGAGTCCGAGGTGAACTTTCCTTGCAGCATCCGACGTTTGCGGCGTATTCAACTCGCAACAACATGCGCGGAGGAATCATTCGTCCATGACATTCAAAGCAGCAATCATTCTCGGCGGCCTGGCGGTCGCCGGGGCGGTCGGACCGCTCGCCATCGGGGCAGCATCGGCCGCACCCATCCCGCCGTACAACGCGACCCATAACACTAGGCGCGACGTCGACGACGCGCGCGTCTCGTGCCCTCGCATCCTCGATGCGCTCCATCACCTCAATGATGCTCGTGAGGCGATGGGCAACGTTCTGGCGGACTACTCGCGCAACGACTCGGAATACTTCAAGCTCTCGCAAGCGGAGCGCCAGATCGTCGACGGCATCGCGACCGCCAACAGCCGCCTGCAACGGAATCACTGCCCGGGCTGATTCTCAGCCCGGACGATCAGTGGCTCGGCTGCGCCTCGTCCATGCGGCGTAGCCGGGCCGCCATGACTTGCATGACCTCGATGGCGAAGTACGGCGTGTTGCCGACCAGATAGAGAAAGCGCTTCTGGTCGATCGCCGCCGCCTTCGCATCGGTCACGGCCCTCGCAGTCGCGCTGCGCGCTTTGTGCTCGATCAGCGCCATCTCCCCGAACATACCGCCCGGGCCGAGCCGTTCGAGCACGACGTCACCGGCGGTCAGCACGATCTCGCCTTCGGTTACGACGTACAAGGTGGTCCCGACATCGCCGCGCTCGAAGATCGTCTCGTTCGCGCGGAACGACTGCAGGCGAGAGTCGCGCCGGAAGATGTCGATCGATATCATGCTGGCTCACAATACGAGCGCGATAGCGCCCAAGACGATCGCGACGGCGGTCAGCTCGAACGCGATCTGCTGGCGGTGGATCTTGAGGTCACGGATGTAGGCGAGGCTGAGGACTTCGTGGGCGAGATGGGCGAGCACGTCCTCCACATTGCGCGGGATCCCCGCGATGAAGTTCTCACGCGAACGCCGCGCGGTGATGTTGCTGCGCGTGAGGATCGCGTCGATGAGGCTGAGTGGGAACAAGCCGCCGGCGTAGAAGATGTCGTCCGGCTGTTCGTCGCCCACGACGTGCTGTGCCGCGTTGCCGATTCCGGTCAGCGCGCGCACCGCGATCAACGCGGCGAGGACATAGACGACGAAGGCCGTCCAACCGGCAATCGACTGCGGCGTAAGCACCAGACCGTGCTGATGCATCGCGACGAACGCTTCCTGGACGAGCGGGATCGGGATCGCCAAACCGGCCAGCAAGATCCCGACCTTCGTGTCGATCCCGCGAATCGTTCCCTGAATATCTTTGACGGCTTCCATCATGAACGAGACGGAGCGTTCGTCACTGCCGGTCCGCTCGATGCTGGCAAGGATGCGCGCAACGTCCGATTCCGCGAGGTTCATATGGCGTCGGCTCTCAGGGGTTCGGGCGGAACGAGCGCCTCCGCGATCGCGCGCTCCTCGACGAGGTGCGCGCCGGCCGCGAACAAGTCTTCGAAGCGCGCCGCCCCCAGGATATCGCGGAGTGTCGCGTTCGTCAGATCGTACAGAATCTGTTCGGTCGGTTCGCGCGGGCGTCCGAGTTCCGCCACGCGGCGATCGCTGTAGCCCAGCAACTGGGCTCCGATCTCCGGGCGACCCGTTTGCGCCGCCACCCCGGCGAGATGCTGCAACGCGTACGCGACGTGGATGTCGGCCCCCGCGTCCCGCGCCACCATCAGCCCTTCGCGCGCCGCCGCGAACGCCTCGAGCGGCTGACCCGATTTCAGCAGGTACGCGGCATAGTTGGCGATCGTCCCGGCGAACGCGATGCTGCGCGGCTGCGTGTTGCGCAGAATCGCGATGACCTCGCGTACGTGGCCGAGCGCCGATTGGATCGAACCGTTCGCGAACTCGTCTTCGGCGAGCCACGAGAGCACCCCCGACGCGCGGCCGTCGTCACCGCGAGCGCGGTAGATCGCCATCGCTTCCTCGAGCAGCCGGATCCGAACGGCTGCCGTATCGTCTCCCAACAGGGTAAGCGATTTGTTCCGCAGCGCGTGCGCGCGCAACAGCGGCATTTCGACGGTCTCGAGAATCGCCAGCGCCCGCGCGATCGTCTCCTTCGCCTCGGCATGCCGCCCGAGCAAACACAGGGCCAGCGTCTGCATCTCCAGCGCGGAGGCGAGATCGGCGGCCTCACCCAGCTCCTCAAACGCCGCGGCCGCATCACCCGAGGCCGCCAGTGCGTTCTCGAGATCGCCGAGGTCCGTCGTCGAGCCCTGCGCCTGGGAGAGCCGGGCGCGTGCTGCGCGCGGCGTACTGGGCTCGACGCGTTGCTGGGCGAGTCGCACCCAGCGCAACGATTCGACCGTGTATTGCAGCGAGAAGAACGCCACGTGCGCGTCGCCCGCCAAGACGATCCCGAGGGCGGTGTCGTTGCCTTCGATCAGCGTCCACGTCAGGGCGGCGCGGATGTTGTCGAGTTCCTCTTCCGCCCGCATCCGCGTGCGGAGCAGCGGTTGCAGCCACCAGCGTACCGTGAGCTCGTGCGCGAAGGCGGCGAAGTATTCGGCATGGCGGCGCAAGAAGCGTTGATCCTCGCCGCTCTGCGCCAGCCGTTCGCGCGCGTACTGGCGGGTCGATTCGAGCATTCGATAGCGCTGATCGCTCGCGCCGAGTTCGGTCACGATCAGCGACTTGTCGACCAGCGCCGAGAGCAGGTCGAGAAAATCCCATTCCTCGATCTCCTCGTCGGTGCAGACCGCGGTGGCGCTTTCCATGGTCCAGCCGCCGGCGAACACCGCGACGCGCCGGAAAACGCGCTGCTCGGGTTCCGAGAGCAAATCGTAGCTCCAGTCGATCAGCGCGCGCATCGTCTGCTGCCGCGGCAGCGCCGCGCGGCTGCCGCCGGTGAGCAAACGGAATCGCTCTTTGAGGCGGTCCAGCAGCGCCTTCGGGCTGAGCACTTTGATCCGCGGCGCGGCGAGCTCGATCGCCAGCGCGATGCCGTCCAACTGGCGGCAGATCTCGGCGACGACCGGTGCGTTGTCGTCGGTCAGCGTGAAGCCGTCGTTCGCCGCTTGCGCGCGTTCGACGAACAAGGCGATGGCCCCGTATCGCAGCGCGTCCTCGGCCGCCAGACCGTTGGTCGAGGCCGGGACCGTCAGCGAAGGCATGCGGAACGTCGCTTCTCCCGCGATGCTGAGTCCTTCGCGGCTGCTGGCCAGAATCGTGACGTGGGGACAATTGCGCAGGATGCGATCGATCGCGACCGCCGCATCGCGCACGAGATGCTCGCAATTGTCGAAGATCAAGAGCGCCTGCTTCGCCCGCAGCACGTTGAGGATCGCATCGTCGTTGGTGGCGGCCGACGTGCCGCGGATCCCCATCGCCGACGCCAGGACGCTCTCGATGACCGTCGCGTCTTTGAGCGGCGCCAGCTCGAGCAGCCACGCGCCGTCGGGGAAGCGGTCGAGCAGCTCTGCCGCGACCTGCAGTGAGGTGCGCGTCTTGCCGATGCCGCCGGAACCGACCAGCGTGACCAGCCGCGAGCGCTCTAACAACGACCGGATCGCGGCAACTTCGTCTTCACGTCCGAGGAAGCTCGTCAGCTGGAGCGGCAAGTTGTTGGGGAGGCTGTCCAGCGTGCGCAGGGGCGGGAAGTCGAGCGGAAGATCGGGCGCGGTCAACTGGTAGACTTGTTCGGGGTAGGCCAGATCCTTCAAGCGGTGCAAGCCGAGATCGCGCAGCGCGCTCTGCGAGGGCAGCGCCCCCTGCGCGAGATCGGTGGCGACTCCCGACACGAGGACTTGGCCGCCGTGCCCGGCGGCCAGCAGCCGGGCGACGCGGTTGACGACCGGACCGAAATAATCGCCCTCGCGTTCGTCCGCGTTCCCGGTGTGCACGCTCATCCGAACGCGCAGGCCGCCGACGGCGGACCAGTCCTCGGCGGCCAGCGCGCGTTGTGCTTCGAGCGCCGCGGCGATCGCGTCCGACGCAACCGCGAAGACGGCGCAGAAAGCGTCGCCGATCGTCTTGAAGACGTAGCCGCCGTGCTGCTGGATCGCCGCGCGCAGCAGCGCGTCGTGCCTGCGCAGCGCAGACTGCATCGCCTCCGGGTGCGATTCCCAGCGGCTCGTGCTGCCTTCGATGTCGCTGAACAGAAACGTGACGGTCCCGGTCGGCAGCGCGTGCCGCTGCACGGTCATCGCAGCCTCCACGGCGGATGACTCTGGCCGAAGCAACGGAGAATTGAAGAGGCGTTCATACGGAACCCGGCACCACCGGGTGCTGCCGATCCATACGTCGCGTACTCCGGTTATCCTCGGATGCGTCGAGCCGCCGTCATGCGCAACGCGAGATTTCGCCGGTGGCCTTCAGCCGACGTCGATCCGGCCGGTGACGACGTGCCGCATCCCGAGCGCGGCGCTTTCAAGCGTCATCCTCACCTCGACGTCTCCCCCGTCCTTGAGCCGGCCCGCGCTCAGCGCTTCCCGCACGGCCTTTTCGACCTCGCGCTGAGACGTGACACCCACTTCTTTGAGAAACTTGCGGACCGAAATGTTGAACCGGTCTTCGTTCATAACGTCGCTCCCGTTTGCGTGCACGGCGAGGCGTCGGTGCGCGCCGTCCGGAGCCGCTTTCAGCGCAGGTCGCGGCCAAACATGCCGGCGCATTCGCCGAGCTCGATCACGTGGGCGGGGTTAACCGGCTTGTAGGAGAGATCGCAGATCGACGCGTTCACGAAGGTCGTGTCGCTGTCGCGCAACCGCCCGAAGCTTTCGTGGATGTGGCCGAAGATGTGCACGGCTGGGCGGACGGCGCGGACTCGGTCGACCAGATCGCGGCAGCCGGCCGATTCACCGCTCACCGTTCGGTCGAGGACGCCGTGCGGCGGACCGTGGGTCACCAGCACGTGGGTGTCGTCCGGGATCAGCGCCCATTTCTCGGCGAGCCGCTGACCGCGCGGCAGATTGAACGCCCAATCGTGAAACCAGGGCTGCCACGGCGAGCCCCATATCGCGATGCCGTCGATGGCGACTCCGGAGTCTTCGAGATAGTCGAGCCCTCCGCCGAGCGCAGCGCGCGCTTCCTGCGGCGTGCGCTCGAACGCGAAGTCGTGGTTGCCGGCGATGACGATCTTGCGCGGGTGCGGCAGCGAGCGCAGCCAATCCCCGGCAGCGGCGATCTCTTCGAGCGAACCGCGCTTCGTGAGGTCGCCGGCATGGATCAGCACATCGCCGTCCGGGACCCCGGATACGGGCACTCTCGAATGCGTATCGGAGAGCGCGACGAGCTTCATGGATCGCCCGCCTTTCGCGGGCGCGGCCGATGCTTCCGGCTCGACTGCGCACGGAACGAAACCGGCGGTCGAGGCGATTCGTCAGTGCAGTTTGGCGACCAGGTCGAGGATCAAGTCGACGCGGAACACGACCACCCCGATGATCGCGAACAGTGCAACTCCGAAGACCCCAAGCCGCGATTGATACGTCGTCATGGTAGGGATATCGGTCCCACCCGGACGCGTCACCATCGTGCCGATGTTCGGATTCGAACAAGTCACTCAGGCGGAGCTGGTGCGCCGGGCGGCGTCCGGCGGCGGGGCGCCCGCCCAAAGCGGGGAAGAACCCATCAACGAACGCCCTTGGAGAATGGTCCATGCTCGACTGGCTTGCCTCGTACGATGACGCGCTCGCCCGGGCCAAGACGACGGAGAAGTTCGTCTTGCTGGACTTCTATAGCCCGACTTGAGGCGGCTGCAAAGCATTGGGTACCGTGTCGTATCCACAGCCCGCGGTCAGCGCAGCCATCGAAGCCTTCTGTATCCCGCTCAAGCTGGACATAACCGTGCCGGCCGCGGAGCCGATCGTCCGGCGCTACCACCAGGTCTGGACGCCCGATCTGCGCATCCTCGATTCGACCGGTGACGAGCTCTATCGCTGGAACGGGTACCTGCCGCCGTTCGAGTTCGCGCCGCAAGTGCTGTGCGCCGTCGGGCAGGCGAATTTCCGGTTCAAGCGATTCGATGCGGCGATCGAACTCTACACCGACGTCCTGACCCGTTTTCCGACCTCGCTCTTCGCGCCGGAGGCGCAGTACTATCTGGCGTGCTCGCGCTATCGGAAGAGCCACGAAAGCGGCGATCTGCTCAAAGGCTGGCACGAACTCGAGAAGACGTATCCCAGTTCCGAGTGGACGGTGAAGCAGAACTTCTAGCCGCGCGCAGCCCGCTCGGCGACGATCGCCGGCATGTCGTTTTGCCTAGGGACGGCGCCGCGCCGCGTGGTTAGCGGTGCAGTCTCGCGACGGCTTCCAGGATCTCGTCGGTTTCGAATACGAGCACGCCGACCATCGCGCCCAGGGCGGAGCCGAAGAAGGTCAATCGGGCCCACCAATACGCCCTCATGGACGTCGTATCGGCAGAAGCCGTCGATTATTCCGCCATTGCGCGCAAAGGTGTGCGCCGGCGCCGCAGCGGTGCGGCGCGCCCAAAGAGATCCGCTCCCTCGACTGGTTATCGAGGAGGCAAGTTGCCGATTGCCTTTTGCGACGTCCCGAGAGGGGGGTGCATGAAGGTCGCCGGCTGATTTGGGCCGGGTGGCTCAATCCGTTCGTCACTCGCCCGGCTAAACTGTAACGGCACACTTCGGGCTCCCTTCCCGAGCCCACAATAGGGAGACGTTGTCATGGCGAAGCTTGTTCGGCTCAGTGCTGCGCTCGTGTTGACCGTGGCGAGTATCTCACTCGCAGCCTGCGGCGGCCAATCGCTATCGCAGAACTCGGCGGGTGGCACCGTGGTCCCCGCCGGCGCCGCTCGCGACGGGTCGATCGCCGCTGCGAACGCCGCCGCCCAGAACTGGAGCGTCCTCGCCGGCGGCAACGTGCACGATCAAGCCTTCCAAGCGTTGGACTTTTTCGATGAGAACATCACCATCGACGCCGGCGACAGCATCACCTGGACGGCCAACGGGGCTGACGAACCGCATACCGTAACGTTCCTCGGCCCCGTACTCGCGCCGCCGCCGCCCGGCGACCCGGCGAACGCGCTGCCCGCCGGCGGGTCGAGGTACGACGGTGGTGCCTATACCAGCTCAGGCTTCATTGCGCTCGGACAGAAGTACACGTTGACGTTCCCGAAGCCGGGCGTGTATCCGTATCTTTGCCTGATCCATCAGCCGGTGATGACGGGCATCGTCACCGTTCAGGCGCGCGGTACGCCGTATCCGCATCCGCAAAGCTTCTACACCGCGCAAGGGCAACTAGCGCTGAACAGCGCGCTCGAAGCAGCCCAGAAGTCCGTGCATGCGTTCCCATATCCGAGCGGCGGCACGACGTTGGCGGCGGGTATTTCACCGAATCTGGCGGCGGGGCCACCCTTCAACGCCACCGTCTTGCGCTTCTTGGACGGCGACACGCTGGAGAGGACCAGCATCACCATCGCCGTCGGCACGACGCTCACCTGGGTGAACCAGTCCAACAACGAGCCGCATACCGTCACGTTCCCGATCCTCGGGCATCAACCGCCGCAGAATCCGGGGGAGCCTGCCTCCGGCGGCCACACGTACGACGGCACGAAGCTCGTGAACTCCGGCCAACTGTTTCCGGGAAACTCGTTCAGCCTGACGTTCACGAAGCCGGGCACGTACACGTACTACTGCTTGTTCCACGACGTCAGCGGCATGATCGGAACCGTCATCGTTCACTAGCCTCGGCACAGCGGGCGGCGGCCGCAACCGGACAGGCCGTCGGCCCCGGCGAAGTGACGCTCGATGCAGAACGACGACGTCAAAGCCTTGTCGGATGAGGAGTTGGCGCAGCGGATCGACGTGACGAAGGCGCGACTCGACTTGATGGAAGCGCAACTCGAGGAGATCCGCGACGAAGGCCGGGAAGCGTCGCCGGTCTACGAGCGCATCGAGGCACGGCGCGCGAAACTCGACGCCGAAGCGCGCCTGCTCGCAGCCGAAGTGCAACGGCGCCCCGGAACGTAGCGGCTCGAGCCGCGGGCAAGAACGCCTACGCGGCTCGGAGCCTGCTTCGACGAGGGCTACTCGGCGATGTAGTCGAGGACCTGGCGCGTTACGCGCTGCACGTCGGCGGCGTCCGCCGGTTTGCCATCGTCACGGATACGCTCGCGCGGGCTGCCCTTGCCGACTTTCATCGTCAGCACGAGCGAGTCGAGGATGATCTGCTCGTCGTCCGCATGGTGACGGGTCCATTTGGCGACGGTCCCCATGTCCCGGTACGTGCTCGTTCCGTTCCGGCTAGCGTTCACACCCTGGACAATTTGGCGAAAAGCTTCGGCATTGGTCATCTGTCCCGTTTCTTGCAGCGGTGCGTGTAACCCTGCCCTGGGGGGAGGGGGTAGAGATTTGGCTAAATGCCGGGCGCACGCCGGCTAAGCCCCAAAGCAGGAAAAGCGGCCGCCGCAGAGCCGCACGGCGCTCAGTGCCCGGTGAAATGCGTCCACAAGCCGCGTAGCATCATGATGACGACGAGGATGACGCCGGCCAGGGCCGCGAGGCCCGGTCCCACATTGACTGTCTCGCCCGCCGCGTAACGGGCGCGCGCTTCGTCGGCCGAGGTGAACCACTTCGGAACATGGGCGCGTTCGAACATTCGTATCGCCGCGTAGACTTCGCGTGCTCGATGGCCGCGATAGCCGGCCGGCCCTTCGCCGTCCGGAACGAACTGCACGCGGTCCATCGCGCGAAAGGATCGTGTAACGTTCGAGACGGTGCTCATCGGCCACGCAAAGGTATCGTCGGCGGTACGAAACACGATCCGCTGGTCGGTGATGAACACGTCTCCGCGACCGAGATCGACCGTCGTGTACACCACGCGGCTCGCGTCGTCGGCCGTCTCGATGGTGAGCTCCGTGCGCGACAACGCGCCGTTGCGGACGTGCACGTGGCACGTCTCGCCTGCGAGCAACGTGAAATCCGGCGGCTCCAAGCCCGGCACGATCCCCGCTCTCTCGAACCCGTCCCGCTCCTTCAAACGTCGACGCGGGCGCCGGCCGGCGCATTTCGGCTCGCGGCTGCGGCAAGTGCGCTCTGTGGGTCGATGCAGATCAGATTGTCGGCCTCGACGTAGCAGGTTTCACCGGATGCGTACCGAGGCTCTTGGGTCGGTTGCGACATGGCCGTGTCCCTCCGGGAGGCGGCAGAAGAGTTGCCGCCCGCAACATTATTGGTCGCCCTCGCCTGATACTGCTAGGACGAGGACGTGTGTCCTGACCGAAGCTTGCGGGCGCGAAGCGCGTCGAAACCGGCTTTCAAATGCGCGCAGGCGGCCGTTCTCGCGACACCTGGGTGGGCTCTCGAGCGCATAGCGCCGGAGCGATCAGCAAACCGCCGTCCGGATCGCGCAGAACGCGCATGCGTGTTCCGTAGGCGGCGGAAAGGAGCGCGGGTGTGAGCGTCCGCCGAGGCGGCCCGGTGGCGACGACGCGACCCGGGCCAAGCAGCACGATCGCATCGGCGAACGCCGCAGCCAGGTTCAGGTCGTGCAAGACGACGACGACGCATCGTCCTTCTTTCGCGACGGTGCTCAGGCTGCGCATCAGCGCCACGACGTTGCCGATATCAAGGTGACTGGTGGGCTCGTCTAGCAGAAGCGCCGGCGCGCTTTGCGCGAGCGCCATCGCGATCCACACGCGTTGTTGCTCGCCGCTCGAAAGCGTTACGGTGCTGCGCTCCACATCGTCGAGCAACGCCATCGAGGAAAGCGCGCGCGTCACGGCCGCCTGGTCTTCGCCGTCCAGCGGAGAGAGCGCCCATCGCCGAAAACAGAGCCGGCCCTGCGATACCGCCTCGCCCACCAGCATCGGCTCCCCGCTCGGATCGTCAGCAGGCAGGTATGCCAAACGCCGTGCGCGATCGCGCGCCGAGAGCGAGTGGATCGAAATTCCGTCGATCGACACGGAGCCCGCGACGGCAGGGAGACGTCCTGCCAGCGTCTCGAGAAGCGTCGTCTTGCCGACGCCGTTGGGGCCGACCACCGCGACGAGGCGGCCGCGTTGCAAAGCGAGATCGGGAACCGGCAAAAGCGGCGCGCGATGTCCGACGACCAGACCGGACGTACGGATCACGCGAACTGCGCTCGGCGGACAACCAGCGCGAGAAACGCGGGCACTCCGACGACGGAAAGCAGGACGCCGACCGGAAGTTCGAGCGGCGGCGCAGCTCCGCGCGCGATCAGGTCGGCGATGAGGACGACGAGTGCGCCGAGCGGTGCGCACGCGAGCGTCAGCCACGGGACGCTGCCGCCGACCAGCACGCGCGCGGCGTTGGGCACGAGCAATCCAACGAATCCGATCACGCCCGAAACGGTGACCGCCGCGCCGGAAAGCAGCGACGCAGCCACGACAACCAGCAGATGCGTGCGCGCGACATCGACGCCGACCCCGGCGGCGCGTTCGCGCCCGAGCCGCATTGCGTCGAGCGACGGCAGGATGGACACCGCGATCGCCAGACCCAGCGCTCCTTCGAGCGTCGCCCACCGAACGTCGCTCCAGCCGTGCCCGGCAAGGCTGCCGCCGAGCCACGAGAGGATGCTCAGGGCGGTTCCCGTCTGCGGGGCCAGCAGAATGACGAGCGTCGTCAACGCGGTGCAGAATGACGAGATACCGATCCCCGCCAGGATGAGACGCTGCTGCGAGAGCGGACCGGCGCCGCGGGCGACGCCGAGCGAGACGCTGCTGGCGGCGAGCGCTCCGCCGAACGCGATCGTCCCGTAGAGCCCGGGTGGTGCGCTCGCGACGGTGGCGATCGCGACGGACAGCCCCGCGCCGCCGCTCGCGCCCATGAGATACGGGTCGGCCAAGGGATTTCGCAATGCGGTCTGCAGGATCGCGCCACCCATCCCGAGTGATGCGCCGACCAGGATGCCGGCGACGATGCGCGGCGCCCGCAGGTCCTGTAGTACGTATGCGGCAGCGTCGCGGCTCCCGTGCGGCGCCCGCAGGAGGTCCGCCAAGGCGACGTGCACAGCGCCGACGGTCAGGCTGAAGAGCGCCAACGCGGCGAGTACGACGAACAGCGCGAGGACGGTCACGGCCCGGGTCAACGCCATCGCATCGTCCCCGCGATGATGCGTTCGAGCACCTCGGCGATCCGCGGCCCCGGCCGCAGCAGATCGTCCTCGTCCACGTCGAGTACGCGCCCGTCGCGCACTGCGTCGAGCCGTTCCCAGGGCGCTCCGGCGAGCGGCGGATGCGGTGAGGGCAGTATGAGCACCGCCGGCTGTTGCATGACGAGACGTTCTTCCGAGTAGCGCGGCCAGAGCAGGTGGACGTCCCCCGCGACGTTGCGCAAATTAGCGAGCGAGAACAGTTCGTCGATGAACGTTCCGGCGCCGGCGGTCCGGATGTCGCTGGTTCCGAGGGCCATGAAGGCGGTGAGCGTGCGGTACCGCTTCGCCCGTGCCGCGAGACTCGACATCCGCCGCGCGATGCGCAGGTGAAGGTCATGCGCGCTCCGCAGGTGCCCGGT
>Ga0070714_100003625_pt1 | contig 11555 bp, 8 predicted proteins | sample LARL83metaG_FD_65450 | JGI IMG/M metagenome (GOLD analysis project Ga0070714, IMG submission 65450) | Corn, switchgrass and miscanthus rhizosphere microbial communities from Kellogg Biological Station, Michigan, USA - LAR L8-3 metaG | ecosystem: Host-associated > Plants > Roots > Rhizosphere ... | reverse complement strand
ACCGAACAACGCGAGCGCGCGCAAAACCGCAAACGCCTGCGCGAAAACGCCGTCAAACCCAAAAGCGCCGATGCCGCCAACATCGTGCCCATTGCAAACGACAACCCCGTCCCCTGCCCCCCGTTCTGGGGCCGGCGCACGGTTACCGATCTAAATCCCCGCCACATCTTCCCCTACATCAACGAAAACGCCCTCTTCCGTGGCCAATGGGGCTTCAAGCAAGGCAAACTCTCCCCCGCGGAATTCGACCGCAGCATCGAAGAAAAAGCCCGCCCTGTCTTCCGGGATCTTCAAGATAAAGCCATCGAACAAGGCTTCATCGCACCCAAAGTCGTCTACGGCTACTTCCCCGTCCAATCCCGTGGCAATGACCTGATCGTCTACCACACCGAAGAATTCCAAACTTGCACCTGCCATCGAGGTGGAATCGTTCACCCCCACGGCAACCCCCGCGAACTCCTCCGCTTCTCCTTCCCCCGCCAGGAAGGTCGCCGGCGGCTGTGCATCTCCGATTTCTTCCGCTCCGTCGAATCCGGCCAATACGACGTCCTCGGCCTCCAACTCGTCACCGTCGGCGACAAAGCCACCGAAATCGCCGAGCAGCTCCGAAAAGAAAATAAATATCAGGATTACCTATACCTCCACGGTTTCGGTGTCGAATCCGCCGAGGCCCTCGCGGAATTCTGGCACAAGCGCATGCGCCAGGAGCTCGGTTTCGGCTCCGAGGACGCCCCCACCACCAAAGAAGTCTTCCAGCAAGGCTATCGAGGCAGCCGGTATTCGTTCGGTTATCCCGCTTGCCCAAACCTCGAAGATCGCGCCCTGATCGTTAAATTGCTCGATCCCAATGCGATCGGCGTCACCCTCAGCGAGAACTTCATGCTCATCCCCGAGCAATCCACCGACGCCATAATCGCCCATCATCCCCAGGCGAAATATTTCGACGTCTAGTGCCGTCTTTTCTCAAGATCGGATCATCGGTTCATCGGAACATTGAATCATTGGAAGGCAGATCGCAAATCCTTCAGTGATCCGATGATCCGATGCTTCAGTCATCCAATCCTTTATATTGACTTCCGGCTCGGCTCGCTTATTCTGCTTCGATTCCGGGAAGGGCGTTTTTTGAGAGGTTTTCCCCATGGGTCATGGCGCCGATCGTCAGCAGTTCATTAAGACGATTCTCAACGAAGCTCTTGAGGCTCGCGTCTTCCTTTCCGCGAGTCCCGCCGTCGCCACGATTAAGTGGCAAGGGCAGGATCGACAGGTGATCCAGGGCGAGTACGTCGTCGCGATCAAGTCCGGCAAGGATTTCACGACGCTCGCCGCTAAAAGCGGGTTTACCGACGTCACCTCGCTGGGCGATAATTTTTATCGCTTTGACACAACCCGTACGGCTAACCAGATCAAAGTCTGGGGCAGCAACCATGTCGGCACGGTGCAGGCGGTTCAGCCGAATTTCGTATTTAAGACCGCGTCGATCCCCAACGATCCGTTCTTCCCCGGTCAATGGCACTTAAACAACACCGGTCAGGTTGTTCCCGATTTCGATCTCGTTCCGCCGACCAGTTCGTTTGAGGTCACTGGAACCCCGGGTACACCTCCTATCACCACCGTCAGTGCCGCCAATGTGGAAGTCGGCGATACCTTCACCGTCACCGCATCGGGTGACGCCACCGGAACTGTTTCTTTCGTCTCGGTTGGTTTGTCTCCGAGCGCTGTCGCAACTGGATTGGCCGCGGCGTGGAACATCACCGGCGTCACCCCGACCGTTGTCGACGGGAATCTGATCCTCACGCCGGATGCCGGGCTCAATGTCCAGTTCACGACGAGCACGACCAATGCCGGTGGCATTAATAATCAGACCCTCACCGCCAATACCACGCGCTCCGATATCAATGCCGTAGCCGCCTGGTCGCTGCTCGATTCCATGGGTATCAGCGGCAAAAAATCCGTCATCGCGGTTCTCGATACGGGTGTCGATATCAATCACCCCGATCTCGTCAACAACATCTTCACCAATAACGCAGAACTCAACGGCTTGCCGGGTGTTGATGACGATCACAACGGCATCGCCGACGACGTCCACGGCTTTGACTTCTTCCGCGGCGACACCACCGCCGACGATGAATTCGGCCACGGCACGTTCGTCTCCGGTGTCATCGCCGCTGAGGAAAATAACGGCATCGGTGTCGCAGGCATCGCACACAATACCACCGACATCCTGCCTTTGAAGGTCGGCGGAATCGAAGGCTTCGTCTCCGATGATTCCGTGTTGGCCGCGATCAATTATTCCATCTCGATGAAGCGGCTGTTCCAAACCTCCGGTGGCACCGCCGGCGCCAACATCATCGCGATGAACGGCAGCTTCGGTGGTGTGAGTTTCCCGATGGACCGCGTCACCGCCCGCGCGATCGCTCGCGCTGGTGATGCCAACATTCTCTTCGTCGTCGCTGCCGGTAACGAATCGCTCAACACCAGCAATCTCTCGGATTTCCCGTCGAAATTCAGCCTCAGCTTGAATAACGTCATCACCGTTGCCGCCACCGATAAAAACGATCAACTCGCGAGCTTCTCCGATTTCGGCGCGGGTGTGCAAATCGCCGCGCCGGGTGAGGATATTCTCTCGACGATCCCGCATTTCCCCGAGGACACGATCGCGACGATCACGGCTGCCAACGTGGAAATCGGCGACGTGTTCACCGTCAATGTCACCGGCGACGTGACCGGCACGGTCTCGTTCACCGCAACCGATACAACGCCGCTTAATGTTGCCAACGGTCTCGCGGCGGCATGGAATATCACCGGCATCACCCCATTCGTCTCGGGCAACTCGCTGTTCCTGATTCCGGATTCGGGTCTCAACGTTACCTTCACCACGAGCACAACCAACAGCACAGCAATCGGAGCAGTCGATAACCAGGTTCTGGCTATCGTCACCCAGACCACCGCAAACACGCCGACCGACACGAAACTTGGCCCGATGGAAGTCCCCGGTTTTGATTACGATTATGCCAGTGGCACCAGCTTCGCCGCCCCGATGGTCGCGGGTGTGTTGGCCCTGGAATACGCCGCTCGCCCCGATGCTTCCGCGGCTCAGTTGAAAGAAGCCCTCCTGCGTGGCTCGGACAAACTTTCCTCGCTCAATAGTCAGTACAACATCCCCGCGACCGTCACCAGCGGCGCTCGCCTCAATGCCTACAAAGCCGTCCGCGCTATCCTGAACAACTTCGTCAAGACCGACGACGTCCGCCAGGGCAATTGGCAGGGCATCTACGGCAGCCAGGGCGCGTTCGTCGCCGGCGCCTCCCAAGCGATGCCGTCGTTCGTCAATGCCGATCTCTCCGGTAAGACGATCATCACCCCCATCGGCAGCACCACCGACCCCCGCGCGCTCCAGGTCCCCACCAACGCCAGCGATCGCGTCGTCGGTTATCTCACCGACCCCGATCAGCTTTCGCTGAATATGGATTTCACCGACGGCCAGACGCATCGCGTTTCGTTCTACGTCGATGATTTCGAAAAGGCCGGCCGCAGTGAACTCTTCGAACTCGTCGATCGCTCGACCGGTGATGTGCTCTCTTCGCAAACCGTCTCGAAATTCACGGGCGGTCGATATCTGACCTTCGACCTCACCGGCGGGGTCACGATCCGCATCACGAAAATCAAAGGCCCCAGCGCGATTCTCAACGGTGTCTTCTTTGACAAGCAACCCGTTAACGACGCCGCCTTCATCCGGTCGGACACAGCGACCCGGGGCAACTTCACTGGTGTTTACGGCTCCGAAGGTTCCTACGTCATCGGTGGCGAGCAGAATATCCCGGCGGGCATGTCGATCAGCGCCGTCGGTGAAACCGAACAACTTCTCAAGGCCTCGACTTCGAATCGCGGCGCTCTCGATCTGCCGGGCAATACCGCCCGCGGCGTCTTCGATTATTGGGAAGCGCCAACCACCTTCGACGTCGGTGTTAAATTCGCCGATCCGACCACCAGTCTGCTCGACACCTCGCCGCATCGTGTTTCGCTTTACATGGTCGATGCCGATAAGAAGAATCGCGCCGAGCGCATTGACGTGATCGATCGCACGACGGGCGCGCTGCTCAATACGCAGGATGTTTCGAACTTCCGCAACGGTGAGTATCTCACCTTCGATGTCTCGGGCGATGTGATTTTCCGCGTCACCAATCTCCGCGGCCCGAGCGCGGTGCTCAGCGGGATTTTCCTCGACGGCACGCCAGGCAGCTCAATTGTCTACGTCGGGCAGGACACCAAAACCCGCGGCTCGTGGGTCGGGAAATATGGCTCCAGCGGCGCATACGTCGTCGGTAACTCCACCAGCACGCCCACCTTTGTCGGTCCGGTTCAGGATATCGGCGCCGAAACCGGGCCGGATCTTGCGCTCAGTCTCGGTGACGGTGGCGTCGAGCGCACTCTGCTCCCGACGACCAGCAACAAAAAAGGCCTCCAGAAGGTCGCGAACAACGCCGACCGAACCGTCGCCTATTTCCAGGGCACGAACGACTTCACGCTCGACGTGAATTTCAACGACTCGGTGTCGCATCGCCTGACGTTGTACATGGTCGACTACGACAAGAAGGGCCGCCAGCAACTGCTTCAGGTGATCGACCCCGCGACCGGCCGGGTCATCGCGACCAAGACGATTTCCAATTTCAAGAACGGCATCTACGTCACCTACGACATCACCGGCCCCGTGCAGTTAAAGTTAACCCGCGAGGCAGGCCCCAACGCCGTCCTCAGTGGTGTCTTCTTCGACTGATCCGCGCATCCCAGGTATTTAGCCCCCGGTGATCACACCGGGGGTGCCCGCGAATTGTTTTTTTTAACCGAAAATCGCCGCGCCGCCCCCGAAAACGCTGGCGGTTTAGCGCACAAAACTCCACCTGGAATATAAAGTATCGAACAAGATGTTCACCCTCCTCGCCACCGGCCCCTGGACCCGCCCCCAAATCCAAACCACCTGGTCCGACACATCCTCCCACACAATCACCCCCGAAATCCAGACCGTAATCGACCACGAATGGTCCCTGGCCTCCGCCCGCTCCAACATCCACCTCTTCGATGGCCCCATGTGCCGCCTCGAATCATTCTCCACAACCCCGCGCGAATTGCTCCTGAACCTTTCCCCCACTTCCTACAAACAGTTCCTCGGCACGAATCTTTCTAACGCCAACATCGCCGATCATTTCGGCCAACAATCCCTGGCCAATCCAGTCGGCCTCTCCGTCGCATTATTCACAACAGACGATCAACTCCTCCTCGGCCGCCGATCCCACAATGTCGCGTATTACCCCGATCGCGTGCATCCCTTTGCCGGGGCCCTGGAACCGCGCGATAAATCCAGCGTCTTCGCCGGCATCCTCCGCGAACTGCACGAAGAACTCCGCCTCGATGAAAACGAGATCCACGATCTCGTTTGTCTCGGCCTCGCGCAGGACAATTCTCTTCGCCAGCCTGAGCTGATTTTTTCCGCGCGTACCTCACGCACTACTGCGGAGATACACCAGACACTCGATACCCTTGAACATCGCGATTTGCACGCCATTCTTGCCGACCGCGCATCAATCGCGTCAGCCGTCTCGGATTCATCGCTGACTCCGGTTGCGGCCGCGGCGCTGAGTCTCGTGCTTTCCGCGGGCATTCATGGCTAAAGAATTTTCACGAAGGCACGAAGGCGCGAACGGGAGGAGGGATGATCCGCGTTGAAATGCCTAACCGCTCAACCGTACCACGGGCGTCTCGCCCGTGTCTTGTGCAAAGAATACCGACGATTTCTGCAAACTCCTTAACAACAGAAATGGCGAGACGCCCATTGTACGACTGGTTCATTTTCTTCTGCGCTCTCGCCCACTTTTCCTTTGCGCCTTCGTGCCTTCGGGAAATCCGCGCTGTGTTCATCTGCGTCCATCTATGGTTAAATCTCCCCCATGTCATTCGCCAACGATCTCTCTTTTACCGTAGAACTCGCCCTCGGCGCCGCAAAGATTGTTCTTGGCCGTCATGGCAATGTCGAACGTCTTATCAAGAACAATTCCGCCTCGCAGGACGAAGCCGTCACCGAAGTCGATCGCGCCAGCCAGCGCTATATCGTCGAGCGTCTCCGCCAGCGTTTCCCCGGCGACGGAATCATCGGCGAAGAATCCGAAACCGGCGAAACCATCACCGCCGAAATCCCCGATCCGATGGGCCGAAACTGGGTCATCGATCCCATCGATGGCACCAACAATTTCGTCGCTGGTTTCCCCAATTTCGCCGTCTGCATCGGCCTGATGGATAAAGGCGTCCCGGTGCTCGGTGTCGTCCACGACGTCGTCCGCGACTGGTCCTACGCCGGAGCGCGCGGCTGCGGCGCAACCCTGAACGGCCGCCTCATCTCCGTGCCAAAAACTCCACTCAGCAACAGCTCCATTCTCATGCTCACGAGTAATCTCTTAGTGAATGGCAAACTCCCCGCGTGGGTCCCGAAATGGATGGGCCAGACAAATTGGAAGATCCGCCTGCTCGGCTCCGCCGCGCTGGAAGCCTGTCAGGTCGGCGCCGGCGTCGCGCACGCCGCGGTTACGGTAAATGGAAAACTCTGGGATCTCGCCGCCCCCGCCGCCGTGGTGATCGAAGCCGGTGGCGTGATCACCGATCTCGCCGGCCAGCCGATTTTCCCGTTCGATCTCCGCAATTACACCGGCGCGAAAGTCCCCTTCGTCGCCGCCGGACCCGCGGCACTTCCGCAGGTCCTGCAGGATATCAACCAGCAATGAAATCGTGATTCGCCAAACTGCTCGCGACGCCGCTCGCGGTTTAGCGCAAACGACTTAAGACAACACAAATGCCGCGTTCTTTCCTCCTCCTAATCCCCCTCGCCTACCTCCTCGGCTCCGTCCCCTTCGGCCTACTCGTCGGGAAAGCCAAAGGCATCGACCCGCGCACCGCCGGCTCCGGCAACATCGGTGCGACGAATTTAGGAAGACTCCTCGGTGGCCGATATTTCGCCCTCGTCTTCACACTCGACTGGCTCAAGGGCTTTCTCCCCATGATCGCCGCAGCGTTTATTTTTTTGCATCACGATCTGACAACGCGCGAATATCTCCTCTGGCTCCTCGTCGGATTTGCCGCGATTTTCGGGCATCTCTTCAGCGCTTTCCTTAACTTCAAAGGCGGCAAAGGTGTCGCCACCAGTTGCGGTGTCATGCTCGGCCTCTTCCCCTATTTCACAATCCCCGGCCTGATCGCCGCCGTCCTCTGGGGCATCATTTTCCAGATCTGGCGCTACGTCAGCCTCGCGAGCATTATCGCCGCGTGCGCCTTTCCGCTGATCTACATCGCCGTGGGCCTCGCGCTGGGCTGGCCTGTTTTCGGCGCGCAGTTGCCTCTACTCGCTTTCGCAATACTCATTGCCTTGATGATCACGCTTCGCCATCGCGGGAACATCACCCGACTCCGCGCAGGCACCGAAAATCGCTTTGCCAGGAAAAGCAGGTCGGCCTCTTGAAACCCGCCAATAAACGCATCTTCATCATCATCGCCATTTTCCTGGGCGCTGAGGCGATGTTCTTCTGGCGGGATATCTTTCCGCCGAAGGAGCTGATTCCCTGGCGAAAGGATTTCCCCGCCGCAAAACAGGAAGCGGAGAAATCCGACAAACTCGTTTTCGCTTATTTCACCGCGTCGTGGTGCGGACCATGCCAGCGACTGAAGCGCACGACGTGGGCTGATGCGCAGGTCGAACTCGCGCTGCGGCGCTATGTCCCCGTCGAGATCGACATCGATGAGCATCGCGAGCTGGCGGCGCGCTACATCGGCGACAGCATTCCCGCTTATGTGATTCTCAAATCCGATGGCACGCCGCTCAAGAACCAGTCGGGATATTTTTCGCCGCAGGAATTTCTCGCGTGGCTGAATTCGTCAGCACACCAATGATCGCGGCCAATTCCAATATCGCCGCGAGCATGTTCACGGGATCAGTCGCATACCGCAGCGCCATCCACAGCATCGGTGTTTCATGCCACATCAGATAATTCTGATGCGGATAATATCGCGCCGAATCCTCCGGCATCACCGGAACTGGATTGAATTCCCGCAGAACCTCCGGCCCATGATCGATCGCGATCACATGCGGCAGGGCGAAGAAAACGAGAATGATCGCGGCGAAGATTATCCCCGCGCGCGATCTCGGCACCCAGCGCAGCGCGTCGCGCGGATACGCGCTCAGCATCATCGCCGTCAAACTCGGCACCCAAGGCACCAGCAGCCGCGGGCCCCAGCAATCCCAGCCGAACGGCGCATGCCATCGCGATAATCCCGTCATCAGTCCGAGGAGAATGAGCAACACGATCCACATGATCGCGCCGTCTTTGCGCGCGAGCGCGCGGGCGCACGCCAACAGTAGCACGACGAACATGGGCCAGAAGAAAACCAGTCCGCCGCTGGGTGAACACCAGAGTGCGGCGAAGTACTTCGCCTGTTGGCCGAGCGATGAAACGATTCGGAACGGTTTGATATTCTCGGCATTGTAGAACGTGCCGAAGCGGAGTTCATTTAGGGCGGCGGTGGCCGCGAATGTCGCCAGTGTCGCCAGGATCATCGCGGCGATTTCACCCGCGCGAGGCCGCTGTTTGATCCAGCGGCTCGCCCAGATCAGCAGCAGAAAAGGCGCCGCGACTTCCTTGGTCATTCCCGCGATGAGAAACAAAATCGCCGTCTGCCAGACCGGACCGCGACAGAGGACGGTCGCAGTGAAAGCTAACGTGACCAGCGCCGCGGGTACTTCGTTAAAACTCGACGATCCGTAATAGATCACGGGCCCGCTGAAGATCACCAACATCGCGAGCCACGCGCTGGCGCGGCCCGCTAACTTGCGCGCGGTTGTAAATGCGAGGATCGCCAGAGCGACGATGCTGACAAAGCTCGTGATCGCCCAGCCGCGCACGATCGCCAATCCGGTCTTCGCTCCCGCGGCGATCATCGCCGCGGCGGTGAGATGCTGAAACGGCGGGAAATTATCGGGATTCGCGCACCCGTGATAGTGCCCCAGCGCGATCGCTTGCCGAAGCGAAAAATGCCCGATCAACAATCGGAAGGAATCGAATTCATAATGAAAATGCGTGACCAGCAGCGCCAGAACCAGCAGGGAAAATGCGACGGGTGCCGCGAATAGAACGAGATATTTCATCTTCTATTTCATTTGACGGGATCGCGACGTTTTCACCGCGCGCCAAGCTCTTTTAGTACTACCGCCACTTTCGGCAGGGGTGATTTCCACAACCACTGCGGCCGCAGATAAAATCCGCGAAGCACCTTCGAAAAAATCTGATCGTCATTTTCTTCAATTTGTTTATATCGTTTATCGCGACCCAATGAATAGGCTTCGACGTGCTTCGATGAGGGATCGATGATCCAGTATTCGCGCACGCCGCCGGATTCGTAGTTGGAATACTTCTCGCGCCAATCGCGGCTTTCGCTGTCGGGCGAAACAATTTCCATGATCAGGTCCGGCGGCCCATCAACGTACGTCGCCTTAACGATGCGCGATCGGGATTTGGCGACAAAAAGAAGATCGGGATTTCGGCGGACCTTTGGCAGACGAATCTGAGATTCGATCGCCAGCACCTGGCCCAGATCGTCGTGTTCAACAAATCCATCAACCACATGCCAAAGCCAACCGTTCAGGCTGATGTGCTCACTGCTTGCCGGTGCCATGATAATGACCTTCCCATTAACCCACTCAGCCCGGATATCTTCATCCAGCCATTTCTCAAACTGGGCTTCGGTCATGCGCAGATCGGGCGCGGGCCGACCGGCGAGTTTCTCGGCTTGCTCCCAGCGGACTTCAAGCTCGGCTTGGGTCATGATGGCACCTCACGAACATTATATCACCGCGTGTTGCTCCCCATCGGCACTGTCGTGCTTCGATTGCCCCGGCTGATCGTCAGGGGCACTGTGTCCTCCGGGCATTTGGCGGCGAATTCATCGTAGAATTTGTTGATGAATGTGCGCGTCGCCCAGCTGGTGCCGTCGGCCAAACCGCAGATGGTTGTGCCGGGCATGATGCCCATGGTTTTTTCGAGTTCGAGGAGCATGTCCAGATCCGCGGCGCGGCCCATGCCGTCGCAGATGCGGTCGAGGATCTTCTTCATCCAGGCGGATCCTTCGCGGCAGGGCGTGCATTGGCCGCAGGATTCGTGGGCGTAGAAGCGCACGCAGTTGCGCAGGGCTTCGACCATATCCGTGTGTTCGTTCATGACGATCATGCCGGCGGTGCCGAGACCGAGGCAGCCGCCGCGGAAGCGGACGTCGTCGAAGTCGAGCTTGATGTCGAGTTGATTCGGGCCAAGGACGCCCATGGAAATTCCACCGCAGATCGCGGCCTTGTACTTGCCGCCTTTCATACCGCCGGCCATGTCGATCGATTGTTGCAGTGTGATGCCGAGTTCATTTTCGTAGACGCCCGGACGATTGACATGACCTGACATGCCGAAAAGTTTCGGGCCGGGGGAAGAGGGGGTGCCCATCGATTTAAACCACGCGGGGCCGCGCTCGATAATTGGCGGGACGAGCGCGAGGGTTTCGACGTTGTTGATGACCGTGGGCCGGGCGAATGCGCCGGCAATCGCGGGGAACGGCGGCTTGTTCCGCGGCCAACCGCGCTTGCCTTCGAGCGCTTCGAGCAATCCCGTTTCTTCGCCGCAGATGTACGCGCCGGCGCCGCGATGCACGAAGCATTCGACTTTATATTTCGATCCGAAGACACCGTTCTGGCCAAAGACGCCGTGGGCGTATGCCTCGGCGATCGCCTTCTCCAGGATCTTCGCCTGCTTGTGATATTCGCCGCGAATGAAGACGTACGCGATATCGCACTGCGTCGCGATCGAAGCGATCGCGATGCCTTCGAGCATCAGATGCGGGTCGTAGTCGATGAGGTAGCGATCTTTGAAGGTGCCGGGTTCGGATTCGTCGGCGTTGACCGCGAGGTAATGCGGCCCTTTCTTTTCCTTCGGGATAAACGACCACTTTTGCCCCGCGGAGAAACCCGCGCCCCCGCGTCCGCGCAGGCCGGAGTCGGTGACAGTTTTGATGATATCGGCGGGTTCCATCTCGAGGGCTTTGCGCAGCGCCACATAGCCGCCGGTCGCGACGTATTCGTCATAGGTGACGAAGTGGCGCTTGGCCGGGTCGAGGGGAATGCGTTTGGTCATGACGGGTTCAGTGAATGCCATAAGGAGAAGGATTGTAGTGATTTATGTACGTTGGAAAAGGTTCTCTATTTAGCCGGCGATCTCTGATCGCCGTTCTGCGCCGGACGCAGCAATGAAAGATTTCGCGCCAAGAACGCGCCGCCAAGATCGTCAAGAGAAGGAAGAGGCGAGTCTTCTTTCGTGCGGGTCGACAACCGCGTGTGTCAACCGCTGGCCGTAAGTCCTTATTTTTGGTTCATCGCCAATCTGCGGGAAACAGATAGAGCAACGGCAGCCATTGCGTATCTTGGAGTTACCAGACTTCAAGAAGCAGGAGGCTGCCGTTGGCTCATCAGGACGTTACCGCCATTC
>Ga0070714_100003623_pt1 | contig 11556 bp, 12 predicted proteins | sample LARL83metaG_FD_65450 | JGI IMG/M metagenome (GOLD analysis project Ga0070714, IMG submission 65450) | Corn, switchgrass and miscanthus rhizosphere microbial communities from Kellogg Biological Station, Michigan, USA - LAR L8-3 metaG | ecosystem: Host-associated > Plants > Roots > Rhizosphere ... | reverse complement strand
AGCAGAGTTCTGGTCGCCGTCCGCGAAGAGCTGGACGCAGACCCCGCCACCGGAACGCCGCATGCCGTTCGCCACTAACGAGAGCGGCACCCTATTTATGGGAGGCTCCCCCGCCGACTCCGTCACTAACACCGACGGCCGGCTCCACAACATCAACAATGTCTACGTCACCGGCGGAGCCATCCACCCCACCAGGGGATCCTGGAATCCCACGCTGACCATGACGGCACTGTGCCTGCGCCTCGCCCGACACCTGACACCAGCTGACTGAACCGGGTCCGCACTCCGCTGGACGACAATCGAGAGGCGCTGAGAATGGTTGAGCCCGAGCACGCCACATGCGACTCGACATGCCGGGAGTAATCCTTACCACATGTCAGGCTTTCGATTCGGACTTCCCCAGCGGCGTGAACGAAATCGCCATGACGTTGCGCGGCAAGCAGCTCGGCGTGTCCGTCCACAAGCGCGTCGAGGGCAGGTTCCCGGATGGCGAACTCTGTATTGACATCCCCGAAGGCGCCGACGGGCGAACCGTCCTCATTGGGCAGTCGCTCTCCGGCGGGCGCACCGAGCCCGATGCGGCGATCATGAGCCTGCTAGCGATCGCCAGGTGCTATCGCGAGCATGGCGCTGGGCCGATTATCGCCGTTGTTCCGCATCTCGCGTACGCCCGGCACGATCGCACGATTCCGGGCGAGCGGAGACCGGTCATGGCAGGCCTGCTCGCGGACCTCCTCGCGGCGGCAGGGGTGACCGGCGTCGTGGCTCTCGCCTCCGGGGCCGAGCAGAAGCTTTCAAGGTTGTTCGAGGCAACCGCCACGCGGCTTACCCTCGTGGACACGCACAGGCTGCGACTGTCCATGCTCCGACCGCTGGTCGGCAGTGAATCGGTGATCGTCTCCCCTGATCGAGGCGCGCACGATGCCGCACGGGCGCTGGCATCCGACCTCGGCGTGATGCTGATCGAGGCCGAGAAGCGCCGGCTCGGGCCCGAGGCGGTCGAGGTGGCGCTCCCGCCAACGGTGGGAACGGGCGAAGGTCGGCACCTCGTGGTCGTGGACGATTTGATCACCAGCGCTGCCACCGTCGACATGACCGTCCGCGCTATCAGATCGTCCTTCCGTAACCCTCGGATCGACGTTGTCGTCACGCATCTTCGTCTCACGTCTCGCGGTCTGGAACGGCTCACCGAACTTCGCCAGTCAGGGTTCATTCATCGCATCTGTGCCACGAACGCGACCGGCAGGCTCGTCGAACTGGACGGTCTCTCGATCACTCCGGCGGTTCCGCACCTGGCCCGCGCGCTCGGCTCGTTGTTTGCCCGGTCCCGGATAGCGTCCGTGAGCCAGGGATCACCACCGGTTGAACGATTATCTTCTCCTGGCCGCTGGTTGGGTCTCGGCCGGTCGGATGCCGGCGTTCCGAAGGTCGGGCAGCCATGGAGCCACTCGTTGGGGCGGGCTCCTAGCCGGTCACGCCCGTGTATCGCCGCAGTCGGGCGTTCCACAGCAACCTTGTGCCGACGTAGGCGCCCAGGCAGATCAGCGGTGCTGCTACGGCAACGGCAGCCGGGACGTTGAGCCCGCCAGTGTGACGGGTCAGGACGGCTGCCGGGAAGTAGGCGATGAATGCAAGCGGGAGGACGAACGTGAGGGCGCTGGTGATCGGGCTGGGGAAGATGTTAAGCGGATAGTTGCCGAACGTGCCCGCCAGGTCCTCGATCCACGCGTTCCAGGCCATAGTGGCCGGATATCGGAGCAGCAGGCTGGCGAGCGTCGTGGCCATTGCTGCTTCCATGAGCATTCCGCCGATGACCCCGCTGGCGAGGTAGGCAATGCGCGCCGGCGTCCAGTGGAGGCCGCTGACCGATACTGCCCAGGTGAATATTGACACGCCCACCAGCAGGTCGCCGATAGCGCTGGTGGGGAAGACCGCGAGCTGGATCTGCCGGTAGACGCGCATGGGCCGGAGTAGGAATGTCTCCAGTCGGCCATCCTGGACCAGCATCTCGAGTAGGTAGTTCCGGTCGAAGATGAGCGCGTACAGTCCGTGGCTCAGCGTCCGCATCCCGACGATCAGCAGCACCTGATGGCTGGACCAGCCGCCCATGCCCGGGAAGCTGCTGAGTATCACGGTCGCGAAGACTATGGTGGCTGATTGCCAGGCGATGCCAAAGATTACGTTTGTCACGAAGTTGGCTCGGTATTCCAGCTCCGCGCGAAAGCTTAGTCCGGCTATTCTCAGTGCGAGCTTCCAGGCAGCGGCGAACGCGCGCCACTTCTCTCTCATCGGTATCACCCGCCCTGCGCGGCGAGCAGCTTGACTGCCTTGTACCACAGGACACGGGAAAGAATGGCCAATGCCGCCACCCACCCGGCCGCGGCCGCGAGCTGCGCAGGAAAGTCAGCCACTGGGATCCGGCCGACATAGAAGGACAGCGGAATGCCGATTGTATACTGAAATGGCAGCAGCTGGCTCACAAACCGGAACCATTCAGGGAAATACCACAGCGCCGCGTAGGCGCCGGAAAGAAGGTTCTGCGTGAATGCCAGGATAGCCACGACCGAGTTGTTCCTGATGGCCCAGAAGCACATCAGATCTGTTAGCAGCGCCAGGTAATACAGCAGCGACTGGCCAACCAGGAACGTGCCCCCGAACGCGGCTGCCGCACCCGCAGACGCAGGCGGCCCGAGTACCCCGGCGACCGCACAGGCCACGCAGCCAGCGCCAGCCCATGCGATTCCGTAGGCTTGCTCGCCTACTCCGCGCCAGAAGTAGTAGTGCTGGGGCGCGAGCGGGCGCAGAAACCAGTACACAATGGTTCCGGATTGCATATGCTGAATAACCGTGTCCCGCGCACCGAAACGCGCAAATGCCCTGGTGTCCACCATCAGGACGGCTAGCACTGCGTAGGTCACAGCCATGACCTCGGTAAGGCCAGCCTTGATATCGACGTTCGCGTACAGCGCCCGCCACAAGAAAACCACAAGAAAGACCTGGACTGCTAGCCGTATCGCGCGGCCGGTGATCCGGCCTGGCGACAACAGATCACTAAGAGGGGTGATACGGGCTGTCCGCCAGCCGCGGGCTGCAGTGAGCCCGCTCACCTCACCAGCCGCCGTTCACCGGGACGGAGGTCATGCCCTCGGTGTACGCCGACCTCATCACCTGGTCCAGGTCGCTTTCCTCTACCCGGATCCCGGTGACCTCATACCGGTCGATAATCAGCTTGAGCGCCTGGTGGGGGGTCAGCGCAGCAGTGCCACGAAGGCCGGCGACTCCATCGGGGTTGGCCATGTCGGGACCGAATACCGCTGTGGCGCCGTTACGGTCGGTCAGCACCAGGCCGGGCGGGCAGGGCTCTAAACCCGCTGCCACGCTGCGCATGTCAATCGTCGCATGCACTCGCCACGCACTGCCGAAGCGTGCCCGGATCTCGGGCAGGGTCCCGTCCATCACGATACGGCCATGGTTGATCAGGACGACTCGCTCAGCCAGCCGTTCCACCTCGGTCATGTCGTGGGTGGTGAGAAGGACCGTCCGCCCGCGCTGCTCCACTTGGTGCCGTAGCAATATGCGGACCTGCTCTTTGACCACCACATCCATGCCGATCGTGGGCTCGTCGAGGAAGACCACAGGCGGGTCATGCAGTAGCGCCGCCGCCAGGTCACACCGCACACGCTGGCCAAGCGAGAGATGCCGGACCCGCGTATCCCAGAAAGACGACAGCTCTAGCAGGCCGTCAAACTCCCTGAGCCGTGCATCGTGGTCGGCCGGGCTGACGCCGTATATATCGCGGAGTATCCGGAACGAGTCGCGTGCCGGCAGGTCCCACCACAGCTGAGTCCGCTGCCCGAACACTGCCCCGACGTTCCGCGCGTTCCGCTCCCGCTGACGGTATGGCACCACGCCGGCCACCACTGCCTCACCAGCGGTTGGCGTGATGATCCCGGTAAGCATCTTGATAGTTGTGGACTTTCCTGCGCCATTAGGCCCCAGAAGAGCCAGCAGCTCACCATGGCCCGCAGAGAACGACACACCGTCCACCGCCGTCTTCGCGACCATTTCAGGTACCACCAGTGAGCGGATCGTACCCAGCAGGCCCGTCGCACGCCGCGCCGTCCGGAACACCTTCACTAGCCCTCGTGCGTCAATCACCGCAGGCCGCGCTCCGCTGTCCATAGCGGGGATCATCCCCTCCTTGAAAAGGCATTAACATCACAATACTAGTAGTACTTTGTTAGATCTGTGTGGCGTGTCTCCCGCACTTGCGCTGTTCTTTGTACTGTCATGCCGGGATGACTCCTCAACAGATCGCGGAGGTCCGGCCACTGCTGGCGGGCTTGCCGCGGAGATGCATGGTGACCTGCCGGGCAAGGATCAGCGCGCGGGCTGCTGACCGACGGGCGGCGCAAGTCGATGCGGCCGATGGCGGTGCGGCTGGGTGCCGATCACCAGCGGCTGCAGCCGTTCATCACGTCCTCGACCTGGGATTACGCGGCAGTGCGCCGGAATGTGGCGCGGTAGTTCGCCGCCGGCCAGCCGGTGGAGGCGCTGGTGGTCGATGACACCGGGTTTCCCAAGTACGGGCAGGCGTCGCCGTGCGTGGCCCGCTAGTATTCCGGGACGCTGGGCAAGACCGGCAACTGCCAGATCGGGGTGAGCGTGCATCTGGTGAACGAGCAGGCTTCGTGCGCCCAGCTCAGCGCGCCAAGGCTCCCGCACGCCAGTCCAGGAGAGTCCTGCGGAGTCCCGACGCATTCCGTACTCCTGTCGCACGGTGAGAGATACCTTCGCCTGGAGCGCGGGCAGTAGATCATAATGGGCTCCAGAAACTGAAGCCCATTGGTCCAGAAGTGACCGTGGCTGAATTATGCCAGACCCAGATAATCCTACCTATATACCAACAGCTCACAGCACCCGGCGACGATAGTCTTCGGGTTCGCGGTCTACTCCTTCCAGACGGGTAGGTGCGCCACGGAGACGACATCATCTCTGGGCTCCCCCTCTGTCGCGATCACAGCCTGTGTGATGCGTTCGGCACCGGCCTGCTCAGCCAGCGACCGCAACGCGCGCAGAGTCGAGCCGGTGCTGGTGACCTCGTCGACTACCAGCACATGCCGTCCAGCCAGCGCGTCTGCATGATGGCTGCCGAGCCAGAACGTGGCCGGCTCCGTGGCGGCGACGCTCTGCGCCTCCGCGGTGATGAAGGCCGCCATGGCCGGAGTCCGCTTCTTGCGCGCCACGACATATGGCCTGCCAGACACGAGGCCCAGATGATGAGCGATGAGCATGCCCACGGTGTCGCCACCCAGGATAACCTCGAAGTCGTCTGGCACCTTAGCAATGAGAGCCCGCAGTGCGGCATCAATGAGCTCCATATCGCCGACCATGTCCACGAACGCGATTCGGACGGCGGGCTGAACTTCAACGATACGTACCTGTCGACGGCAGGTACCAATGGTCAACTCATGGAATTGCTGCTTACTCAATTCTCCTCCAATAGTGGGAGGGGTAAATGGTATCCCGTCTCCAGCTGTACCCGCAGATAGTTACTGCCGAGAACGGCCAGGTCACAATGACTATGGAGGCGACTAACTGCCGTTTCTGTCAGCCCACCGTCGACCTCGATCGCCCATCCCGCGCGGCGCTCGGCTCGGAGCTGGTACAGATAATCCACGGTTCGCCACGTAGCGGGCAGGAGGCTACCGCCAATGAATCCCGGCGTGGAGGTGGTGAGAACCTGCACCGCAACTGGTGTGATATCGAGGCAATGCATTACAGGGCGAACCAGCTCGGGAATCAGGCTGACCCCGGTCTGCCAGCCGGTCTTAGCCGCGTACGATGCGACCTGCGTTTCGGCGGCCAGAGCACTATGCAGCTGGACCAGCAGCCGACCCCGCCGCGCAAGTTCCGCCAAACCGCGGATACCGTCCATGCCCCACACATGAAAGGTGATGCCATGAGGCCAGTGATGCTGACACCACTCAATCTGCTCTAGTGACAGGCTGCCTATAGTTTCGACCTCCGGGAAGTAGTCGCAATGCAGATCTGTCACCGGAAATCGTAATAGTGCCCGTACGTTACGCTCGAACTCGTTCTGGTCCAGGCATGTAGCAGAAACTGAGTATTTCAAGGCGTCAAATCCACATCGGTATCGCCGACAGATGACGAATAGGTCGGTAGCTGCTTAGTGCAGCCGCGAACACGCGTGGCGTTGGCAAACTCTTGTAGCTTCAGCTTACCATAGAAAGATCCGACTGGGGGACAGCATTTGCATGGCGATCTCGCGCATCCCGACGCCCCGGCGTCCATAATGATTCGTTGCGGCTCAGTCTTTGATCTTGGTGTGGTCGGTTGTTGGGATCTCATGCTTCCCCTACATGTTGCCACTGGACTGCTGAATTGACCTTACGGACGCTGCCGCTTGGCTGAGGCCAGCTGGGCTGGCTTCACGGCAGCACTGCGTTCAGGACTGTGTTTGGCACCAGCATGGCGATGTGTCACCTTCGAAGTACGTGCCGGTTCATGCGCGGACCAGCCATGAGCCGAGCGCATGCGCGAGGTGAGGGACCGCTGGAGTGATCGAGAGTCCGTCGAGTTCGACGATCCTGCCGGCCGCATCCGTCGCACGCATGTGACGGATAAGCCCAGAACGGCGAAGCTCGACTAGTCGTCCCAGTCCGCGCCGCGTAAGACGAAGATGCGTGACGACAACGTCTATACAAGGGTCCCGAAACGAGGACCTGATGGCGCGCACGGTCATGTAAACGGTGGCAGCACTGGTGATCAGATCATCGACAAAAACGAGATGCCGGCAATCGCCTATTCCCGATGTCGACGGGAGATACACCTCAACCGCCTCAGGTCCGAGACGGCGTTTCGTGGCGGCAATAGCGGCCACACCGAGATCTGAGGCGAGTGCATGCGCGGCATCATGGGCGCCCCGGTCAGGGGCAACTATCACTGACTTATCGCTGACCAGGGGACGGAGCATGGACAGCCGCAGCATATGCGTATCAACGAAGGTAAGGCGTGTGGCGGTCGTCTCGAACAATCTCGAGAGTTCCCCCTCAGCCCCCGAGGCAAGGGTGACAAGTCCGGTTAGCCCTGACACAGCGAGGAGGTCCGCGAGCAGGCGGGCCATGACCGGCCGTCGCTCACCCGGAATCGCCCGATCATGCCGAGCGTATGCGAGATGCGGGACAATGGCGATGATCGGCCCGGCGCCGTGTTCGCGGTAACACCTCACCATCGCCAGCAGGCTCATTATCGCGGCGTCGGTCTCGGCATGGCCGCCGGCGAGCGACTGCCCGATGAGGACAGTTCGTCCGTCGGCGCGCTCGGGGATATCGATGCAGAGTTCACCGTCCGGGAACCTGCCCTCGACGCATTTGTGAACGGAGACGTCGAGCTGCTTTTCACGCAGCGTTTCGGAAATTTCGTTGACGCCGCTGGGGAAATCCAAATCAAAGGCTCGGCATGTGGCAAGGACCACGCCAGGCATGTCAAGGTTCCAAGTGGCACACTCGGGATCAACCATTTCGGCGCCTCGTGACTGCCATCAGCTGTTACCGGCCAGGCAGCAGATATCTATGAATGCGGCGCGTCGAAATCACCCGCATGTTCTGCCATTCCAGGTGAAGTCGTGCCACATTCGCAAATCGTCATTGATGCCGAAAGAGCCTGAAGGGGAGTTGTTAGGCAAGTGCTTGCCCTGCATCACGCAGGCCTCACTGCCCCGCAGCTTCGCTAAGAAGACCATGGAGGCCTATCTGATCATTCATAGACCCCATCGTCAACCATCTTGGGGGTAAAGGGTGCATAAGGCAACTAGCCTCGGCCCACTCAACGGCCAGTTCGGTGACGACCTCTGGCTGCCAATCGCGGAGTTGCCTCAAACTGGGCTAGGGGCTCGATCCACTCCAGAACAGAGTGCGTCCGCCGAGGTAGGAGAGCTGGCCAACGATCTCCAGGTCGCCGTCGGACAACCACGGGGATGCCGTCGCGGCGGACATGATCGGCTGATACAGGGATTGCAGATTCTGGACGTGATCAGGCAGCAGGAAGGGACCCTGTTCGAGGAGGAGAAGCCGGGCACCCGGCTGGCGCTCCAGGATCTTGCGGGCCGCAATACTGCCCGTGCAGCCCGGGCCGATCACGACGTAGTCCCACTCGCATGCTGTGTCAGTCGTCGCTGGCGGCGGCTGCGGGGACGCGGCGAGGTCGCGGTTCTTGAGCCGGTAGCTGTCTCCCTTCAGTGCGAGGACCTCGGTGTGGTGGACGAGGCGGTCGATCATCGCCGCGGCGACGACGTCGTCGCCGAAGACCTGACCCTCCGCCTGCCACCCGGATACGGGCTGCTCGCCGAGATCCTCGCCCGGCTCCGTGCCCTGCCCGCGATGCCCTGACCACCCGGCCGCAAAGCCCCGACCCGGAGACCCGGAGCCCGCGACACCCGGGCATGAACCCTGCCCGCACACCAGAAATCAGGGCCACAAGGATCAGCGCGAGCCCCGGAGATCAACTCCGCTCACTAATCGCGGATTCGGGTCTGAGGCAGTGGTTCCCGCAGCCGTTGGACGAAGTCGGCGGTGAAATTCTCAGTGCCGGCTCCGACGGCGACGCCGCCTTTGCCGGAGGCTCGGTTGCGGACCGCTTCGGGCAGGATCGGGGACTGGGCGGCTGAGTCGGGGATGAATACGGTCTCACCACGGTGCAGGCCGAGGTCCGTACCGACCACGACCGTGCCGGTCTCAACGGTGGCGAACGTATCCTCGCTGGCCACGCCGATCGCGAGCGGGTCGTGCAGGAACGCGTGATCGCGGCCGGTGAAGGTCAGGTAAGAGTCCAGGTAGCCGCGCATGAAGGCGGCCGAGAGCTCGGCATGCGGGGTGCCCGCCTCCTCGATCCGCGCCACATCGGCAGCGGTGAGCGGCGCCTGGTGGGTGACATCAAGGCCAACCATGGTGTAGGGGACACCGCTGGCCACCACGATGTCGGCCGCGTCCGGATCGGCCCAGACATTGAACTCGGCGACGGTAGTGACGTTGCCGGGCACGCGCGCGGCGCCGCCCATGAACACCAGGCGGGCGACCCGCCGGGCGAAGCCCGGGTCGAGGATCAGCGCGACCGCGATGTTGGTGAGCGGCCCGGTAGCCACCACGGTGAGCTCACCCTCGTGCACGCGACTGAGCCTAAGCAGCTCCAGCACGGCGCCGGTGCCCGGCTCCGGCGCGGTGGAGTCGGGCAGGATCCGGGTGCCGAGCCCGGTTGGCCCATGGAAGTCACTGCCGATCGCGACTCGGCTGATCGGCCGGCCCGCGCCGCGGTACACGGGCACATCGCGATCAATTCCGTAGGCGGCAGCGAGCGCTCTGGCGTTGCGGAATGTGATGTCAACCGGCACGTTGCCGCCCACCGCGGTGAAGGCGATAAGCTGCCATTCCGGCCGGGCCAGCAGGTAATGGAGCGCAACCGCGTCATCGAGGCCCGGATCGCTGTCCAGCACCAACGGCCGTTGTGCCATCGCGAGCTCCTATCGAACGTGTACGCCGGATTCCTGCGCCCGCGCTTGGGACGCGGTCAATGCTCGTGGACGACGACACCGCGTATGTTCCTGCCTGCCAGCAGGTCGTCGAAGCTGTCGTTAACCTCCGCCAGGCGGTAGGTCCTGGTGATGAGCTCATCGAGCTTGAGGTCGCCTGATTTATAAAGGCCTAGCAGCTTAGGTATGTCGGTGGTGGGGTTGCAGTCACCGAACAGGCTGCCCTTCACGATCTTGCGGAACTGAGTCAGAATCGCCCCGGGCAGCACGATGGACTTCTCCATCAGATTGCTGTTACCGATAACGACGACTATGCCGCCCTTGCCGACGGCATTGAAACCGGCTTCCACGACCTCGGGCGTCATCAGGGCAACGGTGAGGATCGCCGAGTCGGCGCCCTGCCCCCGGGTCAGCTCGGTGATCGTGTCCAGCGCCTCGGCGGCAGTAGCGAACGCGTGGGTCGCCCCCAGTTCCATCGCCTTCTCTCGCTTGTTCTGCAGCGGGTCGATCGCGACGACGTGCTTCGCGCCTGCGTGACGGGCGCCCTGCACCGCGTTGATGCCGACACCGCCGATGCCGTACACCGCGACTGTGTCACCCGGCCGCACGTTCGCCGCGTTGACCGCCGAGCCCCAGCCGGTTGGCACACCGCAGCCAACCAGGACCGCCTTGTCCAGCGGCAGGTCGTCATCGACCTTGACCACAGAGGCCTGGTGCACGACGCCATACTGGCTGAACGTGCCGAGCATGCAAGCCGCACCGTACACGCCGCGCGGCCCGGTGATAGGGAAACGTCCACCCGGCAGGCAGCCCTCCGGGATCGTAATGCCCATGTCGCAGATCGACTGGCGGCCGGTAGCGCAGTAGCGGCACACGCCGCAGTTCGGGAGGAACGAGAGCACAACATGATCACCCGCCTGCACGCGGGTCACGCCGGGCCCGACCTCCTCGATGATCCCGGCACCTTCGTGGCCGAGCACCATCGGCAGCCGCGCCTTTAGATGGCCGTGCACGACGTGAATGTCGGAATGACACACGCCCGCGTGAGTATAACGGATCAGTACCTCACCCTCCCGCGGACCGTCGAGGTCCAGTTCCTCGATCTGCAGCCGCTGGCCAGGTTCATAGATAACGGCGGCCTTCGTCTTCATCAGGACTCCTTAAGAGATCACATATCTGTCCGCTATGAACGTCTTCGCAGACGCTTCAAGACGAATGGCCGATCGGGACGTTCCCGTTATTAAGTTTTCTAGTATTATACTACCATATTTCAATCGACGTTCGAAAGGACATGCTGTGTGTGGACTCGCCGGATGGCTGGGCTATCGACACGATATGCGTGCCCAGGCGGAGGTCGTGCGGCGCATGACCGCGACGATGGCCTGCCGTGGGCCGGACGAGACGGGGATATGGCTAGGGCGGCATTGTGCGCTCGGTCACCGGCGGCTTGCCGTCATCGACCTGCCCGGCGGGAAACAGCCCATGACGACCGTAACCGCCGATGGCAGCGTCACGCTGGTCTACAGCGGCGAGTGCTACAACTACACCGAGCTCCGCGCCGAGCTCCGCTCTCGCGGGCACCGGTTCCGCACCGAGAGCGACACCGAGGCAGTCCTGCTCGGCTACCTGGAGTGGGGCGCCGGGGTGATGAAGCGCCTCAACGGGATGTACGCGTTCGCGATCTGGGACGAGCGGGACGACCACCTGCTGCTCGCCCGGGACCGGATGGGCGTCAAGCCGCTGTACTACTACCCGACGGAGGACGGGGTGCTGTTCGGCTCAGAGCCGAAGGCAATCCTTAGCAGCCAGGTCGCCGAACAGGTCGTGGACCTGGACGGGCTGCGAGAGATGTTTGGATGGGTGAATACGCCAGGCCATGCGATGTGGCGCGGTATGCGCGAGGTGGCACCGGGCACCATGGTCAGCGTGGACCGTTCTGGGTGCCGGTCCTCGGTGTACTGGAGACTGAGCGCCACGCCGCACGCCGACGACGTGCCGACTACTGTCGC
>Ga0070714_100003622_pt1 | contig 11559 bp, 7 predicted proteins | sample LARL83metaG_FD_65450 | JGI IMG/M metagenome (GOLD analysis project Ga0070714, IMG submission 65450) | Corn, switchgrass and miscanthus rhizosphere microbial communities from Kellogg Biological Station, Michigan, USA - LAR L8-3 metaG | ecosystem: Host-associated > Plants > Roots > Rhizosphere ... | reverse complement strand
CGGGCTGCCGCCGTCCGCTATGCGTCCGTGGGTGCCGGGTTCCGGGGGCCGTGCGGTCCACGGACGGAGGCGGAACGGGCCACGGACGGGCACGGACCGGGCCACGGACGGGGGCGGAAAAGGCCACGGACGGGGCCGATGGGAGCGGTCATGCTGACCGTCCCTGCCCGGATTCCCGTCCTGACCTGCCATTTCAGAATGCCTGCTCGGTGTCGCCGTTATCCTCGTCACCGGGGTCTTGCTCGGCGTCCTGGGTGCCGAGGGCTTCGGCGATGCGCTGGTTGGCGGCGGTGGCCTGGCCGTCGATGCAGTGGGCGTAGATCCCGGCAGTCGGGAAGGCGCGCGGACCGCCAGGCGGCCACACCGGAGATGCACGCCTGGCTCCATCGTTCACCTCAAGCCCGGAAAACACCGTCAGCGCGGCCCGTCCGTGGAAAAGCCGACGGTGTGCCGTCCTTCGCCAGCTTGACGAACGTCGTCACCTCGTCAAGCACGGTGTGCGGGTCCGGCAGTTCCTTCCTCGGCTTCACTTTCGGCCGTTCCGGCGAACGCAGCTCGTCCTCGATGCGCTCGCGAAGTCAGGCGTTCCCTCGCCAGTAGGGAGTCCACAAGATCTTGCGGATGCGCGCGTCGTCACTTGGCGCCATCGCGGTGTAGAACTCGTCACGGTTCATCCGGTTCGCCGGCATGACAACCCCGTAGGCGCGAGGCAATCACCGCTGCGGCTTATTCACCCGCCCCGGCGCGGACTCCCCGATGACCGCCACCGAGCTGCGCGCCCGCCGAAGCAGGTCCGCAGCGGTATAGATCGTGAGCACCGTCCGGCCTCGCGATCCGGCTACCGGCCGGACTACACGCCTGCCCGCCGGGCTGCCGGGGACAAGCCCGGCGGGCAGATCACGGCTAGCTCGAGCTGGCGGTGACGTCGTCTATCTGCAGGTTGCTGCCGACAGGCTGGTTGGTCTCGTAAACATTGAGGTCGAGCGTCGAACCGGGGCTCGTGACCGTGTAGGAGAGCTGGATCTGCTGCCAGGCTCCGGTGGTGTTGGTGGTGACGGTGGCGGTCCCGGTGCCGACCAGGGTCGATCCTACGTATTCCCGGAACCGCAGCTTGACTTGCAGCCCCGGGGTGTCGGAACGGATCCACGCGCTGGCAGAGTAGGCGCCGGCCACGGTCTTGGCGATCCAGTTGGGGCTGTCGTTGAGCGTGCAGGTTTGCAGCGTTGTTGAGTTGTTGGCCAGGTTGGCCGCCCAGCCTTCGTTGTGCCCGCCGCTGACCCTGGTGAGGTCACAGCCCGCGAGTGCCGCCCAGCCGTTGAGGTTGGTCTCGAAGGTCCCGTTGCCCACCAGGTTGCCCGCCGCGCCCACGGCCACCTGCCTGGTTGTGGTTGTGGTGAGCCCGGCGGTATCGGTCACCGAGACGGCCAGGTTGTACGTGCCCGGGGTGTTGTACACGTGGGACGCGCTGGGGCTGGCCTGCGGGCCGGTGCTGGCGCCGTCACCGAAATCGAACGCGTAGCTGGCGATCGGCGTGGCGTCGCCGTCGGTGGAGGCGGAGGCGTCGGCGCTCACGGTCAGCGGGGAGGTGCCCGACGCCGGAGTGACCGTCAGCGCCGCATTCGGGCTGGCGTCAGTGGTCCCGGCCGACGCCTCGTACGCACCGCGGTCGTCGTAGGCGCGTGGCCCGGCACCGGTGTTGGTCACGGCCGGATCGTCGTAACGCGCCACTCCGAGAAGGTCGGTGGCCTGCTCGCCGGAGACGGAGGAGTCGGCCGAGTCAATCGCCGGCGACCCCCCGGTCAGCTGGAAGTTGCCGGTGTCCGGGCTGACCCAGCGCGGGTCGGCCTGGATGCCGTGCGCCTCCTGCCCGGTGGCGGCGGCGTACGCGGCCAGGGTGGCGTAGTTCGCGGTCCCCCACACATAGTAGGTGCCCGGGCCGTGCAGATAGACGAGGTTGCGGTCGACCGTGGTGCCGGCCTGCGACGCGGCGTCGACCCGGATATCACCAACGGTGCGCGGGCTATTCAGGCCGTTGTCCACGCTGATGTTGTTAGCCACGCTGCCGCCGGTTGAACCGCCCTCCAGGTTGATCCCGGCGGTGGTGTTGCGGTAGACGCTGTTGCCGACGATCCGCTCCCCGGTGGCCTGATAGTCGTCGATGCCGTGATCACCGTTGCGGTACGACACGTTGTTCGCGACCAGGCTGTTGTCGCTGCCCGTGTAGAGCTGGATGCCGGAGTCCTCGTTGTCGTGGGTGACATTGCCCAGCACCGAGTTCCCGGCGCTGCGCAGGTCGATGCCGGGCGCCGCGCGAGTGTAGCCGCGCGCGTTGGCATAGACGGAGTTGCCGCTGATCGTGTCGCCGGTGGACCCCTGCGCCAGGTAAATCCCGGAGTCGGTGTTGTGGTCCACGCTGTTGCCGGTGATGCTCGACGCGGTAGTGCCGATGATCTTCATGCCCTTGGCGTACCCGGTGGAGGTCGGCTGCCCGGAGCCGGTGACGTGCAGCCCGGACAGCGTGATGTTCTGGCCGCCGGTCACGTATACCCCGTCGCCGGTGGTGCCGCTGACCGTCAGACCCGAGACGGTGACGTAGCTCCGGGAGGCGAGGTAGATGCCGTTGACCAGGCCGCCGCCGACCACGGGGCTGGTACCGGGCAGGTTGGTGACGGTGACCGCCGCGCTGGCCGTGCCGGACGTAGTCACCTTGACCTGCTCCGGGTAGGTGCCATTCCCGATGTACAGGGTCTGGCCGGGCTGGAGCCGCGAGGTGCCCTTGGCGATCGTGCAGTAGGGGGTGGACAGGTCGCCGGGACCGCTGTCATTGCAGTTAGGGTTGGTCTTGTCGACGTAGTAGGCGGTCACCGGTGGGGCTGCGGGCGGCGTGCCGATCGTGTACTCGTCTATCACGCTGCCGGGTGCGCAGGTGATGTCGTCCCTGCTGGCCGCGTCGTCGCAGATCTCCTGGATGCGCATTCCGGCCGAGTCCACGTCCACCCGCAGGTGGCCCAGATGGTAGGCGCGGAACGCGGTACGCGAGTCAGTACCGCTCCAGGGAATCTCCTCCGATGAGGGGGTGCCCACCGTGATGTGGGTGACGCCGCTGATCGGCTGGAACCGCTCGTAGTCGTGCGAGTGGCCGTTGATGTTCAGCACGTACTTGCTGTAGGTCGCGCCAAGCCCGTCGAGAATGCCCGCGAGCGTGCCGTCTCCGGGGTGATATCCGGTGGAGTACGCGGGCCGGTGGCCGAACGTGACGATGTAGCTGATCGAGGGATCGTTCTGCGCGTCGGCCATGATGGCGCCGGCCTTCGCCTGCCAGTCGCTCCAGGTCGCCGAGGTGTACGGCTCCGGATACGAGATGAACCGGACGCCACCCGCGTCGAACCAGCCCCAGTCGTCGCCGCAGCAGGAGGTCTCAGGCGAGCCGGGAGAGGCCTGCGCGTTCGGCATCAGCAGCCGTCCCTTGTAGTTGCGCAGGTCATCTACTGCGGGGCTCTCCCACTCGTGATTGCCCCAGGCCGGCATGTAGGCCGCGGACGTGCTCCACGCCATGACGTCGTTGAAGTGCTGGTCGACGACGGTCTGGGTGGCGTTGGCGGCGTTGGCGTAGGTGAGGTCGCCGTCCATGATCACGAACGACGGCTGATCGGCGGCAATCGCGGAAAACGTGTCGGCCAGGTGGCTGAAGTGGGTGGTGTCCCCGATGTCGCCGATGGCGTCGAACCGGAACGACTGACCCGCCGCGGGGGGCGTGTGGAAGGTGTAATCGGGGCCACCGCCGATCGAGTAGTGATAGGTAGTGGCCGCAGTGAGCCCGGAGATCTGCGCTTGCCAGAACGGCCCGGCCGACGAGATCGGGGTCCACTGCGGCGCGGTCCCCGTCGCCGTCTGCCCGTAATCAGTGGTCAGCCCGTAACGGACGTCCTGCGCGGTGCCGCGCCAGTCGAGCGCGACCGAAGTCCCCCCGGTGAACGTGTAGTGCACCTCGTCGGCAGCGGCGTCCGCAACCGCCGGCGTCATCCGCCCCAGCAAGATAAGCGCAATCGCCAAAACCGCAGCCACAAGCGCACGCGCCACCCGCGCAACCATAGTCTTACTCCCGCCCCTAACACGATGTGATCGCTTAGTGTGGCCTGCCAACGGCGGCGGCGCATCCCCCAGAAAACGTAGTTATAGTACGGCCGCAGCCAACCTAGCAGGCGAAATAGGCATATATCGAGCAGGCAGGCGTAGCGGCGTTCCAGTTTGCCATGCTGGCAGCCTGGGGATCGGCGCCGGGTCCGCGGGGTGGCGGGCGCTGGCCGACAGCTACCGCGCCGAGCTGGGCCGCGCCGCGCGCCGGGGAATGGCGTTCGCCCCGGGGGACCGGTGAGCCCGCGGCGGGAGGCAGCGCCGGGGCCGGTGACCGTGACCTTGGTACCAGCACGCGATGGCGTACGCGGAGGTGAAGTGGCCGCACCTGGCCCCGCATTCGCGAGCCATCCCGGCCGACGCGCTGGCCACCGTCACTCCGCTGCTGATGCGGCAGGCTGGCTGCAAGCCGCCGGCCAGCAGGCTGCGTGCCTCCTCATACGGATATGCCTTCAACCCCCAGCGGCGCTCCAGGATCCCGGATCGGGTTACCGTCAGCACGCTGGCCTGGGTGGAGCAGGCCTCGCTGCCGGTCAGCCGGCTCAGTGATCCGCACATCATCCGGGCTGCCCTGGACGGGCTGTGCACGCGGCTGGACGGCTCGCCCGCGGCTGCGAACACGATCAGCCGGAAGCGGGCGGTTTTTAACGGCGCCCTGGGCTACGCCGTCGAACTCGGGCTGCTACCGGCGAACACGGTCGAAAGGTTCAGTGGTGCGCGCCTAGGGCCGCCGTCGCGATCAGCCCGGCCACCGTCGCCAGCCCGACACAGGTGCGGGCGATCCTGGCCCAGGTCTGGCGCGTCCGGCCGGAACTGGCCGCCACCGAGCTGGCCCGCCGCCCGTACGACCTGCGGCACGCCGACCTGTCGCTATGGCTGAACGCCAGCGGCGCGCCCGCCGAGATCGCCGCACGGGCACGGACCAGCGCCCGTGTCTTGCCTGACGTCCACCTGCACTGCACCGACGGCCAGGACGATCTGGTCAGCCAGCGGATCGAGGATGCCGTCGATGCCGACGGCCGACTGCCGTCACAATGCGTGAAAGCAAGCGGTTATGTACACCGTCGGCAGCGGCCGGACCCTGTCCGCTTACCTGTATCGCCACGTGACCACAAGTGGGTTCTAAGATGGCCTGTTTACCGTTTTGGGGCGTGCTTCATTGTGCTCCCTTGCCCCTGATCGCTGCCGTTTCCTGCGAGCGGGCGGCCCGGTCAGGGGGCGCGGAGCGCCCGCGCAGCCAATGCCGCGTCGTTAAGCGCGGTCGCCGGGTGTCAACTAGCACGCAATCTTGCTGGGGTTACGGGCTTGCCGGGGCTGTGACCGGCCCGGATACCGGTTCGGGGAGGGCGTACCTGCCTTTCCCGGTCTTGGCGAGGAAGCCCAGGCGAGTCCATTCGCCGAGCTGAGTGAGCATGTTGCGGGGCTTGATGCCGGGCATGTCCGCGAGGTCGTGTCCGGCCCGGTCATGGCCAGGCTGGCTGGCCATGATCCGGGTAACCCGGTCTCTCCTGGTCTCGGGCCGGGGCTGGCGGGGACCGGTCGGCTGCTCCTTGCGGCCGCGGGGACGGGCGGCGGGCCGGTCCGGGGGCGGCGCGACGATGGTGACCAGCACCCGGGTGATCGTGGTCCCCTGCCTCGACCAGGACCGTGGCCAGCAGGCAGCCGCACGCCCGGGCGGCCGTACCGGGAATGTCCGGCATCTGCCCGGCCTGGCGGGCCAGCTGCCGGGCACCGTCTAGGTCGCCGGCGCACCGGGCGGCTCTGACCAGGCTCATCGTGGCCTGGGCCCGGCCGGATGGGCAGCCCAGCTCACCTGCCATAGCCAGGGCGCGGCGGCCACATCGGGCTGCTTCGGCAACCTGGCCGAGATCGGACAAGATCGTCGACTGCAGGGCAAGCCGCCGGCCGTATGCAGATCCGGGTGGCCGGCATGCCCGGTTTCGCTGGCTGGTATCCATGTGCGGATCGTGGATTGAATTGGCTCGCGGCCTCCTATCGGCGCGGCGCTGGCCAGTCAGCACCTTGATTGTTGCCGTCCCCAGGCGGGCCATGTGGCGGAAGGGAGAAGTCTGATGCCCGATGTGAGCTTCACCGAGTTGCCCGGGCGGCGGGTGGTCGTGCGCCGGTTCGGGCCGCAGGACGTTGCGGAGTTCGTCGCCTACCGCTCGGACGCGGAGGTGGCCCGCTATCAAAGCTGGGACGCGCCCTACCCGCCGGAAGAGGGCGAGCGTTTTGTCGCTCAGCTGATGACGGCTCACCCCGATACGCCAGGAGAATGGTTCCAGTTCGCCGTGGCGTTGCGCGCGACCGGGCAGCTGATCGGCGATTGCGCAGCTATGGTGCGCGCCGATGACCCGAGCCAGTGCGAGATAGGCTTCACGATCGCTCCCCGGTATCAGGGCCGCGGTTATGCCACCGAGGCCGTGCGCCTGCTGGCGGGCTATCTGTTCGGCCGGGGCAAGCACCGGATCACTGCCTGCTGCGACCCGCGGAATGCGGCATCGGCCGCGGTGCTGGAACGGCTGGGCATGCGGCGCGAGGGTCACCTGCGGCAAAGTACCTGGGCCAAGGGCGAGTGGACCGATGACCTGCTCTATGCCCTGCTGCAAAAGGAGTGGCAATCCGGCCCGGAATGAACAAACGCGCCGGTGATACCGCCGCAGACCCGGAGACCGTAGATCGTTTCGCGCTCAGTGACTATGCCTGGCCGTCGGTACAGCTCGGGACTCGCCCGGCATGATCGCGAACACGACGCAGATCCGGATTTCTGGCGCTGGGCATGAGGCAGGTGGGATTGCCGGGCGGCTGGGTGGTGCCCGGGCCATGAGGTCCAGGCGCGGCTGTGTACGGCACGGGGCCGGGCGGGGCATCATCCGGTGGCAGAGGCGGTCCGGTGATGACACGCCGTACCGGGGCGTGCGCCCGCCGCTGAACGCCGTCTCGTCGTCGCTGACCCGGCAGTACGCGCCGTCGAGCCGGTAGAACAGCAGCACCGACATGGGCGAGTTTTTGCGCGGGACGTGCCCGGTGATCACGTCGATGACCGGGGCGGACAGCTCCTGGACGTAGGTGCCCTTCTCCTAGGCGTGAACGCCCCACACGTTGGCCTCATCGAGCAGCTTCTGCAGCTCGACGTAGGGCATCGGGGTGACCAGATCGAACAGCGGCAGGCTCTCGCAGATCCGGGCGACGAACTGGGCGGGGCCGGTTGGCCAGCTTCCCCAGGTCTCAGTCCGGACCGGAGAGGTGCCACGATGACCGCCACTGCACAACCGCTCGACCTGCGCCAGTTCGCCACTTAGTGTCGCGCCCGGTCCCTGGCAGTTTGCCTTCGCTGGCTCGCGGCATGCGGTCTGCTCAGGATGTGATCAGCGTCGTATCAGCCAGGTAGCGGCGCAGTTTTCCCAGGCAGCGGCCGCGGCTGGGCCCGATGCTGCCCATCGCGATGCCGAGCTTGGCGCTGATCTCGGCGTATGGTACGGGCGGGTCGTCGCTGAGCATGGCGAGCAGCCGTTGGCAGCAGGGCGGCAGCCGCGCGAACGCTTCCCGCAGCGCGGCGTTCCTCTCGGCTGCCAGTACCTGCTGCTCGGCGGTCACCGCCTGGTCATCGTACATGTCCTCCGCATCCGGCGCGTATCCCGCCTGGTACGGTGTTCGTGCCGTGCTGAGGACCCGCCCGCATTCCCGCCGCGTCGTGGTGATAAGCCAGCCGGGCAGCGCGGCCGGATCCCGGATACCGCCCAGGTGATCGACCAGGCGCAGCCAGACCATCTGGCTGACGTCCTCAGCATGGGCGCCATCAAGCCGGTACCGGCGGCAGATTGACCAGATCAGCGGGGAGTACCGCTCCACCAGCGCGTTCCACGCGCGCTCCTGGCCGTCTCGGGCGCGGGTCACCAGGCCGGTGACATCCAGGCCGTCAACGTCCCCAGGATCACCATCGCGTTCGAAGTTCAGATTCGCGGACATGGCCACTCCTGCCGGTCGTGCCGGACCAGGTCGTCCAGCCTTCACCGGATAGGCTCGCCGGCCTGGCCGCGAGCCGGGCAGGGGGCGGAATGCCCCTCTTGCACCGGGCCGGGCACCGTGGGTACAACGACCCCGCGGCCGCGGCGCCGACTAGACCAGCCCGGCCTGCAGTGCCAGCCGGGTCAGGTCGGCGCGGCGGCGGCAGCCGGTCTTGTCCCGGATCCGGTCCAGGTGCGACCGGACAGTGCGGATGCTGATGTACAGCTGCGCGGCGATCTGCGCATCAGTGCGGCCCCGGGCGACCAGGGTGACCAGTTCCTTCTCCCGGGCGCTGAGCCGGGCCGTCGCCGGTGCCGCCTGGTCCTGCGGCGATGGCGGGGCGGTCAGCATCAGGGCGTACTCGGCCGCGGCGGCCAGGCTCATCGCCGCGCCGCGCTGTTCGGCGGCGCGGGCGCGGCCGGGGCCAAGCGCCTGCCGCGCCGTACCTAGGGCATCTTCCCCGCGGCGCATATCGGATTCCGTGATTGCGAACCCGCCCTGGAGCAAAAGCGAATCGCAGGCGGCCCATGCCGTGATCGCATCAGCGGGGCGCCCGGTCGCGGTGCACAGGTACCCGCAGCTGTACATGACATTTAGGATCGTGCCCCACTCACCGGTCTGCAGTGCGATCTGAGCAGCCTCGCGCAAGCGCGCGGCAGCGTTGCCGACGCGGCCGGCCTCAAGCTCCAGGTCCGCCATCACCGGCAGCACTGCGCCCAGGACAAACAGGTCACCGACAACCCGGGCCTGGGCCAGTGTGTCAGCGCAGGCCTGCTCGGCGGACGGGTCGCCCGCCTGGGCCAGTGCCAAGGCAAGCCGGTAGCCGCACATCCGGGCGGCCGTGCCGGGGATACCCGGGATCTGCATGCCCTGCCGGGCCAGCCGCACCGCATCGTCCAGATCCCCGGCGGTAGAAGCGGCGATGACTAGGCCAATCGTGGCAAGGACCTGACCGGGCCGGTACTCCAGCTCGCGGGCCATGGTCAGGGCGCGGCGGCCAGATGCGGCCGCCTCCGCGACCCGGCCCATGTTGGACAAGATAATCGACTGCGCGGCCAGGCATTCCGCCAGCGCCCGGGACGGCTTCTTGTCCCCGGTCATGTCGATGACCGCGGCACACCGCTGCAGCGCCTGGGGCAGGTCGGCCCCGTTGAGTGCCGCCCAGGCGAGCAGGATCTGCGCGGCGCACCATCCTTCACTGCCCGGTGCGGCGCGGCTGGCCAGCTCCCGCAGCAGCCGTTCCCGGCCGGCCCGCCGGCCACGCAGCGTCCACCAGTCGCCCAGAGCACTGACCAGCCGCGCTGCGGTGGCAATGTCGTGCTTCATCGCCCAGGCCAGCACGTGCCCGATGGTGGCGTCCTCGGCATCCAGCCACCGGGCCGCAGCCAGCTCCCCGGCAATTGTCGCCAGCCCCGCCGCAGCCTCTTCGGCCACGCGGACCGAATACAGGGACAGCGCCTGCTGCGCCTGGTCCTGCTCCCCGGCCTGGGTCAGCAGCCCGGCTCCGTAGCCGCGCAGCGTCTCGAGCATCGCGTACCGGAACCGGCCATCCGGCCCCGGCCGCGGCGCTACCAGCAGCGAGCACTCCACCAGCCGCAGCACCGCCTCAGCTGCCCCCTCGCCAGCGACCGCCCCGGCCGCCTCCAACGTGAACGGCGCCGGGAACACCGACAGGCACCGGAACACCCGCTGCTCCTGGTCTTTCAGCAGCTGGTAGCTCCACTGAGCGGCGGCCGCCAGCGACCGGTGCCGCCCGGCCGCCAGCCGGTCCCCGCCCGCCAGCACCGCGAGCTGACCATCCAGCAGCTCCAGCAGCTGGGCCACGCCCAGCGCCTCGGCCCGGGCCGCCGCCAGCTCAATCGCCAGCGGCATCCCGTCCAGCCGGGATACCAGCCGTGCCACATCGCCCCGGTTCTGGCCGGTCAGCGCGAACCCCGCATCCGCTGCCCTGGCCCGGTCAGCGAACAGCACCACCGCCTCCGACCCGGCCGCCTCATCCCCTGGGCCGGGCACCGGCAGCGGCGCCAGGCGGTACGCCGCCTCCCCGGCGATCCGCAGCGGCTCCCGGCTGGTCGCCAGCACCCGCACATCATCACAGGCCTGCAGCAGGTCCGCGCACAGCTGCGCGGCCGCGCCGACCACATGCTCGCAGTTATCGAGCACCAGAAGCAGCTGCCGACGGGCCAGCACCCGCATCAATGCATCAGCCGCAGGTATCGCCGGCTGCTCTCGCACCCCCAGCGCCACCGTCACGGCTGGCGCTACCCGCGCCAGTTCCCGCACCGGGGCCAGCTCAGCCAGCCACGCCCCGTCGGCAAACCGGGCCGCCACCCGCCCGGCGACCTCCCCGGTCAGCCGGGTCTTGCCTACCCCGCCCGGCCCGGTCACCGTCACCAGCCGGTGCTCCGCCAGCAGGCTCGCCACCTCGCGCACCGCCTGCTCCCGGCCGACGAAACTCGTCAATACGGCAGGGAAACCGTGCATGTCGACGGCGGCCATACCCGCCGCAGACCCCTCCATCCCCGTACCATAACCGCGGGCAACGATCAGGTACAGACCAGCCGCAACAGCCCGGGACAGAAAGACAAAGGCCACGCCACAGCAGGATCACATCGAAACACATAAACGAATGAACTACATGAAGCTGAGAGTCTGCGAATCCAGCCATGAGCCATTCCGAATCGGCAGGCCGCTTGCGCTTTCCGAGTCGTTCCCGGTCCGTCACAGCCGCCCGCTGGCGGCGGTCCTGCTGGCGGGCCTGGGGGGATAGATGGCGCGGCGGGCGTTGAAGTGGGCCAGGCAGTAGGTCCGTCCCTGGCGGGTGAGCTCCATCGGCGGCGGTGACCATGGCGGTGAAAGACCGGGACCCGTCCTCAGCGCTATCCGGCGCCCGGGCAGCCGGCCGGCCCCGTGGCGCATGCGGTTCAGCCCTTACCCGGACGGCGGGAATCTTGCGCCTTTCCGGGCACAGGACCAGATGCCCGGTAACGGTGCGTGCATCGCAGGCCGCGGCTCTTGCGCCACGCACAGGGGACACAGGCCCGGCCCGGCGGCGCGCGGCGGTCCGAAATACGGTGCCGGCCTGAGGGCCGTCCGTGGCCGTCCGTGAAACAGCCGACGGTGCACACCGACCGCCGCAACTGTGCGTACCGACCGTCGTACCTGTGCACACCGACCGTCCCTGCCGCACGGACGCCCGTCCGCTATGCGTCCGTGGACAGCGCAACACGACGGTCTACAGCGCGACAAGGTGACACACCACGGGACAAAGAAGAAACGCCCCGCTAGCGCGAGAATCCGCAGCGAGCGGGGCGTTTTGGCTGGTGGTGGCAGGTGTTGGGTTCGAACCAACGTAGGCTGAGCCGACGGTTTTACAGACCGCTCCCTTTGGCCACTCGGGCAACCTGCCGTAGCCGC